>WNFC01018765.1_pt1 | contig 10397 bp, 9 predicted proteins | sample 5400541 | NCBI WGS metagenome assembly WNFC01 (sample SAMN13153342, study PRJNA577476) | soil metagenome | isolation source: 120 cm saprolite under Douglas fir tree site 2 hole 2 replicate 1 | place: USA:California | collected 2015-04-18 | reverse complement strand
GAGCCCACGCCGTCGGGGACGCTCTCAGCGCTTGGTTATACTCAAAGTGTCAACGACTGCCAGCTAAAGCAGGCAGCTTGTCAGGAGAACCATGCCGTAGCGCAACAGGCTCCCCAACGATAGGCCAGTTGACAGGTGGCCCGCCGGTCGGACCACTGGCCCAACCGACAAGGTGGCGGTCCCTGATATTCAGGGCCGCGTTCCGATCCGCGTTGTCCTGGCGGCCGCACACCCGACACCAGAAGCGGGCACCCTTTCGATTGCCGCGTTCGATGTGGCCGCAGGCGCTGCACCGCTGCGACGTGTGACGAGAATCGACCCCGACCACGCGACAGCCGGCACCCTCTGCCTTGTACTCCAGGAAGCCGCGTATCTGCGTGAACGACCACGTATGCAGTCGACGGCGGGCCGCACGTCCACGCTGCCGCACTCGGGTGCGGATGTCAGTGAGGTTCTCCACGACGATGGTCGTACCAGGGCTTACCGACTGGACAATGCGCTTGGACAGCACGTGATCGCAGTCTCGGCGGAAACGGTTGACCTTCCCTCGAAGCTTGCGGAGCGCTCGCTTCGAGGACTTGGTGCCTTTGGCCTGCAACGCGCGTCTGCGTCGGAAGTAGCGTCGATCAATTTCACGCCAGTACCGAGCACCAAGAAAGCGCGCGTGACTGGTCACCGCTGGACGACTCAGACCGAGATCGACGCCGATCGCAGTGCCGGTGTCAGTGAACTCCTTGTCTGGCAGAGAGATGACCGCGTGCAACCAGAGTTTGCCGTCTCGGAGAATCAGGTCGGCACTATCGAATCCCACTGCCCGAGCGAGCAGTCGGACCGCGTGTGGGTAGGTGGCGAACGTGACCACCTGACGACCATGAATAGAGGCCAGGCTCGCCGCTCCCCCAGTCAACTCGTAGGACCGAGCGTCATAACGGATCGGAACCATTGTTCCATCTGGGCACCTTGTTCTCCGGCCCTGCATCTTGCTAGTCAGCGCCGAAGCGAGCGCCTCTCCAGCCCGCATCCGCGACGAAATCACCAGTTGAGCGGGCAGCGTTGGGTGCTCGGCTCGCAGCGCGTAGTAGGTCGCTTTGTGCAATTCAACGCTGTTTCGCTGCCCGTGCTCCCACCCATACGCCGCTACAGCCCTGAAGCAGGCCGTCGCTACCCGCATCGTTTCCAGGAGAACCACTCGTTGCTCGTAGGTTGGCTTCAGACGAAGCCGGACCGTCCGCTGCACGTTACATTCTAATGGTTTTAGAAAGGGTGTTCTATGATTAAGCGCGTCCATAGTCTGCGCGGATCGGCTTTCCTCCGCCACCGAAAGCAGGCGGTCTCCAGCCGGGCTAATTGATGACCGATCGACCCGCTGGAAAAACTGGAATCCACGTCCTGATCACCGGCGCCGCGAGCGGTATCGGCGCCGCCACTGCTCGACGACTGGCGCAGGATGGCGCCCAAGTGCTGCTGGCAGACCTGAATGGCACAGGGGCCAAATCCCTGGCCGACGAGCTCGGCCAGACATCGGTTCAGGTCGACGTGACTCGCGCCGCGGACATCAGCCGCATGCTCGACGTCGCCTATCAGCGCTGGGGACGCCTTGACGTGCTGTTCAACAACGCCGGCATTGAAGGTCTCAGACCGATGCTCGACGTTTCGGAGGCGGACTGGGACCGCGTGATGGACGTCAACCTGCGGGCTGTCTTCTTCGTCCTTCAGGCGACCGCGCGGCGGATGCGGCAACAGCCGCCGATGCCAGACTCTGAGCTACGCGGCAAGCTCATTCAGACCGCCTCGATCGCGGCGTACCGTGGCGGGCAGCCGAATATGGTGCATTACTCGGCCAGCAAAGCCGGCGTGGTCAGCATTACCCGCACCGCCGCGCAGGTACTGGCGCCGCTCAAGATCACGTCCAACTGCATCTGCCCGGGTGTAGTCGATACGCCACTGTGGGCCAGGATCGATGCCGAATGGGCCGAGCTCGAAGGCTGGGAAGTCGGCGAAGCCTGGAAGCGCCGCATCGCCGGCATTCCACTCGGCCGCCCCGAGCAAGCCGACGATGTCGCCGGCGTGGTGAGCTTCCTCGCCGGCCGCGACTCGGACTACATGACCGGCCAGGCGGTCCACGTGGACGGCGGGCTGGTCATGGGCAACTAGCCGTTGCGGCCGGACCTGCCCCTACCGCCTTCGCCCGAGTGGCCGGCGCTCACGACCAGCGAGCTCGTCGCACGTAAGCCGGACGCAGAAAGCTTTGCGCACCTACCGAGGGCGCCGATCAGCGTGGTCCTCGAAGACGTGCGCAGCCTGGCCAATGTCGGGCTGATCTTCCGTATCTGCGACGCGCTGCGCGTCGAGCGACTGTATCTGTGCGGCATCACCGGCCGGCCGGCCGACCCGATCCAGGGCAACGATCCGCGACCGCGCCACGTACAGGAGCGCGCCGAACGCGAGATCGCCAAGACCGCGGTCATGGCCATCCCGTTCGTGCCCTGGGAGTACCAGCCCTCAGCACTCGTTGTGGTGGGCAGACTGCGCCACCGGGGCTACCAGATCGTGGCCGTCGAGCAGGCGCATCACAGCACGCCGTACGCGCGCGCCGGCATCTACCGCCCGCCGGTGTGCCTGATCTTGCTGAACGTGGCCATGGCGTGCGCGCTGGTCGGTTACGAGATCGTCCGCCAGCACGCTGCGTTTGGCTTAGAAAATCTCTAGATTCGGTAACTTTCGTCACGATTTCGCTTCAAACGTTAACCAAATCGTGATACGCTTGGCACGCGATTTGCCACTGCACCTTCGGAAATTGCTTCGCGTGGTGGTGGCGTGCGACGGAGCCCGATCGTCGCCCGCTCTCCACGCTTTTTACCTCTCCTCCCCCACTCCGTGAGACCCCGCGGAGAACACTCCGGCTCAGACTCATCCACCGAGAATGAGACGGGGTGGGGGGCGGTGAGGTTTTTTTGATGCCTCAGGTCAGGTTCGCCGGCGACGGATATTTGAGGCCCATGCCGGTGCAGAAAAGGACGATTTGCTCGTCGCCCGCCAGGAATCCGCCGCGCCGTAACGCGCAGGTCGCCGCCCAGGTTGCGGCTGCTTCGGGCGCGGCGTAGATGCCGGCCAGGCGGCCCATCTCGAGCTGGGCGTCCCGAATGGCGTCTTCGCTGACGGCGATGGCGGTGCCAGCCGTGTCTCGGACGGCATCCAGGATCAAGTAGTCGCCGATCGCCACGGGCACGCGCAGGCCGGCGGCGATCGTCTGTGCGTTCTGCCATGGCTCGGCGAAGCGCTCGCCTCTGTCGAAGGCGCGCACGATCGGAGCACACCCTTCGGCCTGGACGACGACCATCTTCGGCCGGCGTGGGCCGATCCAGCCGATCGCCTCGAGCTCGTCGAAGGCTTTGCGCATGCCGACGATGCCGGTGCCGCCACCGGTTGGATAGACGATGACGTCGGGTAAACACGCTGCGCCCCAGCCGCCTTGCTCGGCCAGTTCGATGCCCATCGTCTTTTTGCCTTCCTGGCGATAGGGCTCTTTGAGTGTCGAGACGTCAAACCAGCCGCGGGCAGGGGCAAGCTCGCGGATGAGGCGACCGGCGTCGCTGATCAGGCCATCGACCAGCATCACGTCGGCGGCGTAGACGCTTGTCTCGACCCGGTTGAGCTCGGGCACGTCGCGAGGCATGGCCACGTGGCATTCCAGGCCAGCGGCGGCGGCGTACGCCGCGGCGGCGGCGCCAGCGTTGCCGGCGCTCGGTAGGGCGATGCGCCGGGCGCCGAGCTCCCTGGCGCGTGACACCGCGGTGGACAGCCCACGCGCCTTAAAACTGGCGGTTGGGTTCTGACCTTCGTCTTTGAGGAGCACTTCGCCGCGCTCCATGCCCAGCGCCGTGGCCGCCTCCGCGCGGACACCGACGAGGGGCGTCAGGCCTTCGCCAAGCGAAATGACGTTGTGTTGATGACGAATGGGGAGCAGCTCCCAGTAGCGCCACATGTCCCAGCGCCGCGTGGCGAACTCTTTTGGCGCAACGGCCGCGCGCACCCCGTCGAGGTCGTACCGCGCGAACAGCACTTTGCCGCAGACGGTGCACACGGTCTGCAGCTGGTCGGCGTCATGCCGCAGGCCACAGGCCGAACACTCCAGGTGGGTCAGGAAACTGCGCCATGCCGCTGCCATACTCTCGGGACGGTAGCAGAGATCAGGTGTAAAGCCGCGCTCGGCGCACTCAACTGCTAGGCTGATCTCTGAGGATGGCCGACAACTCGTCTGTGCTGAGTCGCCGCGCGTGGCTGGCTTCGCTCGTTTCGGGCGCGGGGCTGCTCGTCGCGGCGTGCGGCTCGCCGGGCGCGAGCGTGCTGGACACACCCGAAGGCCGGGTCATGCAGTACGAGGGCGACGACCTGCTCGTCCTGGTCAGTGGCTTGCAGCCGGCCTATCGTCCAGGCGATTCGCTGCACCTGACCCTGCTCGTCAACAACCAGTCGGCTGGCTACGTGCAGATCCGCTTGCGGACCAAGCTGCTCGGTCGCGGCGACCAGCCTGTCGTGCAGGCCGATCCGGCCTTGCTGAGCGTCAAGTCCGACGACGCCAGCAGCGTCGACCAGGACCTGCCGCTCGGCCATGACCTGCTGCCAGGTGAGTACACGCTGAGCGTGGAGGTCCCGCCCTGGAAACTGGACGGTCGCGACTTCGGCCGCGGCGCTACGCTGCGCGCCCCCGTCCGTCTCGAGCCTTCCCCAACTCAGTAGAACGTGCGGCGTACGCGCCCTCTGCTGGCGCTGGCCGTCGTCGTGGCGTTCACGCTGGTCCTGGAGCGGGACCTGCTTTTCGGCCAGATGCTGATCGGCATGGACACGGCCACAGCCTTTTACCCGTGGTACACGTTCCTGGGCGAGCAGCTCAGGGCAGGCCACATTCCCGTCTGGAACCCGCATACGTTCTCGGGCGCGCCCTTCGCGGCCGACCCCGAGTCGGGCTGGATGTACCTGCCCGCGATGCTGGCGTTCATGCTGCTGCCGCTCGAGACCGCGGCCAGGGGCTTCATCCTCTTCCACGCTGCCCTGGCTGGGCTGTCGCTGTACGCACTCGCCCGAGCGCTGGGGCTGAGTCCGGGTGGGAGCGCCCTGGCCGCTGTGGCCTACACGGGCTCCGGGTTCTTCGCGGGTCATAACCTGTGCTGCTGGGCGTACGCCAGCGTCGCGGCGTGGCTACCCCTCATGCTCTGTGGTGCCGAGCGGGCAATCCAGGCACATACCTGGCGCAGCCGCGGCCCGTGGTGGGGCGTCTCAGGACTGGCGGTCAGTCAGATCCTGGCCGCCTGGATCGGTCAGGCCTCGTACTACGCGCTGCTGGTGCTCGGTAGCTTCATCGCCTATCGCACATTGCTGGCACCCGGCAAGCCGTTCATCCGCATAAGCGCGCTGTTGCTGACCAGCGGCGGAATACTGATGTTCGGTTTCGCGCTGGCGGCCGCCGGGCTGCTGCCCAGGCTCGAGTACAACCTGCTCTCGAATTTGCCCGGCGGATATCCCGACACAGTCACCTCAGGCGCAGCCTGGTCGGCCTGGGGCATCCTGGACAATTGGTTTCAGAGGCTGTTGCGGCCCGGGTTCAGTTACCTCGGCTGGTCGGTCCTCGGCCTGGCCATAGCTGCGCCCGTCCTGGCTCGCCGACGGTTCGCAGTTCCCTACTTCGCCGGTCTAGCCCTGGCGGTGCTGATCCTGGCGCGCTATGAGCCCACGCCGCTACACACGCTCTTTTCAGTGCTGCCCGGCTTCGAACGGATTCACGCGCGCTCGCCCGAGCGCGCACTGATCGTCTTCTACCTTGGTCCAGCCCTGCTCGCCGGCGCCACAGCCACCTGGCTGCACATGCACGTCTCGAGCCGGCTGAGGTTGCCGTTGAGCACCCTCGCACTAGCGCTGGTCGCGGCCGAGTTGCAGCTGGCCTGGACCACCCAACGCGCCGAATCACTAGCTGGCGGCGGCGACTATCAGTTCGAGCAGGTCGGCCTGGCCGCCTATTACGCACCGACCGCCGCCGCGCGGTTCCTTCAAACGAGATCTAGCACAGAGCCGTTTCGGTACTTCGGCTACGCCCAGCACATTTTCGGCGGGCCAATCCCGTATACCCTGCGCTGGGCTGACCCGTCGATCGCGGCTCTCGAGGTGAACAATCGCGCCCTGGTCTCGGGGCTGGACGATATCCAGGGCTACAACCCGATCCACCTGGCCCGTTACGACGAAATGATAGCCACGCTGAACGGGCATACCCAGAATTATCACCACACTGATGTCTTCGACACGGGGCTGGACTCGCCGCTGCTGGATCTCCTCAATGTTCGGTACATCGTCGTCCCGGCGCACACGGCCGTGGACCAGGTCGCCCCGCGTTTTCCGCGCGCTCTCGAGACCATGTACGAGGATGAAACCGTACGCGTGCTGGAAAATCCCTTTGCACTGCCACGCGCATGGTTGGTGCATTCGGCCGAACAGGTGCCACCAGGCCAGGCCGTGCAGGCGCTGGCGGCGGGCACCACCGATCTGAGGCAAGTTGCGCTGCTGGAGGCCCCGCCACCGTCACTCGCACCATCAGCCGACCCGGCCCGTGACGTTGTGCACATCACCAGCAACGAGCCAGATCGGGTCACACTCCAGACCAGCTCGACCACAGCCGGGCTCGTTGTCCTGAGCGATGTGTACTACCCCGCATGGCACGCCTATGTTGACGGTCAGCCCACGCCCGTATATGTCGCGGACCACGCGCTGCGCGGGGTGGCCGTGGCCGCGGGCGAGCATGACGTGGAGCTGCGCTTCGAGTCGACCGCGCTGAGTGCCGGGTTGCTTATTTCGCTCGCTGCCGCGGCCGCCCTGCTCGGGCTGGCTATCGAGCGAGCTCGAACCGCACGTATACTGATCCGCGCAACCGCATAGCGCGACGAGTCGGGGGAAGTCCGGTGCAAGGCCGGCGCTGTCCCGCAACTGTATGGCCGATCCACCAATCGGGATCGCCAAGCCAGAATGCCCGCCGTCGGCAAGCACCACGCGCCTCCGAGCGAGAGGAGCAGGGCACTTTGTCCGGGCACCTCCTCGCACAAGTGGTCTGCGCTGGTAGCTCGACCCGAGGAGGTCCTGATGTTCAAGATATCGCGCCGGTCCGTTTTCGCCGCACTCGGCACGCTGGTGTTGGTGCTGCCGCAGTCCATGCCCCACGCGTGGGCCGCACAGCAGTCGACGCAGTTCCCGTTCTCGATCACCGACGATTCGGGCACAACCACAACGTTTGCGGGCCCGCCGCAACGCATCGTCAGCCTGAGCCCTGGCCTGACCGAGATCACGTTTGCCGTCGGTGCCGGCGACCGGCTCGTCGCCGTAGATACGTACTCCGACTACCCGCCCGAAGCCAAGAATGTCCAGCCGCGCCTGAACACCTATCCCCACCCGTCGGTCGAAACGCTCATCTCGCTCAAGCCCGACGTGGTGCTGAGTCTGGCCGACCCGGACGAAGACATCGCCGCGATGCGGCGCCAGGGCATCCCGGTGATCAAGCTGTTACCCCGGGATTTTGACGCCGCGGTGGGCGCGACCACCACGCTCGGTCATCTGTTTGGCGCCTCCGATGCTGGCGATGCCATTGCGACCGACATGCTCGCGCGCCGCGACGCGGTGGTTGCCGCTGTCGGCGATGCGCCCAGGCCGCGTGTCTACGAGGAGCTCGACGCGTCCGATCCCGACAAGCCGTTCGTCGCCGGTCCGAATGGCTTTTATGGGCAGTTGATCGACCTGGCCGGCGGCACCAACATCTTTGGCGACCTGCCAGGCGACGTTGGCCAGGTCGGCGCGGAGATCATCGTCGCGCGCGATCCCGAGATCGTGATCCTGACCGACGCGGACCTGCCCTTCAATCCCCAAACGCCCGAGATGGTCGCCGCGCGGCCCGGCTGGGGCACGATCACCGCCGTCCAGAACGAGGCGATCTACCCCGTCTCGGGGTCAATCTTCTCCACCCCCGGCCCGCGGCTGATCGACGGCCTCGAAGCGCTGGCCGCGCTGCTTCATCCCGACCTGTTCACAGCGCGGCCATGATCAAAGGATCAGGATGACACGCGCTGGGGTGCGGCCCGCAGGCGCGTTGGTGTTTCTCGTCCTGCTCGTCGTCCTCGGCGCGGCATTGCTGTTCGCGGCGGCATTTGGCGCGGTTCAGCTGCGACCCGATGACTTGCTGCGCATGACGCTCAACCACGTCGGCGGCGCGCACTTCGCGCCAACCTGGCGGCCCCAGGACGAAGCCATCTTTTTCGCGATCCGCCTGCCGCGAGTGGCCGGCGCGGCCATCGTCGGCGCCGCGTTGGCCAGCGCCGGCGTGCTCTTCCAGGGCCTGCTGCGCAATCCACTGGCCGACCCGTATGCGCTGGGCGTCTCGGGCGGTGCAGCGCTCGGCGGTGCCCTGGGCTTCCTGCTCTCGCTCAGCTTCAGTTTCCTGGGCTTCAGCCCGGTGCCGATCCTGGCATTCGTCGGGGCCCTGCTGGCCATGTCGCTGGTCTATGGACTGGCCCGCAGCGGCGGGCGCGCGCCGGTCGTCACCCTGCTGCTGGCCGGCTTCGCGATCAGCGCCATGATGGGCTATGCCGTTTCCTTTCTGCTCATTTTGAATGACCGGCTCCAACTGAATCTGCCGCGGGTCTACGGCTGGCTGCTGGGCGGTATTTCGGTGACCCAGTGGGGCCAGCTTGGGGCGGCGATGGCCATGGTCGGCGCATCCATCGTCGGCGGTTGGCTGCTGCGCCACAGCCTCGACGCGCTCAGCCTGGGCGAGGAATCCGCCCAACAACTCGGCATCGCGGTCGAACAGGACAAGCGGCTGGTCATCGTGCTGGGGTCGATCCTGACTGGCGCAGCTGTAGCTCTCGGCGGACTGATCGGCTTCGTCGGCCTCTTTGCGCCACACGTTACCCGCGTGGTCATCGGGCCGCGACACAGCCTGTTGTTGCCGGCCGCGGCGCTGGTAGGCGCGGCGTTTCTCGTCCTCGCCGACCTGCTCGCGCGCTCGCTATTGCCGCCGACCGAGATTCCGGTCGGCATCCTGACCGCGTTCGTCGGCGGCCCGTTCTTTTTGTGGCTGCTCCGGCGCGAGCGACGCGAGTACCGGCTGTGAGCACCCTCGAGCTGCGCGGGATCGAGGCCAGCTATCCCGGCCGCTCGACGGCGCGGCCGGTTCTGTGCGGCATCGACCTGCGCCTCGAGCCCGGCGAGATGGTGGCGCTCATCGGCCCGAATGGCGCTGGCAAGAGCACCCTGCTCAGGCTGGCCGGCGGCGTTCTGCGGCCCAGCGCCGGCAGCGCTACTTTGCTCAATCGAGATTTGGCGGGCATGCGCCCGCGCGAGGTGGCCCAACAGGTCGCGGTCGTGCCGCAGGAAGGACCCATCCCCGTCGGACTGGTCGTCCGAGAGATGGTCGGCCTGGGCCGAACGCCCTACGCTCGGCTGCTGCTCGGCTCAACCGCGCACGATCGCGAAATGGTCGACTGGGCTTTGGCCGCGGCCGGCGTCGGCGAGCTGGCCGCACGATTCGTCGACGAGCTCTCGGGCGGGGAGCGGCAGCGTGTGATTCTTGCCCGCGCCCTGGCTCAGGAACCCCGCCTGCTGCTGCTCGACGAGCCAACGGCCAATCTCGATCTGCACCATCAGGTGGCCATGCTCGAGCTGGTGCGCGGGCTGACCCGCGAGCGCGGACTGGCGGTCCTGGCCGCCGTGCACGATCTGCAGTTAGCGGCGTTGTACTGCGACCGAGTCGCGCTGATGCACGCCGGACGAGTCGTCAGTCAGGGCCCGCCCGAAGCGGTACTCACTGAGCCCTTGTTGCTCGAGGCGTTCGGCCAACGGGTAGTGCTCTCCGAGCACCCCACCCACGGCGTGCCGTTAGTCGCCCTGGTGCCCAACGGCAACGCCCGAAGGCTGCCGCTGGGTTCTTAGGCGCGCCGGCTGCGGCCGCGGGCGGCGCTGGCGACGCGGCGCGGGCGGCTGCGCGGCGCGGCTTTGGCGGCGTCGTCGGTCGGCGCGGCGCCGTTCGTGGAGGCCTCACCACTTGGCGCGACGATGTCGCTGTCGGCCGCGGCGGCCGGCGGAGGCGCTGCGGGCACTTCCTCGGCCGGCGCTTCGGCCGCTTCAGCCGCGGGCCGCCGCGTGCTCCGCCGCCGATTGCGCGGTGCCGCCGGAGCCGCTGCTGGCTCGCCGGCCTCGCTCGGTGGCGGCGAAGCCTCAGCCGGCACTTCTACCGTGCCACTGCTTGCTTGAGCCACCTCGACGTCGCTGGTCGTCGGCGTAATCTCGATCTGCACCATCAGGTGGCCATGCTCGAGCTGGTGCGCGGGCTGACCCGCGAGCGCGGACTGGCGGTCCTGGCCGCC
>WNFC01043088.1_pt1 | contig 10398 bp, 7 predicted proteins | sample 5400541 | NCBI WGS metagenome assembly WNFC01 (sample SAMN13153342, study PRJNA577476) | soil metagenome | isolation source: 120 cm saprolite under Douglas fir tree site 2 hole 2 replicate 1 | place: USA:California | collected 2015-04-18 | reverse complement strand
CATATGGCCCCAGTGATCGACTTGATGGAAGCCCTCAAGAAGAGCCTCGCGGAAAAGCAGGCGCCGCCTGCGGCCGCCGCGCCCGCACTCGCAGCAGAAGCGCCCGTGGGCAAGAAACCCCCGGCCCGAGCCGTGCAACCGATCTCATCTGTGCAGAAAAGGGCAGGAAAGAAGATAGCCGGCTAATTTCCGATGGGTGCGACGGACAGATTCAGCCCAGAGGAGGTTCAGCGCATCCTGGGTCTGACCGGGAAGCAGCTGGATTATTGGGACCGCTTGCGCCTTGTTTCTCCTCGAAAAGAACTGGGGAACCGCTCCTACGATTTTGGCGACCTGATTGGCCTGCGCACGGTAAAGCAGTTGGTCGATGAAGGAGTGCCCGCCAACCGTTTGCGGCGAGCGCTTGCCGCGCTTCGAGAGAAACTTGCCCAAGTCCACGCTCCGCTGGCGGAGCTGCGCGTTCTCTCCGATGGAAAAGATATCGTAGTGGAGCGCGATGGAGCGCGGCTGGAACCGCTGTCTGGTCAGTTCGTATTGAATTTCGAGACTCGCGAGCTTGACGAAAGAGTGCGCGTCATGGCCGGGCGCAATGCCGACGAATGGCTGGCGACTGCACTCGAGTATGAAGCCGAGGGAAAGAACAGGGCCGAAGCCATCGATGCGTATGACCGAGCTTTGTGCATTGATCCTCAAAGGCCCGAGGTACTGATCAATTGCGGGACGCTCCACTACGAGGATGGGAATCTCGAAAAGGCGTCTGAGTACTTCCGGCGCGCCCTTGCATTGGATGCCGAAAACGCTCTGGCGCATTTCAATCTGGGAAGTGTGATGGAAGAACTCGGTGAACTCGAAGCAGCACGACAGCACCTCCGGCAAGCAGTTCGTCTGGATCCTAACTATCCCGATGCGCACTACAATCTGGCTTTCGTTTGCGAGAAACTGGGTGCGCATGCCGAAGCGCGGCAGCACTGGGAAGCGTATGTCCGGTTAGACCCCGCGGGGCCTTGGTGCAACTACGCCCGTCAGCGCCTAGCTTCTTACCAGAAGACGCGGTCGGCCCACAGCACATGATAGCGGCCACGTGCGAATGAGCGACACACAACCTGCCGGCCGGAGACAGGGCAGTAACAAAGGGTTTAGTCGAGCCTCGTTGAGGTCATAGGAATGTGCAGGAACATCAAGACACTGTTCAACTTTGATCCGCCGGTTACCCCCGAAGAGATCAAGAATGCCTCTCTCCAGTTCGTGAGAAAAATCAGCGGTTTCGGTAAACCGTCGAAAGCGAATGAGGCTGCGTTCCTGGCTGCTGTCGACGAAATAGCCGAGGTCTCGACTCGCCTCATTCATTCGCTCGAAACGAACGCTCCGCCGAAGAATCGAGAAGAAGAAGCGACAAAAGCAAAAGCTCGTGCCGCGGCCAGGTTCGCCGATTGAGTCCGCCGAATCTGGCCACTGATACCTGTGGCTAAATTATTTGTTTATGAGTTTGGTGGAGGCGGGGGGAGTCGAACCCCCGTCCGAAAAGCGCTACGACACGAAGCCTACATGCTTAGCTCAATTCCATTTGTTTCGCCCGCCACGCTCAGAATGAGCAAGAAACGCAGCCGACTAGTCCGATGGTTCTCGCCCGAGCCTTACGGACCGAAAGGCTCAGGCCAGCTCACTGTGTGACGCCTCTGACCGGGCCCATGAGCGAAGCCCGGGGAAGCGTGCGCTTAATTAATTAAGCAGCAAGTGCCAAGTTGTTGTTGGCATTTCTAGTTTCCACCAAGTTACGGGCAGGTGGACCCCGGCATGCCTTCGGGCCGCGACAGCTTCCGTCGAAACCGTGTCGCCCCCACAGACTCTTGTATTCTACCACTGGCGCCAGGACGCGGGGGGCAGTTCTCGGTAGCCAGTCTTCCGGAAGAATTATCCACTTAGGCGCCTGGGCGCTTTTTTGACTGACATCCATCTGATTGTTGCTCACGGCTCCTGCTCGTTAAGCAACAATTGGGCACACCGGTACCGCTGACCCGTTGACTCCCAAGCGCCTACCTCCCAAAATGCCGAGACGGGGGATTTCGGGCGAAACACCCCCGAAAACCGGTATGGCACAAGAACCCAGCGTGGTGGAACAAGCGATTGTGCGAGCGCTTCGCGACAATCTCGAGCGCATCCAGCGCACGGCGGATGAGCTTCATCATGCCGTCAGCGACGTGGTCTCCGCCTGCGCCAGCAACAAGCCCACCAACGCGCTCCCGCCGCTGCTCCGTGCGCAAACTTCCGCAGCTTCTCTCGCCGCCACTCTGGAAGTACTTTCGAGATTTGTAGCTATGTCCATGCAGACCGGCCCGCGGTCGCCGATTGAAGCTCAAATCACCGACTTGGTCGGCAAAGCTGTTCCCGAGCCGCCTCCTGCACCACAGCGGCCAATGCCTTCGCAGCCAGTGCCGAAGGCGGCCCAGGCTCCGGCCGCACCGCCTGCACCTGCCGTTCAAAAGCCCAAAGCCACTGAACTAGAGCTGCCTCCCGAACCGGAACCGCTCGAACTGATCGAACCGGCTCCCGCGGCTGCCGCCTCCAGACCCGAATTCGGAGATGAATTTGACGTCAATCGCCTCTCCTCCGAAGAACAGGAATTGCACCGCCGCGCGAATCGGGTAGCCAAAGTTTCGATGCAGGACATCAAAATGCTGCGCCCGGAGCAGGTGCGCCTAGGCCGCCAAAACAAAGATCTTTGCATCCGATTGAAAGACGACATTGAAAAAGCTCATCGCGAATACGACCGCCGTTTCAAACCAATCATGGATCACCCAGTCGATTACTTTTATCGCTGGTTGGTGGAAATCCTTGCCGAAGGGGACGCTCACTCCCTGGGCGAGTATCCTTACGCCACGCCCGCGCGCCATCACTAATCGAACGCCGGCTGTCCGCTTTTGCGGCGCTTCCCAAGATGCCGTATTATTTTACGTGTCTATGTCACGTTCTCTCGTCGCGTTGATTCTCATTGTCGGCTTGTCGTTCGGCGGTGCGTTCGACGCCTTTGCGCAAGCGTCCAGGCACCAGCGCAAATCGAAAAAGCCCAAGTCGCCGCCTTGCCGGACCGGATGCAAACCAGACACGTCCGTGCCCCAAGTTGTCGCGGATACGCCACAAGACGAGGCCGCGCAAAAAGAACTTTCCGATCTCGCCCGCGCGCTCCACAACGCCACGCCCGGTGCATACGAGAAACTCTCGGCCTTCGCCGCCAGGAACACCACGAACCTGTGGGGCGCGCGGGCCGCGCTTGCTCTTGGCTATGAAGAGTATTCGAAGAACCGCACCGCGCAGGGCCTCGGGTGGCTAATCAAAGCGCAGAACGACACGCTGCTCCGCGAGTATGCCCTGTACTGGACCGCGCAGGCGCAACGCGCGCTGGGGCGCAGCGCGGACGCGTACAAAGTGCTGCAAACCATCCAGCACGATTACCCCAATACTGCTATGCGCGAGCAACTACTGGAGGCATTTGCGCCCACGGCCGTCCAGCTCGGACACTCGCAGGAAGCCGTCGACGCGCTCGATGCTTATTCTGCCACCGCCTCGAAGTCCACGCTTCTTTACGAACGCGCCCGCGCCTATCAGGCCGCGCGTCAACTTGCTCGCGCCGCGAAGGATTATCAGACCGTCTTTTACAAATTTCCTCTAGCCGATGAAGCCAAGCCCGCTGGATCCGCTTTGTCGCAGCTGATGCACGCGCTGGGAAAGGAATATGTTTATCCCGGCGTGGAATTGCAGGAGCACCGCGCCCAGGCTTTTTACGATGCGCACAAATGGAAGGAAGCGCGCGCTGAATTCGAAAAGCTTCTTACCATGGTCAAGGATCCCGCGAATCCAGTGCGCCAGCTCGCGCAGCTTCGCGTCGCGGAGTGCCGCGTCCAGTTGAAGGGCTCACCGTCCTTGATCGCCGCGGTGAAGACTCCAGACCTCGAAGTGGACGCTGAACGGCTCTACGCCCTGTCCCAGGCTTACCGCTCCGCGAAAAAGGAAGCGGACATGTTTTTGGCGCTGAACACTCTCGCGCAGAACTATCCAGTGAGCAAATGGAACGAAGAAGGCCTGATGGCGGCAGGGAATTACCATTGGGTGGAACTCGATCGCGCGAAAGCAGTCATCAACTACCAGCGCGTCCTGGATACCTTCCCGAACGGAAAATACGCCTTCAACTGCGAATGGCGTATCGCCTGGGTTGCCTATCTGAATCGCCAGCCCGACGCCGACGACCGGCTCGCCGCATTTCTCTTGAAGTATCCCGTGTCGGCCAATTCCGTCGATGCCCTCTATTGGCTTGGCCGCAACGCCGAGCGCGCTGGAAATCCTGCGCGCGCGCGCAGCTATTACGGCAAAGCTGTCGAGCGTTTCCCGCAAACCTACTTCGGCAATTCTGCGGCTGCCCGCCTCGCAAAGCTTGGGTCCGGCGAAGAAAACCCCGCGGAGCTTCTGGAAAAAATCCCGCCGCCGCCTTCGCTTCGCCCGTTTGATGAGCCGATCCCGGTTGCTGCTGAGGACCGCTGGGCTCGCGCGCAAGCGCTTCGCGCCATCGCGTTTGATTCCTCCGCCGAGCAGGAGCTGAAAAACGCATATTTCGCGGCCGAGCAGGAGCTGAAAAACGCATATTTCGCGACCTCTTCGCCGCGCTTCCTTCTCGAAGCCGCGCAGGCCGCTTTCGATCAGGGTCATTACGGCGCCGGCATGGCTTACGCTCGCATCATCGTGCCGAATTTCGATTCTCGGAAGATCGGCGATCTGCCTGTCGCCGCATGGAAGGCGCTCTATCCGCTCCCCTACGAAGCCGCCTTGCGCCGCGAAGCCGCCAAGAACGATTTCGATCCCATGTTTGCCGCCGGCCTCATTCGCCAGGAATCCACGTTTCAGGCGGACGCCGTCTCGCACGCCAACGCGATTGGATTGATGCAAGTTCTTCCGAAAACTGGGAAACTCCTTGCCAGGCAGCTCAAAGTCCGCTACACCAAGAACAGACTTTTCGAGCCGGACTACAACATTGAACTTGGCATGCTTTACATTGCGAGCCTGGTGCGCCAGACGGGTGCGCTGGAATACGCGGCCGCTGCCTATAACGCCGGCGAAGACCGCATCGCTGCCTGGAAGGCCGAGCGCAGCTACGATGAGATCCCCGAGCTCGTCGAGTCCATTCCCTTCACGGAAACCCGCGAATATGTGCAGGTCGTCTTGCGCAATACCGAAGTCTACCGGATGATTTATGGGCAGCCGAGCGTGGCTTCGCAGACTGCCACTGGCCACGCGCGCTGACGAATTGTCCGTATTCCGTGATCTTTCCCTGTAGTGGCGCAGCATGCTGCGCCCTCGCGGATATGATTTCATCACTCTGAGAAGGTGCAATGACCGCTTCCGACGTATCGATGGCACAAAGCAATTCACCGAATCCGTCATCCGGGAAATGACGCGCCTGGCCTTGAAGCATGGCGCCGTTAATCTCTCGCAGGGCTTTCCAGATTTTGCCGCGCCCGAGGAAATCAAGGAAGCCGCGCGCAAAGCCATCTCCGATGACATCAATCAGTACGCCATAACCTGGGGCGCGAAGCCGCTGCGCGACGCCATCGTCGAAAAGTTTGAGCGTACCCAGGGCGTGAAATACGACCCCGAGCGCGAAATCACCATCTGCTGTGGCTCGACGGAAGCGATGATGTCCGCCATGATGGCGATCATCAATCCCGGCGATGAAATCGTCGTCTTCGAGCCCTTCTACGAAAACTACGGACCGGATGCAATTCTGAGCGGCGCCACGCCGCGCTTCGTCAAGCTCCGCACTCCCGATTGGTCCTTCGACGAAAAGGAGCTTGCCGCCGCCTTTGGCCCGCACACCAAAGCGATCATTCTGAACACGCCGAATAATCCTACCGGCAAAGTTTTCACGCGCGCCGAGCTCGAATTCATCCGCGACCTCTGCGTGCGCTGGAACGCCTACTGCATCACCGACGAAATCTACGAACACATTTTGTACGACGGCGCCGAGCACATTTCCATGGCGCGCATCGACGGCATGCGCGACCGCACCATCGTGATCAATGGCCTGTCGAAAACGTACAGCGTTACCGGCTGGCGTGTGGGCTGGGTGCTGGCGCCGCCGGAGCCGACGCAACCCATTCGCAAGGTCCACGATTTCCTGACCGTCGGCGCTGCGGCGCCGCTCCAGCAAGCTGGCGCGAGCGCACTGCACTTTCCCCAAAGCTATTACGACAAGCTCGCCAGTTCTTACGCCGTCAAGCGCGAACGCCTGCTGAAAATTTTAACCGGCGCGGGCTTCACCGTGTTCAAGCCCCGCGGCGCGTATTACATCATGACGGACATCTCGCGCTTCGCCGATCCCGATCCTCTCCGTTTCCAGGCCGATACGAAAGACGTGCGCTTCGCCAAGTTTCTCGTCGAAACCATCGGTGTCGCCGTCGTCCCCGGCTCCAGTTTCTATAACAACGCGCACGACGGAGCTTCCCAGGTCCGCTTCACCTTCTGCAAGAAAGAAGCCACCCTAGCCGCCGCCGAAGAGCGGCTGGCAAAGCTGAAGGTGTAGCAGTTGTCGAATGCCCGGGCATGGGAGCGACTGTAATGCCGTTGCTGGCTAACAGCTTAGCGGACGATTCGGTGCTTCCGGTATTCTTGCAAAGTTTTCCTTGACTTCCCTACTAACCTTTGATATAAGTAAGCTTATAGGAAACTACATTTGGAGCGCGGGAGCTTGCTCCCGCTTTTCTTCCTTGGTGCAGTCTATTCCCCTTCCGAGAGCATGCAACAAGCAAAATCGCACCCTTTAGAATCAATCAGTTACGGATTGCAATTTTCGTAAGTCCGTTATTTTGATATTCATGCAAAATGGTGGGGGTGGGTGGGGGAGCGCATCCTCTTCGCAATCATCTGTTCCCTAGACTGCTTCCAGTGGTGCTGGTCACCTTGTGCTAGAATTCGCATCCAAGAAGCCACAATGCCGACAATACTCGATCTCGTTCCGCCCAACACTCGCATGGATGTCAACGGAGACGGCGCCGCCTTCGACATCTCCGCAAGCGCCACGCGCACGTTTCTCTGCCGCCTTACCGTCACCGATCAAATTGAACAGGAATCGCTCGACGTATCGATCTGGGGGTCTGCCGACGGGGAAAGCTGGACGAAGAAACCGCTTCTCAAGTTGCCGCAACAGTTCTACCGCGGCACGACAAAGATGGTCCTCGATCTCTCTTTGCGTCCGGAGACCAAATTCATTCGTGCTCGTTGGGAACTAAACCGTTGGGGCAGAGTAGCGCCCATCCCCATGTTTGTGGCCGGCTTGGAGCTAGCGGAAATCCCGCCAATGTCCCGCGAGACTCCTACGACACGAATAGCGCTTGCGACAAAATAACTCGCAGGGCTGGAACTTTGGCGCGTGCAGGGAAATGCCCGAAATGACCCCTATTATTTTCAGGATTGATTTTTGCTTCTAGGGTTTGTATAAGTTAGGCGTTTTCAAGCGATTAAGGTTTTTTTAGGGGTAGGAGACTGACGGTCGGTTGCCCTGTGGTGGTTAGCCCCCTACCCCGCGAGTGGTCTTGCTTATTTAGACGAGTTCAGCCCCCAAATAGTTTCCTGACTTCATCAAAATACTTTGCGGTCCGTCCAGGTCCTATTCACCCACAGGCACGGTATCCAGGTACCGCGCTACGGCCGCCTTCCACTGAAACTTTTCCGAGATGGCTGCCTGTAGCGCTTGTGCCGCTGCCGGTTCGCCGTGCGTTAGATACGTTTGCTTGGGAGGTGCAGGCAGCGCCGCCAGCCATCGCAACAATTCGCTCTTTCCCGCGTGCGCCGAAAATTGCCCCATCTCCACGATCTCCGCAAGCACCGGCACATCCTGGCCGTAGAGCTTCAGCAACTTTGCGCCCTGCAGCAGCGCCCTCCCGCGCGTGCCCTCGGCCTGGAAGCCTGCCAGAATAACCGCATTGCGCGCATCCGGCAGCCGCTTCGCCAGGTGATGTAACACGCGCCCGCCGCTCACCATCCCGCTTGCCGAAATGATGATGCAGGGCGTCTTGACGTTATTGATCGCCTTCGATTCTTCGACCGACCGGGTTAGATGAAATTCATGCACGTTCAAAGGATCGCCTTTTCCGTCGCTTCCTTCTTCCCGCGCATATTCCAGGTCGTGATCCTCTTTATGCTTCAAATACAAATCCGTCGCGCTCAGTGCCATCGGGCTGTCCACGTAGACGGGCAAGCGCGGAATTCGCTGCTGGTCCTCCAGTTGCCGCAGGTAGTACATGAACGTCTGCGTCCGTCCGATCGCGAACGACGGGATCACGATCGAGCCGCCGCGCTTTGCCACGCGGTTCACGATCTGCGCAAGCAATTCCGCGGGATCACCGTCCGGATGTTCGCGGTCGCCATACGTCGATTCGCAGATCAGCACATCCGCATTTGACGGCGGCGTTGTCGGGTCTTTCAGAATTGGCTGGTCGTACCGCCCGATATCGCCGGAGAACACCACGACGGTCTTCTTGCCGCCCTCGGTGATCGTCAATTCCAGGCTGGAAGATCCAAGAATGTGGCCGGCGTCATAAGAAGTCACTCGAAACTCGGGGCTGATATCGAAGCTGCCGCTGCGTGGCATGCTTTTGATCAGCTTCAATGTGGGATCAACATCCTCCGCGGTATATAGCGGCTCGGGGTTGGCGTGACGGCTGTCCTTATGAATCTGCGCGTGCAGCGTGTCCTCTTGCTGCAAATGCGCGGAGTCCCTCAGCAGGATTGTCGTGAGTTCAATCGTCGCCGGATTCGCAAAGATCGGCCCGCGATAGCCCGATTTCACCAGCACCGGCAGCCATCCGGTGTGGTCCAGGTGCGCGTGTGTGAGCACCAGATAGTCAATCGTTTTCGGTTCGACCGGCAACGGCTTGTAGTTGCGGTCTTGCAGTTCCTGCGAGCCCTGAAAAATTCCGCAGTCCACCAGCAGCCGTTTGCCCGCCGCTTCGACCAGATATTTCGAACCCGTAACGGATCCTGCCGCGCCTAGAAAAGTGAGTTTTGCCATAGGGCAGCCATTCTACAGAATTTGCCCCTGTTCCGCAGATGAACCTTGGCGCCGCCCTTAAAAAACAAAGCGGAGCGAGTTTTTCGATCAAACTCGCTCCGCTCTATCTTTCCGGCGAACAACGAACGACTTACAACTAAGAACTACTTTCAATCCGCCGCGTTGGCCTGCTTCGCCTTTGCGATGATCGATTCGATCTTCAGTCCAAGCCCCTTCGCCACGCCGGTTCCGTACGCTGGATCGGCTTTGTAGAAGTGCTGGATCTGCAGTTCTTGAATGCGCAGCGGCACGCCATTGCCCAGGTTGCCGACGATGTTGTCGATCAGCCGCTGCTTCGCATCCGCGGGCATCAACCGGAAGAGATTCCCCGGCTGCGTGTAGTAATCGCTGTCGCTCCGGTGGTTGTGCCGTTCCACCGTGCCGCTCACCGCGCGCGCCCGCTCCACATAAGCCGGGTTCTGTACCGGCCCGCCAAAGCTATTCGGTTCGTAGTTCGGCGCCGATCCGTAGTTTCCGTCGGTGCGCATCGCCCCATCGCGGTTATACGTGTGGAAAGGGCACTGCGGCTTGTTCACCGGCACCGTGTCGTAATTGACTCCGATCCGGTAACGGTGCGCGTCGGGATACGAAATCAGCCGCGCCTGCAGCATCTTGTCCGGCGAAAAGCCCATCCCCGGCACGATGTTCTTTGGATCGAATGCCGCCTGTTCCACCTCGGCAAAATAATTTTCCGGGTTGCGGTTCAGCTCCAATTCGCCCACTTCGTGCAGCGGATAGTCCTTGTGCGGCCATACTTTCGTCAAGTCAAACGGATTCAGGTGATACGTCTCCGCATCTTTCTCCGGCATGATCTGCACGCACACGCGCCACTTCGGAAAATCGCCTTTGGCAATCGCGTTAAACAGATCGCGTTGCGCGTAGTCCGGATCCTTTCCGCGCATCTCATCAGCCTCCGGCCCCGTGAAGTTTTTGATCCCTTGTTTGGTCTTGAAGTGCCATTTCACGTAAAACAACTCGTTCTTCGCGTTGATCAAGCTGAACGTATGGCTGCTGTATCCGTTCATGTGCCTGTAGCCGTCCGGAGTCCCGCGGTCGGAAAACAAAATCGTCACCTGGTGCAGCGATTCCGGCGACAGCGACCAGAAATCCCACATCATCGTCGGCGATTTCAGGTTCGTCTGCGGGTCACGCTTTTGCGTGTGGATGAAATCGTTGAATTTGATTCCGTCGCGGATGAAAAACGTCGGCGTGTTGTTGCCGACCATGTCCCAGTTGCCTTCCTCGGTGTAAAACTTTAGCGCGAACCCGCGCGGGTCCCGCTCCGTGTCCGCCGAACCCTTTTC
>WNFC01010234.1_pt1 | contig 10400 bp, 9 predicted proteins | sample 5400541 | NCBI WGS metagenome assembly WNFC01 (sample SAMN13153342, study PRJNA577476) | soil metagenome | isolation source: 120 cm saprolite under Douglas fir tree site 2 hole 2 replicate 1 | place: USA:California | collected 2015-04-18 | reverse complement strand
CGTCGTCAGATTTCGCAACGAAATCCCACTGTCAGAGTCAGTAAGCTCCCACTCTGTAGTGAAGACCTTTTGACCTAACTATTTGATTTGTAACGAGCCGGATTCCGAAAAACACGCGAATCCGCGAAGACGGGCTAGACGCCCAACGGAATTTCGAGCCCTTCAGATTGGCTGAAGCGTGCGACTAGCCTGCCTTGGCCGTTGCGCCCGCGGAATTCGCCGGGCAAGCGCGGGTTCAACTGCCTTTCAGCGCTTCCACCAGCTTGAAACGCATGATCTTTCCGGACCCTGTCCGCGGAATTTCCGAAACAATGTGGGTCGCTTCAGGTATCTTGTAGGACGACAAGCTTCTCCGGCAGTGCGCGAGCAGCGCCTCCTCGTCAAGCTGCCCCTGTTCGGCGACGACAAACAGATACGGCACTTCGCCCAGCGTCGCGTGCGGCACGCCGACCACGGCGCAGTCGATGACTTCCGCATAGAGAATCGCGACTTCCTCGATCTCGGCCGGCGCGATGTTCTGGCCGCCCCGGATGATCAGTTCCTTGATGCGTCCCGTGATCGTGAGGTAGCCGTTCGGATCGGATTTCGCGAGATCGCCGGTGTGATACCAGCCTTTTCGCAATGCCGCCGCCGTTTCCGCAGGTTTGTTATGGTAGCCATGCATCAGGTTGGGGCCGCGAACAATCAACTCGCCTTCGGAACCGATCGGGACATCCTCCAGCGTCGTCGGATCGACAATCCTGGTCGCGAGACCCGGCACCGGAAGACCGCATGACCCCATCGGGCGAGCCCCACTGGTCCAGTTCATGGTGACCATCGTCGACGTTTCGGTGATGCCATAGCCGTCAAGCAGCGTCGTCCCGAGGCGCTCCTCGAAGGTTCGATTCAATGCAGCCGGCATGATCGCGCCGGCAGAAATGCATAGTCGCGTGCTCCCGAGCCGACTGACGCCGGCTTCCTGCGCGCGCTGCAACAGATAGTGAAACATGGTCGGCACGCCCGGGAATACCGAATATTTTCCGGACTGCAACAACTCCAGAACCTTATCCGGCGAAAACCGTTCCAGGATGTGCTCGCTGGCCCCGACCGCCAGCACGCTGAGCACCGAGAGATTGAGGCCGTATGAATGGAACAGAGGCAGCGGAGACAGCACCACGTCCTTGTCATTCAGTTCGCAAATCGGTGCCCAACAGGCAGCCGTAATCCATAACATTCCGCGGACCGACAGCAGCACGCCCTTGGCGCGGCCGGTCGTACCGGACGTGTAGATGATGAAAGACGAGCGATCGATGTCATCGGGATCTAAAGCGGCCTCTACGTTGCCCTGATGGTTTTGCGCAAGTTCGTCCAAACAGACGCCGGCTTCCCCGGCGCCGGCACCTGCGAAAACAAGCGAAACCGGACCATTCAGTCCTGCCGCCAATTTGCCGATGAGCTCCTTGCGGGCCGGCGTCGTTATCACCGTGCGGCAGTCGGCATCGGACAGCCGGTACGCGATCTCCGCCTCGGCGGCGTCATAGCTGATGGGAACGATGACCGCGCCGGAACGCAAGCCCGCGAAGCAGGCCTCGATCCAGTCGACTCCGTTCGGAAGATAGATGGCTACGCGATCCCCCTCCCGCACGCCTTTCCTCGACAGGCCGGCGGAAATCGAAGCCGTGCGGCTTGCGAGTTGTGAATAGGTGACCGATCTTGCGGCATCCCAGTAAGCGACCTTGTCGGGCCGCTGCTTTCGATGCCGCTCAAGCAGTTCCGATATCGGCGCGATCAGCCCGGTATGTAACATTGTTGCCTCCGCCCACTTAGACCATGCTGAAACCGCCGCTGATGCTGATCACCTGGCCCGTGATCCAGCTACCGGCATCCGAGGCAAGAAGGGCGACCATGGGAGCGACGTCCGACGGCTGGCCGAGACGGCGGATCGGATACGCCTTGACCAGCTTGTCGTAATTCGCATCCACCCAGCTTCTGTCATGCGCGGATTCGATCAGGCCGAGCGCGATCGAATTGGCCGTGGTCCCTGTTCGCCCCATTTCCCGGGCCAGCGACTTCATCAGCGCAATGGTTCCAGCGCGCGCCGCCGCCGCGATCGCAAGCCCGGATTCGCCGACCCGGGACGAGTCTCCCATGATGGAAATTATTCGGCCCCGGCCCGATGCCTCCAGCAGCGGACTGGCGGCGTGGCAGCAGTGGATCGCGCCATAAAGGCAGGTATCGATCTGCTTGTGCCAGTCTTCCGGCGCCGTGTCGCCAAACCGCTTCCGTATCACGAGGCCGGCATTGTTGACCAAAATGTCCAGCCCGCCGAAATCGGCTTTGACGGTCGCCACCATGCTTCTGACAGCTTCCAGATTTGCGATATCGGCCTGGTATGCCCTGGCCTTGCCACCAGCCTGCTCGATTTGCGCAACAACGGCTTCGGCCTCATCCCGTGACGAGTGGTAATTCACCGCGACCGACGCCCCCGCCTCGGCAAGGGCTTGCGAGATCCCGGCGCCGACATCCCGGCCGCCGCCGGTAACGAGCGCGACGCGCCCTGCAAGATCGTTCATTGTTGGCTTCCTTTCGCTTACATGCGTGCCTTCTCCAGCAGCCTGAACATCCGCTCCGGAGTGATGGGTAGAATTGAAACATTGATGTCGAGCACCGATAGCGCGTCGGAAACCGCATTCGCGATCGCGGCAGGCGCGCCGATCGTTCCCCCCTCGCCCATTCCGCGAAAGCCGCCGGCGACCGCCGAACAGCTTTCGATATGGACGACGTCGATATGGGGAATCTCGACCGCGGAGGGTATGACATAGTCGGCAAGGCTCGCGCTCACGAGCTGACCGTCTTCGTCATAGATCATCTCTTCGTAAAGCGCGGCACCAATACCCTGCGCGACACCGCCGTGAACCTGCCCGTCGACGATCATCGGATTGATGATGCGACCGCAATCTTCGGCGACGACATATTTGAGTATTTTTACAAAACAGGTCGTGGGATCAACCTCGACAGCTACCAGATGGGTGGCGCATGCCGTCGTCCCGTTGATGGGATCGTAGGTGTAGCTCGCCTCCAGCTCCTTGCGCGCCTCGACCGGCAGTGTCTTCATGTCTGAATAGACCGCCTTTGCGATCTGCTTGAAGGTCACGGCGCGATCGGTTCCCGTGACGGTGGCGAGTCCATCCGCGACGTCGATATCGCCGGCAGCGGCTTCGAGCAGATGCGACGCGACCTTCTTGATTTTCTCCCGCAGGATCTGCGAGGCATGTTTTGCGGCCCCCCCGCCCAGCACCGCGCTGCGGCTGGCATAGGTTCCGGTCGACATCGGGACGGCGTCGCTGTCGCCCTGTACCACCCGAATATCCCCAAATCTCGCCCCGAGATCGTCCGCGATGATCTGGGCGAGCGTCGTTTCCAGCCCCTGCCCATGCGAGGCGACGCCGAACGCCGCCGTGATCGCGCCGGTCGAGTCGATGCGGATCTTGGCGGTTTCCGAGCCGGTGTTGATCGGCATTCCCGGCGCAACGGCAATCCGCGAGCCGATTCCCGTCAGCTCGGCGTAGGTGGCGAGGCCGATGCCGAAATAGCGTCCCTCCGCCCGTGCCGCGCTCTGCCGCTTGCGCAGCTTTTCGTATTCGCCAGCCTGCACCGCGGCTTCAAGACATTCGACGAAGCCGGTGCGGTCCCAGATGATTCCGGACGCAATACGATATGGAAATTCGTCCGCGCGGACCAGGTTGCGCCGGCGTATTTCCAGCGGGTCAATGCCGAGCGCCTTTGCCCCCATATCCATCAGGCGCTCAGCGACGAAGGTGGAAACCGGCCGGCCGACACCGCGATAGGGTCCGGTCGGCGGCTTGTTGGTCGCTACCCCCTGCACGGCGCCCCTGTAAGACCCGATCTTGTACGGTCCCGGAAGGAAGCTGACCACCTGCACGGGTTCGAGCCCGCATGTCCAGGGATAGATCGAGTAGGCGCCGACGTCGCCAATCACATCGGCTTCCAGCGCAACGGCTCTCCCGTTTTCGTCGAAGCCCATTTCGGCATCTACGATTTCAGCGAATGCCTGACTGGAGCTGCTGATATCTTCGAGCCGGTCCGCCGTCCATTTCAGCGAACGGCGCAACTTTTTCGCGGCCACGCACAGAAGAATCTCTTCAGGATAGAGCGACCCTTTGGAGCCGAAGCTGCCGCCGACATCCGGCGCGACCACACGCAGCCGGCTGCCCGGCAGATCGAGCGATTCGGCCAGCGCGTCGCGCACGATGCCGGGTATGTTGGACGAGGTGTAAAGGGTGATCGAATCTCTTCTGCTTTCAAATTCCGCGCAATAGCTGCGGGGCTCGATCGCAAGCGGAGCCTTTCGGGTCATCTCAAAACGATCGCGGACACGAATATGCGCAGCCGCAAGATCCGCGGCTGCATCCCCCTTCCTGAACTCCCGGGCGATCAGCACATTGGTCGCGGCTTCCTCGTGAAGCAGCGGCGCCTCCTTCGAGACGGCGAATTCGGGATCGGACACAGCGCCCAACGGCGCATATTCGATGTCGATCAGCTCCACCGCGTCCTCGGCCAGGTACCGATCCTCCGCGACGACGGCGACCACGGCTTCCCCGACATATCGCACTTTTTTCGACGCCAGGGCCGTGATCGGAGTCGCGTAATAGTTCGGCATGCGGGAAAACGGGATCACTGGCTTGTAATCCGCGGCCACGTCATCCGCGGTAAAGACCGCCACGACACCAGGCGCCGCCCGCGCCTTGGTCGCGTCGACCCGCACGATGTCAGCGTGAGGCTGTTCACTGCGACGGAATGCAACGTGGAGCGCGCGATCGGGCTTGCGATCCGCCGTATATTCGCCGTTGCCCGTCAGCAGGCGCGGATCTTCGGTCCGCCTGATCGGCATGCCGACATGACGCGGTCGCAGCAGGTCTGACGTCTGGACGACGTCGTCCTTACTCATAAGCCTCGACCCCTTTGCGCAGGCTCTGCCATTGAGCGTCATCATGGCCGCAGATGACCGTTGCGCCGGACTTCTCGATCCGGCGTATCTCGCCGTAGGAATTCAGCATTGCATCCGCATTCCAGGTATTGCGCGGCGATGTATCGGTATCGAGACTTTCGCGCAGGCTCACCGCGTCGGACGCGAGAAGAAAGGAGCCATCCCGGTCGAGGTGAACGGCGGCCCCGAGCGTACCCGGCGTGTGACCAGGCAGCGGAATCAAAACCAGTCGACCGTCGCCGAATACATCCCGTTCGCCGTTCACGGCATCCATGGGTTGTCCATGGTCCCAATCGGCCCGCAGATAGCCGGCAGTCTCCGCGCCTGCCGCTTTCGCGGCCTCGATCTCCTTGGCATGCGCCAGGATGGTCGCCTTCTTGAAAAACTGATTGCAGCCGCAGTGGTCGGGATGGAAATGCGAGCATACGACGATATCGATGTCGTCCGGATTAACGCCGACACACGCAAGATTCGGCAGAAGGGTATCCTCCGCGCGCATCACCGGCGTCATGACTTTCATCAGCGAGCCCCATCGTTCTTCGCCGTGCTCGACCACGGAGGGGTGACAACCCGTGTCGAACAGGACATTGCCCTGTTTGTGCCGGATCAGCGCGCTGATGACGGGTGCTTCGAACGTCTCGCTGCGGTCGGCGCTCTTGACATAGACGCTCTTCTTCAAGCGAAGCCGGCCGGCGGGTAGAAACTGCAGCTTCATGGTGTGCTCCCGTTTCGCAACGCGACAGCCGAGCGGATCGCGGCGACGATATTTTGATAACCGGTGCAGCGGCAGAGATTGCCGGATAGTCCCTCGCGGATTTCATCATCGCTGGCCAGCGGATACTTCTTCAGAAGATCCATCCCCGTCATCAGCATTCCCGGCGTACAGAATCCGCACTGAAGACCGTGCTTTTCCCGAAATTCGCTCTGAAGGACGTTCAGCTGACCAGGCGTGCCCAATCCCTCGACGGTCACGACGTCCATGCCATCAGCCCTGACCGCCAATGTCAGGCAGGAGCGGACGCTGTCGCCATTCACCAGGATCGTGCAAGCCCCGCATACGCCATGCTCGCAGCCGACATGCGTTCCAGTCAACCCGATGACGTCGCGTAGAAAATCGGACAACAGCAGGCGCGGCTCGATGCTCGCCTGATATCTTCGTCCGTTGACGGTGACAGCGATATCCATTTTCACGGCAGCTCTCCCGCCGCGCGCGTCCACGCCGTCGTGAATGCCCGCTCGGCCAACGCCCCGATCAGGTTTTTCCGGTATTCGGCGGAGACATGGATGTCGCTCGAGGGCGACAGGCAGGAGCGCACAACTTCTGCAAATCTGGCTGCCGCTCCAGGTCCCCTTCGCGCGCCCTTTAGCGCTTGTTCGGCCTCGCGAAGACGCCGCGGGGTGTCCGCGACCCCCATGACCGCAACCCTTGCTTCGGCAATCCTGTCATCGACAACTTCGAACGATACCGCGATGCACGCAAGCGCGAAGTCGCCAAAGCGGCGCGCGACTTCCTCGAATGCCCAGCCGGCATGCGATGCCAGGACCGGGAAATCGATCTCGAAGACGATCTCATCCGGGTCGAGACAATTTGTAAGGGCGGATACAAAAAAGTCCTCGGCGGCGATCTCCCGTCGACCGTTTGAACCCTGCACCTTGATCGTGGCCCCGTAGAAGACGGCCAGCATCGGCAATTCCGCGGCCGGATCGGCGTGCGACAGGCTGCCCCCGATGGTACCCTTGTTGCGTATCGCAAGATGCGCGACGTGCCGCATCGCGGCAGCCATGACCGGAAGCTTACCCGCGACGAGATCCGAAAATTCAAGATCTGCATGCCGGGTCATGGCGCCGATCGCGACCGCATTGCCCCTCAGCTCGATGAAGGACATGCCGGGAATGTGCATGAGGTCGACGACGACGGTCGGACGCGTCATCCTGAAATTCAGCAATGGCATCAGGGATTGCCCGCCCGCCAATACCTTGCCGTCACCGTTCGCCGCCGCGATGGCCTCCACCGCGGCTTCAAGGCTGTTCGGAGCGATATAGTCGAAGGCGGCAGGCTTCATTCTGCTTCTCCGGAAAGTTCGCTCGACCCCAATTTTGCTCTGCCATCGACGCGCACCATTCAGCGCCCACGGAATCGGGGCGCTCTTTTCTCGGCGAAAGCGCGCCGGCCTTCCCTGAAGTCTTCGCTATCGGCGGCATGGTCGATCAGGCGTTGGGCGGCGGCAACATCGAGGGCACCCTCACCCATGGATAACCCATTCAGCATGAATTTCGCTCCCGCGATCGAGAGCGGAGCGTTGCTGGCCAGCGTGCCGGCGAGTGCAAGCGCAGCCGAGACGGCGTCATCGCTTATCTCATCCACCAGACCCATCGACAGGGAGCGCGCCGCGTCGTAGCGCTCGCCGGTGTAGAGCATACGTTTGGCGTTGGCGATTCCGACAATCGTCAACAGGCGCTGGACGCTGTTCACCCCATACACGATCGAAAGCTTGGCGGAAGGGATTCCAAGTTTGGCTGTGGGGTCTGCGAGGCGAAAATCGCAAGCGAGCGCCAGGTGACAGCCACCGCCAAGGCAATAGCCGGAGATGGCTGCGATGACCGGCTTGGCCACGTTCGCGATCGCGGCCGAGCAGGCATCGACCGAAACTTCATATTGCGCGCTTTGATCCCTGTTTTCTCTTATCGTGTCGAACTCCGACACGTCGGCGCCGACGCAGAAATCCGTACCCGAACTCATCAGAACGATCGCGCGAACGGCATCATCGTCGCCAAGGCTCGAGAATATGCCGGCGAGTTCGCGCCACATGCTGAGCGTTACAGCATTGCGCGCCTCAGGCCGGTTGAGGCTGACAACTCCAATGCTATCCCGTGTGGTCACGAGGATATCTGGCATTTCCTACCCTCGGCCGATGTCGCAGTTGGCGGCGATACGAACCCTGCACGACGTCATGGGCGGCAGCAAGCCTTCCGGTCTCGCAGCCTCCGTGTTACTTGCATAAGTAGACTTACTTGATAGCCGCCGTCAAGCTGCGGCTCGAGACTGCCGTCATGAGGCTTTCCAAACCGAGCGAATACTAGCCGCCGCCGGACAACATCTTGACCAGCCGATAGAGATAATCCCCGCCTTCGTAGAACGACTTCACCCGAACCCGTTCGTCCCTACCGTGGATCCGGCCGCCGTCGTTGACGTCACTCGCGAGCCCGGAGTGGCCGTAGGTCGGAATGCCCGCGTTTCGCAGAAAGCTTCCATCCGTGGCACCTGAGCTCATGACTGGAAGCACGACGGCGCCGGGCCAAAACTGCTGCGATAATTTCTCGATCGACCCCATCACCTCCTCATTCAGTGCTGACGGCGCACTCAACACCGGCTGATCGATTCGCGTCACCGTGATCTGGTCGTCCGCCAGCACTTGCTCGAGCGTCGCCTTGACCTCGTCGACGGACTCGCCGGGCATGACCCGGCAATTGACCTTGGCGCTCGCCAGTTGCGGCAGCGCGTTGATCGCCTGCCCGCCCTCCAGCATCGTCGCCACGCAGGTGGTGCGCAGTTGGGAGTTGTAGAACGGATTGCTTGCGAGCCGAACAAACGACATCGCGGCCGGATCCGGTTTATCGGACAGCATCGCGCGTATATCGGCCGCGGTCTGCTCACCCTCGAATTGCGCTATGCGCTCGAAGTAGGCGCGCGTGGTCTCGTTGAGCTTCAGCGGAAAGCTGAATTTGGAGAGACGCACCAGTCCTTCCGCCAGATGATAGATCGCATTGTCTTTGAACGGGACCGAGCTGTGGCCGCCCTTGTTTTTCACGTCGAGCTGGAAATTCAGCACGACTTTCTCGCTGGTCTGGACGCTGTTCCTGATCGCCTTGCCGTCCTTCAGTCCGACGCCGCCGCCCTCGTTCAATGCGAATTCGGCATCGATCAAATCGCGATGGTTCTTGAGCAGCCACTGGATCCCCAGCGCGTCACGGTCAAAGATTTCCTCGTCGGTCTCGAGCGCCAGGATGATGTCGCGATCGGGCTTGTAGCCTTCCTGCTTGTAGCGAATGAGATTGGTGACAAAGGCCGCCGCCATGTATTTGTCGTCGCCCGTTCCGCGCGCATAGAAATAGCCGTCCTTCTCGGTCAGCTTGAACGGCTCGCCCGACCAGTCCTCGCGGCTGGCCGGCACGACATCGAGATGCGCCACCAGCAGGATCGGCTTGCGCGCGCCGGTGCCGCGCAGCCGGGCGACCAGATTGCCCTTGCGTGGCGCCGGCTGCAATGCGTGGACGTCGGCGTCGGCAAAACCGGCAGCCTTGAGACGCGCCGCCATCGCCTCCGCCGCACGCGCGGTGTCGCCGGTCGCGGTCACGGTGTTGATCTCGACAAGCTCCTTGTAGATGTCGAAGGCAAGCTGCTGTTGCGGGCTTAGTCCCTCGGCGGCGCTGGAGCCCGCCACCATGGGCAGCGTCGAGATCGAGGCGACGAAGAGAGCGATCCAAAAACGCTTCCGCGATGTACGGCCTCCAGGCCAGATTTCTCCAAACATACCGCTCTCCCAAATGCCGGACCACCGGGAGGAATTCAGACACCTAACTCGTTCGCTGGCAAGCTATCGGCCCAGACACTTCTGCGGTTCAGCCATCTCTATTTGTTGTCCTTTGCAGCGATCACTTCGATTTCGACCAGAAATCCGGGATTGGCGAGCGATGCGACGCCGACAACAGACCGTGCCGGCAGATTGGGCTGACTGCCGCCAAAAAACTGCGTGTAACCCTCCATGAATGCCTTGAAATCCATCGGCGCACGGGCGTCGTGCACGAGAAACACCTGCATCTTGACCACATCGGCCATGCCGAGCCCAAGGCCTTCGAGGATTGCCCTGATCTTGTTGAGGACCCCGACCGTCTGGGTCTTGGTGTCGCCAAAGGCTTGAGGACTGCTCGGGTCGGCCTCCTTGCTGACGACAGGCGGCACCTGACCGCTGACGTAATACGTGGTGGCGTTGCCCGGAACCTGCACGGCCTGCGCGATCGGAAACGTCGAGTTCGGAATCGGATATCTGATCACATCGGCATGTACGGCGCTGAGACTTGCCATGAGGGCGCCAGCGAAGAGCGCTCCAAGGGTCGGTATTGCTCTCGGTTTCATCTGCTTCTCCGGCTGTTAGCGTGAATTCCTATCGACGAACGATTTTCACATCCTCGGCCGTCACCGCATCCTGATAATTGTTGTCGAAATGCGTCCGCAGGTAATTCACCACAGCGGCAACCTGATCGTCGCTCATCATCGCCCCGAATGGCGGCATTCCGCGTTGTCCGTTGACGACGACGTGGACGGGATATCCGCTGGCTTCATGATTCCGGTTGCCCGCGAGCGAAGGATAGGTTCCGGCGCCTGCCGCACCTTTGCCGTCGGACATGTGGCAAC
>WNFC01051813.1_pt1 | contig 10402 bp, 7 predicted proteins | sample 5400541 | NCBI WGS metagenome assembly WNFC01 (sample SAMN13153342, study PRJNA577476) | soil metagenome | isolation source: 120 cm saprolite under Douglas fir tree site 2 hole 2 replicate 1 | place: USA:California | collected 2015-04-18 | reverse complement strand
ACAGGTCAGGGTGAGCACCGCCATGTCGACCCGCGCATCGTTCATCGCCTTGATGCGCTTCTCGTAGTCGAGATGACCTTCCTGCGGCGTCATGAAGGGGGCGCCGTCCCACATGATGGCGCGCGGGCCATCCTTGCTCGGCTTGACCGCATAGCGCGGCGCGCCGTGCTCGGAGATGAGCCGGATCCAGTCCTCGCTCAGCATGTGGGTGTGCACGTCGATGACGGTGGTCATGCGCTTCCTCCGGGCTCGCTATCGGCGGGCCGGACCGGGCGCCACCATTAGAGCGAAAATCGGAGCGCGGCGGCGGGCTTGTCAATTGAATTGCGAGTGACCGCAAGCGGCCGGGCCGGGTGCGCAGCTCCCGCGGCGAAACGACTAGATCTAGTGGTCCGCACCTGCAGATGCAGGCGAAATGCAGGAGGCTCCTACTAGATTTAGATTTTCGGCTATAGCGGCATGGCGTCGATAGGCCGTGCTCGGGATTGACGATGTCAAAGAACATAAAGAGAACATATTAGGCGACGAGCCGCCCACTTGGCAAGGCCCAGCAACCGAAGACGCTGGGCGCCGGCTCGCGCGCTATGCGCGCTATGATGGGCCCCGGCGATGTCGCGATGAGGGCGTTCGATGAGATGCAAACCGGGCTCGAACCGGCGGTCCGTGCCGCTTCTATCGCTCTGCGCTGCGCTCCTGCTCGCGGCACCGGCCGGGTCGTCCTTCGCGCAACCGACCGCCGCGCCGGCGGCCAGGGCGTGTGGCGAGATGGTGACGATCGCAACGCATGATCGCAGTACGACGCGCTACGCCGTCACGCAGAAGGAAGGCGTGCCGACCCACGGGGCGCCGATCGCGCTGGTGCTGCTGGTGGGCGGCGGTGGCGATCTCGCTCTCGACGATCAGGGCTGCCCGCATGCGCTCACGCGCAATTCGCTCATCCGCATGCAGCCGTTTTGGCGTGAGTCCGGCTTCGTCACCGTGCTGGTCGACGCGCCGTCCGATCTGCGCGGCGAGGACGGGCTGGCCGGCTTTCGCATGACGCGACAGCATGCCGAGGATCTCGGCAAGGTGATCGCCGATGTGCGGGCGCGCATGAGTGGCCCCGTCTGGCTCGTCGGCCATAGCCGGGGAACGATCTCCGCCGCGAACGCCGCCGCGCGGCTGACGGGCCCCGCCGCGCCCGACGGGCTGGTGCTGCTCTCGGCGATGATGGTGGGCGAGGCCTCCAAGCGAAAACCCTTCGTCGTGCAAACCGTCTTCGATCCGCCGCTGGCGGCGATCGCGGTGCCGGTCCTGGTCATCGGCCACCAAGCCGATAATTGCGTACGCTCCCCGGCGCGGCTGATGGGCGACATCACGGCGCGGACCCACGGCCCGCGCCAGCAGACCGTCGCTGTCACCGGCGGTCCGATCGCGCCCGGCCGCGCGCCGAATATCGGCGATTGCGGGGTCGGCGAGCCGCATGACTATGTCGATCAGGAGGGCGAGCTCGCCGCCGGCATCGCGCGCTTCGTCGGCGGCGGGGTTTATTAGGGTCCTTGTGGCGCACCATCGCCGCGGCGCGAGCCGTCTCGCCGCCAGATCGGCGGTGTCGGATCAGGTGCCCGGCTCCTCGGCGTCATAGAGCCGGGCGACCTTCGCGTAGAGATCGATATCCGTCAGATTGGCCATCACGATGGCGGTGAAATCCTCCTCGCCGAGCTCGCGGCGGATTTCGGCGATCCGCTCGTCGATGCCGTCGCCTGTCGTCCGACTCGCATTGGCCCAGACCGCGAAGCTGCGGAATTCAGGGAACAATCTGCGGGCTTGCGCCTCGAGGCGCCGGATCGACGGCGCGAAGCGTTCCACCAGGCCTACGAAAGGCAGCCGATCGATGGCCGCGAAGGCGCGCTCGCGCTCGCCTCCCTCGCGCGCGGGAACCGCCATCGCCAGACGGCTCGCCTGAAAATCTCTGCAAGACCGGTCATTCGGCGTCGCCAAGCGGGCGCGCAAGTAGCCCGCGAAATCCATGCGCTTCGCCAGCACGGCGCCCGCGGTATTCGCGTCCTGCGCGCGTTCGAACGTATATGCCGATTTGAGCCTGTCGAGCGGGTGCCGCAAGAAGACGATCGGCAGTATCTCGACGCCCGCGATGCGCGGCGCCGGCATCATCAAGGTATGCGATGAGATCGCCGCCAAATCAGGGTTGTCGAGAATCAGAGCGCTGATCGCCTCCCGGTGATTGCACTCCGATTGCGGCGGAAATTCCTGATTGAGCCATCGCCCATCGAAATTCTTTTTCAAGATCCGATCGATCGACGTCCCGGCATTCTTGAACAAATGGTAGTGCAGCAGCACCTTGCGCGTGCTGCCGCCGCCACTGCGGGCGACGTTCACCTCGGGGCTGGGCTCACTCTCCTCCGCGGGAGGCAGCACTATTTTGACGCTCCCGGCGAGCAGACAGTGCTGCTCGAATTCATTGGCGAGCGCCGTGAGCTCCCACTGCCGCACCTGCGCTGCCGCGCCGTTCCAACCGTGGAGCAGGGCGTCGAGCCGCTTGACGATCGCCGGTACGAGCGGCGACGAGCCATCTTCCGCCGGCTGCGGCAGGCTATGGTGGCGCAGGCCGGCATCGAGGAACCGGTCGAGCTCCGCCCGTGCCTCTTCCGTCATCGGCGCAGCGGGAATCCCAAGGCTTTCGCTCAGCCGCTCGATCAGGACGTGCCGCTCCGCGAGCAAGTCGGCATAGGCGATGACGCAGCCCCGCTCTTCCCGGGCAAGCGCGCGGAGCGCCGCGAGATTGTAATGCAGCCAGAGCTGCTGCACCCGCGCCGAGCCGATACCGTCCCTCGTCTTCAGCGATCGCGCGACCTCGAGCGGATTGCGGTGGATCAGCAGGTAGGTCGGCGCATAGCCCGATCGTCCGAGGGCGGCTTTCCACAGATCGCTCAGCAGGCAAATCCGCGGGTCCTTGATGACGATCCGTTGCTTGCCGCCATAGCTGCGCGCCAGCGTCTCCATTGCCGCGGCGAGATGGCGTGCCCTGATCCACCGTCGGATCCGGTGCCGGCCGGTCTCGATCCATGCGCCCGGTGTGACGAGCAGCTTCGGCTGATCCCAGGCGGCACCAAGCTCATCCATGATCGAGGTATTGAGCTGCGCGATACCCCGCGCTTCCCAAAATCCGGTCGGGTTGTCATGGCCCGGACTCATCAAGTCGCTCGGCTGCGCGTAGCCGAGGAAGGATAGAGCCCGCGACAGGGCGGACGTGCCCGAGCGGTGCATCCCGAGAACAACCAGGGCGGATTTGCCGCCGCCTTCGCCTATCGCTTCACGCTCCGCTGGCATGCCGATTTTACTCTCTCCGCCCAAGCCTCTGAACTCTAGGGTGTTGCATTATTCGGCACTATGGGCTTCCGGCATCCCGATGCATCGATCGAGCCTCGCGCCGCTGCGACGCGCGGTGGAATCGCGCTTCGCCACGTCTGCCGTTGCAATGCGCTCAGCAGCAGCTCCGATAGCGCTCGGCGCAGATCCGCATGACCTCGTCGGGGGCGCGCTGCCACCAATTCTCCGCCGAGAAGATCTCGACCTCGCAATGGCCGGTATAGCCGGCGGCCTCGACCCAGCCGCGGATGCGCCGGATGTCGATGACGCCGTCGCCCATCATGCCGCGGTCGAGCAGGAGGTCGCGCGTCGGCACCAGCCAGTCGCAGATATGAAAGGCGAGGATGCGGCCCGTCTGCTTGCCGGCGCGGGCGATCTCCGCTGCGAGATCGGGGTCCCACCAGGTATGGTAGATGTCGATCGCGATGCCCAGCCCGTCGCCGAGCGCGTCGCAGAGATCGTTGGCCTGGGCCAGCGTGTTGATGCAGGCGCGATCGGCGGCATACATCGGGTGGAGCGGCTCGATCGCCAGCTTGACGCCGGCCGCGCGCGCGTGCGGCAGCAGCGCGGCGATGCCGTCGCGGACGAGCTTGCGGGCGTCGGCGATGTCGCGCGAGCCGGCGGCGAGGCCGCCGACGACGAGCACCAGGCATTGCGCGCCGATCGCCGCCGCCTCGTCGACGGCGCGGCGATTGTCGTCGCTTGCGTCGCCCGACGTGAACATGCCGCCGCGGCAGAGGCCGGTGACGATCATGCCGCGATCGGTGAGGATGCGGGCCGCCTCCGTGACGCCGCATTCGGCGAGGCGGTCGCGCCACGGCGCGATCGCACCGATGCCGTGACGCGACAGCGTCTCGACGGCCTGGCGCAGCGTCAGGGTCTTCAGCGTCGCCGTGTTGATCGACAGAAAAGAGACGTCGCGCGAGAGGTCACGCATCGACGCCGTGCACCGTCAAGATCGCCCGCATGCGCGAAGTCGCGAGATCGGGATCGGCGAGCAGCGAGGCGCCGTCGGCGAGGCGGAAGAGCTCGGCGAGATGGAGGAGCGAGCGGGCGCCCTGCTGACCGCCGATCCGCGTCGGCGCCTTGAAGATGTGACGCGACAGCGGGACGGTCGGCGCCAATATGTCGTGGAACGCGTTGTCACTTCCCCGCGCCAGCTCGCCGAGCGCGGCCGAGGCGGCGGGGGCGATGGCGTCGAAGATGCCGAGCAGCGCGTCGCTGTATTGCGCGCCGTCGCCGGCGATCAGCTCGGCGTAGTTGAAATCGTCGCCGGTATACATGCGCACGGTTTTCGGCAGGCGTCGGCGCATGGCGATCTCGCGATCCTTGTCGAGCAGCGAAATCTTGATCCCATCGATCTTGCCGGCGTTGCGCGCGATGATGTCGAGCGCGACCGCGGTCGCCGCGTCGAGATCGCCATTTCCCCAATAGTCGGCAAGGGCGGGGTCGAACATGTCGCCGAGCCAATGGATGATCACGGGCTCGCGCACCTGGCCGAGGATGCGGTCATAGACGCGGCCGTAATCCTCCGGTCCGCGCGCCGTCGCGGCGAGGGCGCGGCTCGCCATCAGGATGATCCGGCCGCCGAGCGCCTCGATGGCGCCGATCTGCTCCTCATAGGCGGCGATGATAGCGTCGAGCGTCGCCGGCCGGCCGGCGGCCAGATGATCGGTGCCCGCGCCGGAGAACAGCACCGCGCCGGGGAAATCCCTCGCGGCGGCGATCGAGCGCTCGACCAGCTCGAGCGAAGTCTTCCAGTCGAGCCCCATGCCGCGCTGCGCGGTGTCCATCGCCTCGGCGACGCCGAGGCCGAGCGTCCAGAGATGGCGGCGATAGGCCAGGGTCGCGTCCCAGTCGAGCGCGGCGTCGAGAAACGGGTCGCCATCGGCGAGCGGATCGGCGACGACATGCGCGGCGGCGATCGGCACCCGGTTGAAGGGGGCGCTCGGCCGGGCGGGAAAGCGGCGCGGCTGACGCGTCGTGAAGGGGGCGAGGCGGCCCTCCTTGGTCGGCAGGGCGATCGTCGGCACCTCTAACCCTCCAGCGCGGGAACGTCGATCCAGCGGCGCTCGGCCCAGCTCTTCATGCCGAGCTCGGCGAGCTGCACGCCGCGCGCCCCGGCGAGCAGGTCCCAGCGGAACGGCGCGCCCTCGCAGACATGGCGGATGAATTCCTCCCACTGGATCTTGAAGCCGTTATCGTAGACCTGGTTGTCGGGGACCTCCTGCCACTGCGCGAAGAAGTCGATCTTCTGTTTCTCGTCGGGATTCCAGACCGGCTTCGGCGTATTGACACGCGACTGCGAGAAACAGCGCGTGAGGCCGGCGACCGCCGAGCCATGCGTGCCGTCGACCTGGAAGGTGACGAGATCGTCGCGCCTGACCCGCGTCGCCCATGAGGAGTTGATCTGGGCGACGATGCCGCCTTCGAGCTGAAAGGTCGCGAAGGCAGCGTCGTCGCAATCGGCGGCATAGGGTTTGCCGGCCTCGTCCCAGCGCTCCTTGATGAAATTGGCGCCGAGGCAGCTCACGCTCTTGACGCTGCCGAAGAGCCCGTCGAGCACGTAGCGCCAGTGGCACAGCATGTCGAGGATGATGCCGCCGCCCTCGGATTTGCGATAGTTCCAGGATGGGCGCTGGGCCGGCTGCCAATCGCCCTCGAAGACCCAATAGCCGAACTCGCCCTTGACCGAGAGGATGCGGCCGAAGAAGCCGCCATCGATGAGCAGCTTCAATTTGACCAGCCCGGGCAGGAAGAGCTTGTCCTGGACGACGCCGTGCCGGATCCCGGCGTCGCGCGCCAGCCGGTAGAGGGCGAGCGCGTCGGCGAGCGTCTCGGCGCTCGGCTTCTCGCAATAGATGTGCTTGCCGGCGGCGATCGCCTTCTTAAGGTTGGGCTTGCGCAGCTGCGTCGTGGCGGCGTCGAAATAGACCGTGTCGCTCGTGTCGGCAAGGGCGCGGTCGAGATCGGTGGTGGTGCGCTCGACGCCGTGCTGCCGGGCGAGACGGGCGAGCTTCTCTTCGTTGCGGCCGACCAGGATGGGATCCGGCATGATGCGCGTGCCGTCGGCGAGGGCGACGCCGCCTTGGGCGCGGATCGCCAGGATCGAGCGGACGAGATGCTGGTTCGTCCCCATCCGCCCGGTGACGCCGTTCATGATGATGCCGAGCCGCTTTTCCGCCATCGATCGATATCCTCCCGGTGAAGCCTACTCTATTCCCCTCTCCCCTTGTGGGCCCTTCGACGGGCTCAGGAGGGAGGGGACCCATGTGAAGCATGGGGAGGGTGAGGGGTCTAAGCCAAGAGATTAAATCGATCGCGAAGCGACGATCTACCCCTCACCCTAACCCTCTCCCACTCTCGCGGGGACCTTTGGTCCCCGCTGTCGCGGCAGGCGTGACGAAGTCACGCCGAGAGCAAGGGGAGAGGGGATTCGATCTTCTGGTTCGATCACGAAGTACGAATCCTCGATCGCGAATACTTGACTGCCAGCGATTGGTCAACACGAGGATGCGGCGCGGCGTTAAACTGGGAGGTGTCGCTTGCGGAGGAGATCGCCGATGACCGCAGCTTCGATGAGCCGCCTTGCCGCCCTCTTTCTCGTCGTCCTGGCCACCTCGGCCCGCGCCGAGATCACCATGCGCGACTACAAATTGCCCGAGGGGCTGGGGCCGCACGACGTCGCGCCGGCGCCGGATGGCGGCGTCTGGTTCACCGCCCAGCCGCGCGGCCTCCTCGGCTGGCTCGATCCCAAGACCGGCCGGGTCGAGACCGTGAAGCTCGGCGAGGGCTCGGCGCCGCACGGCGTCATCATCGGTCCCGACAGCGCGGCCTGGGTCACCGATGGCGGCGCCAACGCGATCGCCCGGGTCGATCCCGAGACGCGCGCCGTCAAGCGCTTCCCGCTTCCCGCCGAGAGCAGCTTCGCCAATCTCAACACCGCCGCCTTCGACCGCTCCGGCATATTGTGGTTCACCGGCCAGGACGGCATCTACGGCCGGCTCGACCCGGCGAGCGCCGCGCTCAAAGTGTGGAAGGCGCCGAAGGGCGCCGGGCCCTACGGCATCACGGCGACGGCGGAGGGCGTCTATTTCGCCTCGCTCGCCGGCAGCTATCTCGGCCGCATCGACCCGGCGAGCGGTGCCGCCGCGGTGCTCGAGCCGCCGACGCCGCGGGCCGGGCCGCGCCGGGCCTGGGCCGATTCGAAGGGCCGCATCTGGGTCAGCGAATGGAATGCCGGCAACGTCGCGGTCTACGATCCCAGCGCCAAGGACTGGAAGACCTGGCGCTTGCCGGGCGCCCACCCGCAAGCCTACGCCGTCTTCGTCGACGACAAGGACATCGTCTGGCTGAGCGATTGGGGCGCCAACGCGATCGTCCGCTTCGATCCCGCCAGCGAGAGCTTCACCGCCTTCGCCAGCCCGCGGAAGAATGCCGGCGTGCGCCAGCTGCTCGGCCGTCCCGGCGAGGTGTGGGGCGCCGAATCCGGCACCGCGGGAGGCGGGCCGCCATTGATCGTCGCCGCCGGCGCTTCTGCGCGCTCGCCGGTCAGGCTCAGCCATTGCGCCTTCGCCTCGCTGTACCAGCGCTGGCCGATCTCGCAGTCGAGCGTGTCGGCATTGGCGCGGATCGGCTGATTGACCACCGCATTGCCGTGCCACAGCGCGGCGAATTTGCCGATCAGCGCGATCTCGTCGGCGGCGACGGCATCGATCGCCAGCTCGCGCAGGCGGACGAACTCGTCCTCGCCCGCTTCCGCCTCGATCAGCCCGGCCGGCCGCGCCCAACCATGGGCGACGCGGATCGGCTGCAGCAGCGGGTTGAGGCGGACGAGCCTTCCCTCGGTGATCGGCTGCGCGCCGTCGCGCGGCACGGCATGGCCGAGCGCCAGATAAGCGATCAGGCTGGCGGTGTCCGGCGGGTCGTCGACGAGCTCGGCGAGTTTGCGCAGATCGCCGAGCTCGCTCGCCGGCAGGCGCTGGCGGACGAGCTTGGCCGTCGCCGCATCCTCGTTGCCGCTGGCCATCGGCAGCGCGACGCGGCCGGTGCCGATGCTGAGCACCTCGATTGCCTGCGGCGCCACGCCATTGGCGAGCGCCTCGGCGATCGCCGCGAGGACCGGGTTGTTGCCGCCGGCGAGTCCGCCATCCCAGCAGCGCCGGCCGCGCGAGATCTGCGCCGGCGCGTCGACAAAGGCGAGCGGCGTCGTCGTCGCGGCGTGGATCGCCTCGGCCAGGGTGGCGATCGCCGGGGCGCCGAAATCGCCGGCCCGGCTGGCGGTGTTCGAGCGGAAGAGCACCTCGCCGCCGCGGTCGTAGTCGAAGGCGGCGATCATTATCTCGGTCGGCAGATCGATGCGCGTCTTCAGCGCATCGAGCGTGACGTCGCCGATGCCCGGCTCGCCGGGCTCGCCATTGAGCAGCTGGCGCAACCCGTCGAGCTTGGCGCGCGCGGAATAGCGCGGGCCGATCCCGGTGAGGTGGCGCAAGAGACGCGCGCCGAACTCGACGGGCTGGCGCGGCCGCGCCGGGCGGCGGGCGAAGAGCGAGCGCTCGAGCGCCGCGTCCTCGAAGATCTTGCGGATCTCGCTCAGCGGCAGGTTCTTGACCAGCCCGCCGAGCACCAAGCTGCCGCTGCCGGAGGCGACGGCGAGATCGAAATCGCGCAGCACGTCATGGCCGGTGAGCAAGGCGCCGCCGCTGCGATAGAGATCGATCAGCGTCATGATCTGGAGCAGCGACCATGACCCGCCGCCATCGAGCGACAGAATGCGGAAACTCATGCTTTTCCCCCGACCGCTGCCTGCCGCCGCGATGCTGGGGCGAGCCTCGGTAATACGCGTGATGTAAGACGGACGTTCTTTATTTCGCGTGCAGGAACGGCTGATGCATTAACCATGAAGTGACCGCGCCCTCTGCCAATTGGTAGAGCGGAAAGGAGTCGTTTTCAACAAGATTTGGCGGGCAGTATTTGCGCCAAGCGGCCTTCGCAGCGGTTCTGGCCATCGACGATTCTCGCCCCTAGTATGAAACGAGGTTCCGGCCCACCGGTGCTAGCGAGGATACATGTCGCGTCCCCTCAAAGTCGCCGCCGCCCAGCTCGGGCCGATCGCCCGCGACGACAGCCGCCGCAGCGTCGTCGACCGGCTGATCGCGCTGCTGCGGCTTGCGCATGAAGCGGGCGTCGAGCTCGTCGTCTTTCCCGAGCTGGCGCTCACCACCTTCTTTCCCCGCTGGTTCATGGCAGATCAGGCGGAGATCGACAGCTTCTTCGAGACGGCGATGCCGGAGCCGGAGACGCGCCGCCTCTTCGACACCGCCGCGTCTCTCGGCATCGCCTTCTATCTCGGCTATGCCGAGAAGATCGTCGAGGGCGGCACGACGCATCGCTACAACAGCGCGGCTCTCGTCGACCGGCGCGGCGCCATCGTCGGCACCTATCGCAAGGTCCATCTGCCGGGCCACAGCGAGCACGATCCCAAGCGGCCGTGGCAGCATCTCGAGAAGCGCTATTTCGAGCCCGGCAATCTCGGCTTCCCGGTGTGGCGGGCGCTCGGCGGCATCATGGGCATGTGCATCTGCAACGACCGGCGCTGGCCCGAGACCTATCGCGTCATGGGGCTGCAGGGCGTCGAGCTCGTCATGCTCGGCTACAACACGCCGGTCGGCAATGCCGTCGGGCCGGGCAAGGAGACGCCCGCGCTGCGCATGTTCCACAACCACCTCACCATGCAGGCCGGCGCCTACCAGAACGGCACTTTCGTCATCGGCACGGCGAAGGCGGGGCGCGAGGAGGGCGTCGACATGCAAGGCGGCAGCTGCGTCGTCGCGCCCTCGGGCGAGATCGTCGCCCTCGCCGAGACGGTCGGCGACGAGCTGGTCGCCGCCGCCATCGATCTCGACGATACGCGCTTCAACAAGACGACGATCTTCGATTTCGCGGCGCATCGCCGCATCGAGCATTACGGGCTGATCGCCTCGCGCACCGCTTCGGTGCCGCCGCCGGAATAGTCGCGGCGATCTTGACCACTTGT
>WNFC01010233.1_pt1 | contig 10402 bp, 11 predicted proteins | sample 5400541 | NCBI WGS metagenome assembly WNFC01 (sample SAMN13153342, study PRJNA577476) | soil metagenome | isolation source: 120 cm saprolite under Douglas fir tree site 2 hole 2 replicate 1 | place: USA:California | collected 2015-04-18 | reverse complement strand
GATGTGGCCCAGATGATATTTATCGGCGGAGGCATTGAGGGCCGGGGCCAGGCCGACGTAGCTGACCACGTGCTTGCTGTCGTGGAAGCGGGCCACGGGGCCCAACACGACGAGGGTGGCCAGGGCCGTCAGAGCCCCGACGCCGGGGTGGGTGATCAGGCGCGGGCCATCGGGGTGGGCCAGGGCCGCGGTCGTGATCGCGTCGTCCAGCGCCCGGATCTGGGTGGTGAGGCCCGCGAGCAGCTCGAGGCTTTGATCCCGGCGTTGCGCGGTGTGCGGGGGGAGCGCGAGGGCGTGCAGTTGGGCCAGGCCAGCCTGGCGGAGGAGCTTGGAGCCGCGGGTGAGCCGGTAATTGAGCGCGATGGCGTGCAGACCATTTTTGACCATGGTGCGGATGCGGACGAGGCGCATGCGGTGCGTGAGCAGGGCCCGCAGATCGCGCGTGGCGGGATCGGGCACCCAGACGGTGGGGAAGCGATCGTGGCGCAGCAGGTCGAGGAGATGCAGGGCGTCGCGCCGATCCGTCTTCGTCTTGCGCACGACCATGGCGCGAATCTTTGCCGCATCGCCGACCAGCAGCGTATGCCCGAGGCGCTGGATGAGCGTGTGAAACCAGGTGGCGTAGCCCGTGCTCTCAATCCCGACCGTCACCGGCCCCGGCAACGCCGCATAGAACTCTTCGATTGCACTCCCGTCGTGTGCGAGCTGGCGCTCGCTCACCTCCCCCGTGCGAGTGTCCAGCACGGCCACCTGCTGCATGCGCGTGTGCAGGTCGCATCCCACAAGTGTCATGGCGTCGGCCTCCTTTTGGAGAGCGCTGTCGCCCAGGGCGAGCATAGCAACAGCGCGAGACCGTTCTCATGACATCAGTAGTCGATTCCCATGCCATTGAGCGGCGGCTCCACAGCTAAGGAATATCGGCTGTCGCGGGCCGCTTCAGTCCGCTTCCCTCTACGCAGCGTCCTCGATTGAGCCAGACGGCACCAAACGGCACATGGGGGTGCGCCTCCAGCCCCACACTGCCGATTACCTAGAGGGGAGGACTCGGTGGCGACCGACGACACGGCAGAGCTATCGCTCATCGAGAAGTGTGCTGTGGATGCCCTCCTGGCCGCCCGGGCACGCTTCACTGACCAGTCCCCATTCGGGGCTGAAGGTCTCGCGGCCTTTGCCAGGACCCTCCAGAGTATGTCGTGGAAGGTCGTCGGGGACATCCACGAGATTGCGAACGCCCCGCCGTCGAACGTCGAAGCGGAAGAGCGACGCCGGACGTTCGTGACGGCTGAGGATAGTCTTCTGGCTCGACCGGGCCTCGACACCGATGCCTTTCGCGCGTACCTCGCCATGAGCGAGGACGACGAGGAAGAGGAGGCGCGCTAGTGGTGCCCACGCCAACGGAGGGAGCGATGAGCCGGTTGTCACAACGGTTCTTGCAGTGGTTTTTCATCTTCGGGCTGGTGGCCCTCGTCTTGACCTGTCTTGTCCTGGCCGGGTCCACTCCGCGATGAAGCGAACCAGCCTCAAGGCCGTCCGTGTGCCCGCGTATGGCGTGAAGATCACCAAGGCCCTCAAGGGTAAGGTCGTTGGCCGAGCCTACCTGTATGTGATGATGAACGATCTCCACGAGCGCCCGTTTGGGCTGATGGAGGACGTGTTCGTTGATCCTGACCATCGAGGTAGTGAGATCGGAACGGCACTAGTGAAGCGCATCGTCGCAGAGGCGAAGCGCCACCGCTGCTACAAGCTAATCGCCACGAGTCGCCACGCGCGCAGCCGGGTCCATGCGCTTTATGACAGACTCGGTTTCAAAGACCACGGTAGGGAGTTTCGGATTGACTTTTCATAGACACGGCGGCTCGCAATCGCGACACACGCCCGAGTCGTTCTTGCCTTCTCTACCGCGCGGCGCATATCCATGACCAGCAATGAAGCCCTGCGAAGAGCGATCCGTACTCGTCTAGCATCCGGGTCGCTGTCGTCGGTCGGCGGCAAGGTGTCCTCGGGGAGGGGCACGGGCAAGCCTTGTAGCATCTGCGCGATGCCAATCTTGAAGGGCGACATCGAACAGGAAGTGGTAGGGCCGACCACAGTCTTTATTCACTGGGATTGCTATTCGATCTGGCGGCAGGAGTCGGAAGCGCTCGCGCGTCAGCACTCTGTCAAGACTCCGATCCCTCTTCACATTGATCGAGAGGACGGTGACATCCATCCGCCCACGGCGGAGTACGCGGTCAGCTTTGGCGGCTCAAAGGACAGGGTGGGAACGGTTCTGCTAGGCAGGCCGCAAGGCCTTGAGGCACTGGGCGCGCTCCTTCGCGGCCTCGGCATAGCTCCCGGTGAAATCGTAACGGCATGCCAAGCACTAACGGAACAACCTCACTACGTAATTCATGGCGTGATGCTGACGCCAGCCGTCGTGCGTAGATTCCATTTGTAAGAGGCACACGAATTTACGATGGGACTCGGACCGGCGAGGTAGCCGCGGTGAAGCCATGAAAATGACGATACGGGTAATTCTACCAATTGCGGCAGCTCTGATGCTTACCGGCTGTGTCAGCGGCGGCGGGCTGATGAAACATCCGGTCACCGGAAAGACCGTCGAATGCGGGCGCTATGCCCGGGCATCGTCCTCCCTACTGTCCCTGACCTTGGAAAATAGAGAGCGCGAGTGCGTCAACGACTTCCGGCTTCAGGGCTACGAGCGCGTGCCGGACTAGGGCAGATCAGCTAGGAATCAGCCCCACTACGCAGCGCACCTTCCGCTGAGAGCTGGGCGTCGCTGGCGCCCTGTAGGGCCTATAATCCCGCTGCCATGAAGCGAAGCATAGCGGCTTGCTTCCAGTAAGCCAGGCTTTTATCGTCGGACAGGGGAGGAACGAAAGGAGACCCAGAATGAAAGGCATCGCTGGTGTGCGCCCTGATTGGGGCATCACGGTTGTGCGCATCATGACCGGGCTCCTCTTCGCCGTTCACGGTTACCAGAAATTCGCCCGCGGGCTCGGGGACGTATCGGCCTACTTTGCAAAGATCTCAATCCCCTTTTCTGGCCTGATGGCCCCATTCATTGCGACCCTGGAACTCATAGGCGGCATCCTGCTCATCATCGGCCTTCTCACCCGGGTGGTGAGCGCCTTGTTCGCCATCGAGATGCTCGTGACCACGGTGTGGGTCAAGCTTGCCCTTGGCGCAGGGTGGAACGCGAGCGACCTGGATCGGATGCTGCTGGTCGCGGGGATCCTGATGGTCCTTGCGGGGCCTGGTGCGGCTGCAGTCGACAACCTGGTATTCAAGCACGACAACAAACGATCAATACTGTAGTTGACGCGAAACGTTCGCCTGAATGCGCGCGATGCGCAACCAAGAACGGCTGGGCCCGATAGGCCGCGCCTCAGGATCTGCCCTGCTTAGTTCGGCAGGCCGTCGCGCGTAATCTCGCCAACCTCCTTGAACCGGTCGCCCTCGACGCTGTTGAGGAAGATCACGGCGGCCATGTTGTCTCCCTTCGGATCCCATTCGACCGGCCGGGCATAGGCGATCCCCTGGTACCGGAGGCTCCGGAGTGTGCCTATCACATCAGCCCGCGTCGGGAGACCTCCCTTGGTACTAGCGGCCCGCTCAACGGCCAGCAAGACAAGCCGCGCCGCATCATACGAGTTCACCGCGTAGTTGGCGATGGGGCCGAACCGCTTCGTGTACCGCTCCGCAAACGCCCCCGAGCCCGGCACCCGCCCCACGGCTGGCGCGGCCGAGAGTACGATGACCCCCTCGCCCCGTGTCGCCGCCCCCTCTGCCGGCTGGATGAAGCCTTTGACGTTCCAGCAGCCGTCTCCGCAGGCGAAGAGTTGATTCAGCCCCTTTTCCCGCATCTGCTTGAGGACATACGCGGCCTCGGCGATACCCCCGAAGAAGAGCACATCGAAGTCCGGAGGTAAGCCAGCAAGGAGTGCCTGGAAGTCCCGGTCACCCACCTTCACGACGCGACGGGCCGCCACCGTACCGCCGAGGCCTTGACCCACTTCAGCTCGATTTCCATCCCGCCGGGACCGATCGGAACACAGTTTCCACAAAACCTCGGTCTGCTGGATAGGGTACTCACGGGTGTGTCGCAGGGCATCGCTCGACATAAGCCCGAAACGCATCGGCGTCGCACCCCGGTCGAGCAAGAAGATATTTCACGCGTTTCTGGCGGCCTGGGGCCTCTTTGTAGAGGGCCGACGACGGCATCCCTGGCAGACAGTGGCGCTTCGAATGCCTCCGGGACCTCAAACGTCACACTCCATGAGTGGTCGACGCGATGACGAAGGAACACGTCTGTCCAAAATGTCAGAGCAGGGAGATCGACCGTGTTCCGCGGCAGGATGTCCTCGAGCGTTTCATTTTGATGCTGCGCCGCAAGCAACGCTATCGATGCCTCGATTGTGACTATCGCTTCTACGACCGTCCAGTCTCAAAACAGTAGCCGCCTGGGCGCCGAGGGCATCCTTTCTCATCCTTAATCAGCTCAAGCCGAGGAGGTCCGCGCGCGACTCTCGAACGCCGTCCCCTAGTCAAAGAACGCCCCGTTCCGCACACTCGATCAACCAGCGAACGGGGGCCTGTGATTCACTGGCGAGCCATCAAGCTTGTGGAGAGCGGCGCGGTGCTCTGCGATAAGTCGATCCTGACCCAAGAGCAGCTGTCCCAGGTCACCTGGTCACCGCGCGGCGCGAGGACCGTGTTATCGGCGCCGCCTCCCGATCGCCGCGAGTCCACCGAGGCCGATGCCGAAAAGAAGCAGCGTGCCGGGCTCGGGAACTTCGGAGAATTGGCTTGTGAAGCCCGCCAATCTCGCCGTGTCAATCTGGAGTCCGTTGCTCAGCGTGATGTCGGTTCTGACGTTTATCGTGCCGACAGGCGAGAAAATCACGTGATCCGTCGAGTGAATGGTCTCAGGGTCTGCCCTGTGGTTGTCGAAGGCGTGTACGAGAACCACGGAGGACGTGGACGGACAAGCGCCTGGTGGAGCAAAGCTTTGGCCACCGCCCACACAGAGCGTTTCCGTGACGTCGACCAGTGCCCCGAAATCAGCCAGCGGGCTGATCAAAGCGAGGCTCGCGTCGTCAATCAGCTGGCCGCCCGGCAACACGGCAACCGTATAGAAGATGGTGTCGAACTGGATCGTCGGCACGTCGACAGCGGACCAGGGCGCGGTGAACGTGAAGCCCGGGTTTCTCGCGGTCAGGATGGGGGTGACCGTGATGTCCGCGGCAGGGATCACGGCGAGGTTGACGGCGCTCCCCTGATACCCGAATCCCGCGAAGGTCTTGTCCCCGATCGTGCAATTTCCGACACTTATGTAGAGACTCAGAGGGTCGGTCACACAGGGACCGCCGGGCGTGAGGCCGTCGGTGGCCCAGGCCGGGCCGAGCGTCAGCAGGGTGACTAGGAGGACGCCGCCGAGCACGACGAAGGCGTGTTTCATGGGAACCCTCCTGCGGCACTGTCGAGCCTCTGACCACCTGGTGCTGAGCAGAATCAGATGAACCCGAATGAGCAGGGGCGCGGGCGCATTGGTACTGCCTCAACTGAAGATCGCCACATCGGAATGAGAAAACCGACCGCAACCAAACCTCCAAGAATGAGTCGAACCAATTGACCCGTTAGCCACATAGCTCTCCTCCCGCGTTAGCTCCCTCTGGCCAGCGGCCATCTCCCCAATTGTTTACCGATCTGCGGTTACCTCCCCTTCTTCGTCGCGTCTCACCACGGGCGCCCCGAAGCGCTCGACCTCCATGACGCCGATCCGAGACTGGGAAACTAGGGTTGTACGCCTCCACACGCCATACGCGCTGATACCGGTGATCCCGAAGGCGAGGAGGAGGAGCGTGGAGGGCGCAGGCACCGTCCCGGTCAGTGAGAACGTCGCATTGAAGGGGCCCTGGTGGGTGATGTCCGTGCCTATCCGTAGCCAATCCGGCGCAAGGTTGTCGTTGCGTGTCCAGCTCTGCAGTCAGTAGCGCCTGGTGGTTTGGGAGCCGATAGCCATAGAAAATTCCCGCTCGACAGCAATGCCTCGGGGCGGAAGAAGTAATGGTCCGCCGGCAGGTCGACCGGTACCGTGAAGGTCACACTGATCAAGACCTCTTCGCCTGTGGTAGGGCCTTCACCCCCGGTGAACTGACCCGGGCTCGGATGAATGCCGTTCGCGACGGTGTTGGCGACCGTGAAAGTCGGATTGATGAGAGACGCGATGAAGTTCAGCGACCCGGCCGCGCTGTCTCGAGTAGCGGCCCCGATCTCCACATCGCCCGGCGAGTTGACCCGCGTCGGGACCTGCGGCGTCGAGAACGTCGGCGGGCCGCTCGTCCGGCCAACGTTCGAGTCACCGGGGAAGACGTGGTAGAACTCGATCTCAACCTGCGTAATGCTGCTGACGGGCGTCCCGCTTGGGATCAGGCCGGTGAAGGTGGCTGAATTGATCCGCGTCGGCTGGCTCAGAATAGAATCGTCGGCCGTCTCAGTTTGGATCGCCCCGCCGCTTGCCGGGCGCGACAGGGTGCCGACGAGACCGTCCGGACTACCAGTACTGAAGAAGAATGGCCCCGCGAGAGCCGGATGAGCGAAGCCGATCAACATCGCGATTGCGACCAGAGGAATGCTGCGGGCGATTGACCGGCGCATTGGGGGTCCTCCTTCGGTAACGCGTGGAGTCGTCAGCCTTCTTGACAATCCGACCCGTTGCGACCTCTAGGGCCCACGTGCCGCATTCGCAATGCCAACCGCGGATCGCGTGCTGGAACTGGTACTTCCGAGAGGGAAATTCCTTCCCGCCCAGAAATTGGTAGGACTTCCGACATTTCACCCTGCTCAGCATCCATCGGTCACAAACCGGGATCTCGGTGAGGCAGGAGGTGAGAAGGAGGCCTAGGATAGAGAATCCTGTGGTTTTACGCAGGGTCGTCGGGAGCCAGCCGTCACATCGCGGGGCTCTTCCTCACTTCCGGAGCTGCTTGATCAACCACAGGATGGCAAGGACCATGAGGATGAGCAACAAGATCCAGAAGAGGCCCATCACCAACATCATCGGCCAGCCCATCATGTGCATCCGTCCCGACATCATCCCACCGCGCTCCTGAGCGGCAGCCATGCCAATGAAGAGCATCAACGCCAAGCCGAGGTTGATGGTGATGGCAACAATGGTCCTCATGATTCGATCCCTCCCTCGTGTCGAATCCCGGAATTCGCCGGGTCCGACGAGAGTGGCGGTCGACGCGTAGCAGCCACACATAGTGAACAGTGTACAGCGACGCTGTCCCCGCACCCACGCATGGTTTGACAGGCGGCGGGACTTCCTACGGCCGGGGCCAGACTCGTCTGCTCCAAGCCGAGGCTACGAAGGAGAAACGGCGGACTGGGACCGCGAGAGGGTGCAGATGGCGCACATCATCTTGCTTGTGGACGATGACGCGGATTCCCGCGCAATAGTGGCCCGCCTGCTTGAGGCGGACGGTCACCACGTCGAGATGGCCCCTCGGCCGGCACGGTCGTGATGGGAGGAGCAAACCAGCGCGGTGACGCGCTGACAAAGGCCACCCAGCGTGCTGACGGGTCAACCCGACCCGTCTACCGACTCCCTCCTTACCCTCTGGTCCACGCGCGGCTCGGAACGCAAGCATCCCGCTTGCCCCGCGCCGAATCCTGTCGACGCGGGTCCGGGAACAAGGAGGAGTCTCATGTGCGGAATTTTTGGCTATGTGGGGACAGATCTCGATGCGGGTGGTCTCGTCCTGCGCTCGCTCAAGCAGCTCGAGTACCGAGGTTACGATTCGTGGGGCGTGGCGGTGGCGCATGACCGTCGACTGGTCCTGCAGAAGCAGACAGGCAAGATCGGTGAGGCGACCGCGACGCTCCCCCCGAGTACCGTCGGGCTCGGTCACACCCGCTGGGCGACGCATGGGGGCGTCACTCAGCCCAACGCGCATCCGCACGTGGACTGTGCGGGGCGGCTGGCCCTCGTTCACAACGGAATCGTTGCGAATTACCGTGAGCTCCGGGATCCGCTCACGCGAAGCGGACACCGATTCCGCTCGGACACCGACACCGAGGTCATCACGCACGTGCTCGAAGCGTGTCTCGAGCAAACGCCCGACGGGCCGGAGCGGCTTCTGAGGGCGACCATCGCCGCGTTTCGGCAGCTCAAAGGCCTCAACGCCATCGCCGTCCTGGACGTCCGGACTGGCCAGATCGCGGCCGCCAAAAGCGGCTCCCCGCTCATCGTCGGCTGGGGCGAGGGAGCCACCATGCTCGCATCCGACTACAGTGCGCTGCTCGACCACACGCGCCGCGTCACCTTCCTCGACGACGGCCAGGCCGTGCTCGTGACATCCGGCTCCGGCCGGCTTTTCGACGTCGAGACCGGCTGCGAGCTCACCCCGGAGATCGCCGAGATCCCCTGGGATCGCGCGGCCACCGAGCTGGCCGGGTATCCCGACTACATGACCAAGGAGATCCACGAGCAGCCGGCGACCCTGCGCCGCATCGCCGCCACCTCCCGTGAGCACGCGCGCCAGCTCGCCGCGCTGATCGGCCAAGCCCGCGACGTCTTCGTCATCGGGTGCGGGACGGCAGGCTACGCCGCGCTCGCCGGCCAGTATCTCCTGGCCCGCATCGCGGGGCATCGCGTGACGTTCGCGACGGCATCGGAGTTTCAGTACCTCCAGGACTTCGTGACCCGTGGATCGCTGGTCGTCGCCCTCTCCCAGAGCGGGGAGACCATCGACGTGATTGATGCGGTCCGTGCCGCCCGAGGGCGTGGCGCCTCGATCGCCGCCATCGTAAACGTCGAGGGCTCCACGCTGTGGCGCTTCGCGGATCATGCCGTGCCGCTCACGGCCGGTCCCGAGCGCTGCGTCCTCTCGACCAAGACCTTCGCAGCGAAGCTCGCCATCTTGATGCTGACCGCCTATGAGCTGGCGCGACAAGGCGACGTCGGATGCGCGTTTATCCTTAACGCCGCCGACGAGATCGAGCGGCTCCTTGCTGACGACCGGCGCGATCTGATCCGCCGCATCGCCGACGAGATCTCTGCGCGCGACCATCTCTTCGTCATCGGACGAGGCCCGAGCTACCCCCTGGCGCTCGAGACGGCCTTGAAGGTGAAGGAGGTGAGCTACGTCCACGCCGAGGGTTTCGCGGGCGGTGAGCTCAAGCACGGCGTCATCGCGCTGATCGAGCCGGGCACCCCGTGCCTCGTCCTCGCTCCCCGCGACGAGACCCATGAGGACATCCTCGCGGGCGCCATGCAGGTGAAGGCGCGGGGCGCCATACTGATCGGCGTCTCGCCCGAGCCCCACGAGGCCTTCGACTATCACATCGCCGTCGCCGACCTCGGTCCCGCCACCGCATCGTCAACGCTGTTCCCGGCCAAGTCCTCGGCTACTACCTTGCGCTCCTCCGCGGCCACGACCCCGACAAGCCCCGCAACCTCGCGAAGAGCGTGACCGTGAAATAGGGTGTGCTCGCGTCGCGGCGTGATCGACTCTCCGCTTCGCGCCCCCACCCCGCCGTGGTCGCGCTCCAACGTGCCGAGAGCTCCTTGACGGCGACAACTCTTTCGGCAGCTTCTCGGGTGCATCGAGCGGCTCGCGTGGCGAATCTGCCCTCTCCTGGCCCTGTGGAGTGCCCAATGGGCGCTTGATACTCGATACGTCGAGGAATCTGGACCAATCGCGCTGTGGCACGCGTGGAGCGATGATGTTCAAGGGCGCCCGGTCAATGCCGGCCACTTTTTCCGGAGGAAGTTCCCGAGCAAACTGCCGAAGCTCTGAACCGCTTCCTCGGCGTCATTTGACACTGCCCGCTGACCGGCCGGGCTATTCTGACCCCCGGTGAGCGTGTAGAGTCGAGATATGGTTGTCGTTGCCCTTTCACGCATCGCAGGCGCCCCCGCCCGGACGCCGCGGGTGCGCCGAGCCCGGCGCACGTACATTCCGCCCCTCGTTCGCGCAGGCCGGCGCGCCCTCCTGGTGCTCCTGGCGGCGCCACTGGTCGTCCGCCTCCTGGTGGGGGCGATCCTCGTCGTCCTGATGTGGTCGGCGGTGAACTGGGCCTACCAGGTGATCCGCAAGCCGACCGAGCTGTTCTTCCCGGTGAGCAGTACGCTCTCCAAGACGCCGTCCGAGACGTGGCGGCAGTACGCGCCGCTCTTCCGCGAGCACTCGACCACCACCCTCTCTCCCGAGCTGCTGGCCGCGCTCGCCCAGGTCGAGGGCGCGGGCAATCCGGTGGCCCGCACGTACTGGCGTTGGCAGGGGTCGTGGAACCCGTTCGCGGTCTATCGGCCGGCGTCGAGCGCGGTCGGGATGTACCAGATCACCGACCCGACGTTCCGGGAGGCGAAGCGCTTCTGCATCCACGACCACAT
>WNFC01010231.1_pt1 | contig 10402 bp, 7 predicted proteins | sample 5400541 | NCBI WGS metagenome assembly WNFC01 (sample SAMN13153342, study PRJNA577476) | soil metagenome | isolation source: 120 cm saprolite under Douglas fir tree site 2 hole 2 replicate 1 | place: USA:California | collected 2015-04-18 | reverse complement strand
ACCAAGGACGCTGCCTGGAGCGCCGTTCGCGTAGTCATTCAGGCTGACGCCGTCGAGACGGTAATTGTTCTGCTGCGGCCGGGAGCCAGAAATTGTGAGTTGCTGTCCAAAACCTCGGTTGCCGCGGTCCGATCCGGTGGCGAAACTTGGCTGGGTCTGGATGGTTTCCACGCCAGGCTGGAGGGCCGCGAGGTCGGTCCAGCTTCGGCCGTTGAGCGGAAGCTCGCGGACGGTGTTGGCCGTGACGACCGCGCTGATGTCGGAGCTCGTCAGCTGGACGTCAGGAACTTGGGCGGTAACCTCGACCTTGTTCGAGATCGTCCCAACGCGCAGGCTGATATCGACCGTGAGCTGCGAGCCGACCGTCATGGTGACACCGTGGCGCGTTTCCGAGTTGAAGCCTGTGGCGGTGATCGAGATCTGATACGCCCCGGGCAACAGGTTCACCGTGGTGTAGAAGCCATCAGCATTGGTGGTCGCCGTGCGTTCGACGCCGGTCGCAACGTTCTTGATCACCAGCTTCGCTTGCGGAATTCCGGTGCCCGAAGTGTCGGAGACCGTTCCCATGAGGGTTCCACCCGCGACCTGAGCGAGGGTCGGAACGGAAAAGATGATGGCAAGCATTAAGAAAACAGCGGTCGTGCGGCCAAACGAATACAAGCTAGCGGTTTTTTGAGAGAACACGGACCCACCTCCACGTTGGGCGGAGCCTAGTGCATGGGGCCGCCGGATGCCTTAACCCATGATTAATTTCTGTTTAGATGGTTCCGGGACAGCAATTTGGCCTGTAGGAATCAATGGAAGAACCACGGTAAAACTTGAGCCCAGGCCCGCGGCGCTTACGCATTCGATGGTCCCGCCCTGCGCCCGCACGATTGCCTGTGCTATGGCCAAACCCAGTCCGCCGCTATGGGAGTCGCCCGCTGTGGAGGGTGCTGCCCGATAAAAGCGCTCGAAAATGAAGGGCAGATGCTCCGCCGCGATGCCGATGCCGTGGTCCTGAAAGCAGACGCGGATAGTACCGTCCACTTGCTCGAGGGTAACATGGAGAACGCTTTTTTCCGGGGAATACTTGATCGCATTGTCCAGAAAAATTAAGAAAAGTTGATGCAGGAACGCTTCATCGCCAGTGTAGGGAAATTCCTGGTCAAGTTGGCGGAGGATGGCAATTCCCTTTCTGCGCGCCCGCGACGAAACCAGCGCGCAAGCCTCTTCCAATACTTCGTTGATATAGAGCGGTTCGGACTCCAGATGCAATTGCCCGGCATCGGCGATGGAAAGCGTAAAGAGTCCCTCGACCATCCGCGTTAGCTTTTTCAGCTCATCGTCGAAAATGGAAAGAGTCTTCTGATATTCCTCCGCCGTGCGAGGCTTCGAGAGCAGAAGTTCCGTTTCGCCGTGAAGAACCGCGATGGGTGTGCGCAGTTCGTGCGAAGCGTCAGTGACAAACTGGCGCAACTGGCGCACGGCGGAGTCCACACCGCGGAATAGATCATTGAATGTTGCCGCCAACTGGCCCAACTCATCATGCGGCGTAGTGACCGGCAGCGGCTCCCAGAACCCCTGGCTTTGGGTGACCCGTTTGGCCATGGAAGCGGCGTGCTGGGTCAGATCCGTAATTGGCGCAAGGCTTCGGCCCACATAAATCATGGAGATTCCGGCGGTGAGCAACAGGCTGATGGGAAACAAAATCAGAACGATCCGCCCGAACGTGTCGAGTACCCGGTTAGTTCCAAAGGTGGGAATCGCGACCGCCAGAAACCGCTTCTGCTTGGCTTGCTCGAATGGAAGGATTGCCACGCGGACCGATTGTTCACCGCCGATATCGGCCACCTGGAAAGCGGAATGATTCGCCGTGAGATCAAAGGGCAGCAAGCTGATCGGCGCAGGCAGATTCCTCGATCGCTGAAGAACTTGGCCGTTCGCATCAAGTAACTCGAAAAATTCTCCAGGGATATCCAGGCGTTCAATATCCCGGGCCTCGGGTTCCGCGGCGACATCTGCGATGAGAAGCCGGCCGGTCTCCTGCAACTGGTGATTGAGTTGGGAAGGGATTTCGTGCGCGAGCAATCCCCAGAAGGCCAGGTACGAGGCCACCAGGAGTACGCTGACGACCGTACAGAACAAAACCATCATCCGGAAGCGAAGCGTTTTGGTTTTCACGGCTCCACGGCTCCAAGGCGGTACCCGATGCCTCGTACGGTGTGGATCAGCTTGACCTGGCGGTTCTGGTCAATCTTCTGGCGAAGGCGATTCACATACACTTCGACGAGATTGGTTTCGCTGTCAAAATGGCGATCCCAGACGTGCTCGACGATTTCGCTGCGCGTCACCAGGTCCGGAGCGTGGAGCAGGAAAAGTTCCAGCAGCGCAAATTCCTTGGAAGTAAGCGGAACGGCCATCTTTCCGCGGGTAGCCCTGCGGCGATGGCGGTCCAGCTCCAGGTCTGCATAGTGGAGCTTGGCATTACCGCTGTGCAAGCCGCGCCGGACGAGAGCGCGCACGCGCGCGAGGAGTTCCGCCAGGACAAACGGCTTCGTCAGGTAGTCGTCAGCCCCGGCGTCGAGGCCCTCGACTCGCTGTTCGACCAAGCCGCGAGCAGTCAGCATAAGAACGGGAGCTTCCATTCCCTGCTGGCGTAATTCCCGGCAGACCTGAATGCCGCTCAGGCCCGGCAGGCGCACATCCAGGAGAATGGCATCGTAGGTTACGTCGGTCGTGAGCTCCAGCGCCTTCTCGCCGCTCTCCGCAATATCAACGGCGTACGAGTTTTCACGCAGCGCTCGCGCAATGAAACTGGCCACCTTTCGTTCGTCTTCGACCAGCAGGATGCGCATAAGCTGACGTTCCTAAAATCACTAGCAGGCAGGAATCATAGCACTACTCAAAGCGAAAACACCCGTCAGCACAGCCCGGTTTATTTCGTATCGTCACGAAATACCTGCCCGCCCTTCATGACGAATTTTACCCGCTCGAGCTCGGTAATGTCCTTCAGGGGATCGCCGGAAACGGCGATGATGTCCGCAAACTTCCCTTTTTCGATGGAGCCGACGCGATCCTGCCACCCCATCATTTCCGCCGCAACGGTGGTTGCGGCCTGAATGGCCTGGCTCGCGGACATTCCGTATTTGACCAGGTAGGCAAATTCGGCGGCTTGCGTGCCGTGCGGAAACGGGCCGACACCGGTGCCAAAGGATATCTTCACGCCACGAGAAATTGCCAGTCGTCCGCTTTTTTCCCGCAGGGCTTGCAGGCTGTATTTTCCGCCGGTGGACTTGGCATCCCTCGCAGTGTAGTCGCTGAGCGAATAGTGGTAAGCCGTAAGCTCCAGGTAGATGCCTTTCTTTTTCATCTGGTCGGCGGTGGCCTCGTCGAGTTCGATGGCGTGCTCGATCGTGTCCGCGCCGGCTTCAACGCAGTTCCGCAGCCCCTCGCCGCCAAAGGCATGGCAGGCTGCTTTCTTACCGTGGCGATGAGCTTCATCAACAATCGCCAGGACTTCCTCCTTCGTGAACGTCGGCTCGCTGTTCAGTGCGCCATCGGGTTCGAATTCATAGTCCGCGGTCGAATGAAACTTGATCCAGTCCGCCCCGTAATGAATCTGCTCGCGCACTGCTTGCCGCGCGGCCCACGGTCCATCCACCGTCTGATAATTTCTCGGCAAATTTACCTCGGGTGAGCCCAGCATGCCTTCGCCGGTTGCCACAAGCCCCATGGTGGAAACCTGCATCCGCGGCCCCTGAAAGTAGCCCCGGTTGATCGCCTTCTTGATGTCAACATCCGCATAGCCGCCGCCATGGCTCATCAGGTCGCGCAAGGTGGTGAATCCGGCGCGCAAATCTTTCTGCGCGTTGGCAAGAGCGAGAAGCGTCCGGTATTCGCGCGTGTCGTTAATCGGACTGGCGAAGGGCGGACCGCCCGCCTTGATGCCGTCGAGACCAAATCCAAATACGTGGGTGTGCCCGTCAATCAATCCTGGAAGCACGGTGGATTTGCTGAGGTCAATCACTTGAGCATCGGAGGGGATCTGCAATGATTCGGCGGAACCGACGGCGGTAATCTTGTCGTCTTTGACGAGGACGATCTGATTGTCAAGCAATTTGCCGGACTTGCTGTCGAACAAATGTCCCGCGCGTATCGCGATGACGCTTCCGGTCTGCGCTTGCGCGGAGCCGACAGTTGCGACCAGGGCCAGTAGACCCGCCGCAAGACACTTTGAACTTTTCATGCACTCCTCCAGGGTTCGCCGTTAACAATTTTTTGAAGCTTGATCCGTTCAGAATTGAGCACTCTGCACAAGAAAAGAGAATTGCGAAGAGGGTGGGCGCGGGCGGACCGCCCACCCTTCTTCGGCTTGTCCGAGGTTCCTAGTGAACCTCGAAGACCATAATTTCGGCGTTTGTGGTTCCGTGCTGCGGCACGGCAACGAAATAGCGGTTTATTGGAGGTACCAGAAGTGCCGTCCTGGCGAGCGGACCGGTCGGAACTTTTCCGAGCAACTTATACGTATCCGGCGCATTCTGCTGGTAGACCGACACGTCGCCATCACAAGACGCGTACAGGCGCTTGCTTGTGGCATCGAAAACAAGATCGTCCACTCCTTTGGTGATCGGCAGCACGGTGATCTCTTTGCCGGACTGCGTGTCGATCACGATGATGCCTCCGCTTCGGCATGCGATGAAGAGCCGGTGATTGGCTTCGTCATACGCCATTGCCACATTGGTTTTCGCCAGGGTAACCGGCCAACTTGCGATGAGCGTGCGCTTCTCCCGGTCGATGACGTCCACCTGGCTCTTGGCTTTGTTGTTCAGGTATATCCGCGAACTGGACTTGTCAAGGACCATGGCCTCGAGCGTATCGCCGTCGACCTTGATGTCAGCGACCTTCTTGCCCGCGGTGGTGTCCACGACGCTCAGCATCGAATAGGTCTGGTGAACGTCTCCTCCGCCGTTGTCAATGTAAAGAAATTTGGTGCCCGGATCGTAACCGATTGAGTCCGCGTCTTCGAGAAGCTTTACGCTGGAAACAATCTTGTAGCTCTCGCTGTCGACGATTTTCACATCGCCGGCTTCACCGTCGGTGACATAAAGACGCTTCAGATCTTCCCGATAAAGAATCGCGTGTGGCTTCTCGATTCCAGAAATCTTGTGAATGATATTCCCCGTTTTGAGATCGAACACCAGGACGGCTTTGTAGGCTTCCGGCGTGGTGAACAACCGATTGCCCGCCAGATCGATTGCGAAATGATCGAAATTCCCCTTCACATCCGCAGGAAGCTTGTAGGTCTGCGCCAGTTTCAGCGGCGCGGCTTCCTGGCACTGTGTCTTTACCGCAGTCAATCCGCACATCAACAACAGAATCGCAATCGTTCTCTTCATCATTTTCCCCCGAAGGCAAAGTCAATCGTGAACTCACAACTTATTTTCTCCGGACACGAGGCAACGCGCGCATCCGGCACGTCAAAGCATAATATCTATCTGTGCCGAATCGAACTTAAGGCAACATTAATTTCTGTTTACCCGTCCAGCCGCGCGAGGAGAGAAATCCCTTTCAAATACTGGCTATTCCCGGTTTCCGCCATCCATCTGCCGCGGAGTAATTGAGGTGTGGCGTTGACGCACCTGCCGGTGTGGCATAGCATCCGCGTTGTTTTGACGGCCTCTGTATTCTTTAAAGCCAGTTCACATCCTTCCTTCGGAGCGGAACGCATGAAACGCACTGTGTCGATCCTGTTCACCTTGTTGATGTCCCTGTCCTTTTTCGTGGGGGCGCAGGAAAAAGCCCCGCTAAAGCTTGCCGCGACCATTCCCCTGCCGGGGCTCAAAGATGGAGACTTCGACCATTTTGCCGCGGACGTTGATGGCCACCGCCTGTTCCTGACAGGGGAAGAAAATGACAAACTCGAGATTCTGGATACAAAAACGAACCAACGCCTTCACACGATGCAGGAGATAAAGGCCCCGCATGCGATTCTCTTTCGCAAGGATTTGAAGAAACTTTTCGTGGTGGAGGGCGACGCGTCGGCGGTGAAAATCTACGACAGCGAAAGCTACAAGCCGCTTGGCGAAGTAAAAGTGTCCATCGACGCTGATTCGATCGCCTACGACTCGGCGACATCTCACTTGTATGTGGTAAACGGGGGCCGGGAGGCCCACACGCCCTATTCGCTGATCAGCGTGATTGACACCAACAATGGGGAAAAATTGCGCGATATCAAGATTCCGTCGAATCACGTGGAAGCGATCACGCTGGAAAAGTCCGGTCCGCGCATGTTTATTAACATCACCGGCCAAAACGCTGTGGGCGTCATGGACCGCAACAAATCCGAGCTCAGCGCGAAGTGGCCGCTGCCCGCCGGTGATAAACTCAACGTCGCGATGGCCTTCGATGAAGCGAATCACCGGTTATTCATAGTCACGCGAACGCCCGGGAAGTTGATTGTTCTTAATTCGGACGACGGGAAAGTGATCGCGGACCTGCCGGCCGTTGGCCTCGTGGACGATGCGGTTTATGACGCGCAGCACAAACGCATCTATCTTGCGGGAGACCAGTTCCTCGACGTTTTTGAGCAGAAGGATCCGGATCACTATGCGCTTCTCGCCAGGATCCCCGGCGCATTTCGAGCCAAGACCGGGATACTGGTGCCCGAACTCAACCGCTACTATCTGGCTGTCCCGCATCATGCAGGCAAGGAAGCCGAAGTTCGCGTGTATGACATTCAGCCATAAATCGGCCCAGCTCCTGGTGAACCGTGCGACGGCGTGATTTCGGCAAGACTTCTCTCGGAGTGCTCGGCGCTTCCGTATTCGCCGGCTCTGCGAAGGTTGCGAAACTTCCAGGGCCGGGCGATTTTCCGAAAACTCCCGGCCTCACCAGCTACGTCGGTAACTTCGTTATTCGGACAAAATACGAAGACCTTCCTGCAAAGGTAATTGAACTGGGCAAGAAGTCCATCCTGGACGGGCTGGGATTGGCGCTGGCGGGTTCGAGGGCGGAGAGCGGTCCGATATCCCGCAAGTTCGTTGAACAATCTGGTGCCTGCCTCGGAAAAACCACAATCATTGGCACGGCGCAAAAAACGTCAGCGCGATTTGCCGCGCTCGTAAATGGAATTTCGATTCACGCCGACGATTTCGACGACACACAACTTGCCGCTGCAAAAGACCGCGTCTACGGACTCCTGATGCATCCCACCGTTCCGGTGCTTCCGGCGATCTTTGCGCTTGCGGAACAGCGCCCGGTGACTGGAAAAGAGTGGATGTTGGCGTATCACCTGGGCGTTGAAGTCGAATGCAAAATCGCCGAAGCCATTGCCCCGCGGCATTATGAGGACGGCTTTCACACCACGGGAACCTGCGGGCCGTTTGGCTCCGCGGCGGCTTGTGCCAGGCTCTTGAATTTTGATCTTTCGAAAACGTTGAAGGCTTTTGGGCTGGCAGCCAGCAACTCGGGTGGTCTGCGCGAAAACTTCGGCACCATGACCAAACCCTACCAGGCGGGGCATGCCGCGGAGAGTGGATTTGTTTCCGCTGAACTTGTGGGTCTAGGTTGGACCGCGGCGGAGCAGATCCTGGAGGCAGATCGCGGGTTCTTCCACGCGGCGGGCGGATCGTACGATGCCACCGCGATTATGGATCGCCTGGGAAATCCATGGACGTTTGCTTCGCCCGGAGTTTCTTTGAAGCCGTATCCCTCAGGCTCCCTCACCCATCCGGCGATGACGGAACTTGCGCGGCTGATCCAAGTCAACAACATCGAGGCGTCGCAAGTGGAGAAAATGGATGTGGGTGCGAACCACAATATGACCACAACCCTTCTCCATCACGATCCCAAGACCGGGCTCGAGGCTAAGTTCAGCATGGAGTTCTGCATGGCGATTCTCCTGCTCGAGCGAAAAGCCGGGCTCAGCCAGTTTTCCGATAAAGTCGTACATCGGCCCGACGTTCAGGCGATGATGCGGAAGATCAATTTTTACGTCGACCCCGAAGCGGAAAGCGCAGGGTTCGATAAAATGACTTCCCTGCTGAAAATCACGCTGAAAGACGGCAGAGTGATCACCGGGCGGGCCGCCTTCGGCAAGGGAAGCCCTGCGAACCCCATGACCTTCGACGAGGCAGCGGCGAAATTCCGGGGTTGCGCGGAGTATGCTGATTGGCCGCAGGACAAAACCGAGAAAATAATTGCGTTCGTCCGGACCCTGGAAACGGCAGCCGATATTTCGGTGTTATCGCCGCTCCTGTCCGCGAATGCAGGTTGAAAGACGACCAATGAAAATGTTCAACATTGCGGTGATTGCGGGAGACGGAATCGGGAAGGAAGTGGTTCCCGAAGGCATCCGTGTGCTGGAAGCCGCGGCAAAGCGGTTCGGCTTTGGATTGAACTGGCGTGCTTTCGACTGGAGTTGTGAGACGTACGCGCGAACTGGAAAAATGATGCCGGACGACGGCTTGGATCAACTCCGGCCATTCGATGCCATCTTTCTGGGCGCAGTCGGCTACCCGAGCGTCCCGGATCACGTTTCGCTTTGGGGGCTTCTGATCCCGATCCGGCGAACTTTCCGGCAGTACGTCAATCTTCGTCCCGTGCGTCTCTTCGAGGGCATCGATTCGCCGCTAAAAAACTGGAAGCCCGGCCAAATCGATTTCACGATCGTTCGCGAAAACAACGAAGGCGAGTATTCGAATATTGGCGGCAGGATTTATCAAGGCACTGACGATGAGATGGCAGTGCAGCAGGCGGTGTTCACCCGCCGGGGCGTAAATCGCGTGCTGCGTTTCGCGTTCGAACTCGCGCGCGAACGAAACAAGCACCTGACATCGGCCACGAAATCAAACGGCATCATCCACACAATGCCCTTCTGGGATGAATGCTTCCACGAAATGGCGGTGAAGTACCCGGACATTCGAACGGACCAATATCATATCGACATTCTGTCCGCGCACTTCGTCCGTCATCCGGACTGGTTCGACGTGGTTGTGGGCTCGAACCTTTTTGGCGACATTTTGTCGGATCTCGGCCCCGCGGTTGTGGGCTCCATTGGGATAGCCCCTTCGGCAAACCTCAATCCGGAAAAGGAATTTCCTTCGATGTTCGAGCCGGTTCACGGCTCTGCGCCGGACATTGCCGGAAAGGGAATCGCCAATCCCATCGGACAGATCTGGTCCGGAGCGATGATGCTGCGGCATTTCGGCGCGAACGAGGCAGCGGACTCCGTCGAGCATGCGATCGCTGCAATCCTGGCCAAATCGAAAGTTCGCACGCCGGACATCGGCGGAAGCTCCTCGACGCAAGAACTTGGCGAAGCGATCGCGCAGCAGGTCAGCGCAGGTTGACAAGATTTTCGTGAAAGTCAGCAGGAACGGATACGAATCCTGAATCGAGATGGCCGACTCACATGAAATCAGATCGCTGTGAAAATACTGGCCGCAAGTCGCGGGCTCTCTCCCGCCGCAATCTCCTGGAATTGGCAGGATTGACGATCGGCGCAGCTGCATTCCCTTCCCCGGCAGCCTTTGCGATGAATTCGACGGGACAAGACAAAGCCGTGAAGCCCGCTGGCTTGGTGATGAATCCACTCAGCACCTACATGAGCGAGGCCGCTAATCATCCGCTGCCAGATGAAATCACCGAAAAAGCAAAGCACCATATCCTGGACACGCTTGCGGCGATGATTTCCGGGGCGACACTCCTTCCCGGGAAACGCGGGCTGGAGTTTGCACAGAAATACGGTGGCGACGAAACCTGCACCGTAGTTGCATCCAGGCTATCGCGCGGAGCGATCGAAGCCGCAATGATCAACGGCATGCTCGCCCACTCCGACGAAACCGATGATTCCCACTCGCCCTCTCAGTCGCACCCGGGTTGTGCGGTGGTTCCAGCTGCCTTGGCCGCCGGAGAACAGTTTCACATCAACGGAACGCATTTCATCCGCGCAGTCGCACTTGGCTACGACATCGGCACCCGCGTCACGATGACTCTGGGCGGCCAACAATTCGAAGCCGAGAGCCACTGGAGCACGCACAGCATCTCGCCTCTCTTCGGAGCCGCAGCGGCCGCGAGTTGTGCCGCGGGACTGAATGCCCAACAGATGCGGTGGATGCTGGGTTATACCGCTCACCAATCCTCCGGCCTCGGGTCCTGGAATCGCGACACCGAGCACATCCAGAAGGCGTTTCACTTCGGCGGAATGACCGCACGGAACGGGGTCACGTCCGCTCTGCTCGTGCAATCCGGTTGGACCGGCGTCGACGATGTTTTCTCGGGAAAAGACAATTTCTTCCAGGCCTACAACCCGAAAGCCGATCCCTCGGGATTACTGGACAAATTGGGTGTGCGTTACGAAGTTGCCCGCACAAACATAAAAAAATGGCCGGTCGGCTCTCCCATCCAGGCAGCCCTCGAC
>WNFC01036601.1_pt1 | contig 10403 bp, 9 predicted proteins | sample 5400541 | NCBI WGS metagenome assembly WNFC01 (sample SAMN13153342, study PRJNA577476) | soil metagenome | isolation source: 120 cm saprolite under Douglas fir tree site 2 hole 2 replicate 1 | place: USA:California | collected 2015-04-18 | reverse complement strand
AGCTCACACCGATTGGTTCGGCTGCTGTTCTTCTGGATCTTGCGATCTCGTGTCCTGACACTGCACGCATGATTGCGTCCTCCGTGGATTAACTCTCGAACTGATGAGAGGAAAATGAAACTCTTGTTCCATCGCAATCGCCAGCACGGGCGGCGTGACCGAGTCGGTTGGATGCAAGAACGCCAACAGATACTCCTCCGCGACGTGCAATCCCTTCCTCTCCGCCAGCGATATCAGTCGCGGGATCTCCCGTTCGGCTGAAGGCCACCGCAAGGATCAACGACAAATCATGACAGTGCGTTATCGGCTGCGCGCCGAGATCGCTCATCATTCTTTTACTTGCCGCTCGTTTTTGCATAGTCGCTGCTGCGAAACCTTTTCATAGTCTGCGATCAGGCCGGTCCTTCGCGACTCCTCCTTGCGCGCCAACGGTTTTCCGCCGTTCAGGGAAGATGCCTGTGTCGGGCGGAAGCGCGACGGCCATTGCGGCAGGAGAGACAACAAGCCGCGCACAGGGAATTACGAGCTGCGATTCCGATGCGGACAAGATCGCGATGCAGATTGCTCCAGGACGCGTTCCGGTCGCGTACGTTTTCCGGCTCCCAATTTAATCGGTAGGAGGGAAGGATGACGGGAAAAGCAATGGCCATCGTTGCGGCGGCATTGTGTGCTGGCTTCTTCGCAAGCGCAGTTCCGGACACCGGTCACGACGTTGCAAACGGTCCGGTCGAGGACAGCGGTCTCGTCGTGCCCCATATCGTCACCTTGGACAGGTTTGCCGCGCTGTGGACGCGAAGCGCGGCTCCCGTCCGTGGCCTGGTTGAACGGCACCACACCAGCTACAGCTGGGAGCATAAAAACGCGCGTTCCGAAGGTTGGCCTTATTGCGATCCGGCGTGCTGGCGCAGCGGGCAAGGGGCCGACAGCGCACGCGTTGGAACCGTCCTGACCGTCGGCCAATCGGCGGCCCGCGCCAGCGCAAAGGCGATCAACCGCATCCCGAAGGGGGATAGGCTTCCGGAAGGATCGTTGGCCAAAAAGAATCCGAGCTTCCCTTCATCGTTCGAGAGAGAGCTCCCTTCGTCGAAGTCGATACTCCTCGGGTGTGACCCAGCCTTTAGCTCGGTTGCCGACCCGGCGCGCTCGCATATCTACGGACGCTGCATCGCGTGAGGGCAGGGCGCCTATCAGCTCAATCCGCCATTAGCAGCCGAAAGACTGTTTGCAACCGAAGGCTTCGCTTGCCGACGAGCGCTGTGGCCTCGAATTCCGCGCTCTCATCCGTATACGTTCCGGCAAATCCCATTGTGGCGATGTGTCCCGCAAACGGCCGGACTTTAACGCTCGGCGTATGTTCTCGAGAGGTCACTTCACCTTTCCACTTGCCGTCCGAACAGCGATAGCTTCCAACATGATAAAGGAAGGCGCCGCCGCCGAGCATTTTGCCATCGCGCAGCACCGAGATGCCCGTTTGGCTACCTTCCGCGCCATCCAGCAACTTTGTGCTTATCGAGTAAAGGCCGTTTCTGATCATCTTGGTCATGATCGGTTGAACCCGGTCGTATGAGAATACTCCTGTAGGCTCTAGGCGTTTTCGTTGCCGAGCCCGCGGCAAGGCGCAGGCCCGAGCGGAACGAGCTGGTTGCCGCTCAGTGTCTCACCTGACCGTTATCGCCCCCACTCGACTACGCGGCTGGGAATGGATTCAATCGCCCCCGTTCCTTGGATTGCGCCAACCCGAGTGAACGCAAGCAGGCAAGCTGCGGCCGAGCACGAAAAGAGCGGTTTTCGATTTCATTTGGCTTTCCTGCCGAAATCGTGGCGGTACTCCTCACGCCCCGACTGACGGCCGCCGGGGCGTGGCGCATGCGCGCCTTTCTGCTGGCGACTTCCGCGGGCCAGCGAGCGCGATTGATGCTCCCGACGGGCGTGCTGTCAGGCGTCGAGTTGCCCGTGACGTCGAAATACGTTGTGGCACTCTCCTCCGGATCAAGTCGCGAACGCGGGAGCAGGGTAAGCCTCGCGACCGTGTGGAAGGGCGCCTCGATCTCGTTCCACTCCACACTGGCGTTTTCGATCCAGAAATCGGCGTCCCGGCGCTTGCGCCAATAAGTCATTCCGTCGACGTCCAGAAACTGGATTCCAAAGTCGAACGCGCTCATCCTGCTATCCTCCTGGAGGTGGCGGATCAGTTCGTCCTGCAGCCCTTTGGGATTATTTCTCTTCAGAGGACGCGACGGATTGTCGGGAGATGGTGTGGCCGAAAACTTCACGACATCGGTCGGCCCGTGGCGGAAAGGCACCGTGCTCCAATAGCGCAGTCGCTGGTAGGGCTTGATTTTCTGGCGCGCCTGCATTTCTGCCAGAGCAAGTGTCCTCATCACTCTCAACTTGTCTCGAAACCGTAAAGACCACAGCGAGAGGATTGGATTTGATGCCGTCAAAAGACTGATGGTCGCCAGAAAGGCGGGCGAGTCATTGATCGGCAACGTCGTGGCGTTTTGCATTGAGAAATCCTGTCGAAGAGGCTTTGGGTCGCGGGCAGCGATGCCATCCCGAGCGAGGTCGACCGAAAAAGACAACGACCTTACGTCAGGCTTGAAATCCGAGTTTATGCTTGCGTCCGCATTTGCAAACCGCACCACCGCGGGATAGACGCCAGGCTTCGCGAACATCCCCTTCGCCAGCCGCGTCGCCAGCGCAGACTCGTGTCCGACGGTTACGTCAAATACTTCGAATTCGGCCCGGGCGCAGACACCTTTTGCATGGGTTCCACGACAAAGCGATCGCTGCTGTTTCGCGGCTGCATTCGCCTGCATCAAGAGAGATTTCTCGACGATCGCCTCGATATCGGCTTTTTCGCGGGCGGGGTCCCGATCAGCGTCGCTCTCGGTCACTCCAAACCATCGGGTCAGGAACACCATGGAAGTCTCCTAAGGGAAGCCGGGTCACGGGCCTCATCCCAAATTGGCGATGAATTTGATCGCAGTCTTGCTTGGCAGAAAGCAGTAAGCGGCGGCTTTCGTCGTAACAAAGCTTGATAAACCTGTGAGCTTGATCGGGGGTGCGCCGTTCGCTTGCGGAATCACGAAAATGCTTTGCGCCGGGTCCTGCGTCCCGATCATTGGGTCCCGCGATTTGGGGGGCAACCTGACGGCACCGGCGAATTCACTGTCATTGACCCAGTGCCCGAGCACGAACTCGTACTGGTTCTCGATGCTTGAGTTGATGAAATAGCCGAGCAGTCCGCGCTCGATGCCGTCGTAGGGCTTCGAAGGATCATAGACTGGACCGTAGGGCAGGCCGCGGCGGATAAGCCGATGGGTATTATTGCTGCCACCGGGTTGCCCCTGGCCCGTGACCGGTTGACCTCTTGGGTTAATGCGGCGCATGTGCGCGCCAACGGGACAGCGCAAACCCTTTGGATCCCCTGATCCATCCGCGTTGACGTATTCGAAGTTGTTTAACCCCTCCGCCGGCATCCCACCTGGAGGGCTGTCGGTTTCAGGAGACAACGCAAGCGGAACGCCATTGCGCCATCTGCCGCAGATTTTGGCGGCAAGCAGTTCGGGGTCGATCTTATCTTTGTTCGATTGAAGGTAATTCTCGAATTTGACAACGTCCGTTTTGATCATCTTGAAGACGGCAAAGCTGCCGTTCAATCCGAGCTCACGGGGTTCCGGCACGTAGTAATTTTCGGCATCCTCCCGTAGCACGAATAGCCAGGGTTCGCAGGGCTGCTGATGATCAGGCGGATATCGTTCCGGACCGCCGCGAATTGTTGTCATGCTGATGCCGTCGGTGTAGCCGAAATGCACCTTGAAGGTAGGGACAGGTTCGCCGTCCTTCACTTCCATCAACGCCATCCCGTCGGCTCGCCAGATTTCCCGAAAGGCGCCGCCTTCGGCAAACAGGGCGACTAGGCGATCGCTGTAACGTGTCATCGCCTCCGGGCTCATGGCGTGCAACGTCAAGAGGACGTGATCGCCTCCCGTGCCGAATCCACCAATCCAGTGCTGCGGATCGCTCTCGCCGCTATCGCCCACCAGTTTCGCCCGTTCGGCGGCCCCGGCGATGAACGCGCCGAACGATTTGAACGAAAGCGTCGGGACACGATCCTTGATCTCCAACGCGATCAGCCCCGGCCATGTGACGCCAACGTTCAGGCAATAGTCGGGTTTGCGGCGCGGGGCGTCGGCGGGATTGTCTCCTGGTCCCGGCTCGAAACCCACGTGCCAATTTTCCGCAGTGGTGATTTGCGGCACGTCGGATTCGTTGCCGTTGACGAACCGTCCGAGCAACTCACGCGCCGCGGCGGGAGTGCCGACCGACAACAGGAAATGCCGCACCATCGGCATCCTGTAACCGCGCAGAATAAAGCCCTGAATATCGCCGAGGTCGAGCGTGGTCCTGGCACCCGATCCTGAATGGGCATCAGGGCCCACGGTCTCATGCTTGCCTAGCCCGAACACACGCCGGAGAAGCCCTTCGCTTTCTTTTGCTTGTGGCTTGCTGTCCTGACTCACTGGGCTTCTCCTCCTTGATTTGTCCGCAACCACGCGGCCAGTGGCAGTGATCGAAGGTGCCTGCGCGGTCTGGCTATCCAGCCGAGGCTGATTCTGACTTGCTATCGGTGATGAGAGCGTGGATGTCCTGAACCGAAAGGCCCGGATATGCCTGGTAGAACCCGATCGGAGTGCGGTTTGCGCCCGCCGCAAAGTCAATGAACTCCTGCAAGTGCTTTCGGCATGGAGAGGGCGGCGCGTCCTTGGTGAATTTGAATATGAGATCGAAGACAGGTCCGATATTCTTGGTGAAGTCCGCAATGTATTGGTCAAATGAACCGTCATAGACGGTAAAGAAGCCAATCTGATTGTCCTCGAGTGGAACGAATTGCGCGAAGTGAGGCGTGCCGACCTTATCAAGGTCTTTCGTTGTGCCGCTTCCGCGAATGCGCAGGATCAGCTTGACCTCGATGAAGGCCAGTTTCGATTTGATCGGCAAGATCACCAGGAACGGATTTAGCACACCGCTTCCTTTAATGTCAGCGGAGGACGCCAGCGCCTTTATCTCCCTGGCGCTCACGCCGGGGTAAGCGGTGTAGAGATTCACCGCATCGATAAGCTGCGAGGCGGTCCATTCGACGAACGCATCCATGTTGCTCGCAACCGGAACCGGCGGCGGATTGTCCACATGCCGCAATATCGCGTCGAAAACCGATCCGGCGAGCTTGGCGAGATCTGCCATGAGCTGACCGAATTCCCCGTCAAAATCGCCAAGAAACAGCAAGGTCTTTTCGCTCAGCACAGTAAAGAATAGTGAACGGTGCCGATCGTATCGTTTGCCCGGAATAGCTCCGGCATCAGTGGCGGAAGCTGCTCCGCTATTAACTTTGCATCTGCGGGTGACTTCAGGGGAAAGCTGAGGGTAAAGTGGTTCTGGCTCATCGGTACCACCCTTCGCGCTTACGGGATCATGCCGCAATCGAACATCTTGTTCAGAACAGGCGCGGCGATCTTGTTGATGAAGAATGTTCGTGCCTGCGAATCGTTACGGAGAAACTCGATGGCTTCCTTCTCCTTGGCCGATGGCGGATCTTTCTTCTGCGCCTTCAATTCGTCGCAAGTGGCCGTCTGATACTTCGTGATCACTTTGTCAGCGGCAAAGTCCAACAGCATGCCCTGAGCCGACGCAGCGCCTGCGACGATCAAGGTTGAAATCATCACGGCTGCACCGATTGATTTGTTCACGTCGAGCCTCCTGTCGTGTTGAGCGGTCAGATCAGCGCAAGTCATGGGATGATGCTGCATTCGAACATCTTGTTCAGAACCGGCGCCGCGATCTTATCGATAAAGGCAACACGCGCTTTCGGATCGTCCCGCAGTAAATCCAGCGCTATCTTCTCTTTCTCCGATGGCGACTCGCTCTTCTGCGCCTTCAGCTGATCGCAGGTCGCCGCCTCAAATTTCTTGATCACCTTGTCGGCCGCGGCGTCTACCAGCATTCCCTGAGCAGCCACGGCGGCGGCAACGATCAGGACTGAAACAAATATTGTTGCACCGATTGATTTTTTCACGTTCCGCTCCTCGTCGTGCTGAGTGGTTCAGGCGCCTTTTGATGGTCGCCGATACAGTTCCAGTGGCGCCGCACAAGTTCGGCGCCACCTTGGGTATCCGTCCTTAGTCGTGCGCTCGGGCGGTTGCCTCTCGCACCTTCATCTCCTCGGCAGCGGTTAGCTGTGTCGGTCCGAGATTGAACGTCACATTGGCGATCTTGCCGTTGAAACGAAATGGCACCTGGTAGTCCAAATCATTCACCCCGGTGCGAGTATCGATCCCGACGTCGAAGGTCTCGTCCCCCGGCAGCAAGAACGGGATCGTCTTTGGGACTTGCAGCGTCCGGACCTCATTGCCATCGACCTTCAGCACGCCGGTGCCGCCCTTTGCAATGCCGGGGCCGTCATACCTGAAGTCAAACACGATCGTGTGCTTGCCTGCCGAGAGCGGTTGATCGCCCGCCCATCGGGCCTGCAACAGTGCAAGCATGTTGTAGTCGAACACTGGCACTCCCTTGAGCAGATACAGCCCGTACCCGCCCCAGCGTCCGCCCTCGGTAACGATCATGCCGTCGCCGTTTTGCGGGACCTCCACCTCTGCCGTGATCTTGAACGACCTGTTCAGGATGTTTGGTGTGTTTCCGGTTGGAATACCGGCCATCTCGCCCGAATAGGTAAAGGCGGTCTGTCCCGCGGTAGCACTCGGCCGCGGCGCGATCGCCCGAGCGAACGACGAATTATCCAGAGGAAGCACATTGTATTTGGCCGCCTCCTGCAGGAACAGCGCCTGCATTTGCTTCAGCTTGTCAGGCATTTTCGCGGCGAGATCGTTGGCCTGGGAGTAATCGGCGGTCAGGTTGTACAGCTCCCATTTGTAATCGTTGATGGGGGGCAAGGGCGCGTTCAAGATCCACGGCCCATGCGGCGGCGTCGTATTGGCATACCAGTCGTCGCTATAAATGCCGCGGTTGCTCACCATCTCGAAATACTGGGTCTTGTGCGTCGTCGGCGCGTTGGCGTTCGCCTTGTCGAAGGTGTACGCCATGCTGACGCCCTCGATCGGGCTTTGCTTGATGCCGTTGACCATTTCCGGCGCATTGATACCGGTGGCTTCGAGGATCGTCGGCACCATGTCGATGATATGGTGGAACTGAGTGCGGATGCCACCGGCGTCGTTGATACGGGCTGGCCACGAGATCGCCAGGCCCTGCCGCGTGCCGCCAAAGTGCGACGCCACCTGCTTCGTGTACTTGAACGGCGTGTCGAATGCCCAAGACCACGCGACCGCCATGTGCGGATAGGTACCCGCCGAGCCCCAGCTGTCGTAAAACTGCAGTTGCTCTTCGACCGGAATCTTCAGAATGCCGTTGTATGCAGTGTACTGGTTGGGCGTGCCGAGCAGCGTGCCTTCGGGGCTGGTGCCGTTGTCGCCGTCGATGTAGATGATCAGCGTGTTGTCGAGCTTGCCCATGTCTTCGACCGCCTGGATCACGCGGCCGATCTCGTGGTCGGTGTAGGCGGTGTAGCCTGCGTAGACCTCCGCCTGTCGCGCGAACAGCTTCTTTTCGTCAGCCGATAGCGTTTCCCATTTCTGCAGATCATCCGGCCACTCGGTCAGCTGAGCAGTCGCGGGAATGACACCTAACCGTTTCTGGTTGGCGAAGATCTGATCGCGCATGGCGTTCCAGCCCATGTCGAACTTGCCCTTGAACTTGTCGATCCACTCCTTGGTCGGCTGGTGCGGCGAGTGACTTCCCCCGGGTACGTAATAGACGAAGAACGGGGTGTCCGGCGCCGCCGCGTCAAGCTGCCTCATGTGCGTGATGGCTTCGTCCGCCATGTCGGTCGTGAGGTTGTAATCGGGCTTGCCGACCCACGGAAAAATCTGGGTGTGATCGCGGAACAGATAGGGCGTCCATTGGTCGGTCTCGCCGCCCATGAAGCCGTAGAAGTAGTCAAACCCCATCCCTGAGGGCCATTGGTCGAAGGGGCCTGCCACGCTGTACTGAAAGCCCGGCGTGTTGTGGTTCTTGCCAAACCACGACGTGGCATAGCCATTGCCTTTGAGGATCGTGCCGATTGTTGCCTTGTCAGGAGTGATAATCGAATCATAACCCGGGTAACCCGTGGACAACTCCGTAATCACTCCGAAGCCTGCCGAGTGGTGATTGCGGCCGGTGATCAGTGCCGCTCGCGTCGGCGAGCACAGCGCAGTCGAGCAGAACTGCGTGTAGCGCAAGCCCGCCTTTGCGACCCGATCAAGCGCCGGCGTCGGAATAACGCCCCCGAACGTACCGCTCACACCGTAACCTTGGTCGTCGGTCATGATGAGCAGCACGTTCGGCGCGCCCTTGGGTGGCACCACACGCGGCGGCCACCAGGTCTTCGAACCCTCGGCTGTCTCGTTGATCACCCCGCCAAATTTCGAAGGTGGCGGCGGCAGTTGTTTGCCATCGATTGTGGTCGTCGCGCTAGGCGAGCCCAGCGTGCCGTTGACCTGCTGGGCCATCGCTCCGGTCAAATAACTTGTTCCGAGAAGAAAGCCTAACGAAAATGCCGTTGTGATCTTCATGGCAACGTCTCCCTGAATCACAGACCATTTGTTGGGTCATCGGAACGAACCGACTTGGAACTAGCTACTTGGATGCCGCGTATCGCCGCAGGCTGGTTATCTCGCGAAGTCCGCTTCTTGGCCGATTTGCCGCAACGTTTCCCCGCAGCGGGGCCGTTTACGCGATGTAGACGCACGACTGAGGTTTTGAAGCAGACCTCCGTTTCACGCGGCTATACGATTCCCGAACCAGGCGCGGGTGACTATGCAAAATCCGGCATCTTTGCAGATTCATGCCAAATTGCAGCGCAGGCGTGTTGCCTTCATTTCGGGAGGAGTTCTAGCCAACACCGTTCGGTGTATCGCATGGCCGTGAGGTCGCCATTGTTTGTCGCGCTTATTCGAACGCGAACACACGTTTCCAATCACTCTTCATGTCGACCACTGTCCACTTGTTCAGAGCCGCGGCGTCCAAAGCCGTGTCGAGCTTCCCGAAGTGAGATTGACGGTCGTAGGCATATTCGCGTTCTGCATCGGTGTGATGGACGATCAGTCCGAGGCGTACGCCCCCGCTCAGGGTTGCCCATTGCAACATTTTTCCGAAGGCGGCGATCGCGCGACGGCCGACGTGCTCGTTGATCCCCACCGGTTTGCCGCCCTTGTCGTCAATGAAATTGACCTCCGGCAGGCGAAACAGCGTGGGCCGACCGTCGCGCATTTCGAATCTCGTCTTGATCGACGAGCCGACGACCTGTTCGGGCGGAACGCCATAGACCCGCTCGCTCCACGGACGCATGAACTCGATGCCGCCGCCTGAGACAATAAAGGTTTTGAAGCCGTTGGCGCGCAGATAGCCGAGCAGTTCGAGCATCGGCTGGTATACTAGCTCGGTGTAGGGTCGCTTGAAGCGCGGCTGGCGCGCGGTCGCGAGCCAGTCGGAGACGATCTTGGCGAATTCATCCGTCGTCATGCCGGCATGAGTCACCAAGACCAGCTCCAACATTCCACGCTCGCCGGATTCGGCCAAGGTCTTCAGGTCGCCTTCAAGCACCGCCTTGAAGGGTTGCTTGTCCTTCCACTCCGGATGCAAGGGAGCCATTGCCTTCACCCGGTCAAGTACAAAGGCGAGCTGGACATACATCGGCTGCTCGCACCACAGCGTGCCGTCATTGTCGAAGGCGGCGATACGCTGCTCCACGGGCACGAAGTCCGGTCCCCCCTGCGCGGTGACACGCGCAACGAAATCGGTGATCGATGTTTTTGTCGGGCCTTCGTTCCACGACTGCAAAATGTCTGTTTGCGCTACCGCGGATTTAGGCCGCAGCGACCCAATCAGCGCCGGGAGCAAAGCTAGCGTCGAGAGCAGGACACGGCGGTTGAAATCGAAGGATGCAGGCGTCGTCATCGTCTGGCCCTTTCCGTTGATAAAGGCAGAGAATTCAGAACAAACATCGGGGGCGCCCCGGCGAGAGTTTTCAAAGCGGGCGTCCCACACGCGGGCCGCCCGCCATGACGATCATCAATCCACGTTCTATTTTGCTATTGCCGCCCTGGCTGCCTCGATTTTCGCTTTCACAGCATCGAGATTGAAACTCGCGCCCCTTTGCATCGGCGGAAACTCGATCGCCGTCATCGCCAGCTTTTCCACCTGCTGCTGAACAAACACAAAGCGCCAGAATTCGTATTTGAACCAGTCGAAGTATTGTTGCGCGCCGTATTTAGTCCCGCTATCGGGCCAGCCCGTGCGCTCGAAAGGATCGAGGCGAAGGTTGATCAGGAAGGGCACGTCAACCTTGC
>WNFC01013798.1_pt1 | contig 10403 bp, 10 predicted proteins | sample 5400541 | NCBI WGS metagenome assembly WNFC01 (sample SAMN13153342, study PRJNA577476) | soil metagenome | isolation source: 120 cm saprolite under Douglas fir tree site 2 hole 2 replicate 1 | place: USA:California | collected 2015-04-18 | reverse complement strand
TCCCGAAACGGTTGTAGGTGGCGGTCGGCCCACTGCCGGGCCACGGGCCTTTGACGATGAAGAACTGGCTTCCGTTGATCGGGCCGCCCGGGACCCTGGCCATGCCCACAGAGCCGACGTCCCACTTGAGGAAGGACGCGGGCTCTTCAGGAAGGTTGTAGCCGGGGCCGCCGGTGCCGTTGCCGTTGGGGTCTCCGGTCTGCAGCACCCAGTCCTCGCTCTTCCAGAACACGCTCCCGTTGTAATAGCCGTTGAGCGCGAGCACGACGAAGTTGTTGACCGTGGTCGGCGCGACGTCGGGCAGCAGCTCGATGACGATCTGGCCCTGCGTCGTGTTCAAAGTGGCCGTGTACTTGTGTCTGGGCAGAAGGCAGATCGGCTGGGCCGCGATGAAGGCGTGAGTGCCGACCGCCGTCGAGGTCTTGCAGCCGGTCAGCGCCGCCGCCCGCGGCTGCGTCACGGCCTGCTGCATCGCGAGGCCAGAGCCCAGGACGGCCGCGACGACGACGGCCATGATCAGGTACGGCACCCACGGCCGCTTTTTCCAGGCCTCCGGAAGCTCGACCGCCTCGGGCTGGGGGCTCGGAACGACCTCGACGCGGCGGGTGTCGGGACGCCTCTTGGACTTGCTCATCGCCGAGCGGCCCCCTCGACGATCGCCTGGACGAGGCCATGCGCGGTGTATTCGCGCGCCACGATGTCCACCCGCAAGCCAAGCTTGCGCGCGGTGTCCGCGGTCACAGGGCCCATGCACGCGACCTCGGCGTCGCCTAGCACCGCCGGCAGCCTGTCGTCCGGAAACGCCCGCACAAAGTTGGCCACGGTCGACGAGCTCGTGAAGGTGATCACGTCGACGCCCTCGGCGCCGAACAACCGCAGAAGCGATGGCCCTGCCATCGCAGGACAGACGGCCTGGTAAACGGGCAGAATCTCGACCTCGGCGCCTCGCATTGAGAGCAGGGATGGTAAGGCGTCTCGGGCAACCTCTGCTCGGGGCACGAGGACGCGCATGCCGTCCATCTCCCAGCCCTCGAGCGCTTTCGCGAGCCCTTCTGCCGTGTACTCGGAAGTCACCAGCTCTGGCCGTAGACCATGCTTCTCGAGCATCTCGGCCGTCTCCTGGCCGATCGCGCACAGCTTGGAAGCGTGCAGCGCACGGGCGTCGGCGCCTGTCTCCACGAGCATCTTGAAAAAGATGGCGACCGCGTTTGAGGAGGCGAAGATGACCAGGATCGTCCGGTCGAGGTTGGCGATGGCCTTGCGCACGCGCTCATCGGTCGGCATGGCGCGGATCTCGATGGTCGGGATCTCCACGACCGCGGCGCCCATGTCGACGAGCTCGCGCCGCAACGGATCGACCTGGTGCTGCGCTCGGGTGATGAGAATCCGCCGGCCGTGCAGCGGGCGCTTGGCCATGGTGTCGAACTGTTCCGACAGCTCCACGCCGGGCCCGAGGACCAGGAGGGCGTCTCCGCGCAGCCCATACGTCGCGGCCTTGCGCGCCAGCTCTCCCAGCGGCGCGCCCACGCGGTGCTGCCCGGGCTGGCCCGGGTTGAGGATCAAGGCCGCCGGGGTCTGCGGGTTCCTGCCATCCGCCAGGAGCGCTGTGATCCCCGACTCCCACCAGCCCGAAGCCAGCCGCAGGACGACCGTCTCGGCGCCCTTCACCAGCCCGAAGCCGATCGATGCCGAGCGACCCTCGATGGTGAGAGGTATGCCGCTCATGACCGGCGCGGCGAGCTCCAGGATCAGGCCGGGCACGGCCTCGAAATCGACGCCCGCTCGTTGCAAGCGCTCGGCCATCTCGCTGCCGTTGGAAAACGCGTACGGGTTGCCGGGGAGCAGGACGGTGACGTTGTGGCCGCTGCGAGCCAGGCGCACCACCTCGTCGGTGGTCTCCAGCGGGCCGACGTCGGCGCCGGGCTTGGCATGGTGCAGGAGTCCCAGGCCACATCCCTCGCTGTTGCGGATGACGTCGGCCTGCTTGATGGCTTCGACCGCCTGCAGAGTGGCCAGTCCTGGGTGCCCAGGTCCGACACCCACGAGCCTGACCCTGCTAGGGGGAACCACGACAAGAGGTTAGAGCTTTCGGGTTACCACGTAGGTGGCGAGCGCCGAGAGCGTTGGCACCGACTCGCCCTCGTCGATGGACTCGAGCTCACGCCGAGAATCGGCTGCAAGCGAACGCGCCCGCTCGATCGCGCGCTGGGGGCCTCGACTCTCGCGCACGAGCGCCACAACCTGTGCCGCCTGAGCCGCGCCAAGCTCTGTTCCAGAGCGCAGAAGCGGCGCGAGCCGGCCCGCGACCGACGGATCCTCCATCGCGAGCATGAGCGGCAGCGTCGCGAATCCCTCCGCGATGTCGTGGCCGATCGGCTTGCCGACCTCGTCCTCGGTGCCCGTGTAATCAAGCACGTCGTCGGCGATCTGGAACGCAAGGCCGAGCAGGCGCCCGTACTCGCGCAGATGCGCGCGCGCGCGTGCGTCCAACCCGCCGAGCAGCGCACCGATGTCGCAGCACGCTGCCAGCAGGGTTGCCGTCTTGGCCTCGATGCGTGGCATGTATTCGTCGAGCGTCGCCTCGTACTGATGGCGAATCGCCTGCTGCCTCACCTCGCCCGCGCATATCTTCATGACCGCGGCGGCCAGGATGGTGACCACCTCGGGAATCTGCGTGGTCGCGGCCTGCTCGTAGGCCTTGGCGAAATAGAAGTCGCCGACCACGATCGCCGGCTCGTCACCCAATCGTGCCGCGACAGTCGGCCGGCCGCGACGGACCGTCGCCCGGTCGATGACGTCGTCGTGGACGAGGGTGGCGGCGTGCGTCAGCTCCACTGCCATCGCGGCCGGGGTGAGGCGGGCCAGGTCGTAGCGGCCGATCCTGGCCGCCAGGAGGACGAGCGCCGGGCGGATGCGCTTGCCGCCTGCCTCGAAGAGGTCGGCCATGGACGCCGATACCACCTCTGGATCCGACCCGATGAGGCTGCGCAAACCGGCCTCGACCGCGGCCAGGTCGCTCGCGACGGGTCCGAAGAGGTTGGCGCCCTCCTCTACGTCGCCTGCTTCTCCCACAGGTCAACCTCCTGCGCCCTGATGCGATCTCCGAAGATGTTGGCGGCGACGCGGTCGAAGTGCTGCGGGATCGCCGTCACCAAAACCTCGTGGCGCGGATTGGACGCATCCGCGCGCAGCCGCGAGTGATCGAGGTGCCTCTCCACCTTGGCGGCCGTGGTCGTGGCGGAGTCGACGAGCGCGAAACGGCCGGGGTAGACGCGCCCGATCGCCGGCTTCAGCAGCGGGTAATGCGTGCACCCCAGCACCAGGGTGTCGGCGCCGAGCTGGACGATGTCCTCGAGGTCGCGGCGCAGCACCTCCTCCGCACGGAGCGACTCGGCCTCGCCCGCTTCCACGATGTCGACCAGCTCGGGGCAGGCCTTCTGGTACACGCCCACCATCGGGTCGATCTCCTTGATGGCGTGCAGGTACTCCTGGCTTCGCATGGTCCCCTCGGTCGATATGACGCCCACCCGGTTGTTCCTGGTCATCTCGACGGCCTCCTGCGCGCCCGGGCTGATGACGCCCACGATTGGCACTTCGAACATCTCGCGAGCGTGATTGAGCGCGGCCGCGGTGGCCGTGTTGCAGGCGATGACGACGAGCTTGACGTCACGGCTCTCGAGGTAGCGGATGATGTCGATCGCGAACCCTCGCACCTCGTCCTGAAAGCGCGGACCGTATGGGAAGTGCAGCAGGTCGGCGACATAGATGGTCGGCTCCATGGGCAGCCGCTCACGGATCGCCCTCAGCACCGTCAGGCCGCCTACGCCTGAGTCGAAGATCCCGATCGGGCGCGGATCGCCTGGTCGGACGGCCACCTAGTCGTTAACGGGTCTGACCGACAGTCGGTAACCCAGGCCTGGGACCGCCTCGAGGTGGACGCCGGTGTTCGTGTACTCGGACAGCTTGCGTCTCAGGCGCTGCACGTGAGGGTCCACGGAATGGTCGTCCAGGTCGTGGGGGTAGCCCCAGACCTTGTCGCGGAGCTGAGCTCGCGTCAGCACACGCTCCGGGTTAGCCGCCAGCACCGCGAGCAGGTTGAACTCCGTCATCGTCAGCGGGATCTCCTCCTCGCCGAGCTTCAGGCGGCGGGCGGCGTTGTCGATCTGCAGCGCGCCGACGGTCAGCAGCCCCTCTCGCCCACCACCCGACTCGGCCAGCGCCGCACGCCTGAGGTGAGCGTTGATGCGGGCGGCCAGGATTCGTGAGTCGAACGGCTTGGTGATGTAGTCGTCGGCGCCCACCTCGAGCCCGACGACCTCATCCATCTTGGCTGAGCGCGCGGTGAGCATCACCACCGGTCCGGCGAGGCCCTGCCTGCGCAGCTCGAGAATGACCTCGGTGCCACTGATGTCAGGGAGCACCCAGTCCACGAGCACCAGGTCTGGCTGGCCGCTCGCCGCCAGCTCGATCGCTTGCGCGCCGTTGGCGGCTTCCAGCACCTCATGGCCCTGCAGCCTTACGACCTCGGCGACGAGGGTGCGGATCGGCGCGTCGTCCTCGACGACAAGCACGCGCCGCTTCCGTCGCGGCGCCGGCCCGGTCAGTTGTCCGTGGGAGGTGAGAATCCGACGCGTCTCGCCTCACGTGACGAACGCTTCGGCCTCCTCATCAGGAGCACTCGCCTCTCCCCCCCGTCTACCACTTCAGCCAGCTCCCACCCATCCGCTCCCGCCTCTTTGAGAACGCTTACCAGGGTCGTTCCATCGACGACCTGCGCCACGGTGAGGACGCGAGTCGAGTACTCCCATTCGCGGCTGGGCATGCCGACCGACGGAATGGGGCTCGCGGTCGCAGCGGCGCCATCCGGAGACCCGGGCTGGTCCGGTTCTTCGGGCTCGTCCGGGTCTTCTTCGAGCTGGGGCGGCACTCGTCAAATATTAGGGGCGAACGGTACCCCCGGCGGGGGTCGAACCCGCGCTGGACCGGGTTTAAGCCGGCTGCCTCTGCCATTGGGCTACGGGGGCGAGCTTATTTTCCCCCGTGGTCACTTCTCGTATTCGAAGAAGCCCTTGCCTGTCTTGCGGCCGAGGTTGCCCGCCTCGACCAGCTTGCGCAGAACCTCTGGCGCGTCGCCGCCCTCGCCCTGGCGATGGCGGTCCTTCATCGCCCCATAGAAGATGTCGAGGCCGCTGAAGTCGAGCAGGTGAAACGGACCCATTGGCCAGTTGAGGCCCTTCTGCACCGCGATGTCGATGTCCTCGGCGCTCGCGTAGCCGCCTTCCAGCAGGTGCATCGCCTCTTCGGAGGCGGCGAAGAGGATGCGATTGACGATGAAGCCCCATATCTCCTTGTTCAGGACGACCGGCGTGCGATCGATGCTGCGCACGAAGTCGGTGACCGCCCTCACCGTCGCGTCCGAGGTCTTCGGTCCCCTAACGACCTCGCAAAGCTGCATGACCGTCACCGGGTGGAAGAAGTGCATGTTGCAGCAGCGGGCCGCGTCCCCCGTGAGGTCGGCGAGGCGGCTGATCGCGATGGTGCTCGAGTTGCTGGCGAGGATGGCGTCCCGCTTGGCGGCCCGGCCCAGCGCTTCAAAGACCGCCTTCTTGGTGTCGAAGTCTTCGACGACCGCCTCGATGACGAGGTCGGCCTTCACGGCCGCCTGCTCCAGGTCGTGGCTTTCGGTGATGCGACCGAGGGCCCCCTCCGCCTGCTCTTTGGTCAGCCTGCCCTTCTCGACTGAGCGGTCGACGAGCTTGCGGTTCTGGGCCCGAGCGCGCTCGAGCTGGCTTGCGACCGCGTCCACCAGGGTGACCTCGTAGCGATCCGACAGCGCGATCTGGAGGGCGATCTGCGAGCCCATCGTGCCGGCGCCGACCACGGTGACGTTGTCGATCTCACTCATCATCTATTTGTGCACGTCAGCATGGCGCAGTTCGAGGCCGCGGCGCAGGCGGCCGTCGACTCCATCCCCGAGGAGTTCAAGCCGTACCTCGAAAACACGGTGTTCATCATCGAAGAGAGCTCGACAGAAGGCCTCATGGGGCTCTATGAGGGCGCAACCGCGCTCGGCGCCGGCGAGGGCATGCCGGAGCGAGTCACGCTCTACAAGCGTGCGCACGAGCGCGCCGCGGATTCGATGGATGAGCTGGTCGAGGAGGTTCGGCGGACGATCCTTCATGAGGTCGGCCATCACTTCGGCATGGAAGAGGACGACCTGCCGTTCTGATCGTCAGCGCAGGGACCAGAACGAGCGGTCCCACAGGATCAGCGGCTCGCCTTTCCCCTTCAACGCGTTCTCGACCTCGCCGACGCAGATGTCGTGGTCGCCCGCCTCATGCACCTGGGCGAGCGTGCACTCGAGCCAAGCCGCACAGTCGTCGATGAGCGGGATGCCGTTCGTGCCGAGGTGGTGAGGTACGTCATGCCACGCCTCGGCCACCGCCGGCGCGCGGCCGGCGAAGCGCTCGGCGATGAACTCCTGTGAGCGCGTCAGCACGCTCACGTTGAAGGCCTTGCTCTCGACGACTGCATTGCGGGTGAGCGTGACCCGCTCGAGCCCGACCAGCACCATCGGGGGCTCGGACGAGATGGAGACCAGGCTGGTGGCGGTCAGCCCGCGGAACCCCGCGCCGAGGCGGACGCTGACCACGACCACGCTGGCGGCGAGGCGGGCCATGACGTCTCGGAAGTCCTGCGGGTCCAACACGAGGCTGAAGCGTAGCGGCCCATCCGGGACTCGGCGCCACCGAAGGTAGAATCGGGTGTCGAAGGGCGCGGCGACGTAGCCAAGTGGCAAGGCAGAGGTCTGCAAAACCTCGATCCCCAGTTCGATTCTGGGCGTCGCCTCCAATATCTGAGTCGGGTTACAGGCCGCCCGGGATGCGTGCCACCAGGATGCCGTCGAAAGGAAAGGTGGCGCTCGTCTTCGAGGTGATGTCGTAGATCGCCTCTCTCGAGCTCCCTCCGATGCGGTACACGACGTGACTCGAGTCGATCCAACCCGCTTCGCCTGGGTAGCCCGCCACGCCGGTGTCGACATGCTGACTGCCGGCGGCCGGCGCGCTGGTCAGGGTCATCGTCTTGCCGGAACTGGCGACCCAGCGCCCGTCGGTCGACAGGCTGGCGCCGCCCGTACCCAGAGGTCCGGTGAACGAGGTGGCGTTGCCATCCCAACCGATGACGTTGAAAGATCCGGTGCTCGAATCAGCACAGACCACGCCAACCGGGGTCGCCAGCGACGACACCGGCGCGCAGCCAGGACGACCCAGCGTGGCCAGGCTGCTGCCCGACGTCCGTTCGATGAGCGCAATGTCCGTGGCCCCGTCCGAGTACGCCGCGTACCGGGTCTGTGGGATGGGGTCGCCCGCCTGCACGACGACGTTGCCCGAATGCCACCCGACCGGCCAGAAGTACGAGTTGGGTGCGGTGGCGATCGGAGATTTGACTCCGGTGGTCAGGTCCTGCACGTAGAACTCCTTCTGCACCGTCGGCGGCGCCGAGTAATCGAAGACCACGACGGCGATCTGGCCGTCGTTCGGAGACACGGCGAAGAAGGATCGACTGTGCGCGCCGCCGGGTACCTGCGCCACCTCGCCGGTGTGGCCGGCTCGGTCGAGGTAGCGCACGCTGTGATCGCCGTCGAGGTAATAGGCTCGAGTCCCCGACGCAGTGGCATAAGCGGCCCACAGGTTCAGGATCGGCGAGGCCGCGAGCCAGGTCGTGACCGTGGTTCGGTTGGCGGCGGTGGCGTGCGCAACCACATGCCCGTCCACGCCCACGAGATAGACCGAATGGACATTGGAGGCGTTGGGCGTGGGGTCGACCACAACAGCCAGCACGCTCGGCGGCGGCTGGGGCGAGACCCGGTTTCCGGAGCCCACGCTCGTGCAGGCCGCCAGCGCCAACGCCAGGGCTGCCACCGCGGGCTTCACAGCCTGTTCAACTGGTCGCCTGGGCTTTGGTTACGCGCGGCCGAGTTCGCATTCAGACGCCCTCGCTACACTTGGTCGAAGAGTGGGTGTGAACTTGATCTCGACTCCTGACGCGGGGGGTTAGCCGAAGTGGGCCTCGCTCAGATCAAGATGCCGCAGCTCGGCGAATCGGTCACCGAGGGCACCGTCGACAAGTGGCTCAAGAACGAGGGCGATTTCGTCAAGCGTGACGAGCCGATCGTCGAGGTGGTCACCGACAAGGTCAACGCCGAGATTCCTTCGCCGTTCGAGGGCAAGCTGGTCAAGATCACCGCCGCGCAAGGAGAGACGGTCCAGGTCGGGGCCGTGATCGCTCAGATCGAGACCGCCGCAGCCGCGTCGGCCGCGGCCGAGGCTCCCACGAAGCAGCCCCAGGCGGCGGCGACCAGCCCGGCCCAAGCGGAGGCTGAACCTCCTACGGCCGAAGCATCGACGGCCGGCGGAGGCGACGGCCGAGCGCGCCTGTCGCCCGCGGTCAGAAAGCTGGCCGCTGAGCACAACCTCGACCCGACCACCCTTAGCGGCACCGGCCTGGGCGGCCGCGTGACGCGGGATGACGTGCTGGCTGCGGTCGGCGGAGCGGCGGTGGCCGCGCCGGCTCCGACCGCGCCCCGCCCGACGGCTCCTCCGGCCGAGCCCGCCCGCGCTCCTCAGCCGCCTCGCGACGGCACCCGCGAGGAGCTCGTGAAGCTCAGTGTCATGCGGAAATCGATCGCCGAGCACATGGTCCGCAGCCTGGCGACATCACCCCACGCCTGGACCCTCCAAGAGATCGACGTCACGAGCCTCGTGCGGTACCGCGAGTCGGAGAAGGAGGGCTTCAAGTCCCGCCACGGCGTCGCGTTGACCTACCTGAGCGGGCCCGCAACAAGCAGCTCAAGCCCGACGACGTGCAGGCGGGCACCTTCACGCTCAACAACACAGGCTCGACAGGCTCGGTCGCGAGCCAGCCCATCATCAACCAGCCGCAAGCGGCGATTCTCACCACCGAGTCGATCCTTCGCCGGCCGGTGGTCGTCGGCGACGGAATCGCGATCCGCCAGATGATGAACATGTGCTTGAGCTTCGACCACCGCATCATCGACGGGATGATGGCCGGCCAGTTCCTCGGCCTGATCAAGAAGCGCCTCGAGGAGTGGACGGCGGCAAGCATCCGGCTATGAGCGCGCCCTCTCCGCTCACGCCGCAGACGATCCCTTCGTGGATTCGCGTCCGCGTCACCGAGGGCGAGAACTTCAAGGATCTCAAGCAGATCGTGCGCGGCAGCCGCCTGCACACGGTGTGTGAGGAGGCGCGCTGCCCCAACATCTTCGACTGCTGGAACCGCCGCACGGCGACGTTCATGATCCTCGGCGACGTCTGCACACGGGCATGCCGGTTCTGTGCGGTCACGTCCGGCCGGCCCACGGAGCTGGACCTGGGCGAGCCCCTTCGCGTGGCGGAATCGGTTGCCGAGCTCGGCCTTCGCCACGCGGTCATCACCTCAGTCGACCGCGACGACCTGCGCGACGGAGGCGCTGGGATTTTCGCGCGCACGATTAGCGCCATCCGGCGCCGCAGCCCCGACACCACCATCGAAGTGTTGACACCTGACTTCCAGGGCGACCTCGAAGCCGTTCGCACCGTGGTCGAGGCCGGGCCCGACATCTTCAACCACAACACCGAGACGGTGCCTCGCCTCTACGCGCGCATCAGACCGAAGGCGGTGTACGCGAACAGCCTTGCGCTGCTGCGCCACGTCAAGACGCTCGCGCCGCACATCGTGAGCAAGTCGGGATTGATGGTCGGGCTCGGTGAAACCGAGGAAGAGATGCTCGAGGTGTTTCGCAACATGCGCGCGCACAACATCGACGTGCTCACAGTAGGCCAGTACCTGCGGCCGAGCAAGAAACACGCCGAGGTCGTTCGCTACTACAGGCCCGACGAATTCGTCGAGCTGAAGAACAAGGCGATGGCCATGGGCTTCGGCCATGTCGAAGCAGGGCCGCTCGTTCGTTCCTCATACCACGCGGATGAACAAGTCCCCGCACGTAAGAGCCTCCTGGCTGGGTAGCGCGCCCTACGGGGCGGCCTGGGACCTCCAGGCTGAGCTCGTGGACGCGGTGCGTTACGGCAGCGCGCCCGACACGCTGCTGCTGCTCGAGCATCCGCACGTGTTCACCATGGGCAAGGCGGCGCGTCCCGACCACCTGTTGTGGGACGAGGACGAGCGCACGCGTCGCCAGGTCGATCTCATCTGGTCCGACCGCGGCGGCGAGGCGACCTACCACGGGCCTGGGCAGCTGGTCGGCTACCCAATCCTCGACCTGGCCCATTTCGAGATCACCATCCCCCAGTACCTGGAAAAGCTCGAGCGGTCCCTCATCGACTACCTGTCCGAGCTTGGCGTGGCGTCGGAGCCCGGCGGGCATGGCCTGACCGGCGTGTGGT
>WNFC01026064.1_pt1 | contig 10404 bp, 11 predicted proteins | sample 5400541 | NCBI WGS metagenome assembly WNFC01 (sample SAMN13153342, study PRJNA577476) | soil metagenome | isolation source: 120 cm saprolite under Douglas fir tree site 2 hole 2 replicate 1 | place: USA:California | collected 2015-04-18 | reverse complement strand
CCGAGCGCCACCAGGTGAAAGGTCGTCTTACCAAGATCGATACCAACGGAACGAATCTGCATGTCGATGATCCTCCTTGAACCTGCCTACAAGATCCTCCACACTACGGTGAAGTTCAAGCGGCGGACCATCTCAGTATGTATTTTCTAGAGTTGAGCTTCTTGCCCGTAGACGCGCCCGGCATAGAACAAATCTTCCCGAACATAGGACGCTCTCTCCAAGCCCGGTCGAACTTAACCAGAATCGCCCACGCAATCGCCGCATATCGGTTCGATCACGGCCGTGGACTTTCAGGACAGCAAAAATGCGGCCCGCAGGCCGCATTCTTGTCAAAGTGAAAAAAAAATCCTTACCACAATCCCCAGGCCCGGCTAACGTAGTCGCTCAGCGTCATCGTAATCAGTACCAGAAACGTAAAGAACCCGGCGCCGACTGTCAGCTTGACCAGGTTCGACTGATACTTGACGTGCATAAAAAACAGGATGACGATTACCCCCTTAGTGCAGGCGATGGCCAGAGCCACAATAGGATTGAATATCCCGAGATTTTTAAACGCGGCAGCCACCGTGATACCGGTAAAGATCAGCAACGTAGCAAAGACGATCCCATACGTAACCGGCGTGACGATGTGATGGTCGGCGTGCTCCGGGTTCACTACATTCGACGGATCATGAAATTCGGACATACTCTTTTCCTTCCAGCTGATGACGAAGCCGCAATCGCGGCTTACACGGGGTGTCGGTTGATGAGGTACAGCAAGGGAAACAGGAAGATCCACACAATATCGACGAAGTGCCAATACAATCCGAAGTTTTCAATCGGCGCGACATACCCGGCACTAAACTCGCCACGGTTGGCCCGCCACGTAAGCCAGAACAGCAGACCAATACCGATGATCATGTGGAGCGCGTGCATTCCGGTCATCGCAAAGTAAAGGAAGAAGAACACCTGCGTCTTCTGCGCCATGTCAGGGGCGAGCGGTTCCTCCTTCAAGCCGTACGCGTGAGGATTAATAAACTGCGAGACACTGAAGCTCGCACCTGGAATGTGGTGCAACTCCCATTTCTCTTTGTACTCAAAGTACTTGATTCCAAGAAAGGCCAGACCGAACAGCGTGGTTAACACCAGAAAAATAACCAGCAGGTTCTTCTTCCGCACCTCCGCCGCCCATACCCCAAGCGCCATAAAGAAACCCGACGAGATCAGGATAGCCGTATTGGCCGCACCTAACTTGATGCTCAACTGGTTCGACGCAGCCACAAAGGCAGGGTTATACCAGTTGCGATACAGCAGGTAGGCAAAGAACAGCCCGCCGAAGAACATAATCTCGGTCAGCAGGAAGAGCCACATCCCAAACGTCCCGGCCTCGCGCTGCTGCTCCTGCGTCTCGAAGTGGTGGCGGTGTTGCGGAAGCGCAACATGCTCGTGCTCCGCCGCAACCGCGGTCTCATGCGTATGTGGATGCGTTACTACGGTCGCATTATCCAACGGTCGTCACCTCTTGTGCAGTCTTGTGTTCGAGCCACTCGTAGTCATAGGCCTCATGGTCCACGACAGGAATCTCGATAAAGTTTTCCGTGATCGGTGGCGATTGAATCTGCCACTCAAGGCCCGTCGCCTGCCACGGATTATTTCCGGCAATCGCGCCATACTTCAACGACCAGGCCAGATACAGCAACGGCAGCATGTACCCAACACCAAGCACCGTAGCTCCCGCAGTCGACAGCACATTCAGCACTTGGAACTCAGGCGGATACGCATGGTAGCGCCGCGGCATCCCCAGATACCCCAGAATGAACTGCGGCAGGAACGTCAGGTTGAATCCGATAAAGGTAGTAACCGCGGCAAGCTTCGAGAGCGACTCCGGATACATCCGGCCCGTCATCTTCGGCCACCAGAAATGAATTCCCGCGAGGAACGCCATCAGCATCCCGCCCACCATCACAAAGTGGAAGTGAGCGACGATGAAATACGTCTCCGTCAAATGAATGTCCATCCCCAGCGCACCCAGGAAGACGCCCGTCATGCCGCCGATCGTAAACAGGCCAAGAAACCCGAAGGCGTAGAGCATCGGTGTCTCAAAGGTGATCGAGCCTTTTTGCATCGTGAAGGCCCAGTTGAAAGTCTTAATCGCCGAGGGCACCGCGACCAGCATCGTCAACAGCGAGAAGACCAGCGCGGAATAGTTGGAAACGCCCATGATGAACATGTGGTGCGCCCAGACGAAGAAGCCGAACAGCGCAATCGCCACCGAAGAAAACGCCACGGCCGTATAACCGAAGACACGCTTACGGCTGAACGTACTGATCACTTCAGAGATCACACCCATACCCGGAAGAATCATGATGTACACAGCCGGATGCGAGTAGAACCAGAAGAGATGCTGAAACAGAAGAGGGTCTCCACCCTTGGTCGGATCGAAGACGCCAATGCCCGCCAGCCGCTCAAGAGCGACCAGCACAAGCGTGATAGCCAGAACCGGTGTGCCCAGTACCATCAAAATCGAAGCAGCATAGTGCGCCCAGACAAACAGCGGCATGCGGAACCATGTCATCCCGGGCGCCCGCATGCGATGGATCGTAACGATAAAATTCAGCCCGGTAAAGATCGAGGAGAAGCCAAGAATGAAGACTCCGGTCGCCGCGGTCACCACGTGGGTATTCAGGTAGTGGGTCGAAAGTGGGGTCGTGAAGGTCCAACCCGTATCCACGCCACCCAGCACCAACGCCCCAAGAACCACAATACCGCCCAGCCAATAGAGGTACCAGCTCAGTAGATTGATCTTGGGGAAGGCCAGGTCCTTGGCGCCCAGCATGATCGGCATCAGGAAATTCCCCAGCGTGGCCGGAACCGACGGCACCAGGAAAAGGAAGACCATGATGATTCCGTGCATGGAAAAGAACTTGTTGTAGGTGTCCGAAGCCGTCAGGTCGCCCTGCGGCGTCAGAAGCTCAAGCCGGATCAGTCCTGCGAACGCGCCTCCGATAAAGAAGAAAAACGTAATCGAGATCAGATAAAGGATCGCAATCCGCTTGTGGTCCCCGGTAAACAGCCAGCTGAGCAGCCCATCCTCATTGTTGATATAGGTCCGCTTCGGCAGCGTCGCTGTCCCTTGATCAGGTAAGTTGAGAATTGTGGAACTAGTTGCACTCATGGCTTTACCACCCTTGGCGTTGTCGGCGCCGCTTGGTTCGACTCTGATGTGGTCAGCGTCTGCTGCACACGATAGTTGCTTTGCATAGATTTGATGTATTCCACCAGATCGATCAAGCCGTCTTCACTGATCTGCCCCTGATAGGTAGGCATAATCGGCGCGTAACCCGCGGTAATATGCTGCGACGGATTGAGAATAGAATCGCGCAGATAAGCGTCATTGACCAGAACCTGCGATCCATTCGTGAGCTGCAGCTTCGATCCATACACGCCCGCAAGGCTCGGCCCGCGCGCCGCCGCACTTCCCGAATGACACGCATTGCAGCCCATGCTGGCGAACAACCTCTCCCCATTCTGCGCGAGCGACATGCCGCTGGTGGACTCCTGCGTCCACTTCTGGTAGTCATCCGGACTCAGCACCGTTACTTCGCCAATCATCACCGAGTGATTCGTCCCGCAGTACTGCGTGCAGAAGATGTGATACGTCCCCGGAGTCGTCGCGTTAAACCACACCGTCGAGTAGCGGCCAGGAATCACCTCACGCTTCACCCGAAAGTCTGGTATCGAGAAGCTGTGAAAGACATCCTGAGAGATCATCGTCAGCTGGACATTGCGGCCCGTCGGAACATGAAGCGCATTAATCTCGTGCTGTCCACCCGGATGCTCCGCCTTCCACATCCATTGCTTGCCGACAATATAGATATTCATCGCGTTCGTCGGAGGGTTATAGATCCTGAAGTACAGCAGCGCGCCCCAGACGAACACAATCAAAAAGAGAGCCAGCGGAATAATGGTCCACGTAGCCTCGAGCAGGGTAGAACCTTCCACCTGGACTGCGACCGGGTGCTTCTCCTTGCGGTAACGAATCGCGAAACCGAAGATGAGGCAGCCAACAAACATCAGGCCGACCATGGTGATCAGCAGCAGGAAAAAGTAGAGCGCGTCAGCGTAGGGCGCAATGGTCGATGCCTCGCGCGGAAAGAGCGCCGAAGCGTTGAGCCACTTCACCAAAAATTGCCACAGGACTGGACTGATATGCATCGTTACCCTTTATCCGTTTCTTTCTTAGTCAGGTCGTGTTCGCGCGCAAGGTTGTGGTCTCTCCGGAACATCAGAAACATGAAGCCACCGAGGCCTGCTACCGTGATCATCCCGCCAAGCTGCACTACACGCGCAACGATCAACGAGTGTTTATTCGTCTGCGGATCGTAGTGATAGCAATACGTCAAGATGTTCGCAACAGGGGAACCAATCTTGTTGCCGGACGCATCAATCAATCCCAGCAGCATGTCCTTCGGCGAGTACTCCACCCCAAGGTAGTACTGCGCGAGTTTGCCCTCCGGCGTGACAATCTCGATCGAGCTGGCATGCGCGAACTGCGACAGCTTGCCGTCCGGCCCCGGAACCCGGACATATCCAAAACCGACCGCATTCGTCACCGCGTCGATCGCCGGACGCTGTCCCGTCAGGAAGTGCCAGCCGGATGCCGTCTCCGGACGCCCATAGCGCTTCACATAAAAAGCTTTTCTCTCGGCTGCCTTCGCCGGGCCCTCACTCGGGTCGATGCTGATAACGACCACATCGAAGTCCTTGCCCGGCGTCAACTTGACCATCTCCAGCGCGCCGGTCAACCCGTCCAACTCCTCCGAGCAAAGCATCGGGCAGTTGTAGTAGACCAGCGAAACAATCGCAGGGTGCTTCCCGAAGTAGTCTCCCAGCTTCACCGGCTTGCCGGTATCGTCGACAAATGACGCATCCAGCGGAAGTTGCTGGTTCAGATGCTGCGCCACCCCAACCTTTTGAAGTACCTGCGGCAACTGGTCGCCGGCATTCTCACCATTCTGTTTATCGCCGTAGCTCGAGACCTGCGCGAACACAGGCCCACTCAGCAGGGCGCAGCAAAGAACCACCGCCTGCCAACCGCCTCGTATTGTCCGCCCGTTCTTCATGCCGTCTCTTCTCTATCTTAAATCCATTTTCAGCCTGCCATTACTTCACTGGAGCAAGCTCCGCCTTGTTCTCGCCCGCGGCTTTGCCATAGCTCAGCTTTTGCTCCCGTGCTTCAATCGTCTCAAGCTCATATCCGGTGCGAGCAAACCCTGACGTCAGCGGAGCCTGAACCGTTGGCTTTTCATCCCCCACCATCTCGACAGCCGCAGCTCCCGCCTGCGCGTTCACAGGTAACCCGCGCTGCGCAATGATCTCCATCGCGCGCGAGATCGGGATCCGAACCGATCCAGCCGCTCCGGCAACAACACTGTAGTTGTTCAGCAGAAGGTCTTCGCGAGCATGCAGGTCCGCCGTAGCCTGGTTGCCATCGTCTATGTCAAGACGCGGCTCCGGGAAGGTCGACGCCATCTGATTAAACTCCTTCTGCTGCATCTCGGGATTGCTGGTCAGGTCCTGCCGCTTGCCATTGGTCGTCTCCGCGCCCGCGAAAGCACTCAGCGTATTCCACTTCGTCGTCGGCCCATCCTCTTTCTTGATCCCGCCATTGATAAGCACGCCCAGCCCGTAGCAGAGCAGGAAGAAGATAAACACAGAGCCAAACAGCCCCGCCAGGAACACAGCGACGCCCCCGGCGTTGACGTCCGTTACCTCATATCCCGGATGGTCGGAGTCGCGCACATGAGGGTCGTGCGCTCCGGGCTGGTTCAAATCGTGGTCGTTAGTGGGCATGTTCAGGCTCCAGCATCTCCTCAACGTGAGGATCGTTCACGCTAATCAATGGACGCGCTTGCAGTTGCGTCATGTAGTAGGCGGCCCACAGCGAGATCACGGCCACCGGAACGGTAATATACGCAAGAATTCCGACGTTGCCGGCAATGTGCAGATTCCCCGCGGCATCGGCGAAGTTCGGCTCAATCAGCCAGAACATATCCAGACAGCGCGCAAAAATCATGAAGCACGTCAGCCAGATCATCTTCTGTTTATTCCGCTTCAGGTCCCGCGACAGCAGCAGGACAAAGGGAATCAGCCAGTGGCAGATAAAGTCCGCCGAGCAGACAACCCACCATCCGCCGCGAATCCGGTTCAGGTACCAGGGAATCTCATCCGGAACATTGCCCGACCAGATGATGAGGAACTCCGCAAAGCAGAGGTAGATATTGAGCATCACAAAAGCAAACGCCAGCTTGCCCAGATCGTGTTGCTCCGTCGCCCGCAGCATCGTCTTCATCGGCTCAAACCGCGACAGCAGAATCACCGTCAAGATGTGAAGTCCCCAAATCGACGAGTACCACGTGATATCAAGCGATTTGATCCAGTCGATCGCGCCAAGAGTAAGCAGGAAGACATAGATAAGGATGCCAATGCCGCTCAGATTCTCAAACTTGATCCGCCAGCGGTCGAAACTCGGCTCCGTCCCTCTCTCCGGATCTGCGTCACGCTCGAGCGACCACTTATTCAGGAAGTACTGGAACACCCACAGAATCCCGAAGATGATCGCAGTCTGGATGATCACCCCGGTCGGATTGAGCATCGCCCGCTTGGCGTTCAAAGTCATCGCCTGTTCCAGCGTTACCGCATGATTCGCCAGAGCCTCGGCCACCGCTCCTGCCGTTGGAAACGCCGCCCACTGATAGAGGTGTTTCCACAAAAAGATAATCGGCACGAACATCGCCCCAACCAGCCAGATCGTCCGCGTCATCGCCTCCAGCGGACGGCGGAGCAGCAGCCCCCACTTACCGCCGCTGACATACTGCAGCATCAGCGTCACCAGTCCACCACCGGCGAAGGTGAAGCAAATCATGTAGCCCAGGAGATAAGCCCGAAGTATGTGGTTCCTTCCCTCATGCGTAAAGGCAAAGAAGACCGAAAGAATCGTGGCAACCGCGAAGACGATCAGCGCACGCGTCCGCCATGCAGAGAGGATCCCCGGTGCAGCCAGCGATGCAGGCAGAGGACGCGGCCCGTAGTGGTCGTGGTGGCCGCCTGCTGCTCCGTTATGTTCGTGTCCAGATGACATTCGTTTCAAGCCTTCGTTCGGAAGCTTCCGAGGTTACTGCTTCGGTACACCTGATTGCTGAGGTGCTCTTTGTCCAGCGGGCGTTCCGGCCGCCGGGTTTGCGTTGGAGCGTGAAGTCGAGCCTTCCCCGTTAGCCGAAGGCGCCGCGCCCGGCACGGGGAGAACGTAAAGTCCGTTGTCGGGTGTTCCCGTCACCGCCGTTGGCGGCAGCGTCCACTCGTCGGCGAACGAAGCGGGCAAGCCCTCGCGCTCGGCGATGCTCGAAAGCGACTCGACATGCACACCCGCCGGAACATCCGCTTGCGTTGCCTTCTGGCTCAGCTGCAGCGCTTTGATATAGGCAACAATGGCCCAGCGATCAGCCGGCACGATCTGCGCCGCATAATCCGGCATCGCACCGTAGCCGTTCGAGATGACATGGAAGAAGTGGCCCAGCGGAGCAGTCTCAAGTCGCACGGTATTGAAATTACCGGCCTTCATATAGCCGCGCTGAACGATCATGCCGACGCCATTGCCCACGCGCGAGTGACACGGCGTGCAGTAGACGTTGTAGCGCTCCTGCCCACGCTCCAGCACCTCCAGCGTAGCCGGAAACGGCATCCCTTCGCCTTCTTTGCCGTTGATCAGACCGGTATAAAAATAAGCGTTCTCCCGCAGCTGGCCGCGCGCCACCGTATTCTCCACCTGCGGACGCACCGAGCGGCCATCCGCATAAAAATCCGTGCCGCGCTGCGGAAAGAACTTCGGCTGGTCCTGCATGTCCTGGCGGCAGCCGGCCAGAACCAGCGTCGCCGCCATTGCACCAAACGCCGCGAGTTTCTTGATCTTTTGCACGCTATTCCCTACTCCCTGTTCCCTATTCCCTCGCATTTAGTGATCCACCTCCACCACGGAGACCGCAGGGAACTGCTCGAGGAAGGCCCGTGTTTCGCCAGGCGAAAACAGCGGATCGGTCGCCTCAAGGCACAGAAAAAATTTGTCCGTAGTCGCGCCGTTCCTGAAGTTAGGCGCGTTGAAAAGCGGATGATAGGGCTGCGGCAGCCCGTTCAGCGCCAGCATCCCGAAGCACGCCGAAAATCCGGCAAACAGAATCGTCCATTCGTAGGCCGGAATAATAAACGCAGGCCACGAGAACAGCGGACGCCCAGCGATATTCAGCGGATAAGCCCACACATTGACCCAGGTCTCCATCAAAAACGCAGTCGTCACACCCATCAATCCGCCCAGCAGGCACACCAGCGGCACCCGCGTCTTGTGGAAGTGCAGCGCCATCGCAGCCTCTTCGACCGGATAGGGCGTATAGCACTCCATGCGGCGATATCCGGCACGGTGCGCCTCCTCGGTCGCATGCACTAACTCAGCCGGGGTATTGAACTCGGCTAGTAAACCGTAAATTCCTTCGCGGGGCGGCATTAGGATTCCTCCTCACTGACAACTTGTGCAATCTTTCCGCCCGGCGTGACCTTCGTCTGCGGCAGCATCATTCGTATCTCCGACATCGGAATCATCGGCAGGAAGCGAACAAACAGGAAGAACAGGAACGTAAACATACCCAGCGTTCCCGCATAAATCATGTAGTCCCACTTCGTCGCCCGGTACGTTCCCCAGCTCGACGGCAGATACTCGCGATAGAGACTGGTCACAACGATCACAAAGCGCTCAAACCACATTCCCGTATTTCGTCAGCGGAATCGCGAGATTGGTCAGGATCAGGATCCAGTACGCCCAGCCCATCGGCCCGAACATACGGTTCCACATCATGAAGAACTCCCAGTGGCTAGCCGAGTACCACGCCATGAAGACCTCCATGCCGTACCCGTAACCCACAATCAGTCCTGTGCCCAGCATCACCTTCGCCATGTTGTCCAGGTGGCGTAGCGTGACCAGGTCCTCAAGGTGATAGAACTTGCGAATCGGAATCGCCAGCGTGATCACCATGGCAAATCCCGAATAAATAGCACCCGCAACGAAGTAAGGCGGGAAGATCGTCGTATGCCACCCCGCCAGCGCCGCCACCGCAAAGTCGAAGCTGATGACCGTGTGCACCGAGAGCACCAGAGGCGTTGAAAGCCCCGCCAACAGCAGGGAAGCCGACTCATAGCGGATCCAGTGCCGCGTCGATCCACGCCATCCCAGGCTCAGCATGCCATAGAAGTACTTCGCCAGCGGCATCGTCGCCCGGTCGCGCAGCGTCCCAAAGTCGGGGATCATCCCCATGTACCAGAAGATGATCGAAATCAAGGCATACGTCGAAACCGCAAACACGTCCCACGCCAGAGGGCTTCGGAACTGCGGCCAGACGTTCATCGTGTTCGGGTAAGGGAACAGCCAGTACGCCAACCACGGCCGCCCAACATGGATCAGCGGGAACAACCCGGCGCAGCACACCGCGAAGATCGTCATCGCCTCAGCAAACCGGTTGATCGAGTTACGCCACGTCTGCTTGAACAGCAGCAGAATCGCAGAGATCAGCGTTCCAGCGTGGCCGATACCGATCCACCACACAAAGTTGATGATGGCAAATCCCCAGGCCCCAGGAATCGTCACACCCCAGATGCCCACACCCTTCAGGAAGAGCCAAGTGCAGCCGATCACCAGGCCCATGGCAACGCCGGACGCCACCATCAGGCCGAAGAACCATCCCAGCGGCGTGTTCGATGTCAGTACGATCCCGGCAATCTTCTCGGTCACCGACCTGAAGGTATGCCCCGGCGCGATGTCCGCGTACTCGCCGGTCCGCGGATCAATCATGGGATCGACAATCGGGTCTTGCATGGGTCCTTTAGTCGCCATTATGCCAACTCCGGATGCGGGTTGATGACTCCGGCCGTGTAGGTCGTGCGCGGACGGAAGTTGAGGTCCGCGAGTACCTGGTAATCGCGCTCCTCAGCCTTGAGCTTTGCCACCTTGCTTGCCTTGTCGTTGATGTTGCCAAACGTTATCGCGCTGGTCGGGCACGCCTGCTGGCACGCCGTCACAATCTCACCATCGCGAATCTCACGGTTTTCCTTATCGGCGGTGATCTTCGCTGCCTCGATGCGCTGCACGCAGTAGCTGCACTTCTCCATCACGCCGCGCGAACGCACCGAAACATCCGGATTGCGCGAGAACTTCAGGCTCTCCGTGTCATAGTCCGAGTACAGCAGGAAGTTGAATCGCCGCACCTTGTACGGGCAGTTGTTCGAGCAGTACCTGGTCCCAACGCAGCGGTTGTAGACCATTGTATTCAGGCCTTCGGGCGTATGCACCGTCGCACCCACCGGGCAGACCTGTTCGCAACCCGC
>WNFC01010228.1_pt1 | contig 10404 bp, 8 predicted proteins | sample 5400541 | NCBI WGS metagenome assembly WNFC01 (sample SAMN13153342, study PRJNA577476) | soil metagenome | isolation source: 120 cm saprolite under Douglas fir tree site 2 hole 2 replicate 1 | place: USA:California | collected 2015-04-18 | reverse complement strand
AAAACGCACATTGCCGGATCTTCGCAGGCGCGGCGATTGCTAGCGTGGTTTTGACCGCCGTCCTTCACTTCGTAACCAAGGTCAACTATCCGTTCAGCCGGTACTGTCTGTTCTTGGTTCCCTTGTTCACTATCGCGGGAGTGCTGGCCGCCCAAGCGATCTCTTCTCGATTTCCGTGGTTGTTGTTGAGGGGCGCAGGTTTGTTGCTGGCTGTAGTCGTTGTCTCTGACTACGCGCTGTCCTTCAACGTGGGGTCCTTCCGCTACAACGCTTACGACATTATTTCGCGTGATCTCTATCAAGCCGTCGAGAAGGATGCGCTTTCGCGTGGCCTGACCAACGTGCGCGTTGGCGGCACCTGGTGGTATGAGCCGGAAATCAATTTTTACCGCCTCCGCCAGCGCGCCAAATGGATGCTGCCCTACGAAATCAAGGATCGTTCCTATTGGTGGCAAACGCCCGGCGCACTTGAGCCCGCGGCCTACGACTACTTCGTTTTCGTTCCGCCGAGCGATCCGCAATTGACGGGCCCGCGTGTCCGGACCATCTTGCACGACGATAAGACGCAGGTCACGGTCATCGCGCTAGCTCGAGAATGAACTCTTCGCCGGCAGCTCGCTATTCACGATATGGAGTCAGCCGCGGAGTGGAATCGTCGGCCTCGACAATCCAGACCTGCCGTCCGTGAAAATAATTGAGCAGCGGCGCCAAATCGACGCCGGGGATCGCGCGCGCCCAAACCACCTTGGCATTGTCGACGTCCGCTCGATTGTAGACCCACTCCGCAAGCACATCGTGCCGCGGCGAGTAACGCACAAGGACCAGATGATTTCCCGGATTGGCTTCGAGTTGCGCCTCGATCCGAGCCCGGTTTTCGATACCGACGGGCTCCTCACGCCCAAGTGCTGCAGCATGGGGATGAAACGGCGACAAAATTATCGCAAACACGACCACGACACGAGTGAGAGCAATCCCCACCGGCCGTCCCCTCCATTCCCATCGCCGGAGGTGGCGAATTCCTTGCACGAGCAAGACAAAGACGGTAGCGGTCAACGGTGCCGCGTAGTGGGGCTGGAACCATGCGACCATCAAGAAACCCGAGAAACAGATCGCCGTCTGCAGTAGCAGGAACCGCATCTTCCGATCACGCAAGATCCATGGGAGAGCGAGAAATGGCAAACAAAGCTCAGGCCACAGGAAAAAATTCACGAACTTCGCGATATCGAGCGAAATGTGTTTCGCCAGATGCCCGAGGCTATTCGACCTGCCTTGCATCCACTGATCGCGGGCCCACACGTTGTAGAACGCGGTGAATTGGGGGTTCACGAACGGAATGGGCGGCCTGGCCTTTTGCCACAGAAGCGTCGGCGTGCTCACATAAGTCCGCTCATTGACGAGATAAGGCAAAACGAATGGTTTGCCCGTCCCGCGCCAGTTGTAATAACAGATGAAGATGGCGGATGCAGCCACCACGAGACTGAGCGGAACAAAAAAGCCACGCAGCAGGACTCCCCAAGCAGGGGTTCGCCCAACTGCCAGCCGCACCATCAGGACAACGGCTACCGGAAGGGACAGGAAAAGGCCCTCCAGCGGACGACTGTTCATCAGGATTGCTGCGCCCAGTCCCAAAAGCAGGGCGTCACTCGGATGCCAGGAACGCAGAATTCGCGGCAGCGCGCCTACAACGAGCGCGCCTCCGATCGCGGGGAGCGCCCCGCCCCAATAACTATTCATCCAGTAGCTGAAGACTCCGAGCCTCAAGACCGCGAGGATCGCGCCGAGCAGCGCCCAACGTGCGGGCAGCCAGCCTTGCAGCATCCACAAGACGGCCGCGCACATTCCCGAAACGCTGATGATCACCCCGATCCAGGGATTCCCGAGAATTTCTCCCAAGCCCAAGGCGAACCCTTGTGCGGGCGGATATTTCGACATGTATGTGGGGTGCTGGTTCACATGAATCGTGTCCAGGAAAACCCACATCGCGTGTGGCGGATTTGTGAGCCGGGCATGGGCAAACGTCTGGCCCGCGAGCAAGTAACTGAACTCGTCGTGGGTGTGAGGAACTGGAACAGGCGCCAGCCACAAAAAACTGAGCCGCAGCGCGACCGGAAGCAGCGCTATACAGAGGATGGAACGGCTCTTCTTTCTGGCGAGAAGAGTTCCATATCTTTCCACGGGCCGGAAGATTCCGTCTCCGAACCGAGGCACAAACCAGGCAAGAACAAGAAAAGCAAGAAATGCAAGGTTTAGGAGCAGATCTCGAAACGAGAAGTAGTGACGAACCGCGTCCAGCATAGGCCAGTGGACAATACCGGACGCTGCGCTTTAAGGCAAGCCGCTTACCACAGGCCTCAATTGGAGTCGGCTACTGCATTCTGTACTGGACGGTGACGTTGGCGTCCGCCGGGCTGGCTGTACAGCCGGCCGCTGCCGTTTGGACCAGGACTTGCAGCGATGAGCCTGCCGCGTAGTTCTGCGAAATCGCGCCGCTGTCATTGGCCGCTACGGAAACAGTGACATTCACCGGTGTCGTGCCGTCGGTGAGCCGCACGATTGCGTTTGTCGTGCAACCGGCCGGAGCCGTCTTGGCTTGCACCTGAATGCGCGTGATGGTGACGGCTTTGTCGGCCGTCCATGTCGAGCCGGTCCAGGCGGAGGTCAGCGCGCCGGGCAAGAATACATTCTGTTCCGAGCGCGGGCTGGCGGTAAATGTTTCCGTTCCGAAGGCCACGCCCTGCGTGAAATGCTGCGTCTTCGTCCAGTCCTGCTCGGTGTCGAGCTGCGCGAGCGGATGCAAGTTACCGCCGCTCCAGTTTTTTTCCGTGGCGACGTTGCCGGAAATCAGCAAACCCGGCGATCCGGAAGCAATTTGCGTGTCCGTTGCGGTCAGGGCGACCGCGCCGTTCTTGAAGCACGTGAGCGCACCACCGGGAGCGGCTTCGAGCCGCAGGAGATCGCCGAGGGAGCCCGTGGAGGCCGTACTGGTCAGGTTTGTGGTTCCGGCGTTGACCACCCGCTGCATGAAGATGGTTGTGCTGTTCTCCACGCAGTCATAATAAGTCGCGCTGGCGGCTGATCCGGACGCGAGGACGGTGACGCCGGGAAAATCGGTCGTGCCGTTCAATGCCGTGATGGTGGCCTGCGCAAACTGAACCGGCGAGAAGGCATTCGCGTTCCAGAAGCCGGAGTTGGATTGCGCCGCCGCCGTGCCTTGAATCTGATTTGCAGCGATGTTCAAGCCGTTTTGCTGGATGGTCCAGTTCGCGCCGATGGAACCATTGGCGCGCGTGGCGTTGTCGTACCCGGAGTTGACGTAGCTCGTGACCGGAATATAGCCCGTGACGTCGGGAAGTGTTTGCGTGCGGTTGGCGGTCAGGGTGCCCGAGAGCACATCCTTGAAGTTTCCGTTCGTGAGCGTGAGCTGAGGGCCATTCAGACCCAGAGAGCCGACCGCACTGGCTGTGGCAGGAGAGGAGTTAGGAGGACTAACGGTGTAGAAGAACGAACTGCTATCAACGTAGCTGGTGCCAGCCGTGCCTGTACCACTGACAAACAGACCGCCGAGTGTAAGAGCAGTGGCTCCGCGGTAGGGATTGGTAGTCACCTGCCCGTCCACGGGGACCCAACTCACAGTGATCGTCTGGGTGCCGTCCGTCGTGGCGGAGGTGGTGGGAGAGAGCACGGAAGGTCGGCTGTAGATGTCGTTTGCGACGATGGCATAGACGTAGGTGCCTGCAGGCACGCAGTTCGAGGCGCATGAACTGTGAGCGCCAACGGTTACGCTTGGGGCATTCGGCTGACCCATCGAATAGCCGATCGTCGCGCCGCCGCCGGAAATGACGTTACCGGAGCCGCCGTAACTGGAGACATAGGAGAACGCGGAGCTGGTTGTACCTGAAGCGCTACCAGAGTAGCCTGCACTTGGTCCAGCGGTGACGAAGCCGGGTCCAGCGACGCCGACTTGGCCGCCCACCGAGGAGCCTATACTCTCGAAGGAAAACGTAGAAACACTACTTCCGTAGGCATTGTCCACCCATCCGTTTCCGGGGGCGGCGTTTGGAGCGTCGTCGTCCAGGAATTTGAACCAGAAATTCCCCACCGGGCATCCACCGGCAAGCCGCAGGAACGGTCCTTTGCCGATTTCACGCAAGCCCTCTGTGAATTTTACGGACGTGATTCCTACGACGTTATTGCAAGAGCCGCCGCCAAAGGCGGTCGGAAGCGCATCAAATTGATAGCTCGCTCCGCCTCCGGTCACGGCAAAGCCATTGATTTGAAGAATGCCAGCCGCGTTGACGATACTGGTTGTCACCGCAGGGGAAAGCGTGGAAAATCTCATGCACGGCGGGCCAAGAACATTCTGGGCCGTGCCGCAAGTGTTCCGGTCTCCGGGAAATCCAATCGAGGATTCGGTAACTCCGCGAATAAGCGCGGCGGGCGTGTTGATGTTGCTGGCGCTACCATTATTACCGAAGCTCACGTTCGACATCAGGAGGCCGAAGAACCCAGCCCCATCGAAATCGTGAACGTAGGCTATCTGTCCCAACTGATTGGCGCTGAAGGTGATGTTCTTGAAATTGATAGTGCTTCCGGTGGCACCAAGCGTCATTGGCTGAACTACCAAAACGGGATAGGCGAATGCGCCGCCGCTAAGGTTGATGGTGAGGCCAAACTGAAACGAGTTGGACCCGACGTTTTCTCCACCTTCGAACTTAATGCCATTCGTCTTAACTACCCAAGGCTGATTGATCCCCAAATTTGTGGGTATGACAATTTTTGTATTGGCGGCCTTGGCGCTGGTAAATACGGTTGTGGCATTGAACGGCGGACTAGACGACGCTGGTATATATACCGGCGTGGAAAAGTGAGAGGCGTTCGTCGCGGCCAGCAAGTTCTGAGAGTTGTCATGCAGCGCAGTCTGGCCGCTCGTTGTCGCACCCGCAGCGTTCGCCACGACGATGCTGGTCGTGCCACCGCCACTGACGATGGTTGTTGCGAGGTACTTGTTGACGGCGCTTCCGGGCGTCGAAGGAAAGTAGCTCGGAATGTTGCCGCCGCTGATCCTCATTCCGCAGTCTTCATAGTACGGGTCATGCGACTGTACGAAAAACGCCGGAGAGTTGTTCACGTACACCAGGTAGCGCAGTACGGTATCCCCGCCAGTCTCGATCGTGCTCACGGAGTTGGCAGACATGGTGAGGATGTTGCATGCCAGGACTTTCATCGTGGCCGTCGTGGATTCACTCGTCACCGCAGGCGTGGTGGCTGAAGGAGAATAGACCGTGAAGGTTGTCGCCGTTTGCGCGATGATGGTGTAGTTCCCATTGAAGCGGCCGTTCGTGAAGCCGGCAATGTTGATTGGCGCGTTGACGGAGACGTTGCAGTTCCCTGAGCAGGTATAGACTTGCTCGCCGTTCAGGGTGCTGTTCCATGTGGCGTTGGTGAGGGTGACTGAATTCGTGCCGAGCGTTGCGGCTCCCGTGGTCGTGGAGCCGGCGGTTGACGCGGCGGTGAGGCCGCCCTGCAAATCTTCGGCGACGAAGCGATAGTTGTAGGTGGTCGCGCCGTTTGTTACGCCGAAGGGCGTCACCGTCGGTGCGGGCGGGGTGGTGAGACCCGTGGCGGCGCCGCACTGGTAGAGCACGATGCCGTTCCCGATGTTGGTTCCGGGAAATTTGCTGGCGTCCTGAAAATCCAGCGCGGCGGCCAGCGTGACGGAAGTGCTCGCGTTCGTGCAGCTCGCCGTGGTGGAAGGCGGCGAATTGTTGAAGTACCCGCCGTAGCGCGCCAGGTCGTTGTACGGATCGGGCCCCTTGATGTGCAATCCGCTGTCCAAGTTCTGATTCGCGGTGAAGGTGTTGATGGCGTTGGTCTGGGCGCCGGCGCCCAACGGGCCAGTCTCCGTTCCGGTGTCATCTTTGTAGTAGAGGCGCTTGTCCGCGGTCCTGGTGTAGAGATTGACGGTGCCGGAGCTGGCGGATCCCGGCGGAGTGCTTTGATTCGAGAGGTTCAGCGTGCCGCTGGCGAGGTTGCCGACGACCGTGGTGCTGCCATTGACCGTGAGGTTGCCGCTAAGCGTCAACGAAAAGGCGCTGATGGCGCCACTGAATGTTGGCGAGGCCGGATCGTTCGGCAAAATTACGTTGGGGATTTGCTTGGTGGTGATGGCGGGGCCGGAGATTTCGATCTCGTATTTTCCTGGCGCGGCGTAGAAGAAATAGTTGCCAAGGCCGTCCGTGGTGGTGGGGTTCGCGAGCGCCTGGGTGAGCGCCGCGTCGGAATAAATCAGCGCCAGCGGCGTGCAAGGCTGGCCGCTCGCCGGCATGGCACAGACGCGCACCGTGGCTCCGGCTAATGGAATGCCGCGCGAATTGAATACGATGTCGTCCTTGCGCGAACCCTGCGCGTGCGCCGGCCCGACCGCACCGGGCACGACATGCAGCACGAGCGCCAGCAATGCCCAAAGAAACCCCATCGCGATTTTCGATCGTATCATCGGTTACCTCAAAACGTTTTTGGATTCGTCGATGAGAGTTGGCGTTACAGCAACTTGCGGGCGGTAATGGCGAGCTGCACGACGTCGGTGGTGACGCTAGCGGGATACGCGCCGGCGGTGATTTCCGTGCCGCCGCCGTTGAAGGCTTTCAGCTTGAAATTGTTGAATGCAGAGCCGGCAACGACGACGTAATAGCCAGAGTTTCCGTTTTGACTTTCCGCGAACGCCTGGACAATCTGCGTCGAGGGCAGCTTGTCGGCGACCTGCGTGAAATCGAGCGTATCGCCTCCGGTCGGGTAATTTCCCGAGAACGTCAGGGTCCCAATCGCGTACACAAAATTGCTCGCTGAAGAATCGACGTTCAACGGCGACAGCGAAATCGTTATTGGCATGATGATCTCCGATCTTTTGTGGAGTGCGGCGGCTTGCCGCCGCTTTTCGGCCGATCCGGGGGACACTTCGGCGCCGGCTAAGCTTCGATCGTTGGAACGCCGCGCACGGAAGAAAAGCGGGAGCAAGCTCCCGCACTCCAAAATTGCCGCGAATTCAATGCGCGACGGCAATTCAGAATGGCGTGTAGCCGCTGCGGGCGGAAAACGGCCGGCGGCGGCGCGCGGATTGCTGTTCGCGGCGCACGGCGGCACTGACCAGGTCCTCGATGGCATCGGCGGCTGCGTCGTCCCATTTTTCCGCAAGCGGGCTGCCGCGCGCCCAACCGGCCAGCGCGGCCGTGGCGTAGGCGATGGCTTCCTGGGCGTTGCGCACAAGCACGGGCGAAGTTGCATCGGTGAAATCTGGATACGCTTTGAGATAGCGCAGCCGAATCTGCGTGTCCTGCGTGGCGCCGAGGAAATAGAGGCCGTCGGCGCGCCATTCCCAGACGCTGAGGGTCACGTCCTGCGCGCGCGAGGGCAAGCCGCCGTGGCGGGTCAGGTCCACCATTTCGAGAAAATCGTCCGTCGAGCCGTTGCGGCGCTCCCAAATCTTTAGCGGTACGAGCAGATCGGTTGGGAGCTGATTCGGCGGCGCCGTCGCGTCGGTGATAGAGACTTGCAGCGACGTATCCGTCTGCGTCACGGCGGTCACGACGAGCAGCGCATCATCCTGGATGAACCCGCCGCCACCCGCGTTCCCGAGCGCGCGCTGCAGTTTGCGGTACGCGGAATTTGCGTACGGCAGCAGCACCGCGTCGGTGAACAGATTTCCCTGGGCGTCATTCAACAACGAGCGCACCAGCGAAGTGATCTGACCTGCTGTGTTGTACGCGCTGGATCCAACGACTGGCATAGGTCAATCTCCCGAAGGCAGCGGTGACTTCTGTAAGTAGGCGGCGACGCCGATGACTGCGTTGATGAGCGCGGCGGCTGCGGCGATGCGAAGTGTCGCAGCCATTCCCGCCTGCAAATTGAAATGCTGCGGATCGATGCCCACGGCGGCAAGGCCCGTAAGCACTCCGCCAGCTGCCCCGGTAATCGCCGCGGCTACAATTCCTCTGAGCCAGATTTGAAGTCTCGTCATAATTTCGTGGCGCCGGCATCCTTGCCGGCTCCTTGCTGCGATTGATCCGCGGAAGAAGAATCGCCAGCCCGCCGCGGCGGGCTGGCGCTACAAAACCGGAACGAAGGGCTGTTTGTGGAACGCGGGGACAGCGTCGTCCATGACGTCGAAAGCCCACTGTTCGTAGTTGCGTTCCGCGCGTTGCTCGCGGTCGTACAATATCCCGCGGCTTTTCGCGCGGGGAGATTTCCGCGACCACTCGATGGCGCGCGCGATGTGCTCCGCGGCCGTCGGCGTAAGTTGAACGAATTCGCCTTGCGGACCTTCGAGTGTGAAGCAATGCTCGTATTCGCCGCGCGAAGGATACGGCCCGAGCGCTGGAATACTCACGCCGTTTTCGCGTTCCATCGTTTGTGCGTACCAAGCGCGAGGCGAGCCGTAAACTTCCGGCGGCACCCAGCGCTCGATGTGCCAGCGATTTATGGCTGGATATTTCGGCTCCTGCCGCAACTCGACGACTTCGCGCAGCAGCGAACCCGTCGCGGGATCGTGCTCCTCGAATTTTCCGCCGATCCACGCGAGGCGGTTCCAGCCCCACACGGCGCGATAGTTTGCTTCGCCGAAACGATTGATGCCGCCCGCCCGTTCGAGGCGATGCGCCACGCTCTCCGGCGTGTCATGCGTTTCGCGGACGACACGAATCATCAGAGCGTGATGCTGACGGAGAGCGCGTCCGTTCCGTTAAATACGACGCTCACCACCGGCGTGCGCGCTTGCAGCGTGGCCACGGCGTTCTGCAAATCCGGGATGTGCGCCGGCGTGTCCGCGATGACTTGAAGCTGGAGCTGCACGGGGCCGTTGATTTCGTCCCAGGAGCCTGATGGTATTTGCATGAATTTCTCCTGAACGACGGCGCGGACGCTGGGGCTCTCGAGATATCGCTCCAGCGTGTCCGGCGCCGCCCGCGCCCGGCAAATGGCTCGGGTTATTTCCGGCGGGGATTGAAATCGAGTGATTTCACGACAAATTTGTGGTCACCACAGTCAAGCACCAAGTCCGTGACCTTTGCGATTTGGCTTTCGACGATGGCGTCGTGCTCGCGCAGCGATGATGCGCACTGGAGCACCGTTCCCAGTTTAAGTTCCCGGGGGCCGGAATCGAGTTGCGCGCCGATATCCGGCGCAATCATCGGCCGGAGGATGGCGACATCGTGCTCGCGATCCACGCGAAGAAAGACAAACGCCAGCGGATCGGTTCTGCCGCGCGCAGCAACTACCCCAAATAGCAAAAGGCCGATTGCTCCGATGAGAATTCTTCGCATGTGGCATTGCACGACAGAAGGGTCCCGCACTTGTAGGGGCGCAGCATGCTGCGCCCCTACTGGCGAGATTTCCACTGGTCACCGGTCACGGCTTATTAGTAGCCGCTGGGCCGCGCTAGTGTGTCGATGAAAGCCCCGGTACGGGGCGAGTCGTCCCACACCTGAAACGCGGTATCGAAGTAGAAAATATATGACGCGGCGAGGCCGCCGCTCGCGCCGTAGATCGGGAAGACCGTGTTGCCGTTGACTTCGTAGAAGTCGATGTCTTTCAACACAGCGCGCCCCCAGTGCGAGAGGTCGAGAAAATCCACGCGCGTCTGGTCGGCGTTGACGCTGGACTTGATCGGGATGCCACTCATGGTCTTACGGCCGCTGAAGAGCAAATCGAGATCGTTGCCGTTGCCGCCGCCGCCTTCCTTGATGATTTGCGAAACGGTGATGCCGAGATTTTCCCATGCGTGCTCTTGCTCCACCGCCATGTAGGCGATGAGTTTGCTCAGGTGGTTGATGCCCAGGGCTTTGCGGACCTTGTTGATCGCGAGCCGCACGTTGCTTGGGGTGAGCGCGGCGTTGCCGGCATTGACGCGCGGCGTGGCGAGCTGCACGGGATAGGTAGCGCGGTTGAGGTTGAGCCACGTGCCGGTGGTCGCGTTGTTCTGGTGATACTTGATGCCGAAGAGTGAGACGGGGCTCGCGCCGCTCAAGCCGTCGTGCACGATGACGTCGCCATTGGTGAGGCCGGCCGGGTTCACGTCGACGGTAATCGTTTGTGTCGGGCTGATCGGATCGGCGGCCACTACGTTGGCGGTCCCGCGGTTCGTGGTCAGCGTCGAGTCGTAGACCTGAATCGTCTGGCCCACGTAGACGAGCGCCGCGCCTGGAGGCGTGGCCATCGTCCAGGTGGTGCTCGCGAACGAGCTGACGGTGCCGAGCACGCCGTTGCCGGCGGTCTGCATCAGCTTGTCGAGAAACGCGCGGAACTGTTTCATGCCGTTGGCGACTTCGCGCTTGGTGGCGTTTTCGATGGCGCGCTCGCGCCCGGTCGTCGCATATTCCACCAGCTTCGTGATTTCAATCGCGAAGCGGAAGA
>WNFC01034388.1_pt1 | contig 10405 bp, 9 predicted proteins | sample 5400541 | NCBI WGS metagenome assembly WNFC01 (sample SAMN13153342, study PRJNA577476) | soil metagenome | isolation source: 120 cm saprolite under Douglas fir tree site 2 hole 2 replicate 1 | place: USA:California | collected 2015-04-18 | reverse complement strand
ATCGCCCACACCAGCAGCTGGGTCGAAGGCTCGAACGTGCTGAGCCCGTTACCGGTATCGTGCGCCTCCGCGGCTGCGTTCGTGCTCAGGAAGTACTCGGTCCCTCCCGCGGCCGGGTCGCCCCCGCCACCGGGCGTCGTCGACGGCCAGAGCGTAAAGCCATTCAGGCCGAAGCCGAACGTGTCCAGGCCGTGCGTGTCGAACTGAGTCACCGAGATCGTCGCCGGCGTCGCGGCCAGCTGGACCTTCGAGAACGCGTAGATCTGAGCGCCGTGGAACTCAGGTCCGAAGAGCGAGTACTCGTTCGTCGTGATGTAGATGCCATTGGCGTCGGAGCCGATGTGCGGATAGTCGCCCAGGCACGCGTTCGGGTTCGGCGGCGGCGTCCCAGTACCCGGCGAGCAGTGGTGGTTGGGCGTACCCTGCGTGCCATCGTCCTGCACCGGGATGTGGTAGACCGTCCACTTACCAGTCGGGTCTGAGGTCTGGCTGACGGCCAGGTCAAGGTGGTTCGTGCCAGTGAAAGCGCCTGACGACGGGACGACGTCAAGGGTCAGCACGTCCAGGAACCAGTGCCCAGTCCGCGCGTCGTAGAGGCAGCTCGGGTCGGTCACGAACGGCCCGAAAACCGGATGGCTCCCCCGGATGATCGCCGGCGGGTAACCGAAGAAGGCGTTCAGCGCCGTCGGCCCTGTCTGCAGCACCCCGGTGGTCGAGTAGACGCCCATGACGTCGTTCAGGACCTCGAGTACGCGCGTGTTGCCGTTACCGTCTTGGCCAACGCACAGCCCCTGGTCCGGCGGCTCGAGGCTGAACTGATTCGGGCCGGTGCCGAACCGGTTCTGGAAGTGGTTGAGACCGTCGAAGCTGGTGAGAAGGCCCGGGTTCGACGTGGTCACGTTCTTCGGCTGGGCGATAGCTCCTACCGAAGTTGAGCCTCCGTTCGAGCTGTGGCTGCGGTCGGGCGCGAGTCCGCCATCAGCGAAACCTGGGATCTCATTGCTCTGCGTCCCGGTCGTCAGATCGGGTGACCCTGCCGTGAACGAGGCGGTGCCGGAACTCGAGATCTGCCGCGTCGCCCCGCCACTGCCAGCGAGGCTGCTCACACTGCCTCTCGCGGCGTTCGCCACGCCGCCACTGCTCGCGGCGGCCGCGGCGACGAGGATCCCCGCCGCCGCTATCGGAACACTTACTCGCCAACGCTGTCGAAAGCTCGGCACAACAAACCTCCTAGGCACATTCGTCGGGCCAGGAATCGGCAATCAGCATCGTATCTCGCAAATTGCGTCAAGAGCAGAGGAATCCCAGCTCGCGCATCAAGCGGCAACTGACGAGGAAGGTATAGCGCCAGGGACCGGACTCCGGGCCCACCATGCGAACGGAGCAGAACACATGAGGCTGAGCGCGCATAATCAGCTGCAGGGCACGATCCAGTCCGTCAAGTCCGGCGCGGTCATGGCAGAGGTGACGGTGCGGATCGAGCCTGGTCTAGTCACGGCCGTCATCACCGACTCTTCCCGCGAGAACCTAGCCCTTGCCGAAGGCGACCGCGTCACCGTCGTCATCAAGTCAACGGAAGTGATGATCGGCAAGGATTGAGACCGCGCCGACGGCGTGCTCAATGATCGGTGGTCTGGCCAGCGCGCGCCGCTATCTCGGCCCGCGCCGCAAGCACCAGTTCCTCGTTTGTGTTGGCGTGGCCGACCAGACCCCAGCCCCCGTCGGGCGCCTCGGTCAGCAGTACCCAGGTCCGGCTTGGCAGTTCCGGATCGCCGGCGGCGTCGGCGGCGATCTCGGTTAGCCGCTTGACAACCCCCAGCTGCTTGGTACGGTCAAGCGCTCCGGCGTTCGTGAGCACCTGAATCCGGACATAGCCGCTGTCACCGTCGACGTTGGACAGGCTGTCGGCTGGCAGGTCGTGGATAAATGCCGCCGTGTTTTTCCGGAACATTGGTATATCCGGCACCTGTTCTATGGCCATCACGGCCGTAGCGAGGTCGACTGCGAGCCGGTGCTTATCGCGGAACGTGCCGGTTGATGCGTAAACGTCGATCATGGGCATTGCGGATCATCCTTCGAACGCTGTCATGCCGATCTGGCGGCAGAGGTTTCGGCCGCGGCCGCGATGAACTGGGCCACTTCGGCCGGGTGGGAGACCATGGCGACATGGCTGGAGGGGACCTCGATGGTGGTCGCACCCATGCGGCCGGCGAATAGCCGCTCGGCGTCGGGCGGTATGGCCTGGTCCTGCGTGGCGACCAGGTACCAGGACGGCAGCGATTTCCAGGCCGGGACGCCCATCACATCGGTGAACGTCGACCCAGCCAGGGCCTGCTGCACCGCGTGCATCACCTTGGCCCGGACCGGGTCCACGTCGGCTGCGAAGTGCTTGACGAAGTCGTCCTCGGGCAGCCAGCCGAAGCCTTGCGAGTCCGTGAACAGGTGCGCCAGCGCCGGCGGCGTGGGGCCCTCCGAGAGCAGCGACCCGAGCGATTCACCTTCATCGAGTCCGAACGCCGCGATATAAACCAGGCCGACCGCGTTGGGTGCGTCGGCGCTCAGGGCGGTCATGATCTGACCGCCATAGGAGTGCCCGGCGACGATCGTGGGGCCGCCTTGCAGGTTCAGCACCTGGCGCAGCCGGGCGACGTCATCGGCCAGCGCGGTCATCGGGAATTGGGGCGCGGTGACGTGGTAGCCGTCGGCTTGCAGGCGCTCGATGACGCTGCTCCAGCATGAGCCGTCGGCCCAGGCGCCGTGGACGAGGACAATGTTCGGCCGTGTATCCATGCCGTCATGCTGCCGCGCGGGACGCCCGGAGGGTATCCGCATGTTGACTGCAGTCATCGCGGCGGTGACAAGGCCGCGATGAATGCAAGGAGGGCCTGGTTGACCTCCTCCGCGTGCGTCCAGATGATCGCATGCGGGCCGTCGGGTATGACCACGTGCCTGGCGCTGCGGAGCAGCTCTGCCAGCCGGTTCCCGGTGACGTCAGGCGGCGCGATCGAATCCTGGGCGCCCTGGACGACCAGCGCTGGGACCGTGATCCGGGCCAGGTCACCGCTGAAATCCTCCAGCCATGCGGTGGCGCAGCCCGACATAGCCGCAGCGGAAGCCCTGACGGCGACGTGGAAGCTGTTCTGCCACGCCTGGTCGCTGACCTGGACCCCGCCGAGCAGGTCAATGTTGTAGGACCGGTCAAGAAAGGTCTTGGCCGCGGCTGGCCGGTCGGCACTGATCCGGCTGATGAACGCGTCGAGGACACCGCCGTCAACCCCGCCGGGTGGCAGCGGTGCAATCAGCACGGCGGCACGCACTCGCCGGTGGCCGTAGGTTCCGAGGTAGCGGGTCACCTCCCCGGTTCCCGCGCAGAAACCGGCCAGCACCACTTCGTGCAGGTCAAGATGGTTCAGCAGCGCCGCGAGGTCGGCCGCGAGAGTGTCGTAGTTGTAACCCACGCTGGGCCGGCTGGAGGCGCCGAAGCCGCGCCGGTCGTAGGTGATAACGCGGTACCCGGCGGCGAGCAGGGCCGCCTCCTGCTTCTCCCACGAGTGTCCGTCAAGCAGGTAGCCGTGCACGAGGACCACCGGAGACCCCTGGCCGTGGTCCTCGTAGTAGATCTGGATGGCGGCGGAGTTCTCCTGGCCGACCGTTATGTAGGACACCGCTCCATGGCGGTACTCTGCGCCGCGAGACAGGCGGCCGGTATCGGCAACCTGACTGCACTTCGCCTTCTGGCCGGCCGGTCGAGCTTGCCTATAGTGGTCCGGACGGCGTGAGGGGTTGACGGATTGCCCAGCGACAGCGAGCTCATCGGCCGGGACGGCGAGCTGTCCCGGTTGCGTGAGCTCGTGGATCCGCCCCCGGTGGAAAGCCACGTGCTGGTGCTGCTGGGTGAGGCGGGCATGGGCAAGACCGTCCTGCTGGCCGAGACGGCGCGGCAGGCCAGGTCGGCGGGGCTACGGGTGCTGTCGGTTACCGGCCGGGAGTCGGAGAAAGATCTGGCGTTCGCCGGGCTGCATCAGCTGCTGCGCCCGGTGCTTGATCGCGTGCAAGACCTGCCCGATCGGCAGGCGAAGGCGCTGCTTGGAGCGTTCGCGCTGTCCGCGGACCCGGTACGGCCCGATCCGCTGCTGACCGGGATCGCCGTGCTGACGCTGCTGTCGCACCTGTCGGAGGACCGCCAGCTGCTAGTGGTCGCCGACGACGCGCAGTGGCTGGACCGCGGCTCGCTCGGTGCGCTTGCCTTTGCCGCCCGGCGCCTGGAAGCAGAACCGCTGGTGCTGCTGCTTGGTGCGCGCGGGAGGCTCCCGGTGCCCGGGTTCGAGCGCGACTTTCCGGAACTCGAGCTTGAGCCGCTGAGCGTCCAGGACGCCGGGCGCCTGCTCGATGCCCAGCCGGACCCGCCGCGCGGCCGGGCCAGGGAGCAAGTGCTCGCACAGGCGGCTGGCAACCCGATGGCGCTGATCGAGCTGGCCCGCATCATCGCGGTCGACCCGGCTGCCGGGCGGCGCTGGGCCGCCGAGCCGCTGCCGCCCACCGAGCGGCTCGCCGCGGTCATCGCCGGCATATACGACGCCCTCCCGAGGGCAACGCAGGAGGCGCTGCTGTTTGCTGCGGTCGCCGACAGCCCGGACCTGCCAGCGGCGACCGTGCCCAAACTGGCCGCCGACGCGCTCGCCCCGGCCGAGAAGGCGGGTCTGATCAGGGTGGATAGCTCGGGACCCCAGTTCACTCACCCTCTCGTCCGCTCTGCGGTCTATCACGCTGTTGCGTTCGCCGAGCGTGCCGCCGCCCACCGGAAGATCGCGGACACGCTCCGCGGCGAGCCCGACCGCTACGCCTGGCATCTCGCGGCGGCCGCGCTGGAACCCGACGAGCATGTCGCCTCCCTGCTTGAGGAAACCGCCGCGCAGGCACAGCAGCGCGGTGGCGCCGCCGAGGCCGCGCGCGCTCTCGAACGCGCCGCCGAGCTCAGCCCCGCCAAACGCGACCAGGCCCGGCGGCTGCTGGCGGCCGCCGAGCTTGCGCAGTCCGCGGGACACGGGGACTGGGTACAGGATCTGGCCGCCCGCGTCCTTACGGTGACCAAAGACCCGGACCAGCGCGTCGCCGCCCGGCTGCACATCGGCTGGGCACAGGTATGGTCCAGCCGGCATGCCGACGCGCTCGCCACGCTGCTTCCCGTAGCGGAGGAGCCAACGGGGCGCCTGCCGGTCATCGCCTGGGACGCCATCGGCCTCGCCGCCACCGTTGTCTACCAGACCGGTAACCCATCGGGCCGCGAGAGGCTGCTGGGCGCCCTCAGCCACCTCAAAGAGCCTGCGCGGCCGGCACCGGACTGGCCGGCCGGGTATGCCGACGTGCGGCGGGTGTGGGTAAGAGCGTGCACGGACCCATTCGGGAAACGAGCAGAGACCATCCGCTACCTCAACCGGATAGCCGACCAGGCCACCGACCTCGGCCAGCTGGGCTCGGCAGCATGGCTGCTTGACGAGACCGAACTTGCGATCAGGCTGCTGCGAGCCGCACTCGGGAGCCTGAGCGCTCCCGCATCGGCCGACATCGCCACGGCCACGGTGCACGCCCTGCGCGGTGACGCCGACCGGGTGCGGCCGCTGCTCGCCCGCGCCGTGGCCACACTCGACATGGCGGAGTACCGCGCGTTTGCGGCCCGAGCCCACCACGCCGCCGGCCTCGCGGCGCTGGCCGAAGGCAGCTACCTGACCGGCTACGCCCAGCTCAGCCAGCTCTTCGAAGCCGAAGGCGCGCCGCTGCACTATCACGTCTCTTACCTCGGGATCGCCGACCTGGCCGCGGCCGCGGTTCGCGCCGAGCGTCACTTCGAGGCGCGGACGCTCGTGGAACGCGCACTAGCAGAGGTAGATCCGGCGCCTGGCCCGCGGCTTGAACAGATTGCCGCCCGCGCCCGCGGGCTGCTCGCCACAACCAGGGACGCCGAGGCCCACTTCACTAAGGCCCTGTCGGATCCCGCCGGGGAGACCTGGCCGTTCGAGCGGGCGCAGCTCCTACTTGACCTCGGCGAATGGCTCAGGCGGCAGCGGCGGATCAACGACGCCAAACCCGTCATCAGCACGGCCCTTGAAGCATTCCGCCGCCTCGGTACCGCACCCTGGGCCCGTCGCGCAGAGGCGGAACTACGAGCCTGCGGCGTGACCACCGCGGCCGCGCCCGGCACGCACGGCGCGCTCGCGGACCTCACGGCCCAGCAGCGCGAGATCGTCATTCTCGCCAGCCGCGGCCTGACCAACAGCGAGATCGCCGATCGCCTGTTCCTCTCGCCGCGCACCGTCGCTTCGCACCTGTACCGCTCCTACCCCAAGCTCGGCATAGCCGGCCGCCACCAGCTGCGCGACCTGCTCGACCGGTGATGGCAAGGGCAGCGGCGACAATCAGTCCGGCAGCACCGCCAGGCGCAGACGGCGCAGCCGGGCCGGGTCGGCGATCACGTCGATGGCGGTGATCTGGCCAGCAGCGCCGACCGTGAACGCGAGCACACTCTGCAGCTTGCCGCCCGGCGCGTAGACGATGCCCACTGCGCCGTCGACCAGTGCCAGCTGGGAATGGCCGGCCCGGCTTGATGCGAGGCGCGCGGCGCTGGCGACCCGCTCAGCTCCGCGCAACATCACTGCCGCGTCGGCGTGCGCGGCCTCGGCGTCGGCGGTGAGCACGACGTCGGAATCGAGCAGCGCCACGAGGGCGGTGAAGTCCCCGCCGCGGGACGCGGCCAGGAACGCTGACGCCACCGCACGCTGTCGCGCCAGGTCCGCTGCGCGATCACGGCTCGGTGCGCCGCGGACCCGCCGGCGTGCCCGGCTGGCGAGTTGCCTGGTCGCCTCGACCGAGCGCCCGAGCACAGCGGCCACCTCGGCGAACGGCATCGCGAACAGATCGTGCAGCACGAACGCGAGCCGCTCGGCCGGGGTGAGCGTATCGAGGACGACGAGCAGGGCGAGCCCGACCGAGTCGGCGAGGACGACCTCGTCAGCGGGGTCCGTTGCTGCTTCCTCGGCCAGGGCCGCCACCGCCTCATGCTCGACCCGGTGCCGGCGGGACCTGAGCATGTTCAGCGACACCCGCGCGACCACGGTCGTGAGCCACCCGCCGAGGTTGTCGATTGCGCCGGGGCTCGCTCCGCTGAGCCGGAGCCAGGTGTCCTGTACCGCGTCCTCGGCGTCGCTCACCGAGCCGAGCAGCCGGTACGCCACCGCCCGCAGGTGGCCGCGGTGCTGCCCGAACGCGGCCGCCAGCCAGTCGCTGTCCGTCCGTGTCACGTTCTCTCCTCGCCCGGTGTCACCACACTGACACTGGGAAACGCAGATACGTGACGAAGGGAGCGGTCTCCATGTCCACCATCTTGGTCACTGGCGGCACGGGCACGCTCGGGCGGCAGGTCGTCCCGCTGTTGCGGGACGCGGGCCGGCCGGTGCGCGTGCTGAGCCGGCGTGACCACGAGGCCGCAGAAGGCATCGAGTACCTGACAGGGGACCTGCGCACGGGCGACGGAATCGCTGCAGCGGTCGACGGGGCCGACGTGATCGTGCACTGCGCGGGCGCGAACAAGGGCGACGACGAGACGACAAAGATGCTGGTGCGCGCGGCCGCTCGGGCTGGCGCGCCGCACCTGGTGTCCATCTCGGTCGTTGGCGCCGACCGGATACCTGTGGTCAGCCGCACGGACCGGGCGATGTTCAGCTACTTCGCGATGAAGCTGGCCGCCGAGCAGGTCGTCGCCAGTTCCGGGCTGCCATGGACCACACTGCGCGCGACGCAGTTCTACGACCTGGTCCTCACCGTGGCCAGGGCGATGACGAAGCTGCCGGTGATCCCGGTCCCTGCCGGGATCAAGTTCCAGCCGGTTGACACGGCTGAGGTAGCGGCGCGGCTGGCTGAGCTGGCGCTCGGCCCGCCCGCCGGGCTCGTGCCCGACATGGCCGGGCCTTCGGCGTACGGCGTGGCCGACCTGCTCCGCGGGTACCTGCGGGCGAGCGGCAAGCACCGGCCACTGGTGCCTGTCCGGCTGCCTGGCCGGGCAGCCCGAGCTGTCGCGGGCGGCGCCAACCTCGCGCCTGACCGGGCAGTGGGCCGCAGAACCTGGGAGGACTTCCTCGCCGAGCGGGTCCGGCCGGCCGCCGCTACAGGCGATCGGCGTTGACGACCCCCGCCGGATCAGGCACTACTGCTGGGCCGGCTCAAGGGTCAGCGAGATCGAGTTGATGCACCACCGCTGGTCGGTTGGCACGTCGTAACCCTCGCCCTCGAATACGTGACCGAGGTGCGAGCCGCAGTTGGCGCAGCGCACCTCGGTGCGGACCCGGCCAAGTGAGCGGTCCTCAATCAGGACTACCGCGTCGTCGGCCGTGGGCTGGTAGAAGCTCGGCCAGCCGCAGTGCGACTCGAACTTGGCGTCCGAGCGGAAGAGCTCGGCACCGCAGGCGCGGCACCGGTAGACACCCACGGTCTTTGTGTCGGTGTACTCGCCCGTGAACGGCGCCTCGGTACCGGCCTGACGGAGGACGTGATACTCCTGCCGGGTCAGCCGCTTCCGCCACTCGTCCTCGGACAGCTTGACGTTCGCCATGAACCGAGATTAGCTGGCCGGCCTGCTGAACGACACCTTGGGCAGAGTCACCTTCGGCAGCTTGGCAAGCGGGCCGCCGTCACCGGGGTCGGCCGGGTTCAGGTACCGGAACGTCACCGCTGCCGCGACCGCGCCGACGACCTCGGCGACCAGGTAGATCCAGAAGTTCGACCAGGCCAGGAAGCCCATGAGCATGCCGCCGAACGCCACAGCCGGGTTGAACGCGGCGCCGCTCACGCCGCCCACGGCGACGGCACCCGCCGCCACCGTGAATCCGATCGCCAGGCCGAAGAACTGATTGTTCGGCTGGTCCTTGCTGGTCGCCACGTTCAGCACCACGTAGACCAGGGCGAACGTGAACGCCAGCTCGGCCAGCAGCGCGGCGAAGATCGCGTGCGCCCCGCTGATTGGCAGCGCGTGCACGGACCCGGGGTTCACCGTGAACCTGGCTAGCCATCCGGCGACGAAGGCCGCCAGAAGCTGCGCGATCCAGTACGGCACGACCTCGCGGGCCGGGATCCTCCCGCGCAGGAAAACGCCAATTGTGACCGCCGGGTTGTAGTGGGCACCCGAGATGTGGCCGCCGGCGAAGACCATGACCATCAGCACCGCGCCGATGGCCAGCGGGGCCAGCGCCGCGTTCCCGAGAACCGTGCAGCCCACGGTGAATACAAGCGCGAACGTTCCGATGAACTCCGTCACATACGTACGCATGCCGGGATCCTAGTGGCGGCTGGTCAGAGCCGCACCTCGTACGTGATCTTCAGCTGCTCCGCGTGCTTGAGCTCGGCGCGAGCCACCCGGCCGGCCGCGGCGACGTCCGGGAGCACGGTGGCGAGCACGTCAAGCGCGGACTTCGGACCGGCCACAACGAACTCCGCGACGTCGGTCTTCTGCGACAGCCCGGCCTGCGACTTTGACTTGCGGATCGCGGCGATGGCGTCCGATGCGAGGTCCAGTGCGGTGTCATCGCGGCGTTCTGCCGCCGCCGCGATCGCGTCTGTGCTGGGCCTCGCAGCGCCAGGCCATGTTTCTTTATGAATGGACCCGTCGTTGAACCAGGACCAGACTTCCTCGGTCACGAAGGGCAGGAACGGGGCGAACAGCCGGAGCACCACCGACAGGGCCGCGCGCAGCGTGCCGAGCGCCGAGCCGTCGCCGGCGTAGGCACGCGGCTTGACGAGTTCCAGGTAGTCGTCGCAGAACTGCCAGAAGAACCGCTCGGTGGTTTCGAGCGCCAGCGCGTGGTCGTAAGCCTCGAGCGCCGCCGTGCACTGCGCGGTCACCTCGGCAAGCCGGGCAAGCAGCGCCAGGTCGAGCGGCGCCAAGTCGAGCGGCTCAGTGGCTGCCGCAGCCAGAGCGTCCGGCCCGGGGAGGGACAGCACGAAGCGGGCAGCGTTGAGAATTTTCGTGGCCAGCCGGCGACCGACCTTGATCTGCGCGATGTCGAAAGCGGTGTCAGCGCCAAGCCTGGCGCTGACGGACCAGTACCGCACGGCGTCGGTCCCGTACTCGCGCAGCAGGTCTTCCGGGGTCACAACATTGCCGCTCGACTTGGACATCTTCCTCCGGTCCGGGTCGAGTATCCAGCCGGAGATCGCGGCATGCCGCCAGGGCAGCACGCCCTCGAGCACCTGCGAGCGCAGCACGGTGTAGAACAGCCAGGTCCTGATGATCTCGTGCGCCTGCGGCCGCAGGTCCATCGGGTAGACCCGGCGGAACAGGTCCTCATCCTCCGGCCAGCCGCCGGCGATCTGCGGGGTCAGCGACGACGTGGCCCAGGTGTCCAACACGTCCGGATCG
>WNFC01018055.1_pt1 | contig 10405 bp, 7 predicted proteins | sample 5400541 | NCBI WGS metagenome assembly WNFC01 (sample SAMN13153342, study PRJNA577476) | soil metagenome | isolation source: 120 cm saprolite under Douglas fir tree site 2 hole 2 replicate 1 | place: USA:California | collected 2015-04-18 | reverse complement strand
GCCGAGGCGCTACTGCTGCCATGCCCGTCATCGTCGCTCGAGAAGCTCCGCCGGGAGGACCCAGCATCACCCGTGCGACCCGCCGACACAGTCTTTCCGCTGCCCGTCGTGATCTCGACGTTGGACGGACCCGGGCTCTTGTGCTCATGGTTGAAGCGGCTCACTGCCTGGCCGAGGTTCTTATCCGTGACGAGGCCCTTGGCCTGCAGGTCCTTGTACACCACGCCCCACCCTCGACCGCTCTGCCTCAGCCCGGCAATCTGATCCAGCGACCGCGGCTTCGGCGCCGTCGGAGACGTAGGCGAGAACTGCTGGGACTCGAATATCGCTCGGGCGATCTTCTGATTGCCCGGCGAGAGTTGCTCGAAGGCCCCGCCCGGCGCGGGCGGCGGGATCTGCGCCGCCGCGGGTCCAGCCGCCAGGGCCAGGGCGATCGCCGAGAATACGATCCATTGTTTGCTCATGGCCTCCTCCTGCTAGTGGGCGGTCTTCGCCACCACCGAGCTATCGTCCAGGATCCGCGCCGTCTGCACGATGAGCTCACCGGCGGTTGCGCGATCTCGGAAGATCCAGCCCTTCTTCACGACCACGCGCATCCGCGAGGTCTTGGGGGTGATCCGATCCAGCTCGATCTCGACCGCCCGGTCGCCGGCCGTCGCGGTGATTTCGGTGCCCGTGTCGGTCGTCTGCTTCGCCGTCACGTCCATCGCCATCCGCTTGAGCGTCCTGAGCGTCGCCGCGCGCAGCTCCGGTTCGGAGCTGGCGAAGGTCTTGTAGGCCACGCTATCGAGCGTGTAGTTGACTCCGGTGCCACCCGAGATGCCGGCGCCCACCCCGAACAGCGTGAGGCCGACCCCGGCGACGCACCCCTGCAATCCGAGCGCGCCCAGGATGAGCAGCGCCATTCCATATCTCCCAGAGGACATGATTTCCCTCCGCTGCGTGAGTGGATAGGGACGCTGCCACTAGCCTCGGGGAAGAGCAGGAAGCATGCCGGAGACGGCCGCCTCGAATGTGGTCGGGGCGCATTGGGAGGCATGCGTTCATCGGCGCGGATTTCCGTGGGGAACAGCCCCGGGGCTCGGCAAAAGATGCCGATCGGGAAGAAGGTAACTCTTACGAGTCCTAAAAGTAATTCTGACCCTCCGAGCGCCGGCGCGATCTACAAAATCCAGGCCGGTGACCGCATCTGGCACCTCAACACCAACGAGCCCGTCGTGCAGACGTATACGCCCGGCCCCGTGCTCGTGCCCGGCGTCTGGTTCGAATACGAGATTGTCGTGCAGGGCGATGACTACACGGTGTTTCTCACCAACCTGCAGACGGGCGTGCGCCAGCAGACAACCTTGTTCCACAACACCGACAGCGAGCGCGGGCGCGCGCCCGGCTTCATCAGTGTGCAGGCGTATGCGGGCAACACCGTCGCCTGGCGCCACATCCGCATCAAGCCGTAGTGCACGGAGGACACAACGGCGATTCCAGGGAGCAGCTACATTGCTGGCAACAGGATCCGCGCTCCCGTCGATCGCGCACTGATTATTGCCAGCAGACAAAGCGAATCTTGTCACTAGGAAGCCACTCCTCGTGATCAACTGCGAGAACTTCTCAGTCCTCCGTAGGGAAGTGCTCGACTTTACCCAGATCTTGTTGGTCACCCTCTTGCGCCGTGTGCGGCAAGCCGAAGAGCGCGCGGGTCGAAGCGAAGCGGCGCCGGCGACGTTGTGAGGCGCGGGCGGCATCTCACCGCCATGAACCTGTCCCGCTCCAACCCTTGCCCTTGATCAGTTCGGGCTTGCACTCTGCCCTCACCTATTTCCGTCCAGAGGCCGGCGGAGCCACGAACAGCGGATCCTCCCATGCTTGCCTGAACAATCGGCGGCACGCTCTGCTCAACCGCAGCCAGCGGCCCATAGTAGAGACGCCAAAAGCTTGCGTACGCTTCTTCGGCCACCTTGCGGTCGCTCGAGGTCGCAAGAATCGAGGCCGCATTCGAAGCCTCTAAGCACAAGTCCATCTGCCGCTGATAAAACGGCTTCTGAAACTCTTTCTTAACGTTGAAAAGCAGCTCCCTTTGTTCCTTGTTAGCGTCTTCGATCTTCCTCCGGGCATGCTCGATCTTGCTATCGAGATAAGCAACGCCACTTCCCACCGACCCGACAACTGCGATCACTAGGGTGATGGTCGGCCCAAACCGTCGCGCTAAATCGCGAAGCTTCGCCAAGCCTCAGGTCCTCCTGTTCCAGTACGACCGGGTTATACGGCACAAACTGTATGACACCCTGAACGTGCCAGAGGCCGCCTCGTGAGGCCGGGCAGCCCAGGCGCAGACTTTGCCTAGCCCTCCCTGGATGGACTCTTTTCGGCGTTCCCGCTTCAACCTGGGCTGACCTCGTCAGCCTCTGGACCCTCTCGTGTCACCGACTCTGTCACAAGCCGGGTCCCCGTGAGACGAGAAGTGAATCACGGCAGGTAGTTGTATGACAGGAGGTCCAGGACTAAGTATCCTGGTCCTCCTTGGCAGACAGAGGATCGCTAATCCTGACTCATCGGCGGGCAGCTCGCAACTGCCCATATCGGGAGACCCGAATGCGTGGCGCGCTGACGGGCGGCCGAGGGTCCTTCTGATTGTTCGCTCATGCAGGATCGCCTTACATACTGCCATCGAGGACGGCGCGTACGGTCTGCAAGAGAAATGCAGGGCGAAACGGCTTGGGTAGAAAGGCTACGTTGAGCTCCGACACTCCATGGTGCAAGATTGTGTCGTCCGTGTGCCCTGACATATAGAGCACCTTGGTCGCCGGTCGCAGCAGGACGAGCTCTTCCGCCAGTTCGCGTCCGCTCATCTGCGGCATCACGACATCGGTCAGGAGCAGTTCAATCGCTCCGGGGATCTCCTGGGCAATGCGGAGCGCCGCGGGCCCATCCGGGGCTTCGAGCACCGTGTAGCCGGCCGCGGCGAGGACGTCGTGCGCGATCGACCGCAGGTCCTCCTGGTCGTCGACGAGTAAGATCGTTTCCGTCCCATGTCTGGTTCCGACGGCGGTCTCTCCAGGTGCCGATGAAAGGGCTTCGCTGATGACCGCCTGCGGCAAATAGATTGTGAAGGTGCTCCCTTGTCCCTCCTTGCTCTCGACCACGATGGTGCCCTTATGCTGGCTGACGATCCCAAAGGCCATCGAGAGCCCGAGGCCGGTCCCCTTCCCAACCCCTTTCGTGGTGAAGAAGGGGTCGAACACTCTCGCCTGGACCTCGGGGCTCATCCCATGTCCGGTATCTGTCACCACAAGGAGGACGTAGGCCCCAGGGGGGAGGTAGGACTGGCGGGCGGCAGAGCCAAGGTCCAACGTGACGGTGTCTGTGCGAATGGTCAGCTGGCCACCGCGTGGCATGGCGTCCCGAGCATTGACGATGAGATTCACGATCACCTGTTCGAGCTGGCCTTGATCGACCGTCACGGACCCGGGGTTCGCCTCCGGCAGGGGGGACACGAGCTCGATGCTCTCCCCCAGCAGGGATTGGAGCATTGGCAGCAATCCCGTGACCAGGTGATTGAGGTCCAGCACTGTCGGCTGCAGGACTTGCCGACGGCTGAAGGCAAGGAGTTGCCGGGTCAAGGTGGCGGCCCGCTCGGCCGACTTCTGGATGGGCTCGACGCTCTTCCGCACGGGATCGTCCGCGGGCAACTGGTCGAGGAGGAGCGCACTCCGGCCGCTGATCACCGTCAGCAGATTGTTGAAATCGTGGGCGACACCCCCCGCAAGTTGGCCAATCGCCTCCATCTTTTGCGCCTGCGCAAGTTGCACCTGCGCGTGCGAGAGATCATCGTAGGCGTTCTGGAGATCCTGATAGAGGCCCGCGTTTTCCAGCGCGATCGCCGCTTGAGCGGCAAAGGCCTGGGCGAGTTGCGCGTCACGCTCCTGATAGACCCGCCCCGTTGTGTCGGCGACGACGAGGACACCCAGCATGCGATCCTGGAGGCTCAGCGGGACAGCCAGAAGCGCCCGGTGGGCGGACTGCACGACTCGAGCTTTGATCTCGGGCCGATAAACGAGCCGAGGGTCCGCGATGGCATCGGGCGTCATGACGGAGCCTCGCTGGTCCAGCGCGAGCCACGCGATCCCCACGCCAGGCTCCAACCGTAGCGTCCAGTCGAAGACGAGGCCCGTATCCATCGACACGGTGTGCGCCGTGAGGACCCCGGAGGGATCGAGCGAGTAGAGCACCGCTGATTGCGCCGCCAGAAGGGTCCGCACACTATCGACGATGCGTGTCCCGACCAGGCGCGGATCGAGGGTCTGTGACAGGAGGCGTCCGATCTCTGCCAGGGCCTCCGCCGTCTTGCGGCGATGCTCGGATTCCTCAAAGAGCTGCGCCTGTTGAAGGGCTAGGGCGGCCTGGTCGGCAAAGGTCTGGAGTAGGGTGATCTCCGACGACGAGACGGCTCGCCCAGCCCGGTCACCGATCGACAGGGCCCCGATGGTCTTCCCAATGACGCGCAACGGCACGGACAACCAGACGACCAGGCCTGACTCGACCATCCAGCGACGGACCGCGGCCGGGACCTCGATGCGGGGATCCTCGAGGATGTTCGAGGATTGGATCGGCATTCCCTCGGTGATCGCGGCGCCGGAGATCCCCACTCCAGGAGCCACCACGTCCACGATGGGATCTGGGGTCGGGGTCGTCCCTCGTCGTGCGACGGTCCGCAGCGACCCGTCAGGGCTCACGAGTCGCAGGCTGGCCGAGGCGGCATCGAAAACCGGCAGCACGTTGTCGACGATCTGTTGCCCGACGGCCACGACGTCTGGGGCGTCGGTAAAGGCCTGGCCGATCCGCGCCATGGCGGCAGCCGCCTGGTGTCCGCGCGCGAGCTCGCGACTACTGGCCTCGACGGCCTCTGCCACGGCATTCATCTCGAGCACCCGCGACCGGGGCAGCACGATCGTCTCGCCTTTCACGAGCCGCGGGGCCGCGGCAGCCAGGGCCTGGATCGGCCGCTCGAGGCGCCGTCCAAGGAGAACCGCCCACGTCGTCCCTGCGAGCACGACGAGCATCCCCGCTCCGGTCAGGAGCCACAGGGAGGTCCGCAGCGGACCGTCGACCACCGCCTCCGGCACCCCAATGGCAACCATCCATCCGGACAGCGGGGACCGGCTGAACGCGGCATAGACAGTGTTGCCCTCCTTCGTGCGGGCCCGGAAGGCACCCTCGCTGCTCTGGCTGGCCCGGGCGATGAACTCGGGGGTCGCGCGCTGGCCGACGAACTGCTCGGCCGCCCGGGAGCGGGCGACGATGGTATAGCTCCGATCGAGCACGGCCGATAGCGATCCGGCAGGTAATGGAGCATGAGAGACGAGGCCCGCCAGTGAGGCAGGCTCGAGGCTTGCCCCGAGCACGTATCGTGGGGTCCCCTCAATGAGAATGGGGACGGCTACACGAACCAGCAGTTTCCTCGATCGTTGATCCCGCACGAGATTCAAGATCCCAGGCATGCGTGGGCGGACCACCCGGTCGATCAGCTCGACGTCAGTTTTTGGGGGGAGCCCGGTCCCAAACGGCACGCGGAGGTTGATGAGCTCGCGGCCCATGGAATCGTACAGCACGATGTTGTCCCATCGGGGCGTCTGAGTCGCGAGCACGCCTCGGGCCACCCGCTCGAACTCCGTGAGGTTCCCCGAGCGGAGCAGGTCAGAAGCCGCCAGCACTTGGAGGGCGCCAATCGAGGCGCCGAACTCTCGATCGAGCGTCATCGAGAGTGCGCGAGCCGTATCCTCAAGATCGCCTTCGGTCGCTCGACGGGTCTCCTGGTGGTGAAGCAGGACGAGGAAGGCGGTAAAGAGGAGGATCGGGAGCAGCGTCCCGAGCACAAGGAGTGTAAGGTGGGATCTCAGTTTCACTTTTGCGGTCGAGACCGGGACGATCTCGCCTTCAGTGCTCGTGCGCGGTCTGCTGAAGGACCTGTCGCACCTGTTCCAACGTGAACGGCTTCGCCATGGTGGGGACCCCCGTTCGCTCGAGGAACGCCCTCGTTTCCGGACTCAGCGTATCCCCGGTGAGGAAGGCCACTCGCCGAAGAAAGGTAGGATGGCGACGCTCCAGCTGAGCGTAGAACCGAGGCCCATCAAGCTCAGGCATCCTAACGTCGCTCAAGATCAGGTCGTACCGTCGATCCCGCAGCTTCTCCAACGCGACTGTGCCACTCGCGACGATCTCTGCGTGGTGGCCATCGAGCCGAAGGACGTCCGAAAGCGTCTCTGCCACGTCGCGGTCATCATCAACGATGAGAACGGTTCTCTCTGAAATGGGCGACGGAAGACCAGCCTTTGCAGTCTCCACCCCCTCGGGTTGACGCAGGTCGATCGGAAGTTGGACGAAGAAACTCGCCCCGTGGTCCGGGCGGCTCGCCACGCGGATCGCGCCTCCATGGCGTTCGACAATGCCTTGACAGAGGGAAAGCCCCAACCCGGTCCCTTGGCCGACGGGCTTGGTGGTGAAGAAGGGCTCGAAGATGCGTTGCTGGACGTCCTCCGGGATCCCGGGACCAGTATCCGCCACCTCGAGCTGGATCCGCCCGGATGCGGGATCGAGCTGGGTGGTCAGGATGATTCGCCGACTTGTCTCTATCGCTCGCATGGCCTGGTGAGCGTTCGAGACGAGATTAACGACAACCTGATGGAGTTGATGGGGATCGGCCCAGATGTCTGGCAGGTCCGGCGCCAACTGGAGGATGGTCTCCACGCTGTCTACGCGGAGGGAATACGCGAGCAGTTCCACGGCCTCTTCGGCCACGCGATTGAGAGATACGGTCTGACGTTCCATGGGTTGTTGTCGGGCCAGCGCGAGGAAGTTCTTCACGATCCGTGCGCAGCGCTCCGCTGCCTTGGAGATCTTCCCTGCCCGCGACGCCATCGGCCCCTCCCCGGCCGTTTGCTGGAGAAGGGCGGCCTGCCCCAGCACGATCGAGAGGGGATTGTTCAGCTCGTGCGCCACCCCAGCCAGGAGGGATCCCATCGCGGCCAGCTTCTCGGATTGGAGCAACTGCTGCGTGCGATCGCGGACCTGCTCCTCAAGCGCCTCGTTCTGACGCTGGAGCTCCCGATGGAGAAAGCGGGCGTGGAGCAAGTTTTCGATCCGCAGGACCACCTCGACTGCGTCGAAGGGCTTGGTCAGAAAATCCTTGGCCCCCGCCGCGAGGGCACGCTGCTTGGCCTCCGGCGTGACGTCGGCCGTGAGGACGAGGATCGGGAGATAGTCGTCGAGGGCGATCCGGTTTGCGAGCTCTCGCATGACCGCCAGTCCGTCGAGATGCGGCATCATCAAGTCCAACAGGATCAGATCGGGTTGGAACTCTGAGAAGAGTCGCAAACCCACACGGGGATCCGTGGTGCTTTCGAGTGTTGTATAGCCTACCTGCTGCAGCAGGCGCTGGAGCAGGAGGACATTCGACTCCTGGTCGTCGACGATGAGGATCTTGGCGCGTTTGCGTGTCTCCGCGAGCATGTCCTACCGGTCTCCTTCGGTCAGGGCCGCATCGAGGAGGACGTCATCGAGGACCCGGAGGAGCTGCGTGACGTCTAGGGGCTTGGTCAGGAACTCGCGCGCCCCATCCGCCAGGAGCCGCTTCGTCTGACCAGGGGTGGCATCGGCACTGAGCACCACCACGGGAATCTGACGGGTTCGGGGATCCCGCTGCAGCCGCTGCAGAACTTCCGCCCCGGGGATGTCGGGCAACTGGAGATCCAGCAAGATCAGACTGGGGCGGTGCTCCTGGGCCAACTCGAGCCCGAGACCACCCTGCACGGCCGAGAGAAGCTTGACGGCCGGTCGGTGCGCCAGGACACCCTCGACCAGCCGCAAGTTTGGAAGGTTGTCTTCGATACACAGCACCGTCCCCGCTGACCCGGGGGTCTGGGTCGAGGCTTCGGCTGGCAGTGTGGCCGTTCGTCCCGGGCTTTCTGCGCGAGGCAATTCCATCCAGAAGCTACTTCCACGATCGACGGCGCTGTCCGCCCCTACGGCGCCCCCCATGGCCTCGACGAGCCGCCGAGTCAACGCGAGGCCAAGTCCCGTGCCTTCCACGCTACTGTCCTCAGCGCCGAGCCGATCGAAGGGCGTGAAGAGCCGCGCCATCTTCTCCGGGGGAATGCCAAGGCCCGTATCGGTCACCGTGAGCCGGAGCCGGTCTCCCGACACATTGTCTACGCTGACCGTGACCATGCCGTCAGGGCGATTAAATTTGGCGGCATTGGACAGGAAGTTCAGGAGCACCTGTATGAGCCGCTGACGATCCGCGAGGACGTACCGATCAACTGCCTCCGGCGGGACCCCTGCAAATCGCACGTTCCATTTTTCGGCGAGGGGATGAATCAGATCGAGCGCCTCCTGGATCACGTCCTCCAGGGGGACCGGCTCCAATGAGACGGACAGATGGCCGGCCTCAATGCGGCTGATGTCCAGCACCTCGTTGATGAGGCCGAGCAGGTGGCGCCCCCCTTTGAGGATATGGCCCAGGCTCTCGCGCTGCTCCGCCCTCGGCGCGTCGATCTCCAGGAGCTGCGCGAATCCCAAGACCGCATTCATCGGGGTGCGAAGCTCGTGACTCATGCGGGAGAGAAACTCGCTCTTGGCCAGGTTCGCACGCTCGGCGTCCCGCTTGGCCTCGCGCAGGGCTTTTTCCGTCTCCTTCAGCTCGGTGATGTCCTCGGAAATGCCCAGGAGATACTGAGGGCGGCCCGTCGCGTCCAGGATTGGAATCTTCTTGGTATGGAGGATCCGCGTCGTCTGATGCGCGGTATGGACTGGCTCCTCTGGAATATCGACCAGCTGCCCCCCGCTCAAGACCTCGCGGTCTCGATCCGTGAAGAACCTCGCCTCTGATTCTGGGAAGAAATCATAGTCGTTCTTTCCGATGAGCTGGGCTCGCGGATGCCCCAGGAGCTCTTCGCCCGCTTTGTTGAAGCGCACAAATCTGAGCTCCCGCGCGTCCTTGACGAAGATCATGTTGGGAATGTTCTCGAGGACTGAATCGAGGAAGCCATGGGCCTCCCGCAGCGCATCACTCGCTCGTGTGCGCTCGGCGAAGGCCGCGGCGAGCCGGCGCTGACTTCGGAGCGCGACGATCCCGAGGAGGGCCAGGGCCAGCGTGAGGACAAGTCCCGCCGCGCCTGAGGCGAGCATGAGCGTGCGGATTCGCTGCAGGGCGAAGTTCTTGCTCCGGTCTACCACGAGCCCCCAGCCCAGGGAGGGAAGCTGTCGGTAGGCCGAGAGCCGGACGTCGTTCTCCACCGGGTTCTCCCCCTCGACGACACTTTCCTCGCCACGGAGCAGACGCTCGACGGTGGGCACGTGCGCATAGTCGGACAAGTGCGGGGCCCCCTCCCGACTCGGGTGGAAGACGAGCTGGCCCTTGCGGTCCACGACGTACAGACCGCCGCCGGGGATCTTGATGGGCAGGAGCCATTGGCGGATAACACTGAGCCGCTGGCCGGAACCAATAATCCCGATCACCTTTCCTTCGAGGTTTCGCACTGGCACGGCCAGCACGATGGAGGGTTCCTTGGTTGCCGCGCTGACGAGGACGTCTGACACGTGGGGGCGCCACGTTCGGCTGACACCGCGGTACCACGCGTCTCCGGGAAGCGGGCCCAGAGCACGCCCTCGGGATCAACCAGGAAGGCCGCGTCCATTTCTGGGAAGAACTCCTGAAGTTGGCGGAGATGCACCAGAGCTTCGGGTCGATCTCGTCGCTGCACCGCTTCACGGAAACGGAATCGCCCAGCGTAGGCTTGGAGATTGCTCAGGTAGTCTTGTTCCTTGGCCTGGACGAACGCGGCCACGCTGCGGGCGATGGCCTCGCTTTCGGCGAGGCTTCCCTCCTGCTCGTGACTGATGCTTTGGTTGAAGAAGTATCCGGTGACCGCGAGGATGACGAGGAGGCCCGCCAGGATGGCGCCGATGGCCCAGGAAGTCCCATACCCGAACCGCCTGCTTGCAGGACCAAGCACATCAGTCGTCGACGGTCCGTGTCTCAAGGAGTGAGTAACCCCTCTCAAGGAATTTGAATTCGAGCGCGCCTGCCTGAGGGGGTTATCGGCCAGAAGCTGGGCGATTCGGAGTACCAGCAGGCGCACCTTCTAGTCGGCCGGGGCGCCATGCCGGAGGGTCACCGGCTGAACTCATGGCTCTCCAGACGTGGCTAGGGCCTCCCCGCGCCCAGGGCCTGCCTCGAGAGAGCGGTCAGCCCGAGTTGAGACTTAGCCCGGCTCCCCCAGGAGACCCACTTTGGGGACACCGGCTTCCTCCTGGGCTGTTTCTGTCAGCCTGAGGCCAGGCTGGTGGCCCCGGGCACTCCCCCTTTGTGACAGAAATCAGCTCAGGCGCAGACTTTGCCTAGCCCTCCCTGGAT
>WNFC01010227.1_pt1 | contig 10405 bp, 10 predicted proteins | sample 5400541 | NCBI WGS metagenome assembly WNFC01 (sample SAMN13153342, study PRJNA577476) | soil metagenome | isolation source: 120 cm saprolite under Douglas fir tree site 2 hole 2 replicate 1 | place: USA:California | collected 2015-04-18 | reverse complement strand
TCATTCTTGCTGTCGGAGTCGCTGTAACATCCGTTCCGGTCGTTTCCAAGATGTTCGCCGACCTGAAGATACTCCACACTCGCTTCGCGCGACTGGTTCTCGGCGTCGCCGTGCTGGAAGACATCGTGCTGTGGTTGGCGCTCGCGGTGGCGACCGCAATGGCCGGACAGAGCGTGCTCAACTCGCGGGAGATGTCGGTCCACCTGATCAGCACAGTCGGATTCTTTGGACTAGGGCTGACGATCCTTCCCCGGATGGTAAAGCGAATCAACAAGTCACGGTTCAACGTTATCGCAAAACATTCGCCGGTGGCTTATGCGATTGCAGTTCTTCTCGGATATTGTGTGGTCGCCGGGGCGCTCGATGTCAGCGTGGTATTTGCCGCATTTCTTGCCGGCTTCGCCGTCGTACACAAGAAGCGCAAACTATTCTCGGAAGCGCTCGACGCCATAGGAAAAGTATCGTTCGCGTTCTTTATCCCCGCATATTTCGCAATTGTGGGATTGAAACTCGACCTGGTTCGCGCTTTGTCGTTGTCGATGATAGCCGCCTTCATCGTCGGAAGTTGTGTGGTCAAGATTCTTTCTGTTTCACTCGCGGGACGTTTGGCAGGCTTTCGAGGATTGGATCTGATCAATCTCGCGATTACGACTAACGCACGCGGCGGACCAGGTATCGTCTTGGCCAGTGTGGCATTTGACGCCGGAATCATCAGTCCAAAGTTCTACACGACACTTGTAGTAGCGGCCGTGCTTACCTCGCAGATCGCCGGCGCGTGGCTTGACTATGTGCTGCGCCGAGGCTGGCCATTACTGACCCCTGCCGCCCCGGGTGAGTCGGCGATGGTCTCGGCCGAAGAGAGTCCGTCCGCCGCTTGAGTGCGGTTCAGGCTGTCTTCCTGCGATCTCGCTACGGTTCCGATACTTTCTGGACAACCCACTCGCCGACCTCCTCCGTCCCTAAGTTCCCGCCGACATCCTGTGTAGTCTTCTTCTGCCTCACCGCTTCGAGCACGGCGGATTCGATTCTGGCACCAGCCTTTTGAAATCCGAGATGAGTGAGCATCATCGCAGCCGTCAGAATCGCGCCGATGGGATTGGCGATATTCTTCCCAGCAAGCGGCGGAGCGGACCCGTGTACCGGTTCGAACATTGAAGTTTTCCCGGGATGAATGTTTCCACTGGCTGCCATTCCAAGGCCGCCCTGCAAGCCGGCGGCGAGGTCGGTGATGATGTCGCCGAACATGTTATTGGTGACGATCACATCGAACTGGCGCGGATCGCGAACCATCTGTGCGCAGAGTGCGTCCACGTACATGTGCTCGGACTTGATCTGCGGATATTCTGCGCCCAATTCTTTAAAAAGCCGCTGCCATAAGCTTCCGGCGTAAGTCATGGCGTTCGACTTATCACACATCAGGATCCGGCTGCGAGGAGTACTGTCGCTTTTCTTGTGGTGCTCACAATATTCAAATGCGTAGCGGATAATGCGCCGAACACCCTTCCAAGTATTAACGTCTTCCTGGACGGCAACTTCGTCCTCAGTTCCCTGCTTGGAGATGCTCCCACTGTCCACATAAACGCCCTCGGTGTTTTCGCGGATGACGACGAAGTCCAGATCCTTCGGCTCGACTCCCTTTAGCGGACAAAGTGAGGCGTCGAGCAGTCGCACCGGGCGGACGTTCGCGTACAAATCCATCTGAGTGCGCATACCTAACAAAATTTCTTTGGCGTGAATGTTCGAGGGCACCCGCGGATCTCCGAATGCCCCAGCGAGGATGGAGTCAAACTCGCGGCCGAGCATCGCGAAACCGTCGGGCGGGACGGTCGTCTTGTCTTCGAGATAGCGGTCGGCGCCCCAATCGAAATGAGTCAACTCAACCGGCGCATCCGAAGCCTCGAGGACTTTTACGGCTTGGGGAATGACTTCTTTGCCGATGCCATCGCCTGGAATTACCGCAACTTTCTTTCTTCCGCTCACAGGTAAAAAAGGTATCACAGGGGCGGGAAAGGCCGATAAACCACAGAGGCCGAAGTTCAGCGAGGAATGCGACCGGAAGTGCTTCGTTATAATCAAAGCAGTATGCGGCTTGCTGCACAAGACGAGGCGCCTCAGCCTAACGCTGCCGATGTACACGCGGAGTTTCATGCGCTAGTGTCGGGTTGCGGAGTCTCTAAGCTCGACCGCGCTCAGATCGTCCTGAAGGGCTCCGACCGGGTGCGGTGGCTCAACGGCATGGTCACGAACAATGTTCGCGACCTCGCGCAGGGACATGGCGTTTACGCATTTCTCCTTAATCCGCAGGGAAAGATTCAGGCCGACTTGTATGCATTCCATCGCGGCGAAAGCCTGCTGGTCGAAACCGAGCACGCGCAGGTGGAAACCGTCTTACAGATCTTCGACCGCTACATCATCATGGATGACGTCGAAGTTGAGAATCTGACGGGGAAATTTGCCATGCTTGGCGTGGTGGGCCCACAGTCAGGCGAGGTGCTCGATAGTCTTGGCCTGGACCGGCGTGGGTTGCAGCCGTTGGAGTTTGCCGACGTGACCGTAAGCGGTATCGACGGAACACTGGTGCGCGGCGATAGTCCGTGTGTTCCGAATTACGAACTCTGGGTTCCGGCGGAGGGCGGTGAATCTGCATGGAGGGCGCTCGTACAGGCAGGAGCGAAGGAAATCCATGAGGACCCCCTGGAAGTATTTCGGGTTGCTTGCGGCATTCCGAAGTTTGGTCAGGACATTCGCCAGCGTGATCTCCCTCAGGAAACGGCTCAGGAGCGGGCGCTGAATTTCAGCAAAGGCTGCTACATCGGACAGGAAATTGTGGAGCGGATCCGCTCGCGCGGTGCGGTCCACCGAACGTTCATCGGCTTCGAAATAGACGGTCGGCCGCCGTCGCCCGGCGCCAAGATTCAGAGTGAAGGCAAAGATGTGGCAGAGATTACAAGTATTGTGACCGTGCCGGCCGGGAGCGGCGAACGCACGTTGGCGCTTGGGTATGGACGAAAAGAATTGATGCTGCCTGGTAAGGAATTCGCGGCTGGAGATGCGAAGGTTCGTGTTGCATCGCTGCCATTTTCTGGAATTTTTGCGAACTCGAAGAACTGAGGGCCGCGGGCGAGGCGCCCGCGCCACACGAGCTACACCGAGGAGATATGGCTGAGAAGAGGAATGAAAGTTTCAAGGTCACTGACCGTCGGCTCTTTACTGCCGATGGTGAATTGCGCAAGGACGTTCCCGAAGAAGCGGAAACACCAGCGGTGGATAAGCCCCGACCGGCTCCGGCGACTCCAACGGTTCCTGCCCAGGAACCGCCGCAAGGCCCTTCCGCTGCCGACCAGAAGCAACAAGCTGACGCCTACCGGGAATCGTCTGCCGAAATGGATCGCCAAGCCGAACTGGGCGGAGTCCCGGCCAAGGACATGGAGATCACATTCGAGCGGTTCCTTGCGTCGCTGTACATGTCGGGAATGCTGCAATTGGGATTGATGCATGAACAGGGAGCGCCTCCGCAATTGGACCTGATTGGCGCGCGCCAGACTATTGATTCTCTCTCTTTGCTATCAGAGAAGACGAAGGGAAATCTGACTTCCGCGGAACAGAGCTTTCTCCAGCACGCCTTGTATGAGCTGCGAATGGCATACGTGGAAGTGACGAATGCGATTGCCAAAGGCCCGCAGCCGGTCCCTGCTGGAAAATCACAACGATGAAGGCAACGCTTACGGTGCTGGGCAGCGGAACCTCCATGGGCGTGCCTACCATAGGCTGCGATTGCGCCGTGTGCCATTCCTCCGATCCGCGCGACCGGCGTACCCGGCCCTCCGTCTTGATTGAATACGGTGGCCGCGCGGTCCTGATCGACACAACCCCGGACTTTCGGGAACAGGCGATCCGCGAAAACATTCGCAGTCTCGACGCAGTGCTCTACACCCACACCCACGCCGACCATATTCTAGGGATTGACGACTTGCGCCCGCTCAGTTTCCTGCACAAACCCAACCGGCTGCCGCTCTATGCGCGTCCAGATGCCGCTGAATTCATTCGCAGCATGTTTCGCTATATTTTTGACGCGGACTACAAATTCGGCGGGCTGCCGCATGTTGAGCTGAGGACTATCAATGGTTCGCTCGACCTGTTTGGAGCGCGATTTGAGCCGATTGCCGTAATCCATGGCGAGGCTGAGATTTACGGCTTCCGCTTCGGGTCTGGAGCGTATTTAACTGACCATAACGACATTCCCGAAGATTCACTGTCAAAACTGGAAAACCTGGATGTGTTGTTCCTAGATGCTCTGCGTTACAAGCCGCATCCGACGCATTCGACCGTGGAACATTCGCTGCAAACGGTTGCTCGGCTGAAGCCGCGGCGTGCGTTCTTTACCCACATTTGCCACGATCTGCCTCACCAAGAGACAAACGCTGCTTTGCCGGAAAATGTGAAGCTTTCCTACGACGGCATGAAACTGGAGTTTGAGATTTGACGCAGGTCTTCCGCAAACTCGAAGAAGTTCCCGCCAACTATGGGCCTTCGCTGGTGAGTGTGGGCAATTTTGATGGCGTGCACCGCGCGCACCTGCGCGTGCTCGGCGAAGTTGTGCGACGCTCTCAGCAACGCGGAGCCAAATCCGTGGCAGTGACGTTCGAACCTCATCCCATGCGAATCTTGCGACCGGACTCGGGCCTCAAGTTGCTGACACCAACAGCCGAAAAACTTCGCTTGCTTGAGAAGACTGGGATTGACGCCATCCTGCTTCTTCCCTTCACGCGCGACCTGTCGCTGTTGAGCCCGCGAGAATTTGCGCAGCAAGTCCTTTGTGACCGGCTGAAGGCAGTAGAAGTTCACGAAGGCTACAACTTTCGCTTTGGGCACAAGGCGGCCGGGAGTGTCACTTTGCTATCTCAACTGGGTCGCGAGCTTGGGTTCGAGGTGGTTGCGTATCCCGAGATGGTTATGCGAGGCGAGTCCGTCTCCAGCACATGCATTCGTGAGCTGATCTGCCAAGGGCACGTCAACCGCGCAAGATTTTTGCTGGCGCGCCCGTTCAGTATTCGCTCCACTCCGGGCCGTGGACGCGGTTACGGCGCCAAATACACGGTCCCGACCATCAACCTCAACCGCTACGAAGAGCTGTCGCCCAAGGACGGTGTGTACATCACTCGTACGCGGGTTGGCGAGGAATGCTTTGATTCGGTCACGAACATTGGGAATCGTCCCACATTCGGAGAGGACTCGTTTGCCATCGAAACCCATCTGCTGGATTTCCATCCCTTAGACCTGACGGCTGACACCGAAGTTGAGCTTTTCTTTCTATCGCGCTTGCGCGACGAAGTCAAGTTCAATTCGGTGGACGCGTTGCGCGAACAGATAGCCCGGGACATTCGAAAAGCCAGACGCTATTTTGCATTGATGCGGCTGAGAACCGCATTCGTGGAAGCCAAGCTCTAATGTGGTAAGTAGCCGTCTTCCATTGGCATTTTCCCATCTACGCGGACGATGTTTACGCGGTCGTTCACGGAATGAACCTCCACGAGACCCACAGCGCCGGGCGTGTTCTCCACGTAGATCAAGACCTCGTCGTCGGAATCCACAACTTTCACGGAGTCTTTGTGCTCAGCGGTCCAAACGTGCCACTGCTGTGCCGACATTTTATTCAGGTGCTGTAGGGTGACCGTCTCGCCCGCGGATGCCCGGTGCAGCACCAGCGTGATGGACTTGCCATCCGGCCACTTTCTCACTTCCGCGCGAAAGATCTTGCTGAGTTGCGTTGAAGTCAGACTCGCCACGCCGTTTTGTTTCGATACCACTACCGCCATATGGTGAGCAAAGCAAGGAACACCGGAAAAGACAGCCAACAGAAGCACGAAGGTCAAGCGCGAAGTCTTCACGTTCTTTACTCTCTTCTTACGATGGCCCGCCTTAAGATAGTCCTGTCCTGAACGTACCCTTAATGGTGAGACAACCAAAGTGCTGAAGGAGTGTCAGTTTGTAAAAATATCGTCAAAATTGAATGAAAGCTTAGTCCACTGGGCCCGCCACCGGCTGCGCTGCACCGCTAGTCCCTGATCTCTGCACCATTAGAATCGCGCCCAACACCATAACAATTCCGAGTCCTTGCAGCGGCCTGACTACTTCTTTCAAGGCGATCGCTGCAATCAGTATCGAAAAAACAGGCTCGAGGCAGCTCACCACAATCGCCTTCGTAGGCGCGAGGTGCTGTAGCCCGGCGAAATAGAACGCGAACGGCACCAGCACAGAAAGCAGCGCAAACACCAACAGAAACATCCAGGCGGCCGGAGAATAATGGGCGGCTACGATCTTGTTCGGCGGGTTCACTACAATCCAAAATAACGCCGCCGCCAGGGTGGTGTAGAGCAGAACCGTCCAACGGTCGTAACGCGCAAGAATAGAATGCCCGCCGATGTTATAAAACGCGAACGAAAACGCCGCTACAAGGGCTGCCGTCACGCCTAGAGCGTCGAGCTGAAGCCTTCCCTGCCCGAAAAGTCCGATCACCAGTGCGATTCCCAAGATTGCGAGAAACACCGATCCCATCTTTGACCAGGTAAGCCGCTCGGCTCCGCGCATGACCATATATAAGAGCACCCACACCGGCGCCGTGTATTGCACGATGATTGCGGTCGCCACGCTGGTTCTCTGGATCGCAAGATAGTAGAAGTAATTGGACGCAGCTACGCCGGCCACCCCGAGCAGAGAGATTCGTCCTACATCGGCCCACGGCAGGCGCAAACTCCTCCAGCCGCGACTCGGAAGCAGCCCGAGAAGCAGTGCCAGGAAGGAGAATGTAGTCCTGCACTGCGACAGGATCAGCGGATCCACTCTGCGGATTCCAGAATCTGGCAGCAGGCGTCCGGTAAATGCCGCCCGGCCTAGACTGGCTGACAAACCCCAGAAGAGCGCCGCCGCTGCAATGTAGAAATAGCCGCGATATGAGCTGTGCGGCTCCGGAGTTGTCGACTCAGTCGCCGCGGGTGCGCTTGCTGCATTATTCATTTCGAGTCCAACTCGATTTCGTAGGTGATCCTTGCGGTTTTGGACAGCATAGCGGCGACCGAGCAGTATTTTTCATCAGACAGCCGGACAGCATCTTCAACAGCTTTGCGAGAGACATTTCCGGCAACACGATAGGTGAGCTTGATCTCCGTTAACACGCTCGGAGGTGTGGGAGCTTTTTCCGCGTTTGCACTCACCTCGACACCAGTGAGCGGCTCACGTTTCTTTTGCAAAATAGTAACCACGTCGTACGCTGTACATCCGCAGAGTGCAATCAGCACGAGTTCCATCGGGCTGTTTCCAGCTTTGCTGTCTCCATCTACCTTTATCGAATGGCCAGAACCGGCCCGGCCATCGAACTGGGTTTGCTGCTTCCATTTCACGTTCGCCTGAATCATGCTCTTTCCTATCTCCGGTTGTCGGTGCTTGGTTCGGGATGGATCAAGACGCGGAACAATTCCGGGGCCTCCTGTTTGAATCGGATTTCAAGCGCAGTCGAGAGATCGTGCGCGCGCGAAAGCGGCAACTCATCGGGAAAAGTGCAGTGGCAGGAGACGTACACATGGTCCCGCACGCGCTTGACCTCGATGTCATGCATGTCGAGGATGTCCGGGAATTCCGTGGCCACACGTTTCAGACGCTCCTCCAATCGTGCATCCCGAGCAATCTGTTCGCCGGGTTCGATGGTCGCGGGTTCACTTTCGATATGCGTGAGGATGGACGCGATCTCCGGCACTTCCTCGCGAATCTCCGACTCCATCAACGTTACCCGGTCGTGCGCTTGCTTCAGTGATAGTCGCTCGTCCATTTCCAGGTGCTGCTCAACGTGCAGTTGGCCCTCAAGGTCCTGCACGCTCACATCATGCACATTCAGATTGTGGCGAGTGGCGACGGCGCGCACCCGATCAAAGATATTCTCGGTAAACGCCGGGCGCGGAACGGAGTGGACGACCACGTCTGTATTGGGAAGGATTTTCTGCACCGCGCCTGTAACCTCATCTGCAACTTGGCCCGATCTCTGGAAGGTGACATTGCGTGCAAGCCCGATCGAAACATCCGCGAAATAACGGTTGCCGGCGCGCCGTATGCGTACCCGGTCGACTTCCAGTAGGCCATCGACGGTCCGGAGGGCGGTGATGATCTTGCTCCGAGCACCTGTAGGAGCAGTATCGAGCAGCGCGTCGATGGTTTTTCGCGCCAGGCGTGAGCTGACAAAAACAATGACGCCGCCTACGAAAAGTGCGGCAACAGGATCTGCATCAATCAGCCATGCGACGCCGAATTTCCTCCCCAACAACACCAGCCCCAGTCCTAGCACCACTACGCCGCTTGACCAGATGTCGGTCGAGAAATGGAGCGCATCCGCTTGCAATGCCTGACTGTCATATTTCTCAGCAATCCTTCCCAGAGCGCGCGAGCGCCAGAAATCTACCGCCATGGAAAAGAACATCACCAGAAACGCGGCCCCATTGGGCTCGATGTCAACGTGGTGGAAGAACAATCTTTTGACGGCTTCGTAAATGATGACGACACAAGTGACCAGCAGCAGGCCGGTCTCGATGAACGCAGAAAAGTTCTCAACTTTTCCGTGCCCATACTGATGGTCGGCGTCTGCAGGCTTGTCCGATACGCGCACCGAGAAAAGCGTGACCGTGGCAGCGATCAAATCCAATCCAGAGTGCGCCGCTTCCGACAAGATACCCAAACTGCCGGTGGTAATTCCGACAATGATTTTCAGCGAAGTGATCGCGACTGCCGCAAAGACCGAATTGGCGGCAACGGTGCGCTTCTCTGCACGCATTGCCTTCCAGCCGAAGATGGCAGGAGCTCCCGACATGTCTGCATTATCGCTTTGGCGCGAGGTTCCGCCAAGCCGGAACGGGCCAGTGAACCTACTCTGCTCTGTGCTACGATTCTTGTTTGCCCATCTTCCTTGGAGGAACCCTTTGAGATTGTTTCGGAATGGCTTTGTCTGCCTGCTGTTCGCCGGCGTTGCCCTTGCCCAGTCCAGTTCGCCCGCCCCGGTGCTCAAGCCGCGTCCTGCTGCGCCGGCAAAGAGCTCAGAAGGCTCAAGCGAAAGCTCCAGCACCGTCGCTCCGGATGCGCCAGTCATTACGGTACAAGGCCTCTGCGAACGGCCTGTGGGAGGCAGCGCAACTCCGTCGGACTGCAAGACAGTCATCACGCGGGCTGAGTTCGAAAAGATTGCGAATGCGGTGCAGCCCAACATGCCCGCGGCGACAAAGAAACAATTTGCGAATCGTTATGTAACCGTGTTGGTGCTCGCCCAGAAAGCCCACGAACTGGGATTGGATCACGGCGCCGATTTCGATCAGCAGATGTATCTATTGAGACTGCAGATCCTCGCAAAGCTCGTCAGTGAGCAAATGCAGAAGCAAGCGATGAGTATCTCTGACGGCGATATCGAGAATTACTACCGCGAGCATGGCTCCGACTACAAGGCCATCAGTTTTGACCGGCTCTATGTGCCCAAACAGAAACAGGTAGATACGTCCTCCCAGAAACCAAACGATCCAGATGCGCAGAAGAAACGCGAAGAATCGGAAGCCGCAATGAAGGAGTTGGCGGACAAGCTTCGAGCGCGCGCTGCCGCCGGCGAGGATTTTGGCAAGCTCCAACAGGAGGCCTATGATGCCGCCAGATCGAAACAGAAGGCCACAAACACCCGCACAGACAACGTGAGGAAAGCCAACATTCCACCGACCGATGTATCTATTTTTGACCTGAAAAAGGGTGGAGTTTCCCCAGTGTTCGCCGATCCCGCGGGGTTCATGATTTATAAGGTTGAAGAAATCACAGACCTGCCGGTTTCCGGCGTCCATGACGAAATTGCCCGTACTTTGCAGAACGAGAAGATGAAGAGTTCATTCGAGTCGTTGCAGAATTCGGCCAAGACGACGCTGGATGATGCCTACTTCGCAGCTCCGGCTCCGCCCACGCTGAGAAACCCTGGCGAAACACCCGCGGCGGAAACTCCAGCACCCGGTAAAAAGTAATGGCAGAGGCGCTTCCGTCTGTGCTAGTGACCGGAATTTCCGGGAACCTTGGGCGACGGCTTCTGCCCATGCTGTCCGGATTTCGCGTCGTTGGCGCAGACCTGCGGGCTCCGGAGACGGACCTTCCGATTCAATTTGTGCCGATGGACTTGGGACTGGAATCGTCCTGCCTGGAATTTCTGCAGCTTCTTCGAACGGTTCGACCCGTGGCTGTGGTGCACCTCGCTTTTATCCTGGATGCGGTGCGCACCGGAGTTTTGGACCGTGACCGCATCTGGCAGATCAATGTCGCGGGAACGGCACGAGTGATGGAAGCCATCACCGAAGTCAATCGCGACTGGCCGATGATTGAAAAATTTGTCTTTGTAAGCAGT
>WNFC01010226.1_pt1 | contig 10405 bp, 10 predicted proteins | sample 5400541 | NCBI WGS metagenome assembly WNFC01 (sample SAMN13153342, study PRJNA577476) | soil metagenome | isolation source: 120 cm saprolite under Douglas fir tree site 2 hole 2 replicate 1 | place: USA:California | collected 2015-04-18 | reverse complement strand
AGACTTCGATCTCGACCACGCGGTGGCCGGCACGTTCGGCTTGATGCCACCGCCTGACATGCAGGCACTGCTCGAACGTGACTACGACGCGATGGCGATGATGATCACCGGGCCGGTCGCGCCCTTCGCTGACGTGATGAAGGCCATCGGCGTGCTCGAGCAGCGACTCAATGCGGTTCGCTGACGGTCACAACAGGATGGCCCGTGACACAGCGCGGGTCACGGGAGTCCCAATTCCCGTCCGATGATCTTCGCCACGAATCCGTCATGGGCATCCGCGCTGTCGATGAGTGCACGGATCCGGCTCCGAATCTCGTCGCGACGGTGCTCGTTCTCGGCGGCCTTGATGGTGTGAGCATAGGCGGCCCAGACGTCGGCGCTCGTGATTTCGTAGCCGTAGCCGTGGACGAGCCACCGAAGGGCCGCAAGGCCGGCCTCGGCGGCAAACGCCGGGTTCTTCTCGGCGAAATCGCGCGCGGCCCGCGTCAGCGTCTTGGGATCGCATGGCGTCCGATTCGCGAGGGCGACCGCCTCGTCGAACAGCCTGGCGTCCTTCGCGGCAGCGAACCATTTGCCCTCATCGCCAGGTGTAAGGTGCACCAGATCCAACAGCACACTTCCCCGTGGCCTGTCGGGGTACTTCTTCGCCACTGCTCGAAACCATCCCAGATAGGCGTGAGTCCGGTTCGCCGTCAGGGCGTAGCGCGAATAGGCCTCGTCGACCCGGCCCATTGCCAGCAGGATGTCCTCGCACAGCCCGTCGATGTCCCGGTCGCTCGCCCATGGGTTGCGGCAGCTCTCGGCGAACGCGATCGCCTCCGTATGCCGCCCTTGCGCCACCATCGCCTTCAGGGCCCACCGCTTGTAGGGCCAAACGATGTCGCCGCGCACCAGATCGATCAGCTCGTCATAGCGCCTCGCCGCGAAGAGGGCGCTCAGGCATGCCGAGGTGCCGTGGAAGTAGCCGCGGACGGTCTTGTCTGGTGATAGGGCCAGACGCGTGATGCCGATCAGCCGTTCGGCCCAGGCCGAGGCGACGTCGGATGTGCCACACAGTTCGCCCAGTAGTCGGCGAGGCGCTCAATGTACGGGATCTGGTCTGCGGCGTGCGCCTCGAAGAGCCGTTCGAGCCAAGCGGCCCGCGTGTTCGCGTCCGTCGGTGCGGCGACGATCACGGGCACAAGTTCCGCGATAGTGTGATTGACGGCCGTGCCGATGCCGCCGGACGAGCTGTCGACGTTCTCCAAGGCGGGCGAGATACGTTCGAGAAGCGCGACCGCGCCCTCGGCCCCGAGCATCGGATCGATGCGCGCGACCAGCGTGATCTCGGAGAGGGCCTCCTGTAGCCGCGCTATCGCGGGCTGAGACTTCCACCCGAACGCCTGCCGACGGAATCGCGCCTTGAAGCGCCACGAGTGGCCGCTGGTCTTCGGCATGGGTGACGTAGGTATTCTATTGGCTTGAGCCCTGTGGAGGCGTCGGCGAAGGATAGGCCTGCGCTATGCTGACCGAATAGATGTCTCGCGCGAATCGTCGTCTTCAACGCGCACCCACACTCGGTGCTCGTGTGCGCCCGCTACTGCAGTCAGTTGAGCGCGGGGAGTGGACCACGGTCGCCAGGTTCCCGGCGGCCAGGGCTCGCTACGCCCGTTACGCGAAGGCGACACTCCGCCACCGCCGTACGGCATAGCTCCGGGAGAATGCCGTGAGAGCTCGACGCCGCCGTGGCACTCCTCGCGTTCCCGCGGAGGATCCGGACTTCAGCCGCGCGCTCGAGGCGATGACCGCGCCGGAGTTGCGCGCGTTCGTGCGCGGCGTGCTGGACGAACTCGACCCCGACGCGCGAACGACGATCGGCGATGCACTCGTGGCCCGTGCGGTGAAGGGCCGCGCCGGTTGGACGCCCCACGCTCCATCTCAGCGAATCGTCGATGACGCGAAGTCGTTCGCTGACGCAGCGCGAGTCGTGGGAAACGCCGACCCGGCCGACGTGAGCGAGCACCTGCGTCTGGGCAGCAAGGCGTTCCTTGCTGGCGACCACGCGAGCGCCCGAGCCGTCTTTGAGGCCCTCCTGCCGCCGATTGCCGTCGCGGACATCGACTTGGGTCAACACGAGCTCGTTGAGGAGGTGCTCGGCGTCGATACGCACGGCTGCGTCGCCCAGTACGTGACGAGCGTGTACACGACGACTCCTCTCGCGGATCGCGCCGCCGCGGTACAAGCAGCCATCGAGGACGTCGAAGGCGTCTCCACTCTCTTGAATCCGATCAAGGACACGGAAGACGTGTCCGCCGGGACGCTGCCGGATTTCGGTCTGTTCCTGCCATTGTGGGCAAAGCGTCTTGAACGCCGCCGGCCCTCGAAGGACGAGTGGGACAGCAACCACGAACGCTGGCTCCGTGAGGCGGTCTTTCGTTCGGACGGCGTCGATGGCCTTGGGCGACTCGCGCGAAAGACGAAGCGGCCACACGCGTGCCTGGCTTGGTGCGAAGCACTGGTGGATCGGGCCGATTGGGCGAAGGCGCTCTCTGCCTACGACACGTCCGCCGCGTTAGTCGGCAAGTCGCATTGGCGGGGCGAGCTCCTCGACGGCGCCGCTCTAGCCGCCCAACAGCTCGGACGGGCTGATGTCTCCAAGCGACTGGACGCAGCGTGGCGTGCCGCTCCCACGCTAATACGACTGCTGCGCTGGCTTGGTGCTGACGGTCGGGTACCGGCGGCATTGCGAACACGGGCGAAGAAGGGTCTGGCCCGCTGTCTCAGGACTGCGGGACGGCAGCTCGGATTGCTTCGCGTGCTCACGGGTGACCTGCGGGCCGCGGCCGACCTGCTATCGAAGGCCCCAGGTCTGGGCTGGTCGAGCGATGACCATCCCGGTCACGTACTGTTTCCGTCGTTCGCTGTCCTGCTGGCGAACAGGACATCGAGGAGGGTGAGCGACACAGTCCTGGCGGAACTCGAATCGACGTGTCGCGATCCGCTGGAAGGTCTCTCGCCTGACGACGACCACGGGAGGCCCAGGTTGGGCACGCCGTCGATCGTCACGCTGATCCGGGATGTGTCGTCGAGCATGATGTTGGCTGATGGGGATCGGAACGCGATGATCGATGCCATGCGCATCGCCGCGCAGAAGCGCGTTGAAGGAATCCTGGGCCACTCACGACGCCGGCACTACGGTCACGCCGCGATGCTGACGGGGCAGTGCATGGCGCTCGCGCCCTCGGAGCGCGCCAAGGATTTCGCGGCATGGATAGCGGCTTTACAACAGACGCACAAGCGTCGTCACGCGTTCAGAGAGGAACTGAGGCGCGCGATGGTGACTCTCGGAGTGTCCCCGACTGAGTGACGCTGCGGCCCTACCCTGTCGATCCTCGGCCCTGCGTCAAACTCGCACCGCAACGAGGCACAACGCGCGCCATCGGCGCGCCCCGGATTCTCAATGCCTTTTCGCGAGTGTGCCCAGAGTCCGTGGGTTCTCATCGTGAAATCAGGCGATTTTCCGGTCGAATTTCATGAAGGCGACGGTTTGAAAAACCGTCGCCTTCGCCAATGTAAAATGTGGATCCGCCAAGTGCTGATTTCACGTACACTTACGGACTGCGGTGAGGTGGCCGAGAGGCTGAAGGCGGCGGTTTGCTAAACGGAAACTCGCCTCTCGTCCAGCCTTGCCTTTCCTAGCAAATCTAACCGCTTCAAGCACTTCGGCGATCGAGTGACTTGGCTCCTGTTGGCTCCGGAAGCGCTGTTTTGGCGCGTCTCAGGGACAATCGCGGGGACAGTTCCGTGACAACAAAATGGTGTTCCGGACGCGCATCGGTTGCGCTGTCGCCTTGCGCGAGGCGGAGCCTGGAACGAAGAACCCGCCGGGGCCGAGCGATCCAGGCGCCTCGACGCCCGCGGCCACGGCCTGACGGCACCGCTGCGGATGCAGTCTGTCATCCTTCGGCAAGCAGCGACGCGTTGCGCCGTTGCGTCGATTCATCGACACCGCGGCGCAAAACGCCGTTCGCGAGCGCATCGTCCGAGGGTTCGCGGAGTACGACGGCGCTGCCGGCGCGATTGCCGCCGCGCCGGGTCGCAAGTCCTGTCGCTTGACACATACGCTCGGTCTGGACCGGGAAACGGCGCTGGACCTGACGCAAGAGACGTTTCTGAAGTTGTACCGGGCTGTGAGTTGAGGCAAGCCGTTCCCGAGCGGTTTTCGCTCACATGAAATTAGCGCATTTGCGCTGCCCCTTGAGCCATCTAGCAATTCCGACCCACTTGGTTGCCCGTGTTCTCGAACGTCAACGTATGAAGCGCAAATCTGCGACGGTTCCGGCAACGAACGACCAGAGCCCGGAGTGTGCTCGTCCGAGTGCGGATCCAGCTGCGCGGTGACAATGAGATCTGCCGAGCGGCAAAAGTAGTTGACTCCGCACACCAGCGAATGGGCTTATCATCGAGGCATGGAGCCGGACACTTGGAACGAGCCTGCCCGGAAGCCAATAGCCGAATCTTCCATCCTGCCATCGAGCCTTTTCGTTGATCCTGTGGGAGGGGTACGTCCTATGAGGAACCTAACCAGGTTGTTCGCTGTCTGCGCCTTGCTCACCGCCTTCGAGCATGAAGCTTTTGCGACGGCTGGAGCGAGAACGCCGTTTGTCACGCTGGAAGCGGAAGCAGGGACGCTTCAAGGGGGTGCCATCATCCGCTCGATTACTCCGGGAATGCAGGTGCCGAACGTAGCCACCTTGGAATTGGAAGCATCTGGCCACAGTTTAGTCGAATTGAGTAACAACGGTGACTCGGTATCGTGGGTGAATAACACCGGTGTGATCGCGAATACGATCGTAATCCGCGCATCCATCCCCGATACTCCGACCGGTGGAGGGATGACCGCCACGGTCAGCTTGTATGTGGACGGCGTATTTCGTCAAGCGATCACCCTGAGTTCCCTCCAATCGTGGGTTTATCGGGGCTCAACCACCAATCCCGATGACCCAAACGGAGGTGGGATGCCATACCACTTCTACAATGAGGATCGAAGTTGGATAACCGGGGACGCGATCGCTGTAGGAAGCACGATTACTCTGCAAAAGGACGCAGCCGATACGGCGTCGGTCTACGACATTGATTGCATCGATCTAGAAAATGTTCCGGCTGCGTTAAGCCAACCCGACAATTCGCTTTCCATCGTTGACTACGGAGCAGATCCAACTTTCACCACTGACTCGACGGTCGCTATCCAGAACTGCGTGGATGGCGCGCGTGCGCAGGGGCAGTCCGTGTGGATTCCTCCCGGCAGATATATGACAAACAGTGTTGCTCGCGGTGGATTGAACTTCGCAGGCGTGACGGTGAATGGTGCTGGAATGTGGTATTCGTTGATTTATCGTCAAGTTCCACTTCCGCCGCCAATTACTCCATGGCGGTCAAACATCAACGTGGGCTCGGGCACCACTCTACGAGACATTTCAATCGATTCTAATGCGATCTATAGAGGCGTCGGCGGAGCAGGTGGTGACGATTCTGGAATCACTGCCAGTGGCGCTGGTGGCTGGCTGATCGAGCGAGTCTGGGTGCAGCATTGCGACGCACAATGGTTGAGCGGCAGCAACGGTGTGATTCAGGATAGCCGAGTCGCCGATAGCTGGGCTGATGGGATAAACCTCAATAATGGCAACCGCCCCGATCCGGACAAAGTCGGTCTCAATCTCACCGTACAGAATTGCTTCGTCCGAGGAACTGGCGACGACGGGATTGCGACCTATTCCGACGCTGGCACGAACGGGGACAATTCACAAATGGATGGCACGAAAATCCTGAACAATACTTCCGTCGCGGCCTGGTGGGCCAATGGCATCCGCATCGCAGGCGGAAAGAACGTTCAGGTCATCGACAATCTCGTGAATAGCGTGTCGGCGAACAATGCCATGGACATCAGCGTCTTCGGCAACACCGGGCAACCGTTGGAGTCCGCGACCGTGCGTGGAAATATCTTGATCGGAGGTGGTGGTTGGAACGGTACTGACCGGCACGGCGTACACGTTGGCTCTCCGGCGAGCACCTCCCTGTTCCCCAACGCTTACACGGTCGTCACAATTTGCAACAACAGCATCCGCGATTCCCTTCGAGCAGGCCTCAAAATAGGTGCGACGTACGAGAACGTCACGGTTTGGAAAAACACGATCGACCATCCCGCAAATCAGGGCGTCTGGATCGCATCGGGAGTGACTGGCACCGGGTCGTTTTCGATGAATGTGGTGTCGAATCTGCTCGAAGGCCAGATCCCGTTTCAGAACGACTCGCCGGACACGTTTACGGCCACGTTGACCGATAACGAACCAGCCAAGGCCACGCCGAGCATCGCGTCGGTTCGTCGACATCACGGCGCAGAACGCCGCGCGCGAATCGATCCTAGTAGTCGCGTTACGCCGAAGATGAAGAGCACGTCAGCGCAGAGCGGGTCTCGGAAACCGGGCGGACACTGGCCTTCAGCCAGGTAGACCACTTGGTTCGGGACCGAGCCGATTCGCCAACCGCAATCGGGAAGTAGCGAAGCCTGGTACAAGACTCGGAGCGTGTTTGAGCGGTACAATATCGTGAACGCTGGCGATCTCCGCGAGGCTGCCAAGCTTCTCGACGCCGTGACAGGGGCAATTTCAGGGACAATCGAGCAAAATCAGCGAGGGCAGTCGGAAACCTGAAATCAGCAAGTCCTTGTGCGACAATAGTTAGCTCTTTGCGGTGAGGTGGCCGAGAGGCTGAAGGCGGCGGTTTGCTAAACCGTTATACGGCCCAAAAGCTGTATCCAGGGTTCGAATCCCTGCCTCACCGCCAGTTTTGTGCCCGGATTCATTGATCGTTTTTGATCCGGACCGCCCGTCTCCACCCCGTCTCCAAACTTCTGCAAGACGGTGCATCACTTAGCGTCAGATTTGACGCGCGCTGATCTCCAAACCACCCGCGCCTCGCGGTTCGTCCAGCAGCCGAATTGCGGCATCGAGCGCCGCCGGGCTCAGGTGCATGTAGCGCTGCGTCATGGTCAGGTCCGCGTGCCCCGCGAGCTCCTGGATCGCCCGTGCCGGCGCGCCTCGCATCGACAAGTGCGAGCAGAACGTGTGACGAAGGATGTGGACGCCCTTCCTCACCTTCGCCCGCTTCGACGCGAGGTTCATCCGGTTCTGCACGATCTGCCGCGTGAACGGTGAGCCATCGATCTGACACAGCACGCGTTTGCTGCGCAGGTGCCGATGCTCGACGAGTGCCGCGGTCAGCCTTTGGGTGAGCGGCACGTAGCGCAGCCGTCCACTCTTCGGCGTCCCGAGCTGCCCGTTCCAGTCGGACTGACGCACACACAACTGCCGCTTCGCGAGATCCACGTCAGCCCATTCGAGGCCGATAATCTCGCCGCAGCGCAACCCGGCGTCACCGCCCAGCAGCACCACGAGCAGCGTGCGGACATCAATCGATCGTGCGACCTCGACGAGCCGTTCGTAGGCGTCGAAATCGTGGAACGCCGCGGTGCCGTGCTGCACGCGCAGCAATTTCACCGTGCACGGCATCCGCTCGATCACTTCCCACTCGACCGCTCGCTTCAGCAACACGCTCAGCGCGTTGAGGACGTTGTTCACGGTCTTGGGCGACTTCAGTTCGAGTTGCGCCTTCAACCGCTGCACGTCTTCGCTCTTGATCGCGTCGAGCCGTCGGCGGCCAAACATCGGGATCAGATACAACCGCATGATCGCGCGCTTCGCGGCGATACTGCTGGGCTTCAGCCGATTCGCAATGGCGTGGCCTTCGATGAATCTCGGCGCGAACGCTTGTAAGGTCGGTACCTCCTTCTTGGGTGTGTCCAGCGCTGGGTTAAGGAGCCGCTCGAACAGGACACGCTCGCGGCCTTCAGCCCAGCGCATGGCGACCGATCGCGCCGACATCTTGGCGCGCCTGCGCTCGCGCAGGCTGCGTTTGCCGTCAGGTGTGACGACCTGGATGTCGACCTCCCAGCCGCCTTTCCGATACGGACGGATTTTCACGCTCATCTCCGGTTACTCCTCCGGTGATGGCGCGCGCTTCTGGTCCAGCCAGTTTAGCAAATCGGCGCTGCGGAACAGGACCCGTCGGCCGATGCGCGTGACGCCTGGAAGCTGACGTCGCTCGAGCATCATGTAGATGGCACGCCGGCTCGTGCGCAGGAGGTCTGCCGCTTCGTCGACGGTGAGCAGGGTCGGCAGGGACATGTCAAGCATCCAGGCCCGCAGGACGCATCACATCACGCTGATCTCCTCGATGTCTGTCTGAATCTGACATGTCGAAATCTGACATGTCATTTCCAGACAGACACACGCGGAACGCTCGCGGACAATCGCCCCAGGGGTGCACATGGGACGATGGGGCCGAGACGAGGAGCGTTCACCTGAGCCGCCCGCGTCAGAGCCTGGGCGCGCGGATGGCCGTGAGCGTGTGGAGACCATCCGCGAGCTACCCGACCAACTCACCCGAGACCGCGAGCCGGGCGTCCGCGAGCGCGAACATCACCTCACCCTCCCCTCAGGTCCTGATCGCGAACCCGTGCGAGATGAGGCACGGGTGTATCACCTCCGTGGATCGGAAGTCGATCTGCTGGAGCGGGCGGCGTGCTTCCGGTCGGTGTTCACGGACGATCTCCGGCGCGCGAGCGGCGACGAAGCGGGCGCGAGCACAGACCTGCGCTCCCTCGAGCGCCAGGGACTCATCGAGGAGCACACCGTGACGCGACTCCGCGACGCCACGGTCGCGGACGTTGTGACGGTTACAGACGATGGCAAGGCGCTGCTCGACCATCACCGCGATCCGTGCCAGGACGTCGGCCAGGAGTACTACGCCGGGTGGGTCAAACCTGCGGAGGTGTGGCACGACGCGAGCCTGTTCCGGATGTGTTGGGAGATGGAGTCCGAGCTCGGAGGTAACAGTGCCCGGATCGTGCGCGTTGTTCTGGACGACGAGCTGAAGGCCCGTGCATACGAGGCGCTGCACGAAGCGCGCGACAAAGAGGACAACGAACGCGACGCCCGTCGGGCCGTCGCCGGCGTACAAGGTCTGCATCTCGACGAGCACGATCGCTTCGTCTTTCCGGACGTCCGGCTCGAGGTCGAGGACCGTGACGGAACGATCCGGACCGTGGATCTCGAACGGATCACCGAGCACTACCACCGCGGTCACATCAGTGGCAAGGCCGGCGCCGGGTTTCGAATGTTCCGCGGTTCCTCGTCCGGCGCACGCGGCGGCACGCCCCGCGATCACCTCAACGTCGGGAAGTTGCTGCGATGATGTCCGACTTGGAGCGAAGCCAGGGCCTCGCGTATTTCGGCTACACGCCGCGCCAAGCGCACTTCCTGACGCTCGTGACGTTGCATGGCGGCTACTTCCTCCGGCGTCAGTACGTGCAATTCACCGGCGCGGGACATGGCCTGGCGGCGGTACGCCTCCTCGCTAAGGCGCATGCACACGGCCACATCCGCCAGCTGCCGTTCGGTCGGCACGGCGCGATGTTCCATCTCTGCGCGCGTCCTCTGTATGCGGCCGTTGGCCAGGAACACAATCGCAACCGTCGCCCGGCCGAGTGGATTGCCGTCGTGCGGAAGCTCATGACGCTGGACTTCGTCCTGACACAGCCGGCGGCGCAGTTCTGGGCCACCGAGGAGGACAAGTCGGCGATGTTGCGTGAGCTGGGCGTCGACGAGCGGAAGTGGCCCGCGAAGCGATACCGGCCGCGCCACGGCGCCAAGGCCCTCACGACACGCTATTTCGTCGACAAGATGCCCTGGTATCGCGAGGTCGACGATCCTCGGTTGTGGCTCGCCTACGTCAACGCGGAGAGCACGTTGGCCGGCTTCGAGACGTTCCTCCGCGAGTACGCCGCCGTGCTCGACGCAGTGGCGTCCGGCGTGTCATACGTCGCTATCGGTCCGTGCCGAGCGCGAGTGGGCCCGTGGTTCGAACAGAGGCAGGGTCACGCGCCTGCGCCTGAGCGGGTCTTCTCCGTGCCAGCGTTTCTGGACTATTGCTCGATGCGCCGCGATGTTGAGATGGGGGATCTTCGTCACCTGGGCATCGCCGACATCGATCGTTTCCGTGAGCTCCGGAGGCGATTCGCCGCCAGACCGTTCAACGATCTCTACCGACGCTGGGTGCATGACGGAGATGTGGCGGTTCATGCGGCGGAAGCGGATCCGCCAAAAGCACAGCCCTGTGCGCTGCGCGTCCACGAACTTAGCTTCCGCTACGATCACTGACCTTCTGCACAGTTCTACGAATAGGGCCCAGATCAGGGTGACGTCCGGCCGGCGAGTCGATGTCACCCTCGAGGTCACCACTGGTAGCCCTCGCCCAGTCGAGAACCGGCACGAATCCGCAGAACCGAGCGGGGTTCACCGCCAGCTGT
>WNFC01013558.1_pt1 | contig 10411 bp, 8 predicted proteins | sample 5400541 | NCBI WGS metagenome assembly WNFC01 (sample SAMN13153342, study PRJNA577476) | soil metagenome | isolation source: 120 cm saprolite under Douglas fir tree site 2 hole 2 replicate 1 | place: USA:California | collected 2015-04-18 | reverse complement strand
TGAAATTGCCGCCGCCGGTGGCGCTTGGCCTGAATGGAAACTGAATGGAAGGGTGGCGTCAGGCCTTGAAGCGGTCCTCGTCAATGCCGTACTTGTGGACCTTGTAGCCCACGATCCGCTCCGTGGAGTCGAGGAGCCGCGCCGCGCGCGCGCGATTGCCGCGGGCGGTCTTGAGCGCGTCGAGGATCAGGTCCTTCTCATAGGCGGCCACCGCCGCGGACAGGCCGAGCCGCGACATGGTCCCGGAGACCTCGGCCGTCTGCAGCGTCGGCGGCAGGTGATGGCCGTGGATCACGCCCCCCTCGCAGACGAGCACGGCGCGCTCGATGCAGTTCTCCAGCTCGCGCACGTTGCCGGGCCAGTGGTAGCTCATCAGCATGTCGATGGCGGTGGTGGCGATGCGGCGGACGTCCTTGGTCTCGCGGGCGGCGTACTTCTCGACGAAGTGGTCGGCCAGGAGAGGGATGTCGGGCTTGCGCTCGCGCAGCGGCGGCAGGTAGACGCTGAACACGTTGAGCCGGTAATAGAGGTCCTCGCGGAACGCCCCCTGCTGCACCGCCGCCTCGAGGTCCTTGTTGGTGGCGGCGATGAGGCGGACGTTCACCTTGATGGGCTTCACGCCCCCCAGCCGCTCGAACTCCTTCTCCTGCAGGGCGCGCAGGAGCTTCACCTGCGTGGAGGGCGTGAGCTCGCCGACCTCGTCGAGGAAGAGGGTGCCGCCGTCGGCCAGCTCGAAGCGGCCTTTCTTCTGCGCCCGCGCGTCCGTGAAGGCGCCCGGCTCGTAGCCGAAGAGCTCCGACTCCACCAGCGCCTCCGGCAGGGCGCCGCAGCTCACCTTGATGAGCGGCCGGTCCGCCCGCGGCGAGCCGTAGTGAATCGCGTGCGCAACCAGCTCCTTGCCCGTGCCCGACTCGCCGCGCACGAGCACGGTCGTGCTCGACGGGGCCACCTGAGCCACCTGGTCGTAGAGCTGCTGCATGGGGCGCGAGTTGCCGATCAGGCTGCGGATCTGGTAGCGCTCCTTCAGCTCGTGCCGCAGCTTCGTGTTCTCCTCGACCAGGCGTGAGCGCTCCGCCTCCACCAGGCGATGCACGCGCACGGCCTGCCCGAGCATCGCGCCCACGATGGAGAGACGCGCCGTCTCCTGGTCGTAGCGCCGGTCCTTGCGATGGGGAAGGGCGACTCCCAACGTTCCCACCGTTCGTCCGCTGACCGTCACCGGCACGCAGACGTAGGTGAGCTCGCCCTTGCCCTGCGCACCCAGGACCCCGGTGCGATTGAGGAACAGCGGCTCGCGGCTGACCTCCGGAACCACGATCGGGCGCCCGCTCTCGACGACCCGGCCCGTGATGCCTTCGCCCGGCTTGTAGCGCGCCCGCCGCGCCTTCTGCCATCCCGCACCGACGGCCGCCTCGACGGTCAGATCGTCGCCGTCCGCCTCGCGCAGCGCGATGGTGACGCTCACCGCGCCCAGGCTTTGCTCGATGTGCTCGAGCACGCGGCCCAGCGCCGATCGGATGTCCAGGGCGGAGGCGAGGGTCTGGCTGATTTCGAGGAGGTCCGCCAGGACCTTGGGCTCCGCCGGAGGCATGGGGGCGGAATCCTACAGAATTGTCAGGAGGATCTCAAAAAGGACCAAACGTGCTAGATCGGCTGAACGGACGGAGACGGGAACGGAGACGGAGACGGGGACGGGGACGGGCGCGGGCTCTCCTGCGAATCCACGGAGAAACGCCGATAGCCGCCATAGGTCCGACGGAAACGACGCCGGAACTTCTTGAAGAGCAGCACGCGGCCGGCGGCCACCGTCTCCTCTTCCGCGGGCAGCCACACCGCATCGTCGACCTTCCGGAACTCGATGCGCGTGGAGAGGGAGGAGACGGACGCGCCGAGGCCCCCGCCCCACTTGAGCGGCGCGATGTTCGCGAGCTCCGCGCGCACGATCTCCTGCTCGCTCTCGTCCACCCAGATGCGCCCGTGCACCTGGCGGAGCAGGCGGTCGTTCTCGGTCGTCCGCGCGCGCGGCCTCGGCGTGAACTCGAGCACGATGGCGGGACGCCCGGCCAGGGGCTCGCGCGCGATGGCGCGGAAGTCGTAGCGATCGAGGATCGCGGACAGACGTACCCCCGGACGCTCGGACACGGCGCGTCCGCTGCGCACCGCCTCCGCCAGCTCGCGCGCCTCGCGGTCTTCGCGCGCCTGGCGGCCCGGTGAGAGCGGGCGTCCGTCCTCCTCCACCAGCCGCCGCACGGGCCGGCCCTTCACGGAGAAGATCTCGAAACGCCGGCTATGGCTCTCCTCGATCGCGCCCCGATCGTCGAGCTCCTCGCGCACGGAGAGCAGGTCGTAGGTGTAGAGGTCGAGCACCTCCTCGCGATGGCGCTGCTTGTCGACGAGGCCGCGGACGTAGGCATTCCCCTCCGGAAGGGGCGCTTCCGCGCGCCAGAGGAGCAGCGCCGCCGCCACCGCGGCCCGGCGCATCAGAAGGGGAGGACGATCGACGCGTGCACGCGCGCGCGGCGCTGGCCCGGAAGCGGGCGCAGGGCGTAGCCGCCGTCGACGCGCACGCGCCCTTCGCCGCCGCCCGGCCACTCCAGGCCCACGCCTACGTCGTCGCGATAGCCCGCGCCCTGGAGCCCGCGGGTCCAGGCCGCGCCGCCGTCGTAGAAGGCGATCAGGTCCGGCCATCGCGCCGCGGGGTGGAGACGGCCCTCGACCGTGCCCAGCACCTCGTCGTTGCCGCTCAGTGTCTTCAGGCCGTAGCCGCGCAGCGTGCCCATGCCGCCGAGGGCGAACCGGCGCTGCGGGGGCAGGTCCGAGCCCAGGCCCAGCAGCAGGCGGCCATCGACCGCGAAGAGGGTCGCGAGGTCACGGCGTCCATGGAGATGGCCGATGAAGCGGCGGTAGGACGCGCCGCCGGCGTCCGTACGTCCGCCGATCTCGAACGAGGCATCGACCCGCGCCGACTGATCGCGGCGGAGCCGATCGCCGTAGGGCTCGCGCATCAGGAACGAGTCGCGCTCCACCACCGGCGTCGCGTAGAGCGGCGCGCCCGCCGCCCAGCGCGCGGTGAAGAGCACGGCATTGCGGGGGCCCTCCTCGACCTCCGGGTTGAGACGCGCCGTCCTCTTGAAGAAGAAGACGGAGTCGCGGGCGAGGACGGGGAGGCTCTCGAACCGGTCGCGCCGATAGGAGACGCCGAGGTGGAGGCGCGGGGAGGGCCGCAGGAAGGCGTAGGCTTCGTGGCCGCGGCGGCGGAAGTAGTCCTCGGTGATGGAGAAGGCGCGCACCACGCCCGGCGTCAGCTCCACGGGGTACTTGCGGAAGGCGTCGTCGGTGTCCGTCAGGTCGTGGAACTCATAGCCGAGGACGAGCCTTTGACCCGCGAACGGGCGCTGGGCACCCAGCGCGAAGCGCGCGTCGTGCGACTTGAAGCCGTAGGCGGCGCGGGCATAGACGCGCGCGTGCTCGAGGGCGGCGGGATCGAACACAGTCAGCTCGAGGCCCGCTCCCGGAGCCAAGCCCTCCACCCGGTTGTAGAGGGGCGAGAGATCGGGTCCCTGGATCCGCACGCGCACCTTCGCGGGCACGGGCGCGACGGCCACCTTCAGCCGCACGCCCTCGGGCAGCGGCTCGACCGTGTAGGGGGGCTCTGCCGCCAGCCGGAACGCGCCGCCCGATCCGGACTGGAGGCGCCGCAGCCCCGCGCGCAGATCCTTCTCTGTGAGCACCTCGCCATTCTTGAGCGCGAGGAGCGTCCGCGCCTGCGCCTCCGCCCCGCCCTCGACGCCGGTGAGGTCGAGCTTCCGCAGGCGGCCCTCGTCCGCGCGCAGGGTCAGCACGCCCCGCTCGGCGTCCCAGGCCGCGCTGACCCGCCCGCCCAGATACCCATGCGCCTGGTACCGCTGCTCGAGGTCGGCGGCGTACGTGGCCACCTCGCGCCGCAGGCGGCCGCCGGGGCGCAGCACGATCGCGCGGTACACCGCCGCCGGCGAAAAGGCCGCGATCCCCTCGAGCACGATGTCGCGCACCACCGGCGCCTCCGCGACCGCGACGGGGGGCGCGGGAGTGGCGCGAGCGGCCGAAGGCGGCGCGTCGGGGACGGCGGCCGGCGGATGTCGCGCGGCGCAGCCGCCGGCCGTCGTGGAGAGGATCAGGATGAGGGCGGTGGCACCGCCGCGAGGCCGCACGTTCCCATTGTAGCGGCCCGGCCCCGGCCGTCCGGGCTAGACGTCCGAGATCAGGCGGCGCAGGAGCGGCAGCGACGGGCCGCCGGGCTCGGCCAGGAAACGCAGGCCCAGGTCGTAGAGCACGCGCCCTTGCGCCCCGTGCGGCTCCACGCGCACGACCTCTCCGCGGACGCCGACGGGGATTCCGCCGCGCGGCCGCAGGGTGAGATCGAGTGGACTGCCCACCGGCACCGCCCGCGCGAACGACACGAGCAGGCCGCCCTCGGAAAGGTTCTTGGCGCGGGCGGCGGCCGCGTGACCCTCCGCCCGCACGGTCACGCGATGGGTGACGGGCACACGCGGATGCTGGCGGCGCTCGCCCCCGCTCACGGTCACGCGGTTCTTGCCCTCCGCCTTCGAGCGATAGAGCCCCTCGTCCGCGCGCTTGATGAGCTGCTCGAGGTCGGCGGCGTCGTCAGGGAAGGTGGCCACGCCGCCCGACATCGTGACCGCGGGCCCGCCCTTGCGGCGCCGGAAGTGCTCCTCGACGCGCTTGCGGATGCGGTCGGCGACCACGAAGGCGCCCAGGCGCGGCGTGTCGGGCAGGATGAGGGCGAACTCCTCGCCCCCGTAGCGGGCCGCGATGTCCACCTCGCGCAGGCTCTGCGTCATCAGGGAGGCCGCCTTCATGAGCACCCCGTCGCCGGCGAGGTGGCCGTGCGTGTCGTTCAGGTGCTTGAAGTCGTCGAGGTCGAGCATGGCCAGCGAGAGTTTGAGGCCGTGGCGCTTGCTGCGCTGCGTCTCGCGCCGCAGCGCGCTCAGGAAGTAGGCGTGGTTGAAGAGGCCGGTGAGGCCGTCCGTCACCGCCGAGCGCGCCGTGCTCTCGTAGATCGCGATCTCGATGACCTTCGGGTTCTTGAGCTCGTGGCACACGTTGACGAAGTAGTCGAGGAGGGCCACCCGCAGCCCGACGTCGCGATGGGTCTCCTTGCGCAGGCTCTCGCGGTGACGACGGATGCGGCGCCAGTGGCGCTCGGCCTCCGTCTCCGAGAAGCTCAGGTGAGTGAGGATGTAGAGGATGGCGGAGTAGACGGACTCGCCTTCCTTGCGCCGGCTCTCGAAGCGGGCGAGGAGTCTCTCTTCGTCCGGAGGGTTCGCCTCCAGGAGCTGAAGCAAGGCCTGGCGGATACCGTCGTCGTCTGCACTCGTCATCGCACGACCCGTTTCTCGGGCACGAGACGAGGGAGAGGGTATGATAGCCCCCGGCCGCTGTCCAGCCCCGGCCCGCCGTCCAGGCTTCAATCATGACCCATCTCGCGCTCCTCGCCCTCATGGCCGCCACCCCCGCCGTGGCCGCTCCGGACGTGTACTTCGAGCAGACCACGGTCGTGTTCGAGGACGGCCGGCCGGCAGGCCCGGGAGTGGTCTCACGCGTGTGGTACGCCGGCCGCCGCATGAGGATGGAGCCGGGAGACACCGTCGACGGGCCGGCCCTCATCCTGCGCATCGACCAGGGCAAGGCCTACCGCGTCGACCCGCCGGGCAAGCGCGCGATCGTGCTCGACCTCGAGCGCCTCCGCGCGCGCGCGCAGATGGACCTGTCGCTGGCCGGCGACCTCATGGGGGCGGGCGAGGACGCGCGGGTGCGCACCTCCGCGCTCCGCGACAGCAAGACCATCGCCGGCCATCTCTGCCGCGGCTTCCGGATCAGCGGTCCGTCCGCCGTCCTCGATCTCTACGTCGCTTCCGACCTGCCCATCGGCGTCTCCGCTTTCGCGGACTTCCTGGAATGGTCGGGGGCGACGCAATCGCTGGCCGGCTTTGTCGAGGAGCTCCGCAAGCTGCCGGGGTTCCCCCTGGAGACGCGCTCGCGGGTCACCGTGCTCGGTGACGTGCAGGAAACGCTCTCGACCGTCACGCGGCTGAAGGTCGGCCCCGCGGAGCGCCGGCTTTTCGAGCCCCCGCCCGGCTATCGCCTGGAGCCGGAAACCGAACAGGCTCCGTAAGGAAGGATCATGCGCATCCTGCTCTCGATCGTGTTCAACGCGGTGGCGCTCTACGCGACCGCGCTCGTCGTGCCCGGCATCTCGTTCCACGGTAACTTGGTCATGCTGCTGGTGGCGGGAGGGATCTTCGGGCTCTTCAACCTGATCGTCCGCCCGATCGCGATGCTCCTGTCCCTGCCGCTCCTGATCGTGACCCTGGGCCTCTTCTACTTCGTGGTGAACGGCATCCTGCTCTGGGTCGCGTCGTTCTTCTTGCCCGGCTACAACGTCGCGGGCCTCGTGCCCGGGATCCTGGGCAGCCTGGTCTTCACGATCGTGAACTGGGCGCTACACGCGCTCTTCGCGCCGAGGGAGTAGAGCGCGTTCGTTGTCGTTGTTGTTGTTGTTCCTGTTGACAGACCGACCTGGCCACAACCTCTCATCTGCTCACCGTGTCGATCGATCCGTTTCTTTCTTGGTCAATTCCCTTTCGGCCGCGCCAGCGCCGCCACCGCGCGCGCGATCTCGTCCGGTGACGACGGTTTCGCGAGATGCTTCTGGAAGCCGGCATCCAGCGCGCGTCGCCCCTCGTCCGGCCGCGCCTGCGTGGTGAGGGCGGCCGCGGGAATGGTGCCGCCGTGCTCCGGGTCGAGGGCGCGCAGCCGGCGGATGAGCTGGTAGCCGTCCTCGCCCGGCATCTCGAGATCGCTGACGATCACCGCCGGCGGGTTGCGGTCGACGTCGTCGAGGGCGTCCACCACGTTTCCGGCCGTGCGCACCTGGGCTCCAACCTGCCGCAGCGCCGCCGCCACCAGCTCGCGCGCCTCCCCATCGTCGTCCACCACCAGCACCTTCAGGCCGCGGAGATCGACGGCGGGCGCCGCCTCCAGGCGCGGCTCGCGCGCCTCCGGGAACATCAGGGGCAGGCGTACCGTGAACGTGGCCCCCTGGCCCTCACCTCGGCTGCGCGCGGAGGCGGTGCCCCCGTGCAGCTCGACCAGGTGGCGCACGAGCGCGAGCCCGAGACCGAGGCCACCGTGGGTGCGCGTGCTCGACGAGTCGCTCTGCCGGAAGCGCTCGAACACGTGGGGCAGGAATTCCGGACGGATCCCGGCGCCGGTGTCCTCCACCACGACGTCCACGTGGCCGGCCGCGCGTCGCAGGTCCACGCGGATCCGCCCGCCGCTGGGCGTGAACTTGATGGCGTTCGAGACCAGGTTCCATACGATCTGTTGCAGCCGATCGGGGTCTCCGGAGACCCGCGCTTGCCCGGAGAGCGTGACCTCGAGCCGGATCTCCTTGGCCGTGGCCGCCGGGCGCAGCGTGTCGAGCGCCTCTTCGACGACCGTGCCCAGCTCGACCGGTCGGACCTCGAGGCGCAGCTTGCCCATCACGATGCGCGAGACGTCGAGCACGTCGCCCACGATCTGCGACTGGGCCTTCGCGTTGCGGTCGATGACGTCGATGGCGCGCGCCCGCTGCCCTTCGTCGAGCTGCCCCGTCTTCAGGAGGTGGGCCCAGCCCACGATCGCGTTGAGGGGCGTGCGCAGCTCGTGCGAGAGCGTGGCCAGGAACTCGTCCTTGGCCCGGTTGGCCGACTCCGCGTCGCGCCGTGCCGCCCGCTCGCTCTCCAGGAGGAGCTGCCGTTCCTGCTCGATGCGGATGCGTTCCATGAACTGGCCGAGCTGGCTGCCCACGCCGAGGAAGCCGCCGAGCAGCTCCGGATCGGGCTCGCGCTCCTGGGCGCTGAAGAACTCGAGGACGCCGAGGCACTCGCGCCCGAACGTCACCGGGACGGCGAACGCGCTGCGCAAGCCCGACTCCAGCGCGGCCGCCTTCCGCGGGAAATTGTTGTCTTGCTGGAGGTCGGTGATCCAGGCCCCTTCGAGCGAGGTCCAGACGCGCCCGGGCAGTCCGACGCCGGGCGAGAGCGGCGTCCGGCGCGAGACGGCCTCGAACTCGCCCGCCGGTCGGCCCGGCTCCGCCCACAGCTCCACGCAACGCAGGACGTTGGCCTCGCGGTCCACGCGCCAGAGCGCGCCGAAGCACCAGTCCAGGCCCCGGCACGTCGTCTCCAGGAGCTGGCGGAAGCTGTCCTCGAGCGTGGTGGCCCGGGCCAGCACATCCGTCACCGCGAACTGCGTCTCCTTCCGCGCCGCGCTGGCCTTCTGCGCCTCCTCACTGCGCCGCGCTTCCGTGACGTCCGTGAGCATGGCGAAGGCGCCCACGAACGCGCCGTCCTCGACGAGCGGAGTGGCGGCGGCGCGGAGCCAGACGAGGCGTCCGTCCTGGTGACGGAAACGAAGCTCGGTTCGGTCCGGCTTCCCCCCCGTGGGCCGGGACCAGGCCTCGCGGGCCGCCGCGGCGTCCTCCTCCGGCACGAAGTCGTAGGCGCTGCGTCCGAGCAGCTCTTCGGTCCGGTAGCCGAGCATGTCCGCCAGGTGCTGATTCACGTAGACGGTCTCTCCCGCGGCATCGACGTGCCAGATGCCCTCCTGGGCCGTCTCCACGATGTGCCGGAACCGTGCCTGGCTCTGGACGAGCTCCGCGCGCCGCTGCTCGGACTGTTGCGCCGCGGCGCTTCCCGCGCGCCGCCGCCGCTCGTTGAGGATGCTGATCGCGCATCCGGCCAGCGCGAAGAGGGCCATGCGCACGGCGTAGCCGGTGGGGGTGACGGGCAGGGTGGCGCGCGGCTTGAGGGACAGAGCGTGCGCGACGACCAGCGAGACGAGGGTGGCGAGCAGCCCCGGACCCGCGCCGCCGATCCAGGCGCTGGCCATCACCGCGACCAGGAAGACGGTCAGGGGGACACTGTTGCCCAGGATGGGTTGCCGGCCAGGGCGACGAAAGCCACCGCCGCCGGATAGGCGGTCCAGGACGGCCGGGACGCATTCTCGCCGGTCCGTCCGTGCGTTACGAGCTGCCTCCCGTCCGCCAGAGCAGACCTCCCCCCACCCCAGGATATGGCGGATTTCCCGGTCCGAGGGGGAGTTCGCGTGCTTTCAGACGCGGCTGGCGATGGCTTCCGCGATCTCGGTCGTACCGGCCGTACCCCCGAGATCGCCCGTGAGCTTCTTCCCTTCGCGGAGGACGGAGTACACCGCATTGCGCACGCGCTCGGCCGCCTCGTGCTCGCCGAGGTGGTCGAGCATCATGGTGCCGGAGAGGATGAGCGCCATCGGGTTCGCCTTGTTCTTGCCCGCGATGTCGGGCGCGCTGCCGTGAACGGCCTCGAAGATCGCCACCGTTTCCCCGATGTTGGCGCCCGGCGCCATGCCCAGCCCGCCGATGAACCCCGCACACAGGTCGGACACGATGTCGCCGTACAGGTTCTCGAGCAGCATCATGTCGAAGCGGGTCGGGTCGAGGACGAGCTGCATGCAGGTGTTGTCCACGATCATCTCGTCGTACGTGATGTCCGGATAGCCGGCGGCGACGGCCCGGCAGCAGTCCAGGAAGAGGCCGTCCGAGAGCTTCATGATGTTGGCCTTGTGCACGGCGGTGATCCGCTTGCGGCCGTGCTCGCGCGCGTAGGCGAAGGCGAACTTCGCGATGCGCGTGGAGGCCTTCTCCGTGATGATCTTGATCGACTCGACGACGCCCGGCACCACGACGTGCTCGAGGCCGCTGTAGAGGTCCTCCGTGTTCTCGCGCACGACGACGAGATCCACGTTGTCGTAGCGGCTCTTCACCCCGGGCAGCGTCTTCACCGGACGCAGGTTCGCGTAGAGGTCGAGGGTCTTGCGCAGGGCCACGTTCACCGAACGGTGGCCGGTGCCGATCGGCGTCGCCGTCGGTCCCTTCAGCGCGACCTTGTCGCGCTGGATCGACTCCAGGACCGCGGGCGGCAGCGGGTTGCCCTCGCGGCCGGCGGCTTCGGCGCCCGCCATGACCGTATGCCAGTGGAACTCGATGCCCGTCGCCGAAAGCACGCGCACGGTGGCCGCGGCCACCTCCGGTCCGATTCCGTCGCCGGGGATGAGGGTCACGTCGTAGGATTTCATTGGCGTCCTCGCTCCGGCTTCTTCTTCACCAAACGTCTTGCCGCGAGTGAATCGCGGCGACGACGGCAGCGGAAAGCCTCCGCTGCGGAAAACGCCTCCCTTACGGTATTTCCTTGCCCGCGCGCGCGCGCCCGGTGCGGTCCTTGGGAGCCTGCCGGGCCTGGCGCTTCAGGATCCGCATCACCTCGGCGGGCGTGCGCGCGCGCTGGAGGATGCCGACCTCGGACTCCTTCACCTTCCCCCGCCGCACCAC
>WNFC01010213.1_pt1 | contig 10411 bp, 10 predicted proteins | sample 5400541 | NCBI WGS metagenome assembly WNFC01 (sample SAMN13153342, study PRJNA577476) | soil metagenome | isolation source: 120 cm saprolite under Douglas fir tree site 2 hole 2 replicate 1 | place: USA:California | collected 2015-04-18 | reverse complement strand
CAGCATATGAAAACACAAAGGAAGGTAAGAACAAAAGAGGACACAGGATGCACATCAATTGCCATGTGGGAGGGCTAAGACAAAGCAATATCATGTGGAAGACAGACCAGAGGAAGGGGAAGGAGGAAAGGAAAAGTACAACCAGGAAGGGTGCCACATTGATTAGTCCTAGACAGAGGTGGTTGAGGGGCATGGACATGGGGATGAGTGGACACCATTGAGAAAAGGGAGAAGGGGCAAGGAGAGAAGATGTAAGAAACGAAGGAAACAACTGGCAGGCAGAAAGAGTGTCAAGTTGATTCACTCATATGGATAGAGGCCACATGAGCAAATCAAGGCTGCATCAAGGCACAACAGCAACAGCAGGCCAGCATGGGTTTAATGGTGGCAGTTAAGGAGAAGGAGGGGTGGGGGGTTAGGAGATATGGTTCAACTCTTATATATGTTGCTGCACTGCTTAGAACTAGTAGGTGCCATTTGAATTAGGCACCCTGCTATAACAGTTCCACTCCATCATTCCACCTACAGTTCAGAAGTCCACATTACATTGTGCAAGTGCTAGAGAGTTAAACAACTATGAATACTTCTAATTAAACTGTAACTCTTAACTGGCATTTGCGCCTCTCTTTCTTAACTGAACATGCCTCGCACGAGGCACTCTGGTAGCCTTCTTCTTGGCCTCGGATCTCACAAATGTCTCATTTTCAACTGCTCCGGTCAAGGGCACATCGGGTACATTGGGCTTGGACATGGCAGCATCACCTTCTGGGGGGGGTGATGCAGGATGTTGAGAAGATGGTGAGGCAAATGACAGGGTAATAGTGGACGGGTTGACATCTGCATCACCCAGCCACTGGATAAGGTCTTCAATCTCATCGAATCCAGACTCAGATGTGCCTAGGTTTGTTTGTACAGCTGATGTGGTGGGCCTTGAGAAAAGGTGTTCATTATACCAGGCTAGGAGCCAAGAGTGATAAGCAGGCAGGAGGTGTAAGATGATGCACTTGTATTGGGAGAAGCGTGCCCTCCAGTCAACGCCGCTAGGGCCTTTTGCCCTCTTAGCAAACACTTGATCTGGCCTATAGACAAAGGTTATCTGTAACAAAGCATGATATCAGAAAGACAATACAATAATAAGTGTAAGTTGAAACTCACAATTGTGGCCACCAGGGCAATCATGCCTAGTGTTGTTTTTGTAAGGCCCCAGAGTGTGACTTTCGATAGATGCTTTCCGATGGGATCACCATCCATTGATGACTTCCCATGCAAAACACTCTTAAGAAACTGAGATGTAGTTAGCAATACAATAGGCAAAATGAATTCTAGGACTTATATTTACAAGAACATCTGCTTGAAACACCTCTAGACTTTTACTATTATTGCCTGGGAAGAGCATGGGTGCCAATATGGGATACTTCTCACCAGGTTTCTTTGGGTTCTGGAGTAGGGCTTCCAGTTCTGGGACTCCAGCACAGGGAGCTTAGGATCCAAAGTGCAAGGGGTCGATCTTAAGGAGTTGAGCTGCAATCTGGTGTGCTGTATACACTGTATTGAAATGCTCTTGCTTGAGCTGTTGTAAAAACTTGTACAAAATACTTAGCTAGAGTAATATTGAGTGAAGTGGGGACTTACAATAGATTTAAAGGACTCCTTGCACGATGGTGTTGAGAGAATAAGCCTAAGGGAAGGCGAAAGGGATGTGTAGACCTCAGCGATGGTTGCCATTTCCTATTCAAGGGGGCTATTATAGCAGTGAGGGCTCTCAATGTCCACACCAATAGGGCACTCCAGGTCGAGCATCTTAGGGTCCATCCAGAGCTTGTAAGTGAAGGAGAACCTTCCCCCTGCAAGAGAAATCTCCTTGTCCTTGCTGCTCAACACTGACTTGTGGCTCCTTGCCCTACCAGACAACTTGGTGGATTCTAGCTTCCTATTTCTCACCTGCAGAGCCTTGAACTGTTCAGCAATAGCCTGGTGGCTGTTGTGAGCAGACCTCAGAGCCTGGCAGGTGCATGACATTACACTGGGAAAAATCAGTAGATAGTCAACATAGAAATAATAAGATAACGCACTCTGATTAGGTCCTCCTTAGAAACACCAGCAGTGGATATCAGAACAGAAATTGGTATGAACAGCTTATTGAGCTCCATATCCAGTTCGCTACTACCAGATCTGGACTCTTGCTCATTAGATGCATAGGAGTCATTGTTGGAGGCAGGCATGAAGGTACAGATGCAGTGGTTGACAACTTGAATTGCCTAGACAAAGAGGGTCTGATTTATACATAGTCAGTATGCCTTGAGGTAAGATTATGAGGACCCACTAGCTAATGACATATGGACTAACAGGGACTTAACATTGTTGAGGAAATGAGGTGCATGTTGATAAGGTCTAGAGTGTCAGCATGGATGTGGCACAAAACACACAGGAATCATATGTAGATCCAGATTATGGGACACTGGATATAACCATCTAAAGAATCCATTAGTGTCATCTCAAAGATCTTGCCTGATTTATAAATACATACCAATGTATGGTCGCCTTGAAACCCTGTGCGTAGGCTTGGCATGTGGCTGGTTACCTTTGAATGACTCTAAGGACAATTATAATTAATTACAAGGCAATTGTGAGTTGCTTAGCAGGCAACCTTGCAGCAGGGCACATGTTTGATCTAGGATTTATAGGCAGTGCATTGCATCTTGCATGAGGTGAGAGGAGAAAGAGATATCCTAGTGTCACAGGAATTCCCCTCCCCAAGCTTGAGCAGTGAAAGATACAACATGGCATAGATTCTAGGATGGCAACGAGAGTTAGCTGATAGAGATAAAATGCTTAACACACTGGAAACACCCCTCCCAAGACCTTGGATGAAGATGGCATGTGGGGAGATGATCTTGATGAAAACAGAAAATCTAACCGTGAAAGGTTTAGCCAGGCAACATATACAAGATGGTGCATCATGTGGATTTATAATAATAGCCCATAATTATTCCCAAATTCAGATGTGGTGGTGAAAGAGGTTGTGGGTTGAGCATATGTTTGCTCCACTAGTGGAGAAGGTGAGCACTTGGGGAAAAGCATGGTGATAAACCAGTGATGAGGAGCCTAGGAAGATGGGGCAGACCTGGGTTGACAATGATGATAGGGATAAAAGGAAGAAATTAGGGCATTAAGGGTCCGACATTTCCTGTGTGAACTCCATAACGCTGTTACAACATGATGCTACCTTCAAGATGAGATCATCCATGTTTTACTCCCATAAACCGGAATCATCAAAGTTGACTTGCTCAATGCATATTAAATGGATAATACACTCAGTGAATTGATGGAAGATAATTGTCCATGACATTTAGACTTTGAGTGAGTCAGGGTGTGAGCACATGCCAAGTTGCCAGACTTAGTGGCATCAGGTAATAAGATATAGAGAAGATAATATGAAAAGGATATGAAGTGACTACAGATATAATATTTTTTGAGAATGATAATAGTCTTTATAAACATCTTGGTAAATAAGGGTATGTGTATGGACTTAGGGTTTTTTTCCATGGCCCCAGCCTCTTTCATTTTATCCTCACAGGCCTCATTAAATGAATATGGGCCTGCATTATGACTAGCAGCAGTCAGGATGTCTTCTCACCTGGTCCCTTGTTAATTGACCCTACATTATCCTTGTGGCCTGTTCTTATACCTTGGTTGATTTTGCATTTGATCTGGCTGTCCTATAGCCACACTATGGCATTCTGATGGGTTAATGTATTTAGATGACTGAGACGAGAAATCAAAGGTGCTGGGCCCTATTCATTTGCAGTAACTTCAGCTCACTGACAAAATTAATATTATTGTCCCTTACCATGAATGCTTTCTGACGCTTCAATAGCTTCAAGTCCTTGTGATGACCCGGAGAAGGTTCTGTGGCCTTCTTTTCATCTATAGCAACTTTATCTGCAACTAACTAATCTTTGTCAGGGATGGAATAGCAAGGCGATATGATAAACACTTGCCTAGATGTTCTCATCAACCTTTTGTTACACTTTTTTGGGAAGCCTTTTCCTTTTGTTTGCTAATAGGGTAAGGGCTAGGTACAGGGTGGCCTTCTTTGACCTAGTTACTAGAGGCATGGCCAAACAATTTACCACTGGGAATGTGTGTAGTGGGAAGGAGTTGTGGGGGTGGGCAATTATAAGTGCATTCCTTTTTTATATATATAAGTCATTCATTTATATGCACTCCGCCTATTAGAATTACATTATCAAGCTAACCATTTGTGGTTTGTCCATCCATCAATGCTTAGACCCCTTAACTACCTTTCTCTAGTCCATTGCTTCACTTAACAGAGGGTCTCGCTCCCTTCTGCCTTGACTCTCCCCTCCCATCTCATGTTACCTCAACTTCTTGTGGCACATCTTGCCTCTCATCTTGTGTCAGCTCTCACCTCTTGTTGCATCCTCTTGCTGATTTTGTTGACAGTCAGACCTTGGTACACTACTTATAGCAACAATTTGACAATTATGGCCACCTATGGGGTGTCATTGCCAAGTCATTACTTAACTCATATTGCTGTAAGCCTTTTGACCCACGTAAACATGACTCCATCTCATTCTCCACAGCACAAGCATGAAAACCAGCACCCAAGTCTTCAGGCAACTATGCATCCATTTTATCAACATTCTTCTACATGCACTTGGTCATCTCATCAAACTTCACACCTTTGTTCAGCACCACAGATGGATCCTTGATGCCATTAGCCATCTTTTATCACAAATCTTGTGACAAATCAAAGATGAATGCTTTTTCCACCCAGCTTAAGAAGCTTTATCACAATCCTTGAGTTGAAGGTCCTTGCAGATTCAGGCAAACCCCAAGATGAGAACTGTATTGTCATCAAGGGCTGTCCATTGATAGGAATCAAAGAAGTGCTGGCTGCAGCAGCGACTTGGATGATGACAACAACTTTATGCCAACCAAGAAGGCTGCCACCACCAAAGCATGCAAGCTGCCCCCACAGGTGGTGCATTGTGCACAAGGCTCAAAGCCAAATTATTGGACATCAAAATGAGCCTCCTCAACAATAACAACAATAAGGAAGAGGCACTGCCACATCTGCCACCAAAGAAGCATGCTGTCCCTGCCCCTGCGACAAAACCACTTCCTAAGCCAAGTCTGGCTTGGACATCAAGATGGCAGAAGAAGAAGACAGGCATTTATGGCTGTCACAGCCAAAGAAGACATTGGCTGTGAAGGCTCAGAAGGAGAGCAATGATGAGGACTCTGGGGATAACCTCATATGACGTGCACTGGAAAAGGGAAAGGGCAAGGCCATGGCCACACAAGCCAGCAAATGCAAGTCATAAGTGATTACCACCTTACCAATGCCTAGCTTTTCTCAATTTTAATAATACTGTCATTATCTTTCCCTCCCACACACACACCAGTGTGGACAGTGATGAGGATAGCAATGCATATATCAAGCCTGCCAAGAAGACAAAGCTGACGGCGATGGCCCAGCCCTTGATGATGGACTTCTTCAAGAAGAAGCTGGCAGGGTCCAAGTTGGCTGTCAAGCTAGCATCCAGCACCACTGCATGCAAAGCATCAGAAAGCATGAAACCGCCACCAAAGAAGGTGGTGCAAGGCAGCAACAACAAGATTTCAATAAATGAACTCCAACTCGAGTTGCACGCCCCAACAATGTCCGCTCCATCCCATCGGTGGCAGATGGCCTCAAGCCCAGCTAGAGAAAAGTGATCTGAGTGTGCTTCGAACAAAAGCTGAAGAAAGAGATCAAGGTACAGTACTTATCCATTACACCGTGTTCCCCCTCCTCCATCACTCTCACCTTACCGTCCTTCTGTCCCACAGGTCACACAACTTATTGGGTGGCTGATCTTGAGGCCCATGTATAAAAAATGAGGACAACTTGGCACTTCCCTCTCCCTCTCCTCTGCATGTCTCAACTTCCCCTTAGGTGAACACACTTCTTGTTCACTATGCAGCCTACAACTACAGTGCTTCATTTGTCTCACGTGGCCTTGCTTCAACTCTGGTCTGTCTTGCAAGTTACTCACAGACCCTAGGCCTCTAACACCACACCTTTAACAAAGAAATAATTGCAGAGATATTCCTATACATTGGTAGGGATAGACACATTTGTAAATTACATGGTATAGTAGAAATGTGACTGTTAGATAAAACACAACAAGGCCTTATAAAAGTGGTCTCACAAAGAAAATATCTCATTGCAATGCAGAAAAAGATCACCTGTATGATCAATGACATCTATGACAAAGTAATCACCAGCCTTATCAAAGTTCTAGATTAGGGGCGCACCATGTAAGATACTTCAGGCAAAGATGAACTTGGTGTTTGGTCAGGCACAAACATGGTGGAGTCCCAGATCATGATCCTTAATGGGCAATGTACAGATTGGAGCATCAAGGGGTCACATCAAGCAGATGGTGAAAATTCTGTCAGCAACAGAACAAGAAAATATAAGCAAGAGCTGAGCAAAGATGCAGCTGTTGGTTGTTTGCACAATCACACAGTCATGTCATTTGCAGTCATGAAAGCAAGGGCTACAATGAACAATATCAATGTATTGATTGAGGTCAACCATGGACTTATAGATGACCTTGAGCGATCGGTATTCAGTAATCTGCAAGGGATCAGGGACACTGACACACAGGGAGCACTGGCATTGCTCATATAGTCATCCAGGCCAAGGTTGACAGCACATGGCAATGGGACTGCAAGGTGAGCCAACTTATGGCCTAGCCAGACAGAGAGACCAGTATAGAAAGAGTCCTCCATCAAGCTGAGTTGCCTTGTTGGCTGCTGTGAGCGCAGCATAATGTGGCCATGAAAGAGTAATTTGCCATGCAATTCTAGCAAATCATTGTTATATTCTGCAACACTTTGGGAAGGATCCGAGGATAAGTTTTCGGCAAGCCCATTGACATCATCATCACCTGCACTTGTGTTAATCTTGTCAAGCTGGCCATGTAGCAATAACAAGATGAAGCGGCGGTGCTCATTTTTTAACACCTTAGGGTGATGTCATCATATCTATCAAAGTGTGAAAAGTCATATAAGAGAAAGACAAACCTGGGGTGCAATGTTCTTAAAATTTGTTTGCATCAAATATGCTTTTTTCAGTGGCCTATAGAGCTTCTCATTTGGCTTTGTGTTATAGTTACATGAGGCCCCCTTTGCTTTAATGTCATTGAAGCTGTGCACTAATGTGTGCATTTTTAGGAAATTCCACTTCTTCACTGATTCACTGTGAGAAATTGATGCACTTGTAGATAGAGTGATATATTCCTAGAGAGTAATACTGTCAGTAGACACTGGAATCCTGAGTAAGGATATAAGCAGAATGCAGACCTTCATCTGCAGTGTGAATGTCTTCAATACACTTCGGCCAGCAGCTATAGTTTGCTCCATATGTGCTTCAAATGTGAGGTACAAGTCCAAAACAGTGAAACTTTGCAGGCAGTAAAGGAGAGACCAACCCTCCTTGTTATTCCATGGGACAAGGTTGTGTGCAACGAATACAAGTAGCTACAGTGATATTTAATTAACAAAGATGGTAGGATATGGGGAACAATTGGCATACCTTCAATAGATCTTCGTATTTTGCACCATCAGTGAATGACACATTCATGACTTCCTAGAAATGGATCAAACCACTCCAGCGAGGAACAGCTGCAAATCTAGAAGAAGTTGTGAGAGATTGCACCATCCAAGATGCAAGAATATGTTGTCTTACTGTGCATTGAGTTGCGCAGTCTGTGTGCGACCATACCTGGTGATCAGTACCTTGAATTGGTCCTAGAGATGATGCCTAAACAAGCCACTGTTGTTTGAATGAAGCCTGTTGAACGAGAGCACATGGTGCAGATCTGAGTTGTGAAGATCCCAGAATACATTCTGGCAGGGTGTTACTAGGGCATGCACACAGCTGAAAAAACAAATCACTCACATCAATGTCACAAATGCCATGCTCACTCAGTAGCTTCTTGCATTCAGTGACGCCTTGGATGCCATGGGCTTGCTGAAGGATTTCTTGGGTGTTAACAGCCATTCTAAGCATCTAAGTTTTTGTAATGTCAGAAAGTTCATCTGCACCAACGAAACAGATAGGGCACAGTTGTTTAGAGGTTGTTCCACAAATAAGAGCCATTGTACACCTGTGCCAGATCAGCCCACAATAACATGAGATCATGAAAGGTGCTTACTATTCTTTGTAGTCCACAGATAAGATGAGTACAATGGGAAAGAGCCAGTGCTGAATTCCATCTCCACATTCGAACCAGCATCCTGTCTTCAAGTATTCAATAATCGACTGGAACACCAGATGGAACGAGCTATGCTAGACCATGCATTTGAAATTGATGAAGGCTTTCTTCTTTTCTTCTTTTAGGTCCTTAGAAATCTCAACAAAAGGTCATATTAATAAAGACATAAACAATTAAAAGAGACATCGTACTACTGGTAGCCACCCAACAACACACCCACCACCAAAACCATTCCCATTTCAAATTGTGGTGGGAAGATTTGCACAGCATATGATTATGGGGTATCCCTTTGTTGTGCTAAAGCTAGATAGTTTCGTCTTATCAGCATACAGTATGAAGCACAGAGGGTTGCTGCCCTCAGGAATTTCTGACTGATTCAGTCAGACAATGCAATGTGTCAATGAATGCAGCATATAATAATCCTAGACACATACTTGGACATCCTAGAAGGCATCCACAGTCCATGGCTCATGAAATACACGAGTGGATGATTCACCATTATATTTGAATATTCTTTCCACGTCCCAATGAAAATGTGGTGCTAGTTGCAGATCTTTGATAAGATTGGTTGCCCACTCCCACAGAGAATGATAAGGAACCTCAAAGAGCCTGTCTTCATCTTTATACTGTACAGATACAACAGTAACATTGAACTACATGCTAAAAATATCAGCATTTCTGTGTTAACACTGCTCTTAAACTCACAGGTGCCAGCTTCATCAATGCCTGATCCCACACAGCCTCGACATCTGAAAAGCTCTTGAGCGTGAATAAACCTTTCCCATTTATACAGGAATCAATAATTTTGATCAACCTGTCTGACTGGTCTTTGCTTAGATGACACTTAAGGAGGATCTCCAAGACCAGAAAGTCCTCCAGAGATCTAAAAAAGGGCCATCAGGGAACAAGAGTGGGATGTTGACGTCAGGTGGAGGCTCCATACTCCTCTGAGTTGACACAACTGACCTTAGCAAGTCTATGGCTCCTAGAATGATACTCAGTTTGGAAATCGTTAGTTGTGGCACCATCAGTGATGTTGGCCAGCAACATGGGACCAACATAGGATGTCAGAAAGGGGATTGGCATGGAAACAATGGACTGAGAAAGAGGAGTTCTGAGTTGGGTTGGGGGCTCCAGGGAGAAGAAAGCACCAAAATTGGCATCAATACTGATATTATCATCCTTGAAGCCACTGCACGCTGGAAAGAGGTCATCAGGCATACTAACAAAGACATAAAAAGACACATGCATGTAGGTTCAGAATACCACTTTTCTCTGATACTGTGTTCATATTCATCCAACCCTTCTTCAGCCTTTTTCACCTATTTGCACTTCTTGAAGTGCAAAGTAAATGCTTGAGCGCAGAAGTCCTTCTGGCAGATTGAACAATGTTGCGTTCCAGCCTTGGCTTTTCTTGCCCTTGGCATTTGAGGTACAAAAAAAGGGGAGAGATATGGGTGGTGTAGAGATGAAGGTGGGTGGCAATAGGTTGGAAACAAATGTTGTGTAGGACAATCAACAAACACAAGTCAGCACGAGGCATTCCTAAGGCACTGATGAGGCATGAGGTCTATTAGATAAGATTATTATTATCTGACTGACGTACATTGTAATGTCCTGATAATGGTACATATAACATTATAATTAGACAGGTTCAGTTATCAGGGGAGTGGGATCTTGACAATATCAGCAAAAAAAAACCTGCTTACAACTGCCTTACAATGCCTTATTATGCCTTACTGAGCCATTAAGGCATACTAAGGCATTGTAAGGCAGTTGTAAGCAGGTTTTTTTTTGCTGATGAACACTATTATTATGAAATTGGCCGATTATAATATGCCTATAAGGGATGGACCCAGTTTGATAATGTATTTATAATCTATTTAAAATTGCATTACAAAGGCACCCAATTATAATCCCCTTTTCTAATTTTGCAACACACATGGTGTGATGACTGCAACTATGACAATGTATGGCACAATGACCATGACCATGACAACAACTTCACATGCCACGACAATAGCAACCATGACACCACATGCAGCATGGCCACCATAACCACGCAGTCTGACAACAGTGCCTGCAACACCATGCATGGCGTGATGACAGCACCTGTA
>WNFC01022666.1_pt1 | contig 10413 bp, 9 predicted proteins | sample 5400541 | NCBI WGS metagenome assembly WNFC01 (sample SAMN13153342, study PRJNA577476) | soil metagenome | isolation source: 120 cm saprolite under Douglas fir tree site 2 hole 2 replicate 1 | place: USA:California | collected 2015-04-18 | reverse complement strand
CACACCGCGAGCATGTCGTAGCCGCTGCCCTGCCCGCTGCTGCGGCCCCATAGCACGAGCAGCGGCATGGCGATCTTTCTGGCCCGGTCGGCGCGGTCGTGTTCGAGATCGATCCCGGCGCCGGCGCGGTACTCGTCGCAGGTCGCGCGGATCGTCTCGGGGTTGGTGAAGCACCGCAGATAGTCGGCGAACACCTCGGACTCGAGCCGTGCCGGGTTGCGCGACAGCCCGAGCATGTGGCGCAGGAAGAACTCGGCCTCGGCGCCGATCAGCCGCTCCGGCAAGCCGCCCGGCTGGATCAGGAAGAACCAGTGGAAGCTGCCGCGCGCCGCCTTGTCGTCCATCGTCTCGAAGCGGTAGAGGGTCGGCACGATGTCGAGCAGCGCGACGCGCTCGATCCGTCCGGCATGATCGCGCGCCAGCCGGTGGGCGACCCGCGCACCGCGGTCATGGCCGGCGACACGGAACCGCTCGAAGCCGAGCGCCGTCATCGTCTCGGCCTGGTCCTGCGCCAGCGCGCGCTTCGCATAGGCGGCATGGTCCGGGCCGGCCGGCGGCTTCGAGCTGTCGCCGTAGCCGCGCAGGTCTGGGATCACGAGGGTAAATTCCTCGGCCAGGCGCGGCGCGATCTTGCGCCACAGCAGATAGGTCTGCGGATAGCCGTGCAACAACAGCAGCGGCGGCCCGCTGCCGCCGGTCACCACATTGATCTGGGCGCCGGAGGTGTCGATCCGGCGGCGCTCGAAACCCGGAAAGAAATCGGTCATCGCGGCCCCTCCTGCTGTCGGCGCCGATAGTTTGCGCTATCCGGCGCGGACCAGCCAGCGCGCCCCGAGCTCGGCAACGGAGCGGGCGCCGAGCAGCGCCAGGTCGACCTTGATCCAACCCGTCGGTCCCGGCTTCGTTCCCAAGCGTGGCTTTACGCCGGGTGTCATCGGGGCGTAAATGCGGGCTCCGGCCGACGACCAGCCAGGCAGGGAAAAAAGATGGGACACCTCTACACAAGCATTCTCGAGACCGTCGGCAACACGCCCGTGGTCCGGATCAACAATCTGGCGCCACCGGACATGGACCTGTACGTCAAGATCGAGGCGTTCAACCCACTCGGCTCGGTCAAGGACCGGCTGGCGCTCGGGGTGATCGAGGACGCCGAGCGTCGCGGGACGCTGAAACCCGGCCAGACCGTCATCGAGGCGACGAGCGGCAATACCGGGATCGGCCTCGCGATGGTATGTGCTCAGAAGGGCTACCCGCTGGTCGTGACAATGGCGGAGCCCTTCAGCGTCGAGCGGCGCAAGCTGATGCGCTTTCTCGGGGCCAAGGTCGTGATCACCCCCGCGGCCGAACGCGGCATGGGCATGGTCAAGAAGGCGGTCGAGCTGGCCGAGACGCATGGCTGGTTTCTGACCCGCCAGTTCGAGAACGAGGCCAATCCCGACATGCATTCGCGCACCACGGCGCGCGAGATCATCGAGGATTTCGCAGGCAAGCGGCTCGATTACTGGGTCACCGGCTTCGGCACCGGCGGCACCCTGAAAGGGGTGGCGCGGGTCCTCGCGAAAGAGCGCCCGGATACCAAGATCGTGGTGTGCGAGCCGGACGACGCGCCGATGCTGAGCAGCGGCGCGCCGCAAGAGCGCCAACCGGACGGATCGGCCGTCGCGGCCCACCCCGCCTGGAAGCCGCACCCGATGCAAGGCTGGAGCCCCGATTTCATCCCGAAGCTGACCGGCGATGCGGTCGATATGGGGGTGATCGACCGCATCCTGCGCATCCCGAACGGCGAAGCGATGCGGTGGAGCCAGGACCTCGCCCGCAAAGAGGGCATCTTTGTCGGCATCACTTCTGGCGGCACCTTTGCCGGGGCGCTCAAAGTCTGTGCCGACGCGCCGAAGGGCTCGACGGTGCTGTGCATGCTGCCCGATACCGGCGAGCGCTATCTCAGCACCCCGCTTTTCGCCGATGTCCCGGCGGACATGACCGAGGAAGAGCTCGCCATCTCGCGCTCGACGCCGAGCTCCCAGCTCACCCCGGTCCCAGCTTAGGATTCGCGCGATGATCGGCTGGCGAGCGAGGCTCGGCTTCCTGGTGCCGCCCGGCAACCCGACCGTCGAAACCGAGATGATCGAACTGGCGCCCAAGGGTGTCTCGCTGCACTTCCAGCGCATGGTGGCGCGCGGCGTCGGCGGCTCGCTCGACGGGCAGAGCGAACGCAACCAGATGATGATCGACCATCTCGAGAGCAGCGTCGAATTGCTGGCGATGGTAGAGCCCGATGTGATCGTGCTGGCCCACACCGCGACCAGCTATCATCTCGGGCGCGATCGCGAGTCCGCGCTGATTGCGCGGCTGCGCGAGGCCAGCGGTGTCTCGATCGTCACCGCCTTTGGCGCGGTGCTGCGGGCGTTGCAGCGCCTCGACGTCAAAAGGCTGGCGCTGGGCGCGCCCTATTCGGCGGAGGTCACCTTGCAGGGCAAGGCGCATCTCGAAGCGCATGGCTTCGAGGTCGTCAATTTCGCCAATCTGAAAGGCGTCGCCAACATCTATGACGAGACCGCCGAGCGCGCCTATGGCTTGGCGCGCAGCATCGATGTCGAGACGGCCGAGGCGGTGTTCTTGACCGGCACCGGCATGCCGACCCTATCGGTCCTGGAATGCTCGAACAGGATCTCAGGAAGCCGGTCATCTCGAGCGCCTCGGCGATGATGTGGCATGCGCTGCGCCTCGCCGGCGTGCGCCAGCCGATCCCCGGCTACGGCCGCCTGTTGACATTGGATTGAGCGATGGATGCGATCATCGACGCCGCGACGGGCGCGCGCTGCTTGCAGACCATGGTGCCGATGCGCGACGGGACCCGGCTCAACACCTTCGTGTTCCTCCCCGCGGAGGGCGGACCGCGCTATCCGGTGATGCTGCACCGCACCCCCTATGGCATCGCCGCGGCGGATGCGCGCGACAAATTCGACTGCACCCGGGCGTGGCTGCCGAACCCGGCCGAGCCGATGCGCGGCTCGATCCTGCGCGGCTGGAAGCGGATCGTCGCTGAGGGCTATGTCGCGGTTTATCAGGATTGCCGCGGCCGGCACGGCTCCGAGGGCGAGGACCGGGTCTATGCCGACGATGCGGCCGACGGCCACGACACGCTCGACTGGATCGCCGATCAGCCCTGGACCAATCAACGGGTCGGCATGTCGGGCTCGTCGGCGGGCGCGACGACGACCTTCGCCGCCGCCTCGACCCGCCATCCGAGCTTGCGCGCCTTCTTCGCCCAGGCCGGCGGCTCCAGCATCTATGACGATGTGGTCTATGAAGGCGGCTCGATCGAGATGGAGCGGCTGTGGCTGTGGGTGGCGAAAAACATCCCGGGCCTGTCGCCGGCGCACCGCGAAGCGGTGCTGCAACGCTCCGGCATCGGCGCCGCCGAGCTTGCCGCGGCGGCCGAACGCGCGGCGGCGCGGTACGCGAGGCTCGATGCGGCGCGGATGGGCGAGCCGCCGTTCATCGCCTCGCCTGATTGGCTGCATCTGCCATTGATGGGCTACCCGGATTTCGCCGCCTGGCAGCCTTTCCTCGACGAGATCGTCAGCCATCCTGCGCCCGACCGATTCCGGGCTGCCCACAATTTCCGCAAAACGATCGACATTCCGGGATTTCACGTCACCAGCTGGTTCGACATTTTCCAGACCAGCGTCATCGCCGCGTTCCAGGACATCCAGGCGCGCACCGGCACGCAGAAATTGTGGATCGGCCCCAACGAGCACTATTTTGTCTATGCCGACAATTTCTGGCCGCGCGACCCTTATTTCGCCTGGTTCGGCTATTGGCTGAAGGGTGAAGCGAGCGCGCTGCTCGACGAGCCGGCGGTGTTTTATTCGCCGCGTGCCTGGATCGAGGACCGCGCCGGTTATGCCCCCGACGACTGGCGCCGGGCCGAGCGCTGGCCGCCGCCGGGCGCGACGCCACATCGGCTCTATCTATGCGGCGACGGCAGCCTCGCGGCGGAGGGGTCGGCGGGCAGCCCGCGAACCTACCGGTATGATCCCCACCGGCCGATCCCGACGTTGGGTGGGCGCAACATGCTGATCGATGCCGGCCCGCGCGATCAACATCCGGCCCAGACCTTGCCTGATTACGGGCTGATTTACCGCGGTGAGGAGCTGGAGAAAGATCTGACCATCGCCGGAACGGTGCGCGTGACCCTGCACGTGCAATCCGACTGCCCCGACACCGATTTCGTCGCCAAGCTGATCGAGCGATTGCCGGATGGGCGGGCGATGCTGCTGATGGACGGCGTCGTCCGCGCGATGTACCGCGACGGATCAGCCGAGCCGCAGCCGCTTGTTTCGAATGAGGTGTACCGGCTGACCATCGGCCTTGGCGACATCCATCACACGTTTCAGGCGGGCAGCTGCATTGAGGTCGACATAACCAGCAGCAACTTCCCGCGCCGCGCCCGCAACACCAACAGCGGCCATCCGCTGCTGGCGAGCGACGGTGAGGCCGACATCCGTGTCGCCACCAACACGGTCCATCACGGCGGGGCGACGCCATCCTTTATCGAATTGCCCACATTATCGGCCTAGGGCGCCGGGCACCTGTCTCGATCAGGGGCCCTCAGGCCGCGCTGTCGCTGTCCTCGCCGGATCTTGCCGGCGCCTTGGCGACGCCGACCATTGCCGGGCGCAACAGCCGGTCGTGCAGCACATAACCCGGCTGCAACACCTCGATGACCGTGCCGGCGGGAGCGTCCGGCCGCTCGACCTCAAAGACCGCCTGGTGGAAATTGTGGTCGAACCGCTCGCCCTTCGGGTCGATGCGCCGGATGCCGTGCCGCTCGAACACCGACAGCAATTCGCGCTCGGTCGCCGCCACCCCATCCAACAGGCTGCGGGTGCGCGCGTCCTTGATTTCGGCCTCGGGCACGCTGTCGAGCGCGCGGCGCAGATTGTCGGCCGTGGAGAGCAGATCCTTGGCGAAGCCGCTGATCGCGTATTTCTGGGTGTCCTCGCGCTCGCGCTGGGTGCGGCGCCGGACGTTTTCGGTTTCAGCGAGCGCCCGCAGCAGACGGTCCTTGGTATCGGCCAGTTCGGCTTCGAGCGCCGCTATGCGTTCCTCCGGCGGGGCGGCGGCGCCCTCGTCGGGGAAATCGCCAGCGACCTCACCGGAATCATTGGCCGGCGCGATTCCCGGCCCCTCCTTGTCCTCGACCATGGTTACTATCCGATGAGCCGCCCGATCATCTTGGCGGTGTAATCCACCATCGGGATGATGCGGGCATAGTTGATCCGCGTGGGGCCGATGACCCCGATCGCGCCGACGATCCGCTCGCGGCTGTTCTGATACGGCGCGATGATCAGAGAACAGCCGGCGACCCCGAACAGATGGCTTTCGGCGCCGATGAAGATCTGCACCCCCTCCGCCTTCCTGCTCGCGTCGAGCAGGCGCAGCAGGGTCTCCTTGGTCTCCAGCATCTCGAACAGCGCGCGCAGGCGCTCGAGATCGGCGAGCGCGGTGACGTCCTCGAGCAGATTGGCCTGGCCGCGCACGATCAGCGCGCTTTCGTTGTCGCCGCCGGCCCAGCTCGCCAGCCCGGTGGCGACAACGCGCGAGGTCAATTCGTCGAGCTGGGCCTTGTGCGAGCCGATCTCGGCATCGACTTCGGCGCGCGCCTCCTCGATGGTGCGGCCGATCAGCCGGGCGTTCAGGAAATTGCCGGCGGCAACCAGGGTCGAGGGCGGCAGCCCGAGCGGCACCTCGATGACCCGGTTCTCGACCATCCCGTCCTCGGTGACCATCACGACGAGGGCGCGGCCGGGCCCGAGATGCACGAATTCGATGTGCTTCAGCGGCCGCTCCTGCTTCGGCACGACGACGACGCCGGCGCAATGCGACAGGCCCGACAGCGCTGCCGTCGCCTCCTCCAGCGCCTGGGCGAGGCTCTTACCGCGCGCCGCGCACAGGCTCTCGATGTTGTGGCGCTCATCTTCCGCGAGATTGCCAATCTCCAAGAGGCCGTGCACGAAAAGGCGCAGCCCCGCCTCGGTCGGCAGACGGCCGGCCGAGGTGTGCGGCGCGTAGAGCAGCCCGGCCTCCTCGAGATCCGCCATGACGTTGCGGATCGTCGCCGGCGAGAGGTGCTGGCCCAACAGGCGCGACAAGGTGCGCGAGCCGATCGGTTCGCCGGTCGCGACATAGCCGTCGACGATCAGCCGAAAGATCTCGCGGCTGCGTTCATTCAGCTCACTGATCGGCGAGGCCGCCACCCCGTCGGCTCTGCGCTCACCGCTTTTCATATCATCGCACCACGGCTGAAACGGAAACCGCGGCTGCGATCGGACCCGTTGCTCATTCTCTGATACGTCCAATCTCCGCGCCCACGAAATCTAGGAATGCAGCCCCCCAGCGTCAACTCACGCCGCTACGATGGCCCTGGGGCCTACGACCCGCCGGGACGCGGCGGAACCGCGAAGATCCGCGCGAGAAACCGGCCGTAATCGGCCGCTGCCTGCGCCCGCACCCGATCGTCGCGGGCGATCGGATAGGGGCCGGCTCCCAGGGTGCACAGGCCGAGGATCATCTTGCGCATGAAAGGCCCCATCATGGCGAGGCCGGTGTGGATGTCGCGTATCGTCCCGTCGCGCTCGACGCGCAGCGAACAGCCGGCGAGGTTGCGGCCGATCTGGCGCGGGGCGAAGGCGCCGTCCCATTGATGCACCGCTTCCGGATAGACGATCGTCTCGACCCGGCTGCCGCCGCCGCGCAGATCTGCCGCGACCTCAGCGCAACGCTGTTGATCGATGATCTCGTCCTTGCCGCCGATCAGCATCAACAGCGGCCCGGTGGTGCGGCTGTCCTCGAAACGGGCAAAGCCGGTCAAGACGACCCGCCGCGGGTCGATTTCCGGATGCGCGGCGAGGAAACCGAGCCCCGAATAGGCGTCGGCCAGGGCCATCGTCTCGGTGATGTTGAGGATGCGCTCGATGAATTCGGTGCCGCGCTCGCGCCTTGCCCCGAACGAATCGACGACGAGGGCGGCGACCCCCATCCGCGCCAGCTGCGACGCATAGGTTAATTCGCGCATCGGCAGGATCCCGCCCGAGCCGTGCAGCAGCACAACGGCCGGCACCGATCGTGGCGCATGCGGACCCGGCGGCAAATACAGCCGGCCCAGCGCGGTGGTGGACGGCGCCGCACCGATATCCTCCGGCGCAAACGGGCTGCTGCTCGGCCATGTGACGGCGACGCCGGGAATCTCGGCGAGCGAGGCCGGGTCGGGCCACGGCTCGCCAAGCCGCGACCAGCTCACCACTGCGGCCGTCGCCGGCAAGGCCAGGGCTGCCAGCAAAATCGCGAGGAGACACGAGCGCCGTTCGGCCATTGCCCGCCGCCGTCACAGCGTCTTCTTGAAAACGGCCTGGTAGCTCTGGCCCTGCGGCGTGGTAAGCCGGCCGTCGAGGTCGCCGTAAAGCGGTCGGAACGCGAATTGGCTGCCATCCGAATTCTGGAACCTCAACTCGCCGTCACGAATGACCCCGGTGCCATGAAGAACGCCGCCGGGCCGGCGCGTGTTCGACCCCATCGGCCCAAAGACATAGACCAGCGCAGCGGTGCCGTCGGGTTGCACATTCTCGACGATCAGCGCGGCGCAGAGCTGCGGCGTCCACGAAGCGTCGCTCCACATCCCGACGAATTGCCGATAGGACGCCGGGATCACGGCCGGATCGATGAAATGAACCGCGACGGTCTGGTCGCAGAAAACGCGATCGGCCGCCGGCCCTGCGACCGGAGCCGGCGGCACTGCGAGGGGCAGCGCAGGGGGCGGCGCCGCGATCGATGGCGGCGCTGTCTGCTGCGGCGCCGGGGCGAGCGGCGGCAAGGTCTCCGATTTGATCGAGCGCGGCTGCGATCCCTGATAGAGCGGCGTCGGCGGCGGCAGGCTCTGCTGCGCGAATGCCGCGGTTGCCGAGAATGTCACCAGCGCGGCGGCGAAGCGATGGACCATCGGAGGCTCCGACCGAAGGTTCTATGCCCGCGGCCTTTATGCAATCAAAAATGGCTTTTGAAAGACGCGCGCGACCGCGCCTCAGCGCCTGCCAAAATCGATGCGCGGATCGATCAGCATGTAGGTCAGATCGCTGATCAGCTTCAGCACCAGCCCGATCAGCGTAAACACGTAGAGCGTGCCGAACATGATCGGATAGTCGCGGTTGATCGCCGCCTCGAAGCCGAGGAGGCCGAGCCCGTCGAGCGAGAAGATGACCTCGATCAGCAGGGCCCCGGTGAACAGGATGCCGATGAATGCCGCCGGGAAGCCGGCGACCACGAGCAGCATCGCGTTGCGGAAGATGTGGCCGTAGAGGACCCGCCGCTCGGTCAATCCCTTCGCGCGAGCGGTCAGCACGTATTGCTTGTTGATCTCGTCGAGAAAGCAGTTCTTGGTCAGCATCGTCAGGGTTGCGAACCCGCCGATCACCAGCGCGGCGATCGGCAGCGCGATGTGCCAGAAATAGTCGAGGATCTTGTGCGGCCAGTCGAACGACCACCAGTCGTCGCTGACCAGGCCGCGCAACGGGAAGATCGAGAAATAGCTGCCGCCGGCGAACAGCACGATCAGCAGGACGGCAAACAGAAAGCTCGGCACGGCATAGCCAATGATGATGACCGCGCTGGTCCACACATCGAAGCGGCTGCCGTCGCGCACCGCCTTCCTGATCCCGAGCGGGATCGAGATCAGATAGGTCAGCAGCGTCGTCCACAGCCCGATCGAGATCGACACCGGCAGTTTGTCGCGGATCAGATCGACCACCCGGCGGTCGCGGAAGAAGCTGTTGCCGAAATCGAAGGTCACGTAGTTCTTCATCATCAAGACGAAGCGTTCGACCGGCGGCTTGTCGAACCCGTACTGCTTTTCCAATTCCTTGATGAAGGCCGGATCGAGGCCGCGGGCGCCGCGGTATTGGGTCTCGCCGCCCGATTGGCTCTTGAGCTCGTTGCCGCTGCTGCTGACCCGTTCGGTGGCGCTGACCTGGGTCCCTTTCAGCTTCGAGATCATCTGCTGGATCGGGCCGCCCGGCGCCGCCTGGACGATGAAGAAATTGACCACCATGATCGCGAACAGGGTCGGCAGCATCAGCGCGATGCGCCGGATCGCATAGGCGATCACTTATTCACCTCGCCCTTCTTCGCTTCGATCGTCTGTTCGGCCTTGGGATCGACCCACCAGGTGTCGATGCCGACGCCGTATTTGGGCGAGACCTGCGGCCGCCGGAACTTGTCCCAATAGGCCACCCGGAACGCCGCGATGTGATAGTTGGGGACGACGTAGTAGCCGTACTGCAGAACCCGGTCGAGGGTCCGGGTATGCGCGACGAGGCTGGCGCGGTCGGGCGCCTTGATCAGCTCCTCGATCAGCTCGTCGAGCACTGGGTTCTTGATGCCGAGCAGGTTGCGGCTGCCCTCCTCGTCGGCCGCTTTCGAGCCCCAGTATTCGCGCTGCTCGTTGCCGGGCGACAGCGATTGTCCGAACGCGACGATCGTCATGTCGTAATCGAAGGTCTCCATCCGCTTTTCGTATTGCGCGTTGTCGACCGTGCGCACCCGGGCGGTGATCCCCATGCGCTCCAAATTCTTCGCAAACGGCAGCACGATCCGCTCGAATTGCGGGTTGTCGAGCAGGATCTCGAACTCGAAGGGCTGCCCGGTTTTTTCGTTGACCAGCTTTTCGTTCTTGAAGACCCAGCCCGCCGCCTGCAACAGTTTGAGCCCCTCGCGCAGGCCGTCGCGGATGTTGCCGGAACCGTCGTATTTTGGCGGGTCGCATTCCTTGGTGAAGACCTCCTCGGGGATCGTGCCGCGGTATTTTTCGAGGATCTGCAACTCGGCGCCCTGCGGCACGCCTTTCGCGGCGAGCTCGGAATTGTCGAAATAGCTGCGCGTCCGGGTGTAGGCGCCATAAAACAAATTCTTGTTCGACCATTCGAAGTCGAAGCCATAGGCCAGCGCCTGCCGCACCCGCGGATCCTGGAAGAGCGGCCGGCGCAGATTGTAGCCGAAGCCCTGCATGCCGCTCGGCAGCTCGTTCGGGATCTCCTCCTTCTTGATCAGGCCAGCACGCAAGGCCGGGCCGTCATAGCCGGTGGCCCACAATATTGACGAGTTCTCGATCCGGATATCGTATTGCCCGGCCTTGAAGGCCTCGAGCGCGATCGTCCCGTCGCGATAATAGTCGTAGCGCAGGACGTCGACATTGTGCCGGCCCTTGTTGACCGGCAGCTGGTCGCCCCAATAATCGGCGACCCGGCGATAGGTCACCGAGCGGCCCGGATCGAACGTCTCGATCTTGTAGGCGCCGCTGCCGAGCGGCGGTTCAAGCGTCGTCTTGGTGAAGTCGCGCCCCGACCAGTAGGCCTTCGA
>WNFC01018942.1_pt1 | contig 10413 bp, 12 predicted proteins | sample 5400541 | NCBI WGS metagenome assembly WNFC01 (sample SAMN13153342, study PRJNA577476) | soil metagenome | isolation source: 120 cm saprolite under Douglas fir tree site 2 hole 2 replicate 1 | place: USA:California | collected 2015-04-18 | reverse complement strand
GGGCCAACCAGCGACGCAACGCTTTGGGCCAACGGATGCGTTTGCTGCGTTGATGGGGAGGCGTGACCAGATCGACTTGTCGCTGTGCTTGCCAGCGTTGTCGAGGTCGCTCGCAGGCCTCGCCCTTGTCAGCTACATACGAGCCGTGAGCAGGCAAGCCGGCACTGGGCAAGTGTGGCGAGGAATGCTGGTGAGCCGCAAACAAGGTCGCGGCCAAGTGCTGATCATGCGTGCTGGCCGGTCCAAAGCCAAAGCCGGTAATGACGCCCATGGGAGTGACACTCAGCAGCACATGAAAGCCTTCGTACCATCCAACGCGATTACTCCACCCAATGTCCGCTTGCCCTGCCAACCAGCCCAAGCCCCGTCGTTTGGCATCGCGGGTCACTGCAGCAGTACTATCGAGCACCTCATAGGGGCACTCTTGGGCACGCATGCTTTCAACCAAGTGCAAGCCAAAGGCGGTGATCGCGTCGCGATGCTCCCGCACGAGTCGGTTGAACTGCGCGCGATCTGGCAACTGCGGAAAGGCTGCTCGCAGATGCTGCTCGGCATAGCGATAAAACGCTCGTTCGCTGGAAAACTGCCCCCATTGCCCAAACAGGGCCAACGTGACGACTTCGCTGCACTGCAAGGAAGCCGTGGACCCAGGCCTGTGGTTCTCATGGAGATGCTTCATCTGGCAAAAATCATCGGCCATAACGTACAGTGTAGTCAAAAATCTAATTTCATCGAACGGTGTAAAAAATTCTCAGATGGCTGTGAAACCAAGCGAAATGAGCCATTGTGGTGTTCATTTCACTGTTTTCACCCAGAATAATTCGTTTTTCCTTCTCGCGATTACGCGAATGGTGAGTCAGTTAGCTCCTTTTCAGTGGATTTGGTTTGATACGCTAACTGTACGAGGTGGATATCCTTCTCTTCAAGTCCTTTCTATTTCACACCAAACGTTTAAGCGAAAGTCCTCCCTTATTTTGCCTAAATTTCGGGCGGATTTCAAGAATCGTCCTCCAAGCGGAGATAGACCGCAGGAGAGAAGTCTAACAGGGCCAAAATCTGTTGCTGAAGAGGAGAAAGAGGCGTGATATGCCGTTGTGCGAAACTAGGAGCACGAACGATAGTCAAGGTGATTTCCCTGAAGGCTTCCAGCAGGCGTTCCGTCGTCGGCAGGCTCGTGCGACGTTTGGGATTGCCAGCGAACAAACCAGCCAGTTCCATCTGCTGCTCACGCAGACGTTGCCGAAGTGCCCCTTCCAGCAGAGTCATGATACGCAAGGCGATGGTGAGCAAGCGCACCAATCCCACCCGATGGTCATCGCGTTGCACATACAAAGGAGCCAGGGACAAGGGACGGCCTTTGAGACGCGCAAAGTTGCGTTCCACCAGATATTCATCGCGGTAGGCTTCGACCGCCTGCTCCAGTGTGAGTTGGCTAGCCGAGTGGTTGGTGGCATAGGCACGCCATCCGAGTTCGCTCATCGTTTGAGCAATGGCCTCTTCCTCCCGCTTACTGCTCACCATAAACGTGACCTCTCGACGCATCGTCAGCAAGCGTCCATGATAGGCCCGCACCGGACGTTGCTGCATGTGTTCCTGGATCTGGACACGCAGCAAGCCCTCGACGCGAAAGCGTGTGAGAACCTCTTTGATGGCCTCTTCAATTGCGGGGCGTTCCGTCAAGCGAGCTTTGCCTTGTCGCCGTGCGGTCAATTCTTGCAAGGCGTGTTGCGCTTTGTGCAAACGCTCCTGCAAGCTTGCCTGGGCGGCATGCGTGGCGGCCATCGACTGGACCAACAAGCGGCGTTCTTCCCAGGTCTCTTGGTGCCCGTCTACCAGCGCCGAAAGCTGCTGTACCGTTTCATAGCCTTGAGCAATGCAGATGTTTTCTCCGTGCTCATCAGTTCGCACGACCTGGACCAAATCTGCTCCCCGATGGCGTTGCTCCTCAACCGCTCTCGCAAGCTGTTCTGGTGGAAGTTGCATGGCCGAGAGGGGACACAAATAAAAATCCTCCTGTGCCTGAATGCTGGCACGCGTCTGCATGGCTGCCAGTTTGCAATCCCCCACATACAGCAACCCATGCTGCTGAAGTCCGTCCCGCACACGGGCAATGATGGGCAGATATACAGGATCATCGGCGTGCTCACCGGAAAGCACTTCTGTGGCAAGAGGCATTCCCAACGGGTCCAAACTGGCAAGCACCACTTTGAGTTGAGGTAGGTCGGGGCGGTGATCCTTGCTGTGGCCCAATTGCAACAATCCTTGCTCGTTGACCTCCGCATAACTGCTGGCAGTCGTCGTGTCGATACGCACCAACTTCGCTTGCAGGTCATAGACGCGAAGCAACTGTCCCATCAATTCCTGCTCAAATGCTTGCCAATGGGCATCATGACTCAGATAGCGGAGTACATCGGCCAATCGATCATCGGTCAGATCATGTGGCGAGAGGCTGCCACATCCATGCAATGTTTCCATCCGCCTGCTTGCCCATTCCTGCACACGATTCATCCGATGGTCAGCTTGCGAGAGAATATGGGTCAGCCAGATCACACTTACCCATCCCAGGCTCAGCCCTTCTCGATTGCCATTCGTTGGAAAGTGCTTGTCCAGCAACTCCGCCAGGTTCATGCGCTGCATCTGTGCGATCAACAACGGGATATCATCGACCCGTTCGGTCTCTATGCTCAAGGATCCTTTCATGCCTCTCAGCTTATCAGAATCTTGGGATTGCGTCCAGATTTCAGCGAACGGTCAGCACATACGATTGGACATATGCGTTCCTTTGTCGCGCTCAGTGCTGGCATCACCCAGATGAACTACCCTCGTTTCCTGCTCTTCGAGGTGATAGCTGCATTACTCTGGAACACACTCTATTGTTTCGTGGGGTATTTCATCGGTACGCAAGTCGAGCATGTACAACTGCTATTCGAGCGAGCCGGCTGGGTCATCCTCGGCGTCCTCATCCTGCTCTTCCTCGCCTGGCGCTTCTTCAAACACAGGTGTCTGTGGAGATCACGCCGCCGGCCGAATGTTGCAGCACACCCCTCAGCAGATTTACGAGTTAAAGAGGTGCCAAAGCGATGAAAATGCATGGGCTGGCAGTTCCTGATCCCTAGCCGAGTGAGGTGTCAGAGACCTCCTACTGGTCTTTTGTCCGTAGGTCAAAGCCATCGCGCAAACCATCACTGCGGTCCGAACGCCGGAGACGCCCCTCGACATTCAGGCAAGGGGGAGCCAGACGCTGAAGGTGCTGCCTTTGCCAGGCGTACTTTCAGCAGTGATGCGACCACCCAACTGTTCGACCAGGGTCTGTGCGATAGAAAGTCCTAATCCTGTCCCCTGGCGGGAACGTGCGCGATCAGCGCGATAGAAACGCTCGAAGAGGTGCGGCACATCAGCAGGATCAATGCCGATGCCTGTGTCACGTACGCGTAGCACCGCCTGTCCTTCGACCCTTTCCAACGAGACGATCACACGCCCCATGCCATCTTCACTGCTACTTGGGGTATACTTGAGCGCATTGTCGAGCAGGATCAGCGCCACCCGCCGCAAACTCTCCTCATCGCCTCGCACGCGCGCTGGCGAAATCGGGCCAATCTCCAGCTGCAACGTCGATCCTTCCATACTCAGCCGCTTGCGCAGTTGTCGCACCAGTTGTAGCACCGCATGATCCAGTTCGACGAGTGGTGTCTTGCGCGTGCTGCCCTCTTCCACTGTTGCTAACGTATCTGCTTCAGGTGGGGTCTCCACACCGGCATCAGCGCGAGCCAGGAGCAGTAAATCCTCCGCCAGTGCTGCTAGCCGGAGCGTCTCCCCATGGGCATCGGCGAGCATGGTGCGGCGCTCCTCCGGCGGGAGTTCATCCAGGTGACGCTGCAGGAAGGCGAGGTTCCCCTGGATCGTGGTGAGTGGGGCGCGCAGTTCGTGTGAAGCATCGGCGACAAAGCGACGCTGGGCCTGCGTTGCGCTCTCCAGAGAGGCAAGCATCTCATTGAACGTCTCCACCACCTGCACCATTTCATCACGTCCACGGGGCCGTGGCACGCGCTGGCTCAGGTTGCCAAGGCGTGTGCCGCGTGCTGTGGAGGCAGCGATGGACCTTGCCGTTGCTACGAGTTCGGACAGGGGGCGCAGCACGCGTGTAGCGATGATCCAACTAGCGATGAGAGTTCCCACCAGTGTCGCGATCCCGGAGATCAGCAGGAGCACTCGTAACAGCAGGAGGGTAGCATCGACATCGCTTAGCGACTTCGCGACCAGCAGCACGCCAATCACCGGACCATTGCCCATAGGCATCCCATTGGCATTTCCACTCACGCCATGCACAGGTGCTCGGATGGGGAGCGCCTCCACGCGCACATGCTGCCCATCAACTGAGGTATCGTACGTAACAGGCGACTGGCCAGCAAGTACCATGCGAGTCGTATCGTTCCTCAGTGGGATTCGCGTGCCACTTGTAGAGAGATAGCGCACCTGATCCTGTGCATCCAGAACCTCGACCACCACTCCAGGATCACGGTACGTATCGACAACATGCATGGAAAGTGGATCTCGCCAGTAGGGTGGAGCAGAGGACAGATCAGCAAGCGCATCCAGCATGGCGATCCTCGCCTCTGTACGTACCGCGCTATTGACGCTCTGTTCAATGGCATCGGTCGTCAAGATCAAGAAGAGCATGGCAAAGAATCCTAAGGCAACGGCAATGAGTGAGCCGTACCAGAGTAATAGCCTCAGCCGGAGTGAACGAGGTCTCCCTCGGTCGAGCACTGTCGCTGTAGGTGTGCGCGTGTCCAACGTATTCTATTGCTCACCTCCGATTTGAACTTCCCGTATCATGTCTTATTCCTTGAAGACGTAGCCCACACCGCGAACAGTGTGGATGAGCCGTGGTTCGCCCTCCGCCTCCAGCTTGGCACGCAGGTAGCCAATGTAGACTTCCATGACATTCGAGGAGCCCTCAAAATCCAGCCCCCAGACACGATCCAGGATGATCTCACGGGTGAGCACCTGGCGTGGACGGCGCATGAAGAGGGCGAGCAACTCATACTCGGTGGGCGAGAGCTCGATCTCGCGCGCTCCCCGATGAGCCACACGGGTCCCGGTATCTAACTCGACGTCGGCATAGTGCAAAACCTCCTGCCGCTCCTCTTGACTGCGCCGCAGCAGCGCCTTCACGCGGGCCACCAACTCATCGGGGGCAAACGGTTTGACCAGATAGTCGTCAGCTCCCGTCTCCAGGCCTTTCACCCGGTCGGCCACCATATCACGCGCCGTGAGCATGAGGATGGGAACCTGGTCGCCTGCCGCGCGCAAGCGCTGCGCCACCTCCAGTCCATCAAGCCCCGGCAGCATGATATCGAGTACGATCAGATCGGGCGGACGCTCCAAGGTGCGATTGAGGGCCTCGGTGCCGCTGGCCGCGATAGCGGTGCTGTAGCCCTCATAGGCGAGTACACGCCGCAACAGGTCCGTGATCCGTGGATCATCGTCCACGACGAGAATGTGCGCCTTCATCAATCTTCTTCCAATCTATGGCAGTTTCATCTTCTGCAGCGGCTGGTTGGACTCCTGAGTCGAGAATCAATCCTACGTTACTTGCAGGTGCGGCAAAGCTTGAATTCGATGCCAGTCTTGGCCATAGTTTCTCTCTTTTCTTGTGATATCGGGGTGCGACGACCATCAAACTGCAATGCCGTAGGCTTCTGTGAACGCGCCCTGCGCGTATGCGAAAGAAGCGTACGCGAACCCCTTATCTCCCCAATCCTTTCCCCAGCTATTTCGCACGATCAACCTGTCTGGAGTATAACCCACCAGAGCAACAGCATGTCCTGCAGGTTCAGAGGGAGCCTGGTACGTGTCAAGCTTCCCTTGCGTTGCCCCAGCATTGTACCAGGTAGTATCGACATCCAACCTGGTGAGAATTGGTCCTTTGGTTGCTAGCCAGGTGCGCCAATTACCCAGGTTCGTGCCAAGGTTAAAATAGCTCGTGATTCTGAGCTGGGCGGCGAGGGCATAGAACACTTCCTCGCTGTCTTGATATAACTTCCCAGAATCAAAAGGCAGGACTGAGTCAAGCACGCCCCCGAGTTTCCGAGCCACGTCAAGGGCCCCCTTCAGGCTGGTCCCTGCCAACTCGATGAACGTTGAGGGACGGGAAACGAATTCGTCCGTCTCCTTGGAAGCCATCCAGATGAAGCGCGGGGACAGGCGTTGATCCTCAGCTAACCGATTGGCTTGCACAAAATGCCAGCGGATGACAGAATCCGCTGTCGCCCAGCCTACACAGGATCCGGTGTACCCTTGGTCGGCGACCTCCCACCATGGCTCACGTAAATCTTTGGACACAGGAATAGCTGGCCGTGCCGCCAACACTCCAGCTCCAGTTGCCGTTACGACTCCCCAATCTCTCTCGGTTCCCCGTGACGGAATGCAGTTCAGAATCCTCTTGACGTCCTTGTTTTTCTGTGACATTGGAATGCTCCTTTCCCCCTTGCAAGGGAGTGTACTGAGACGAGCCATGAAGAGATCTGGCTCTTACCCTACAAACATAGCATGTCAGTATGAAATGAACCTGTGGCCTAGCTGAGGTGGAACTGAGAAGAAGCTGCCATACCTGTACACTACCATCATAGCTTGCTGAGGAACAGGACCTATCAACGCTCCCTTATTTACCCACCATCTAATGTCTAGTAATCCGGGGGCTTGACACTCATGAAGGAGAAGCAGTTTCATGAAAGGATATGAGAAAAAGTAAAGGAGAAGCAGGCATGCCGAAACGAGCAACCCAGGTCATTCGAAGTCGAAAAGGAGCAGGAAGGATTAGTGCAGATCACCGAGGGCCATCGGAGCGAACAGCAGCAGGTACTGTGAGCACGTATCGTGTTAGCGGCGGCGCAGGGACACTCCAATGGGCAGATTGCGCGCAAGTTGGCAATCAACGTAGATACAGCCCGCTTATGGCGTGATCGCTGGGTAGCACTACAGGGCATTGACCTGGACACGCGAAGTCGCGCAGAGCGCTTATACGATGCGCCCCGACCGGGTGCCCCAGCGAAGATCACCACCGAGCAACACTGTCAGATCGCCGCAATCGCATGCGAAGCGCCGATGAAGGCCGGACGCCCGATCAGAAAGTCGGACAGGGCGAGAAATCGCTGACGAACTGAAGGCGCGGGGCATCGTTGAGCAGATCTCTGAACGAGCATGCCTCCTACCTGCGAGAAATATGGGGACTGCAACCGCACCGCTTCCGGTATTGGTTGACGGAAGTTGCCGACGAGCGGCGGGAAGAGAAACTCGTTGAGGGCTGTCAGGTCGAGGCTTCGGCAGCCGAACGAGCCAAGCAAGGCGAACGCACGATCAGCATGGATGAATTGACGGGCGTGCAGGCTACCGAGCGCAAATATCCTGATTTGCCGATGCAAGCAGGGCACGTGCTGCGGCGGGAGTTTGAGTATATCCGGCACGGAACGTTATCCTGGTTTATCAATTTCGATGTCGTCGACTTCCCAGGTGATTGAGCCGTCCTGGGGGCCGACACGCACCGAGGAAGATGCGCTCGCCCACATCCAACACCTCATTGCCAGCGATCCCCAAGCGACGAAGTGGCATCTCATGCTCGACAACTTGAATATCCATCAGTCCGAATCGCTGGTGCGCTGGGTAGCCCAACAGGAAGGGGTAGCTGCGGAGACTCTGGGTGTCAAAGGCAAAAGTGGCATTCTGCAGTCAATGGAAAGCCGCGCCGCGTTTTTGCATGACCCGACCCATCGAGTGGTGTTTTATGACACGCCTAAGCACGCCTCCTGGATGAATCAGGTCGAAATTTGGCTGAGTATTCTGGTGCGCAAGCTGCTCAAGCGCGGAAATTTTTCGTCGCTGGACAATCTGCGCAACCAGATCTTGGCTTTCATTGCTTGCACCCAGGTTCCCAGTACGTGTTCGATGGCCGCAACATCCAACTGCGGTAAGAGCCACCGATAGAGTGAGCCGACTTCCCGTCAGAAAGAGCCGGGGGCCAAACACCTGCCGCAACAGGATTGGGTGATCGCGGCACCATTGGGCCACGGCCTCCGTCCCATCGCAGTTGCACAACAAGGCGGCGACCAAACAGGTCAGCAGAAAGGGCAGATCATAGCGTAAGCCGTGCGCTGAGGGGGGATCTGGCACCGCTTCCAACAGGTCGGTGATACGCTGCAAAGCGGCTTCGGCCAACAACACGTCGCTTTGCTCTTGAGAGAAGGGAGGAAGCAAACAGTGCCGTGCGATGCAAGGTATCTTATCTCTTTTGAGATGCCTCTTTACTCAGCAATAATTCACAAGCCCTGTGCTAATTTGCTGATCCAAAGCAATCGATTTTAAAGAAGAGGTGGTAGCATAGACCAAAGAAGCACTGAACTGACGTCTCCCCGGGCTTGAAAAGACAGGGGCTTTCGCGCTCGGTTTTCTGCAAATGAAGGGGATCATGGTTCGCGATCAATTGGGAGCGCGCGAAATCACACGAACGCCCACGTTACTTCGTGTGCAAGAAGCCACGCTGCTTGCTTTGCTAACATGACGGGCCTACTCAAGCAGACATAGGCCTGGTCTGGATCGTGGATGGCAGGGAACCACGACTCGTCAGGGCGTAAAGGGAAATTCCGCATCTGCTCTCGCAGGTTCACCGCGGGATCGAAGGAGATTTGCACCAGGTCACAGGTCACATGCCGAAACGACTCGATGACATGCTGTTGGCGTGCCTGATCAAGGGCCGTCGCATGGTTGCTCCCGCTTGCCGTCGGCGGGAGCCGGACCAGAAGCAGGACCTTGTGGGTCACCTCGATGACGCGACGACCAATGAGCAGACCGCCTGTTGCTTCGCAAAATGCTTCTACGGCCGCCCGCGCGGACTCTTCCTGAGAAACGGAACACACAATTTCAACCAGGACGGTCATGGTGGACCTCCTTACCGCGTCGCGAACAACACTGTGTAGCATCCTGATACTCCTCTCTACAACTCGTAATTCCCCTTTGGCAGAAGCTCTCGACCTTTGCGGTCGTTTCCAAGTTCGGATAGGTGTAACCGACTTCCCGTAGGCATACAACAGCTTCATGCGCTATAGGAGAGAGCGGGATCAATCCCGTAATCCCATGGAGAGGGGCTGAACGTGACACTCTCTACATGCACCGATCCAAAAAGTTCTCTCAGAAGAGCACACATGCTTTTTTCTACTGCACGTTTCATGTGCTCCTCTGTGTGTGGAAGCAACACGAAGCTGTGGCAAGAACACTGGGCACGTATGTGGATAGAACAATGGTGGAGACCCACTGGCGGGCTAGAAGTGAAACGAATAGCCACGTCATCCACCGCCCCCTCACCAAAAAGGTCAAGCAGGACACGGCTCACTCCATCTTCTACCATGAGTTCAGCATGCTCTACTTCATCTGGTGAGACTTCAAAGAACCTGTCTGAGCACTGCACATGCATCTGAAGCATACACATGGCCGATTCCTCTTCTCTATTGATTTACCGTTTTAATTTATTGGTACAACCATAGTAAGTGGTGGAGGCCTGGTGAACTGAGGTGACTTTCATGGTTTTTCACCCTTGACCACCGTTTAATGTGGCTCTACCGGTCGTTTTCACTTCACCTAACGTAAAGACTACATAACTGCGTCTGCTGCGTACGTAATCAATGGCCCGGTGATGAGTGATCGCTGCAAGCCAGGTGTAGACTGCTCCCAATTGGGGAGAGTAAGAGGAAGCACGTTGCCACACCGCCAGGAAAGATTCCTGCAGAAGCTGGTGATCGGCAACGATACGATAGGCGAAAGCATACAGGAGAGAGCTATAGCGCTGGTAGAGGATCGCCATAGCCCATCCTTGCCCGCTGGCAAGGGCCTGTATCAAGGTGTTGTCGCTTAGTGGATCACTAGACACTCAAGCACCTCCCAGCCCATGCCTCTACTTAGCAGCGAGAGCACCATGGACGTCAGCAAAGAAAAATATCACCAGTCATGTTCCCTACTATGTGCCAGATCAATCAAAGATTACTCATTCTCATATCACGAGAGGTATGTTACTATTAAAGATGGCTTTTCCCTGTGTGAAAGGGAAAAGCTGGCAGAGCGTATTAGCAAGCAAACGATGTTTCTATTTCCTACCGTGCTGCTGTTCTGTCTGTGCTCTAACTATGCCATAAAAATGAGCCTGGTACATTAATATGCCTTTATGTTTGAAGGGAAATTCATGAGATCCAGGTTTATGTTTCTTAATTTTGTGCAAAGAACAGGAGAAATTGTGCAATGGAGGGCAGTTTTGGCAAACAACTGAAGACGTTACGTGGCCGTGTCAAGCAATTAAAACAGAGCGATGTGGCCAAGCGCCTCAACGTCTCCGTTGCGAGTGTGAACTATTGGGAGAACGACTTCAAC
>WNFC01010210.1_pt1 | contig 10413 bp, 6 predicted proteins | sample 5400541 | NCBI WGS metagenome assembly WNFC01 (sample SAMN13153342, study PRJNA577476) | soil metagenome | isolation source: 120 cm saprolite under Douglas fir tree site 2 hole 2 replicate 1 | place: USA:California | collected 2015-04-18 | reverse complement strand
GCATCGGCACCTCGATCTTGTGCAGGTCGGCGCGGAAGTTGGTCTGCCACGTCGGGATGCAGGCGACCGCGGCGGTGGCCGAGGCCGTCACGGCGAGGTTCCAGCTGGCCTGGTAGGCCTGGTCGCTGACCAGCGTGCCGCGGAACTTCTCGATGTTGTAGAAGGTGTCCAGGAACCCCTTCATCCACGCCGGGGCGTCCTGCCTGGCGGCCTGCATGAACCCCTCGAACAAGCTCGCCGGCAGGCCCTCCGAGTTATCGGGCGTCTGCAGCAGGAACGGCGGGATCGGGGAGACCAGCACCCCCCTGGCGACCCGCCCCGACCCGAACTGGCCCAGGTAGCGGGTCACCTCGCCGGTTCCCATCGAGTGACCGACCAGGGTGACGTCGCGCAGGTCCAGGGTTTGCAGGAGCATGTGGAGGTCGTTGGCGAAGGTGTCGTAGTCATATCCGGTGGTCGGCTGGCTGGACTTGCCAAACCCGCGCCGGTCGTAGGTGATCACCCGGCGACCATGCTCCAGCAGCACCGGGACCTGCTTATCCCAGGCACGGCCGCTGAGTGGGTAGCCATGGATCAGGACGACAGGCCGTCCCGAGCCGTGGTCTTCGTAGTACAGGTCGATCGAGCCAGAGTTCTCCTGGCCGACCTTGATGTAAGGCATAGCTTCCTCCTTGGTTGTGGTGCATTTCAGATTGGTCGTGTGACGGGGAAGCCCCCGATCTCTCGAACCTATCCGTCAATCGACATGATGTCGACGAGAAGTCAACCGTCGACATCATGTCGATAGCCTGGGCAAAGGCCTGCGGCGCTTCTTGAGGCACATTGTGGCCGACGCCGCCCGTGATGATGCGGTGCGCATAGCTGCCCGAGAATTTCCTGGCATAGGAACTGGCGTCCGGGTGTGGTGCGCCATTGGCATCGCCTTCCAGAGTAATAGCCGGTACGGTGATGTCCGGACCTGCAGCAAGCCGTTTTTCCAGATCGTCATATTTGGGCTCGCCTTCAGCCAGTCCGAGCCGCCAGCGATAATTATGGATCACGATGCTGACATGATCCGGATTGTCGAAAGCCGCTGCGCTGCGATCGAACGTGGCATCGTCGAAGTCCCAGTGTGGCGAAGCGAGCTGCCAAATGAGCTTCGCAAAGTCGTGCCGGTATTTCTCATAGCCGGCCCGGCCGCGTTCCGTGGCAAAGTAGTACTGGTACCACCATGCGAGTTCAGCCTTTGGCGGCAATGGCACCTTGCCGGCTTGCTGGCTGCCGATCAGGTACCCACTCACGGAGACGAGAGCCTTGCAGCGCTCTGGCCAGAGCGCCGCGACGATGTCGGCCGACCGCGCGCCCCAATCAAAACCAGCGAGGATCGCCTTCTCGATCCTGAGCGCATCCATCAACGCGATGCTATCGAGAGCGACCACCGACTGCTGGCCATTGCGGAAGGTGTCGCTGGAAAGAAAGCGCGTCGTGCCAGAGCCGCGCAGATACGGGACGATCGCCCGGTAGCCCGCCTGCGAAAGCCTCGGCGCCACGTCGACATAGCTGTGAATATCGTAGGGCCAGCCGTGCAGAAGCATGACCGCCGGACCATTGGTGGGACCAGCTTCAGCGTATCCGACATTCAGGAGACCGGCATTGATCTGCTTCAGCAGGCCGAAGGACGTGTTCGTCCCCGGCTTCATCGTGGGCTGGTCTGCTGGTTTTGCCATACTTGCCTGTGCATCCCCACAAGCGGTCATGCTAAGCTGTGTCGTGGCAAGAATCATGGCCGCAGTCCCCAAAAAGCGGCGGCGACCAAGGGTGATGTTGACGTAACTCATACTCCTGTTTAACCTCAGATCGTGCTAGATGTCTCAATGGTCAAATTTCCCCAATCAATGGGTTTAGCCCCGCCAATGCCAGGTTCATCTTGTCGTATGAACAACTACCCCATCGCACTACAACCATGATAGAGCCACGACCTTTGAAAAACCTTTTGGGAGAGGGATCAGACCTCGCCAAGAGTCCCTTGACTGCGGCATGCACCACGGTGTGTAAAAAAGCGAGCACAGATGGGATTTTCCCCTTGCAGAAGACGCTCCATCTTTTTACAAGGGAAGCTGCACATGGAGGGAAAGGAACGGATTGCGCGGGGTTTCGAGGGATGAAGCACGTCAGCGGGAATGATGCTCAGTGCCGACTTTTTGAGGCCTGGCGCAAGAAGTGCTCACGAAGCTCCGTGTCGAGATTGTCGGCCAGCCTCCGTACCGCATCTTCCGCCCGTCGCGCCAGGCGCGGTGCATGGGTCACGTTCGCAGCCGCTGTCCACGCTCGCCAGGTCCAGGCCAGGTAGCCCAACCCATCGGCCAGCTGGGCCGCAGTGATGAGTTCCGTCCTGGCTGCTTCAACGTTGCCCAGCCGTGCCAGTGCGCGACCCTTGACCAGGTGTCCCCGCATCTCGTACTTGGGTGCCCGATACGCCGCTGCGTCAGCAAGACACGCGTCGGCTGCCTCCAGGGCGTCGGCTACCTCCTCGCGGGCGAGGGAGAGCTCGGCGCGTACGTAATGCAGGCGGTTCTGGTAGCGGTACCGCGCATACTCGGCCTCAGGCATGAGCTGCACCACGCGCTCAATCGCTTGCAGAGCTCGCTCTGGGGTGCCCAGGGCCAGATGGTCCTCAGCCAGATTCAGCAGCGTTTGAATCAGCGGTTCCTTGAATGCCAGCCCGCTCATGGACTGCACGATATCCAGGCTTTCGAGGTCTCGTTCCAGCGCCTCGTGCCAGAGGCCGAGGTCAGCGTAGAAGGCACCATAGGTATTGGGAATGCGGCTGCGGGCAAAAGCCTCTTGCCCTTTGCCCGCCGACTCAGCTGCTGCCAGTGCGGCAAAGGCCTCGTGATAGCGCCCCAGGTTGGCCAGGACGGTGGAACGCACCCATCGTACGAAGATAAGGATCGTCTCCTCGTGCTGGGCAAGCGCGAGATCCTCACCTCGCTTCAGCGCTTTGAGGGCAGCGGCCTCTTCGCCCAGATGGTGCCGGACAATGCCGATGCGGTAGAGCACCATCGCCGGTGGCTCCTCGCCGAGCTGCTTGAAGACAGCCAACGCTCGTGCTGCGTGGCGCAGTGCCTCGTCCAGGTGGCCCAGGCTGCCGTGCGGGTTGGCGAGGAAGGCATGCGCGCGACCAACAAGACGCAGGTCATCGAGACGCTGAGCAAGCGCTAAAGCACGCCGTCCGTGTGGCAAGGCCTGGGAGGGCACCCACGCTGACCAGTTGGCCAGACCCAACCAGTGGACAACCTCGGCTTCGGCCCGTACGTCTCCGCGAGTGCGGGCCGAAGCGAGCGCTTGCGCGAGGGTGTTCACCGCCTCATCTGTCTCACCGAGGACAATCAACGCCCGCGCTCGCTCTATGAGCAGCGCTTCGTATTGCGCCGGCTCCACCAGAGCAGGGTGGGACGCGAGGACTGTCAGCGCCCGCTTGAAGTGGGCAGCGGCCTCGGCATTGGCGTACAACAGGAGCGCTTGTCTCCCAGCTGCCGTTGCGTAGTGCACTGCGGCTGCCCACACCCCGGCGGCCTGCGCGTGGCTTGCCAGTTCGGCGACAGGTACCCCTTCAGATTCCAGCGCGCGTAGCGCCCGCCGGTGAAGCACCTCCCGCCGCGGTGCTGAGACACTGGAATAGACCGTCTGACGCACGAGATCGTGTGGAAAGCTCAAGAGGCCCTCGTGCTCAAGAAGGAGCCGACGCGCCAGGAGGTCCTCAACATCAGACACCGGCGCAGCCTCGTCTCCGAGCATCACGGTGAGCAGTCCTGGACGGAAGGGGCGCTCGAAGACCGATGCCGCTTCCAGGAGACGCTGGGCAGCGAACGTCGCCGCGTGGCAGCGGCTCAGAATGGCCTCCTCTAAGCGCTCTCCCGCCCTGGCCCGCAGGCGTTCCGTCAAGAAGAGCGGATGGCCATCCGTGGCTGCCCACAATTCCACCGGGTCCGCCCCGTATGGGAGCAGAGCATCAAGTACAGCGCGCGGGAGCGGCTCCAGTCCGATCACACGCAGTCTGCCAGCCGAACGCGCCGCGTCAACCAACTGACGCACCGGAGTGTTGTCGGCTGCCTCAGCCGGGCGCAGTGCTGTGAGCAGCAGGATGGGCGAAGTGTCGGCTCGTTGCAGGATATGTCCCAGTGCCTGGACAGTAGACGCATCCACCCACTGGATATCGTCAAGGAACAGGACCAATGGAGCGAGCGCACGCAGGACAGCTACGATCGAATCGAGCAGGCGGAGGCGGGTCGCCTCGGGAGGGAGGGTGATGGCTGGCGTGAGAGAGGCTTTTCCGTCCAGTTCTGGTATCAGCTCGACCACAGCCGGGCCAGCCATCAGGGCACGCTCGGCGTCGTGGGCGTTCAAGGGAGTGAGCAAGTTGGCGAGCGCCGCAGCGAGGCCTGAGAACGGGAGATCACGCTCCAGCTCTGTGCATTTGGCACGCCCACAGCGCAGTTCGCTCTTGTGCAGGAACTCCGTCACCAGTCGGCTCTTGCCGATGCCTGCCTCGCCCTGGACCGTGACCAGCAAGACACCCTGCTCACTGGTCCGCCAGGCATCTTCCAGGAAAGTGAGTTCAGGCTGACGGCCCAGGAAAGGAACATCGATGTGCTCCGTCTGTCTCGTTCTCAGAGATGGAAGTGCCTGAGGGAGGAGTTGCTGCACCGGCGTGTCCTGAAGGATACGGCGGTACAGTTCCTCGGTTTCCGGCATGGGACCCGTTCCAAGCGCCTGGGTGAGCGCCCTGGAGCAGCGCTGAAAGATGTGGAGTGCCTCGTGCTGCCGACCGAGCGCATAGCTACACAGCATCGCCTGACGGTATGCCTCCTCGCAGGTCGGATCATGTGCAATGGCTTGTTCGCAGAGGTGTAGCCCCTCATCGAATTTGCCCCGCGCGGTCGCAATCCCGGCGGTTGCCACCAGCAGGTCGCGGTACGTTCGCGCGAGGCGTTCGCGGGGGCCAAGTGTCCAGGTCGCCTGGGGTTCGTCTTCGAGATAGGCACCCCGGTAGAAGCCAATGGCGGTAGCGAAGGCGTGGTCAGTGCGTTCCAGGTCTCCCTCGTCGCGAGCGTGTTGCCCCTCGACAATCAGCGCCTGGAAGCGATCAACGTCGATCTCGACCTCGGAGGCATCGAAGAGGTAGCCGGGGTGGACGCGGCGGAGGTAGCGGGAGTCTCTGGCTCGGACGATGGTTGGCTCCAGATGTCGGCGCAGGACGCTGACATAGGTATCAAGGGTGGCAGCGGCGTTCTGGGGCAATTCGTCAGGCCACAACAGGTCGACCATGCGATCCTTTGAGACGACACGGCCCCGCTCGTTGAGCAAGATTTCGAGGAGTTGCTTCGGTTTGCGCCCACCCAGATCGTCGGGACCTACCCAGCGATGGCCATCCTCAATCTGCAGGGAACCGAAGAGCCGAATGTACATAACCATCTCCCCTGTCGTGCAATCAGCTCGCTCATACGGCGAGCGCCTTGCTTTCCTTCATGATGACCGCCTTCGCCACAGCCTGCCACGGGTCTCTGCAAAGAAAGGACAACACAGTACACCATCGTGGAGAGTCCGCCTGTCTCATGACGCTTCCTTTCATCCTTGTGGTGGTTGAGTGTTCACCTCTCAACCGGGATACCTGCTCCTCATGCCATTTCTCCATCTCGTTCCCGACGTTTGGTGGAGATTTAGAGCAAGATATCTTTGAGTTTGTGCTTCATCTGCTCACGATTCGGTTGCGTGTAGCGTGCAGTCGTTGCCACCGCTGGCGTTCCTTTTTTGGTGACATGCCCCAAGCTCACGGCTACCTCCTCCAAGGTAAAGCCGGAGGCACGCAGCCGATGGCCGAAGTCATGCCGCAGGTCATGAAAGGTGATATCGGTGATCTGCTCCCACTGCTGTCTGGTTGCCCGCTCCTTGACGGTGCGCCACCAGGCATGCAGCCCTCCCTCGGTGAGTCGCCTGGGGTGATCTCCCTGCCGCCTCGTGGGAGCATGCTCTCGCTGTGAGAGGAAGACAAAAGGGCAGTCCGTCTGGATCTGTTTGCGCTCCTCTTCCAGATAGGCTCGCAGGGCTTTTCTCGCCTCGTTCATCAGATCAATGGTGCGCAATTGCCCACGTTTGTAGCCAACGGTGATGTGGCCGGATTTCTTCGTGAGATGGTGGACCTGGTCCAGTCGGAACCAGCACACGTCGCTCGCGCGGCAACCAGCGTAGTAGCCGAGCGCAAACATGGCCTTGCCTCGCAGATCCTCGCTTTCGATGAGCTCCTTGAGAAGGTAACGCTGGGAAGTTTCGAGTTCCCGCGGCGCGAGAAGCTGCTGTGCCGGGAATTCGATTCCACGGGTCGGGTTACGGGTGATGAACGCTTCGTCGATCAGCCACTCAGCAAAGCTGCTGAGGATGGATTTCACGCGCTCACGGTGGCTGACACTCATGTCTGTGAGCTCGCCAAACAGGTAGGTCTGCACAGCGGTTTGGGTAAGATCGAGAGTCGGGTTAAAAGACAGCTCATGTCCTGGAAGGTTCGAGAGCCAGGTCAAAAACTGCCGGAGAATAATCGTGTAGGTATTCCTGGTCGTTTCTCGTTTAAAAGCGAGCCGTGAGGCCCCATAGCGGTCGATCCAGGAGGTAGGCTCGTCCATTTCTCTTGGAATCTCGTGGTCCACCATACGCTGTTTCCTGCCTATCCATGCCAATTTCTTTTCAGTTCACAGTTTCTCGGGCTCATTTTGCCTGTGTGATGAGGCAAGTGAGCTTGGAGAATCTCCTCATCCTGGCCCAACTGTGAACTGAATCGTATTTCAGTTCACAGTTCTACTCTTTGCACGAGTTTACCAGAACTGTTCTTATTTGTCTATCATGACATCGACTCATATGATGGGTGACACATGTTGAAAGTATCCGTTAGAATAAAAATTGACTCGCTTGCAATCTCTTCATGAGTGTAAATCCTCAACTGCGACTCACGAACAATGGCTACCTGACCACTGCGGAGGCAGCTGGTAATTAGCGGGAAGGGTAGGCACTTTTTGACCTGAATGGTTGGAAATTGACGCGGAGGGTTGGAATTGCCCCGGCATCATCTGGAGAATCCGCTCCAGAGGTGAGATCGCCCTTCTATCACTTGGAAATTCACGGAGGCTTGAGCCTCATTCCCGTGCCCTCTTGCTCCCGCTTTTCCTGTCTTTCCTGCCGAACCCGAAGTATCTCTAAGATCCTTGCAAAAATAGGTGATCAGGTTATGAATCGCCTTCCTAGGCTCATTTTATGCACTACAGTTTTCTTGCCTAATACTCAGTAGAGTCAACTCTAGTCATGTGAATTCGCTTTCACCGCTTCTGTAAGTAAAGGTGCTTTCGTACTCGTATTACATGGATCTTTAGCGCAAATCTTCGTTTTCGAGCAAACATTCAGAGAAATTTCTCGCCGACTTTTTTACCCAATGTTTGCTCAGTAAGCACGAACGGCGAGCAACAATTCAGGGAAACTACCACCTCTCACTTCGCCTGGACCTGAACGGGAGTCCCGTGCTGCTGAGCGGTCCCAGGAACGATCACGAGGTAGCGGCGTGGCACGTTGTCCTCTCCCTGCACGACTTGTCGGATCGGGCCGACGGTGTTGACAATTTGGGCGCCCGCCTGGTTCGTCGTGAATGCCTGCAGCGGCTCCAGGGCACCACCGCCATTCGGATCCTGGGAGAGCGCGAGCACGTAGGGATGATTGGGCTCAAGCCCGGTAACCGCAGCCTCCAGCACTTGCACCAACCCCTGATCGAACAGCGAGACACTGGTGGGCGCCTGCTGCCCGGTCGTCGGCTTGCCATGCTCCAGCGGCACGAGCGAGAGATGCGTGGCCTGCTCGGCGATGCCCAGCGACACGAGACCCTGCGTGCCAGTGCCGCTGGGCACGGCATCGGGCACATACGCGATCGCCTGACACCCTTGGCCGATCGGGCTGGTCGCCATCACCTTGTTAGTCAGCGTATCGATGGCGACCAGGCGATCTCCGTTCTCAAGCCCGACATAGATCCGTGTTCCATCGCCGGACGGCCAGAGCCCATGCGGCAACGCGCCGACCGGGATGGTCGCGACTTTGGCGAAGGTGTCGGTGCGGAACACCTGCACCTCGCCCAGCCCACCGATGGTCACATAGGCAAACGTGCCGTGGACATTGTGGACGATGTTGACGTGGTTGGTAATCGGCCCCGTCTCGAGCGTTTTCAAGACCGCGAAAGGCGGACGGGCATCAAACACCTCCGTCTTGCCCGTGTCCTTCAAGGTGAACCAGACCTGCTTGCCGTCCGGCGTCGCCGCAATATTGGGGCAGAACGGGCTCGCCTGGGGGACCCGCCCGACGATCTGGTGATCGGCGACAGTGATCACAACGGTCTCAGGCGTGAAGGAGGAGCAGACATAGCCGTATTTGCCATCCGGGGAAAAAATCGTCATGCCCGGACCGTTGGGCACGATGATGCGGGTCTTCTCCTTATAGGTCGTAGCATCCAGGACGGAGACGTAGTTCTCGCCACGGACGGTGACCCAGACCTCCTTGCCATCTGGCGTGAAGAACGCTTCATGCGGTGAGCGTCCGACATAGGTGATATGTTTGACGGCATTGGTTGCCGTGTCAATGAACGCCACGGAATTCGAGGCGATCGAGACGACCAGGAGGGTGCGATGATCGGGTGAGAAGCCCATGCCGTGCACCAGCACTTGCCCATAATACAGGGGACTCAGATTGGCTGGTGTCGGATCTCCGAGGCGGATGACGCCCAGGAGCGTGTTGTCGACCGGATCGGTGACGGTGACGGTGTTTGACCATTGATCGGCTGTATAGACGCGGTCCCGATGGCTGATGGGGATATCTGGAGAGGTAGCTGTCCCAAACGGAACCTGCCCCGCCCAAGCGGTCGGGGCGGTGACAAAGGCCGTCGTCGTGAGCCAGGCCAGGACCAGGACCGTGGTGGTCAGCAAGCCAGTGAAGCAACGGCGTTTCATGTGAGACCTCCTGTTATAGAAGTAGAGTGCTGAGGCGTCTACTGAGACGACAGCAGGGGCCTGCTGCTCGAAGATGGCTGAGTGGACGACGGCACGGACGCAGGGAGTGGCTCGCCGAGCGCGCGCCGCATCACCACGATCTGCTGCTCTTGCGTGGCGATGATTTCCTGGGCGAGGCCAAGAAGCGGCTCGTTGTGTCCATAGCTCAACTCGGCTTCTGCCAGGTCGATAGCGCCCTGGTGGTGCGGCACCATCATCGCGACGAAGTCACTGTCCACGTCGTTGGACGGCTTGATCTTCATCCCTGCCATCATCCTGGCCATCGCCGCATTGCTCCTGGCTAGGAACGATGCTTCCTCAGGTCTGCTGGACGGAGAGGCAGCCGTGCTGACGAGCGCGAGCCGCATCTCAGCGATCTCCTCCTGCTGAGTGACGATGATTTCCTGGGCGAGGCGACGAAGCTGTTCGTTGTGTCCATAACTCAACTCGGCTTCGGCCATGTCGATGGCGCCCTGGTGATGGGGCACCATCATCGCGACGAAGTCTCTGTCCACGTTGCTGGAGGGCTTGATCTTCATCCCTGCCATCATCCTGGTCATGGCAGCATCGCTCTTGGCTAAGAACGGCGCTTCCTCAGGTCCGGTGGATAGGCAGGCAGCCGTGCTGAGGAGAGCGAGAGCAAACACTGCCATTCCTAGTCCAAGCAGCGGGCATCGAAACAGATCCATCATGCCTCTGTGACAGAGAGCAGTTGTTTTTCGTGAAGTTTCAGCACGTTGCTCGCATGCTCGTAGGCGATCTTCCGCTTGTCGCTGTCCTCGAGCGCGAAAGACTCGAATCCATTGCCTTCTTATCAACGGCACGACCCCTTTCTGTATCCTCTCTGGTGCTACTATCTACGATAAGGAGCAAGTGTCATGAAAGCGTCATGAGCCTCGTCATGAGTACCATGACGAGGCTTCCTCCTCATACTCAGATGAGAGAGGGCGAGGCGCCTCAACTCCAATGCTTCGCGCCGATTTCCTACTCTTCCGCCCAGAATCCGCCCACTTTGAGTCGATTTACCAAGGGAGCGGCGAAAGCAGCGGTGCACTTGAACCTCTCGACGATGGTATGACTATTGCCCACTGACGATGTGCGTACTCCATACACCATGACGAGGCCCATGACGCTTTCATGACACTTGTTCCTTATACTCAGATGAGAGAGGACGAGGCGCCTCAACTGGGCCGTGGCCCCAAACCCTGCTGGCTGGACCTCTGCGTGAGGAAATGCCGTGCGCCCTTTAACAGTTAAGAAAGATTGCTCCATGAGGAGCCGTCCTTGGACAACGGGACGAGGACTACGCAGCAGGCGTCAATGGGTGGCACTCGTTGGGGTCTGAAGCCTGCGGACAAAAGTT
>WNFC01029483.1_pt1 | contig 10414 bp, 10 predicted proteins | sample 5400541 | NCBI WGS metagenome assembly WNFC01 (sample SAMN13153342, study PRJNA577476) | soil metagenome | isolation source: 120 cm saprolite under Douglas fir tree site 2 hole 2 replicate 1 | place: USA:California | collected 2015-04-18 | reverse complement strand
CGAGCACGCTCGGCGGCCTGCTCGTCCACTATGTCGCGATCCTCGCCGCCATCCCCGAGGTCGCCCACTTCATCGGCCAGTCCCTGATCGGCGGCTATGCGCCGATCGGCCCCAATCTCCTGCGCGCGCTCGTCGTCTATCTCGTGACCTTCGCCATGGTCTATATCATCGCCGGGGTGATCGACCTGCTCGCGCCGCGCTACGGCGCCAAGAAGAATTTTCCCAACGCGGTCAAGCTGTCGGTCTACTCGCACACGCCGCTCTGGCTCGCCGGCGTATTTCTGCTGGTCCCGGGCCTGAGCTTCCTCCTGATCCTCGGCCTTTACGGCTTCTACCTGCTGCGGGTCGGGCTGCCGCCGCTGATGGGCGTGCCGGAGGACCGGGCGCTGCGCTACGCGATGACGGTCACGGCCTGCGCCCTCATCCCCGCGGTCGTGCTGGCGATCGTGTAGGCCGGGTAGGGTGGACAAAGGCGCACGCGCACCGGCGCGTCATGGCTTGCGCGCACTCAATCGCGTGCGCCGTGCCCATGTGTCCGATCTTCGGCATCGCGGAAAACAACAATCTCTTCGAGCCCTTTTCGCAAGTAATCTTGTGCGACGTATCGAGAATGGCTCTGTTGAGCTATATTCCTACTTGGTGCGGTCAGAGAGGAGGGCACGCTCAGCGTCGTAGTTGATCTCGCGCGGGCGAGGCTCTCGACGACATCCATCAGCCTCGCGCCGATGCCTTTACCTTGATGATCCGGATCAACGAACACCGTCCGAACCACTGAGCCCTGCAGGCTCGCCGTTCCGATTATCATTCCGTGAGCGATCGCCACGTAGACTTGGCGGCTCGCGATAAGCGAGGCGATTCGCTCCGGTGAGAAGGCCGAGACGAGCGCGTCGATAATCTCCGGCGCGTAATCTTGCGGGTTTGTCTCACGCAGAGCGCGGATCACCATGCAACTAATGCCTTCAGCGTCGACCGCCGTCGCAGGCTTGATCTCGATCGCGTCAGTGGTCATGGCACCGGCGAGCATGGCAACAATCTACTCATCTCTCAACCCACGACTGCCCCAGATCGTCTCTGTGGCAGGCTATCTAGCGGCGAGTCGCGGCCGGGGGTGCGCCCCAAGGGGGGAAGTGGCTCAACAGAGGCGTTTCCGATGTGTCGCACAAATATAAATTGCACTAAACCGCTACGCGGTAAGGCGGTGACCCCCCATTAGAGCGTTTTTCACTCAGGTTGACTCGGTCTCTCGCTCGTCATGCCCGGCCTTGTGCCGGGCATCCACGTCTTTCATGCCGCAACAAAGGCGTGGATGGCCGGGACAAGCCCGGCCATGACGACGGGAATGGTCAGTGTTATCGAAAAACACTCCTAGGAATATGCCAGGCTCCATCCCGGCGCGCGAAGCCAGCAGCGGTCTTCAGGCACGCGATCGTTTCGGTACAGGCGCGTGACCCGCTCCCAGCCGCCCTTCGTGAATGCTTCAGCCAGAGCTGTCTCGGATATCTCATCGCGGACACCTTCACATGGTATGATCGCGACAGGAGTGATCCAATGCGCCAGGTACTCGGGCGTCCGACGCTCGATCCGGAAGACAGCCCCACGCCTTTGCACATTCGTCGTTAACGGCAGAATGAGTCGCCCGCCCTCGGCCAATCTATCGAGCCACACATCAGCCGGTCGAGTCGCACCCGCGTTGACGTAGATCACGTCGGCAACATCGAACGACACGGCTGCACCATCGCCTTGGATAATGCGCACATTGGAAAACGACGAGAGGGTCTTTTCGGCGCGAGCCGAAAGGGTAGGATCAAGCTCAATCCCTGTTACCTTGCCGGAAGGACCGACCAGGTAAGCCATGATGGCGGTGTAGTAGCCGGTGCCGGTGCCGATATGGACCACGTGTTCGCCTTGCTTGATCGTGGCGCTGGCGATCCATTTGGCATGACCTGATGGCTGACCATTATTGAGGTGCCGCTCGGGGATGATCTGCACCACGCTGTCGACGTAGACGTAAACCGGATCGGCGCTCGGTGTTGGGACGTAGCCGCCCAACCATCGAGGCATTACCCAAGGTCCGGGACCTAGGAAATCCTCGCGGCGCACTTCAGCGAACGCCTCTTCTAAACGCGGGTCATCGACCTGGACCGCCGCCAAGATTTGTTTCGCATATGCGCGTCGAATGATGGCGAGTTCCGTGGCCCGGTCCATTTGATCACATCTGAGCCGCTTCCCTACTCATTGGTAGAGCGCGACGCGTACTGCGCCATCGCATCAGCGTTACCGCGTTGAAGTAGACGATAAGGCCTGCAAAGAAGATCATCACTGCAAGGTGCGTCATGCCGATGACCGGAGCATCGAAATTTGGAATCAGCCGCCGCAGAACATTGACCCGCAAGAACACTTCATTCACGCCCCCACCGATCAAGATGTAGAAGCTCACCAACATGCAGGTCAGGTGCAGGTGCATCCAACCGGTTCGCGGTATCTTGAAGTGCGCCGCAGCGATACCGACCGTTATCGCAATCAAGGCTGCCACACCGAACCAGTGTGCGAAGAAGAAATCCCCGCGCCGATAAATGCCGAGCGCCGTGATGCTGGTGGCCAGAACGGCCACGACGTAAATCCTGCCGCGCAGCTTGTGAACGGGTGTGCCTTTCGGCCGCATGAGAACCAGCGCACCGACCACAAGCGCAACCAGGCTGGCAATGAAATGCACCCATCCGAGCGGCAAAAGATCGAGATTCATAATTGCGTCCCCAGCCGAACAGGAAATCTTCAAGCTCCCGGCGTCAGATTATTGACCAGGAACGTTTTGGGTGCAACCAGCTGGTTACTGCCACGACGGTCCTCTACCGCGCTAGCGGTGTAGTGCAATATAAATTTTCCGACGTATCGAGAATGGCTCGGTTAAGCCTGCTTCCCCCATCGTGGGCCAACACGATGATCTGCCGAGGAGGCGCTGCGAATGGAGCCGAAATACGAGCTTACGGACAATCCGCCGCCCGACGCGTTTCAAAAAATGTGGTCACCGCTGCTCAAGTTCAACGAACACGCAGTTGGCGATGCCAATGCCCGCACTCTGGCGATATTGTTGAAGGACCCGACGACGGACGAGCTCATCGGTGGATTGTGGGGCGCTCACTTTGGGGCTCCTTGCTCATTGACATCATGTTCGTTCCGGAGTCACTGCGAGGAAACGGGATCGGCACATCACTCCTGCGACAGGCTGAACAGGAAGCGATCCGGCGAGGGTGTCGGGATATTTGGACGGAAACCTACGCTTTCCAAGCACGGCCGTTTTACGAAAAGCTGGGCTTTACCATCTTCGGTCGTCTGGACGGCCCCGCGCCGATCTTCCCTCGCTTCTTCCTCAAGAAGAATCTCGGCAACCTTGGTTGATGCCTCATCGGGACTCATCCCGGCCGCGGACTGCGTTGATTCGTATGACGGGGGACATCACGAAATCTCGCTGCGATAGATGGAGGGGAAAATCGCGTCAACGAAGGCGGCCGCGCCTTCTTTCGTCGTTGCGGATTCACGGTATACAATGAACAGCTGTGGAACCGATAGGTCGCCCAACGGCACTGCCGCGAGAGCGGTTTACTGGAAGTAATCTGGTTCGAGGCATCAAGAGCTGCTCTACTGAGCGCTGAAACGCTCTCCTCCCTCTGGGCAAGCAGAAGTTTCTCCGCGGGAATCCCCAAATGAAACGGAAAAAGATCGACCGTCTCGCCGCATGCCGTGAGCTCTATGCCAAGCTGGCGGCTGCGGGCGGCGGTCAGCTGCGCGATGATCTCGAGCGCGCGTTTGAGATCGTTCCGCGGGAGCACTTCTTGGGCCTCGGGCCATGGCTCGCGGTGTCGTCCATCAACGGCGCACGCGTGGAAACTCCGACGGATGATCCGATCCACGTTTATCAAAATGTTCTGTTCGCCCTGGATCGGGACAGACGCATCAACAACGGCGAGCCCTTCCTTCATGGACAGTTGCTGGGCGCGCTGTCTTGCGGGCGCGGAAAGGTGGCGCTGCATATCGGTTGTGGGACGGGATACTATACGGCCATTCTTGCCCACTTGGTGGGTCCGTCTGGCAAAGTCATTGCCTATGAGATCGAGCCAGAGCTGGCACGCCGAGCTGCCGAAAGCTTGGAGCCCTGGGAGAACGCGGAGGTGCGCGTTGCATCGGGTGCCAGCGGCGACCTGCCGCACTGCGACGCGATCTACGTCAATGCGGGCGCCACGCGTCCCGCGGCCGGCTGGCTAGATGCCTTGAATGAGGGCGGCAGACTCCTGTTCCCACTGATAGGGTCCGAGGCCAGTCGAGCCGGCGTGAGCCTGCTTGTGACGCGGCTCAAAGGCTCGTTCGCCGCAAGGGTGATCGGCTATTGTTTGTTCATCCCCTGCCAGGACGCGTATGATGCAGGCGAAGCAGCTCGCGTCACCGCTGCGTTCTATTCCGGTGAATTATGGAAGGCGCAATCCCTCATTCGTAATAATGATGAAGCTGACACCAGTGCGGTTCTAATCGGTGAGGGATGGCGGCTCTCCTCATCGCCGGCGGCCTAGAACGCTTCCGGTGCGAGGAGTGGCTTCTACGGTGCCAGCACTCCCCTACCGCGATAGCGGTTTGGTGCAATGGTCGTTCGACGCGGGCGTGGTCCGCGTGGGCAAAGCCGCGCAATAGTGTGCGCCTCTACGGCATGGTCTCGCCAGGCGCCTTTGCCCACCCTACGGCGTTCGGTGATTTTTACGGAGATCACGGCAGCGCCTTGAGATGGCGGATCGGGCGGCCCGGGGTCAGCGCCGACCCGCGCCAGCTATCGGCCGAAAAGCCTGTCGAGCAATGACGCGAAGGACCATGCCGACCATGATCGAACAGCGCGTCGAGCGCGCTTCGTCTCGGCGTCGGTCGGCAACGCAGCGGTGATCTTGTCCGCAGCGTCGCCGACAGGTTGCGCGGCGTTGCCCGCTCGCGTGAACAGGTCCGCCAGCTTGTCGAGCGAGGCGATCCGCCGCGACGTGTACGCGATCCTATGCAAGTTGAGTGGATTCAGGTTCGCGCGCTAACGGTTGGTCGGTGCGAAGGTGCCGCCAAGGGTCCCCACGACATTCGCGCCACGCGCGCAGAGACATTTTGTGCTCGCGCTGCATCCGAATGGCTTCGGCGTAGTTGTCGCCATTCATCCAATAAATGAAATCGACCGAGTTGGCGTCACGGTTGTTGTCTGAGAGCGCGCGGAAGCGCGAGACGAAGAAATCAAACCAATAACGATCATCAAATCGATGCCATTCGCCGCGATGCCAAAACTCGGCAAGCCCGCTGTGCAGTGAGTATTCTATTCTTGTGATGTTCCAGAACGGTTTAACGCCGATCAATTCCAGAGGATCGGGCGACCACGTTTGGGCCTCTCGGAGAAGGCGGCGCTGAGGGTCTTTCGTCTTGCCTATCTTTAGAAGGTTCGCGGACTTGACGGCATAAATCCATCCCGGATCGTGCTTCGGCACTCCGTAGCAGTGTAGGTTGGGACGCCAGTTCTCACGATCCATAAACTGCTCCTGTCAGGGCATGAACGAATCAGTGGAATCGTCCTGCCCGCCGGATACTGAGTCAACGGCAATCCGCAATTCCAATCGAAGTCGTTGACGGCGATCCGGACGCTACGGGAGCTTGGCCGCGCCGGAATATTGACGCTTGATGCACCGGCAGAAGGCTGCAATTCTTCGGAGAGTTCGCGTATATTGACGGGATTTCCCGCCGTTGCGGCCCTTCCCTTGGATTCGGCGAGTCGAACCATGCCCAGCTTGACGAGCGATATTGTCGGTCGTGTAAAGCGCCTGCCTCTTAGGCCATCGGCGCAATCAGCACTCATGCCGCTATTCGAAGCCGTAAGCAATTCGTTGCACGCCGTTCAAGATCGGTTCGGGGCCAACGTCGCGAAGCAGGGCGAGATTGAAATCACGGTCCATCGGCAGACGTCTGGCATATCGGCCGGACACGTCGGTGCCGCCCGGAATGTGGTTGGAATTTGCGCGGCGCGATCTCCAGCAACTTGAAGCTATCTGATCAGGCAGCGAGGTCACGGTGCCGCCCGGAATGTGGTTGGAATTTGCGCGGCGCGATCTCCAGCAACTTGAAGCTATCTGATCAGGCAGCGAGGTCAATTGGCTGATCGATGGGTTTGGTGGCGAGCGTTTGCCAGCCATCGACCTTGCGCATGTTGATCTGGCCGGAAGCGAGCAAAGCCCAGAACAACATGGCTGCGGTATCCGCCGATGGCAGTACAGTCTGCGTCTTGATCCGTCGTTTGAACTCCTCGTGCAGTCGCTCGATGGCGTTGGTGGTGCGAACGCTGCGCCACTGGCTTGGCGGCAGTCGCGTGAAGGTGAAGAGCCGGTCGCCGGCTTCCTGCAAGCTGTCGGCGACGGCGCGGTGCTTGAGCCGCCATTTGCGGATGAAGGCCTTGCGGCGCGCCTCAATCTCCTCACGCGTCGCCGCGTAGATCATGTCGTTGTAGTCGGCGGAGATCTCCTCGTGCAGGCGCTCGGGCGCATGCGCCAGCAGGTTGCGGTGCTTGTGGACGGTGCAGCGCTGGACCGGCACGCCGTCCCAGACAGCGGCGATCGCGTTCTCGAGCCCCGGTGCACCATCGACGATGAGGAACTCGGGCCGCTGCAGGCCGCGCAGGATGAGATCGTCGAGCACCGCGCGCCAGGCCTCGGTGCTCTCGCCACCCATGGCCTTGATCGCGAGCAAGATCTTCTGGCCGTCGCCGCGCACGCCGATGACGACGAGCAGCGAGATCGCGGTCGCTTTGCGGTCGAGCCGCACACGTACCACGGTGCCGTCGAGAATGAGCCGCACGATCGGTTCATCGGCCAGCGAGCGAGCATTCCACGCGTCCCAGTCGCTCTTCACCTTGCGCCAGACCCGACTCACCGTGTCCTTGCCCACTGCGCCTTCAAACAAAGCGCCGAGCGCGCGGCGCACACGACGCGTGTTAATGCCGGCGAGATAACAGCTGGCGATCAGCGCATCGGCGGCCAGCGTGCGGCGCTGGTAGGCCCGCAGCGTGCGGCTCTTCCACTCGGTTGTCTTGCCGTCGGGAGTGTTCAGCCGGGCGCGCGGTACCGCGATTTCCACCTTCCCGAAGGTTCCCAGCAGCGAGCGCGACCGATGGCCGTGGCGGTGACCGCTGACGTCCGCCGCCTCTTCCGAATCGCCGCTCGACGGCTTCGCGCGCCGGGCGTAGCGCGAGCGCGCCAACACCTCGTCGAGCTCGGCTTCGAGCAGGGCCTGCAGGAATTCACGCGCTCGATCTCGAAGGCCAGCTTCGATCGGGTCGAACCAATTGTCGAAAAGCTGCCCTGTCGTTTCGATTTCCGACTGCGGCAGGCAAGGCGTCGTGCTATGGCTTGTCATGGCGTGATCTCCGCCGGCGCTTCAACGCCGGAATCGCTTGTTGGACCAAGCTGGAGATTACGCCGCTTTCATTTTCCAACCACTCCCGCTACGGGACCGACACGTCTCCGGATTCACGGTCACTGACAACGGCATTGGCCTCACGAAGGAGAATTATGACTCCTTCTTGATGCCAGACACGCAATACAAGTTGAGGCGTGGCGGCAAGGGTGTCGGTCGCCTTGGTTGGCTCAAAGTCTTTAGTGATATCCGCGTTGACAGCCACTACCTCGACAACGGAACAATCGCGCGGCGGGACTTTAAGTTTGTGCTCGCCTCCGAAGACCAAATTCGATTGAACGAATCCAACGCCGTGGAGAGTCAACCGGGAACGGTAGTCGCGCTCAGTGAGTATGACGGGCTATACGGTCCCAAGTGCCCGACACGGTGGCAGACTATCGTTGAGCGTTTGATTGGACATTTTCTGCCTGTGTTCGCGGCCGAGTCCGCGCCCTCAATGAGGTATGACGATGGCGATGAATATCTGGAACTGCGGGACTACTTCAAAGAACAGATTGTAACTCAGGTTGAGAGTCTGGTTCCGATTACAATGCCGGATGGACAGAACATCACCCTTACGCTTCGCCACATCAAGGCGCAAAAATCGATTCGAGCGGAGCGCACGAAATGGCATTGGCTCTTTCTGACGGCCAATGAACGCGCGGTTGAAGAAGCATCGTTGGACGACACATTGGGCCTTAAGGCGCTCAATGGCGAATATGTTTACCTCGGATGCGCGTCGGGCGAGTTCTTGAATGAGCATGTGAATCAGGAGCGCAACAGTTTCACATTCGATCCGGAGGAAAACACGCTCATCCGTCGTTCGCTCGCGCGCGCAGCGAGGGAGTTCCTAAAGGACGACATTCAAACCGTGCTTGAGGAGAAGAGGAAAGTTGCCACGTCAGTCATTTCGGAGAACCCGCAGTTTATCTACATTCAGGGCGAGTTGTCCGAATTCGTTGAAAAGCTCCCTCCTAACGCGACAAGCCGAGAAGAAATTCTTGTCGAGATGTCAAGGCATCGTTTTCGGCGACAACGCGAGTTCAAGGGAGTGGAGCAACAGATTCAGAAGAGCGCGGCCTATACAAGCGCGGTCGCAGAGAAGATCGAGGAATACAAGCAATTCGTTCAAGAAGAGCAAAAAGGGGCGCTGGCGGAATACGTCTTGAAGCGCAAGTCAGTTCTGGACTTGCTCGAAAAATTCCTTGGGTTCGATGACGCCGAAAAGGAGCGGCACCATTTAGAGGAAGCGGTTCACTCCCTGATATGTCCCATGCGTACAGACTCGTCCGCACTCGATATTAGCGATCACAATCTTTGGATTGCTGATGACCGACTAGCGTTCTTTAGCTTCTTCGCGTCGGACAAACAGTTTCGGATCTACACGTCTGACACGTCGCTTGAACGCCCGGACCTTGCTTTCTTTTACGACACTTGCCTTGCGTGGAGGGAAAGCGACAACCCGAACACTGTGGTCTTGGTGGAATTCAAACGACCGGGACGTGAGAACTATCCGGCCGATGACCAGCCGCTAGACCAAGTGCTCGGGTATGTTGAGAAGTTCAAGACAAGCACTTCACTCATGGACTCGCATGGTCGCGTTCTCAACCCCAACATCAAGAACGCCGCGTTTCATTGCTACATCATCGCGGATTTGACGGATGGACTTCGCAGGAGGCTTCGCGGTCACGGTATGCCAACGCCAGATGGCGACGGGCTATTCGGCTATACGTCCAACCCGCAAGTCTATTTTGAAATCATTCCGTATGCGAAGTTGCTTCGTGACGCCAAGGCGCGGAACGCGATCTTCTTCCAGAAACTTGGACTCACAGACCACGGAAGCGCCGGGACCTAACTAATGCAAGCACGGGCGCAAGGCCGGGCAAGGCCGCAATCGCCACTGCCTAGCCTTTATTCAACGAGCGAGCGTTCAATGGTGCGGCGAATTTGGGCGGCCGTCATTCCGTTGTGCCGACCGTCGTAAGTCGCGGGATCGCCGTTCCATAGACTGCCCTTAGCCACCAGCAGCACCTTGCCCTTTAGCCAGCGCACGGCGAGCCGCGCATCATCGGGGATAGGTATCTCGTCGCCGGTCTCGTCATGGTCGAGAAAGCCCCGGTCCCATACGTCTCGACTAACATAGTCGGCCGGCGCGACTTCGAGCACTTCCTCGCTGCTTAGTTCTGCATGCTCGGCGTCATTATCCCCGTCCGACTCGTTCTCATCGGTGTCATAGACGCCCGAAGGATCGAGGTTATCAAGTTCAAGCAGAAGGAAGGAATTGCCAGCCGAATCGATCCGCTCAAGCGTAAGCGAGCGTGGCTTCATGATCTCGACGACGCGGTCGCCGACCATAAATTCGAGGCAACCGGGTTCGGCCGACGGTCCGACAGACAAGAAATCCAATCCTCCCCCGGTGGGGAGATGAGCATGGTTGCGATTCTCCCCCATGAAAGGAGCGAGAGCCTGGCTAATCGCCTCATGGCCGTGCCACACGATACTAGCTGGTGCTGCGGGGCCGCTGATGACACTAGCGACCGCCGCGTCCCAAGCGGCGCGGCTACTTTCGTGAAAATCGTCGAGCGGCAATGGGAATCCCCTACCTATTTCGCACGTGCAACGCACCTCGCACGCCGATGCTGCGCAACGAGGCCTGCGGGCGCTTCAAGTATGTAAGGGGTAGCCCCGCCGCCAGAGGATACACTCGTTTGCTGTTGTCATTTATCGTCGTGCTGCGCCTTGACCGCCCGTCGTAGCACCCTTGTGTGGAAAGGCCGTTCGACCTGTCGCCAATCACTGTCGCCACTGTCGCCAAAATATGTAAGAGGGGCAAAAGTCGGGGCTGTCAGGCGGTGGCGCAGCGGTGCCTGACGATTGTCGGCAAGTATGGGATGTCGGGGTGGTTTGGCACTGCGAGCCGTGATCCGAGATAATCCCAGAAGGCGATGCCGAGCTTTGC
>WNFC01011025.1_pt1 | contig 10415 bp, 9 predicted proteins | sample 5400541 | NCBI WGS metagenome assembly WNFC01 (sample SAMN13153342, study PRJNA577476) | soil metagenome | isolation source: 120 cm saprolite under Douglas fir tree site 2 hole 2 replicate 1 | place: USA:California | collected 2015-04-18 | reverse complement strand
CTGGGTACTGTGTAGCGAAGTTTGGGGCGAGGTATCACGGATGCGAGCCAACGTTACAACGTCGAGTGTACAGCCGGTATTGCGTGCGACCGCAATGCCGAGCAGGGCTGCCTGATTGAACCCACGCCATCGCAAGCGCCGGCGATGCAGTGGTACCGGAACTACCAGGTCGTAATTTTCACCGTCCAGCGGCAAACTTTCGCCGAGACATTGTGCGAGGGCTCGCGACAGCGACTGATCCCGCCCATATTTGTGCCTTCGAATCAGAGAAGGGACCACCTGACCATCTTCGCTGATTCCGGGACGATAGCGCGCAATTGCTCGCGCCCGCCCAAAATGAGGCGGCGATTCAGCGCATTGGACTCCTTTTTAATATGCGCACCTCGCGGACTCGTTTGCTCGGCTGCACTCTGTTCCGCCTGGCGAGCTCGGCTCCGCTGCGCTTCGCCTGGTGTACTCTCCGCAGCGTCAGGAAACGGGGGAGGGGATCCAGGCTGAAGCGGAATTCCGCACACCTGGCACATCGGCTCGGGGACGCGCTCGATTAGTGCGATGCAGGCCTCGCACACCTGCCCGATCGCATCAATGCCCATTCGAGCCCCGCATGCGGCACATCGCGGCGGATAAACGAAGTTGATGAGGTAGCGGAGCATCTCGCGACTATCATTAGACGTGGTCCGCAGTGAGCGCAAACCCTGCTGGTAGCAGGATGCGGAAAAACCGATTTCTTCATGAAAAATCTTTCCACACCTAAAACAGGCTTCGTTCCTTTAGCTTGGTTGCCTGTGCCGGGTCGGCAAGGTTCACCGAATCTGTGACTTTTGTGCTATAGGCACGCTCATGAACGGAGCGCTAAAAGGCATCAGAATTATCGATTGGACGATCTGGCAGCAGGGCCCCGTCGCGACGGCGATGCTGGCCGATATGGGTGCCGAGGTCATCAAAATAGAGGAGCGCGGCAAGGGCGATCCCGGGCGCGCAGTGATGTCGATGGGCGGTGCCTCAGCCACTGCCAAAAGCGGCACAAATTATTACTTCGAGGCCAATAACCGGCACAAACACAGTATCACGCTCGATCTGACCAAGCCGGAGGCCCGTGAAGTTGTGTACAAACTCGCTGAAAAGAGCGATGTCTTCGTGCAGAATTTCCGCAAAGGCGTGGCGGAGCGGCTCGGCCTCGGCTACCGCGATCTTTGCACGCGCAATCCGAAGATCATTTACGCGAATTCGACCGGTTACGGACCCTACGGTCCCGACAGTGGTGAGCCCTCGTTCGATTACATGGCGCAAGCCCGCTCCGGACTGATGAATATCGCGTGCCTGCGCACCGACGATCCCATCTATTTGACCGGCGGGGTGGCTGATCAGATGGGAGCAATCATGCTGGCCTACGGCGTTATGACCGCGCTGGTTGCGCGCGAGCGCCAAGGTATCGGGCAGGAGCTGCACGCCTCGCATCTCGGTTCGATGATTGCGTTACAGGGGCTCAATGTGTCGATGCGCACGATTCTTGGCAAGGAAATGCCACGCGCGCCGCGTGATGATGCCTACAATCCACTATGGAACCATTACCGGTGTGCGGATGGGTTGTGGCTCTGCCTCGGGATGTTACAGACCGATCGCTACTGGAAAGACTTCTGTCACACCCTGGGTATTCCGGAATTCGCCGATGACGAGCGTTTCAAGGACATGCGCGCGCGCACCAAAAACCATCGCGAACTCGTGGCGATTCTCGACCAGATCTTCGCCACCAAATCGCGCACTGAATGGATGAAGATCCTCAAAGAAGGTGGCGACTTCATTTATACCGTGGTCAACAAGATCTCGGATTTGCCTGATGATCCGCAGGTAATCGCGAACGGGTACGTGGTCGACTACGAGCATCCGACCATCGGTCAAACCCGCCTGGTCGGAGTGCCGGTGATCCTGAACGAAACTCCGGGCAACCCACGCGGCCGCGCCCCGGAGTTGGGCGAGCATACCGAAGCTATCCTGACCGAATTGCTCGGTTATAGCTGGGACGATGTCGCGAGATTGCAAGAAACCGGAGTCATCTAGCAGGGTGTTGGGAAAGGGTTGCCAATGGCATTTGCTGGAGTATCGGCCTCAACCCCCTGCGTGAAAGCTGGCTTCCTTCCGTTAGTTCTCTCCCGCTTGCGGGGGAGACTACAGAGGGGGAAGCAGGCTGTGAAGACTTTTCGACAGCCTGCTAGCTAATAGCCACGGGCCTCGACCTGTGCTGACGGTGAAGCCTGTCGCGAAAGAACCTGGCGGGAGAAAGGACTATGCCATTGACGGGGACCTTGGAAGATCGTGAACAGATCCGCGAGCTGTATGCCCGCTATGCCTACACTATCGATTACGGGCCCTACGAAGAGTGGGTCAAGTGCTTCACGGAGGACGGCGTCTTCGATAGCCCGCGGTTTGGGCGGCACGCTGGCCTTAAGGCGCTGCTGAGCTTCACCGCGATTTACAAAGACTCCAACGGTGACGCCAAGGTCCGTCACATGATGACCAATGTGACGTTCCGGGTTAACGGCGAGGGCGCAACCGGCGGATGTTACCTGACCTACTATCATTGCAAGAGTGGCAAAGCGATTCTCGAAGCGATCGGCCGCTATGAGGATGAATTGCGCAAGGTCGATGGGACCTGGCTATTTGCCCGCCGCCGCGTGTTCATCGACGGCCACGCATAGAGCCGACGCACAGGTGCCGGTCCTTAGTAAGGCAAGCGTCCCTGCTTGCGGACAGATGCGCGAGCGGTTTGGCTCGCGCCACCGATGAAATCCTCGATGGCTCGCGTGATCGATCAAGCGCGGAGTGGGATATGAAGGAGCGCAATTTTCAACGGATTGAAACCAACGGCATCACCCTGCGCACCGTGGTCGAGGGGAAAGGCCCGCTCGTCATTCTTCTGCATGGGTTTCCGCAATGCTGGTATCTATGGCGCCATCAGATTGACCCTTTGGTTGAAGCTGGCTTCCAAGTAGCCGTGCCCGACCAGCGCGGCTACGGCGGCAGCGACCGGCCGCAAGCGATCGAGGTCTACAATATTGTCGAATTGACCAACGACGTCGCCGGCCTCGCGAATGCACTGGGTCACGAGCAGTTTATCGTCGTGGGCCATGACTGGGGTGCGCCGGTCGCCTGGCACACTGCGCTTCTACATCCAAAACGGGTACGCGCGGTGGTCGGCATGAGCGTGCCCTACGTCCGCGGGGTGGCGGGAACCATGACCAGGCAGGAGAATTTCGGCGAGCAGTTCTGGTACATAGTTTATTTCCAGAAACCCGGTGTAGCAGAGGCCGAACTCGAAGCCGACCTCCGAAAATCTCTACGGATGATCTACTTTGCTGCCTCCGGTGATGCACCGCAGGGATTGTGGTTTGTGCAGAAACCCGCCACTGCAAAGTTTCTCGACGGTCTGCTCGATCCGCCGTCATTGCCGTCGTGGCTGACGGAGGAGGATCTCGATTACTATGTCGCGCAGTATCAGCAAAGTGGCTTTCGCGGACCTTTGAACTGGTACCGCAATATCGATCGCAATCTTGAGCTGACCCCACAACTTGAAGGAGCGAAGATTGAACAGCCCTCTTTCTTCATTGCCGGCAGTAAAGACATCGTGCTGTCCTACGGCGGAGGTAGCTGGGTGGCTGAAATGGACAGATGGTTGTCCGACTTGCGCGGCAAAGTAATCGTCGAGGGCGCGGGGCACTGGGTGCAAGCCGAGAAGCCCGCGCCGGTGAACGAAGCATTGCTTGGTTTCCTGAAGTCCGTGTTGTGAACCCTTACTGGTTCGACGAAAGCCGGCTCAAAACCGCATTCAGGTCTGCGGGAAGCGGCGCGTCGATCCTAATCTGACCGCCCGACGGCGAGTCGAAAGCGACCTCGCGCAGATGCAACCAGAAGCGGCCCGGCGCCAGTTCGACCATCTCCGGGCCGCCATAAAGCCCATCACCCACTAGCGGATGACCGATGCTGGCGAGGTGCACCCGCAATTGGTGACGACGGCCCGTACGCGGTTTCGCTTCGATCAACGAGAAGCCGGGAAAGCTTTCAACTGCTTGAACAACCGTCGCGGCTGGCCTCGCACCAACGGAAAAAGGGGTGCCCGGCAGCATCGTGATCATTTTGCGCCGGTTGCGGGGATGATGAGCGATCGGAGTCGCGATCTCGCTGATGCCGTCGAAATTGCCGGCGCACAACGCGAGGTAACGCCGTGCGATGTCGCCGCGTCGAATCGCCGAGCGCATCGCCTCGAATGCGTCATGGGTGCGTGCGACAATCAACGCGCCCGAGGTGCCGTTGTCGAGTCGATGAACCAACCCGCCCTCCAACGGTTTATCACCTGCTTCGGCGACCTCAGGATGGTTTGCGATCACCCCGTTGATGACAGTCTCGATCTCGCAATCGCGCAACGGATGGCAGGGAATCAGCCCCGGCTTGTCGACCACCAGCACAGACTCGTCTTCGTACAACACCTCGATGTTTATTTCGGGATTCGGCTGCAGAGCACTAGTCAGAGGTAATCGGTTGACGTGAACGTCGTCACCTGCGGCTATCATGCCGCCCTTACCAAGATGGCGGCCATTTACGGTAACCCTGCCGGCGTCGATTAGTGCCCGGGCCTTGCGGCGCGACGACGCCCATCCCAGCCGCACCAGGAAGACGTCTAGCCGCTGGGCGCCGTGGCTACCACGGTCAGTGCTAATTGTGCGAGATGCCGTAGCGCACCCAACCCTCGATTTGTTTAAAAAAACCCGCGAACGGATCCTCGTGCGGCGCCGGCACGAAATAGCACTTACGCATAAAGTCGAGCGCACCGGAGTAATGTTCGAAGCCTTTGCTCAGTTCTTCGAAGATGAGGAACCCTGGGTTATACAATGAGACATCAAGCTCCGACACGGTGCGGTAGGAACGCGCGCCTTCTTCCAGGTAATAACCCAGGTAACCTCCGCGCTCGACATAATGGCGAAATAGTCCTGACATAAACAGCGTGTAGTCACCGACATACTTGCGCAGTTCCCGCTCCCCTTGTATCCGAGCGACCTCATCACTGCTAAGGCCGGATTGGGCGAGCATCATCTCCACCACGCTGGTCAGCCGCTTACCGTCGGCGCCGCGCAGCCGCAGCCACTGATCCGAACGGCTGAAGTCGGCCAGCACCGCCGCGAGATATTCGGCGATCTGCTGATCACCAATGCCAAGTTGATTGAAACTCTTGCGGACCAATTGAAGAAAGAAGCCCTTGAGCTTCTGCGAAGAAGATGGCTGCACAGGCATAAACGGTCCGAACCTCCTCCCCGGAAACTCCCCTCTGTTGTAATGAATTCTGGGCAAATATTACAAGAAGAACCGGCGCTATCTAGCAGGGTGCGGAAAAACCTATTTGACTTATGAAAAATCTTTCTGAACCCTGCGATAAATTGCCCGATGGCCGAAGTGTGGGAGTGGGGGACGCCGCACTCGACCGAAGCTTGCGATCGTAAGCAGGGAATTGCTTCCATGACGCCCAGACGAGGATGCCGAGCAAAATCAGTGCCGTTAAGATGTCAAATACCCCGGGGCGCGCAGCGCCCCGCTTGAACCGGTTCATGCCGTCCCCTCAAGCTCCCTTTCCATGCTATAGTTATCGGCATTCAGGGGTTCTCGACCGCTTCGCGTAACGCCGACTTGATCACGGCGGCCGGCGCTTTTAGGGGCAATCCAAACATCGCGCGCAATTCACCCCCGGTTTGTGAGCGCGCGCTCGCAGCGACTTTCAGCGGATCGCCGGCCACCACGACCCGCCCACCCTCATCGCCGCCGCCCGGGCCTAGGTCGATGATATGGTCGGCATGCGCAATGAATTCGAGATTATGCTCAATCACCACCAGCGTGTTCCCCTCCGCGACGAGGCGTAGTAGCACACGCAACAATCGCCGGATATCGCTCGATGCCAGTCCGGTGGTCGGTTCGTCGAGCAGGAACATCCGCGGCAATGGCTTGCCGTCACCATTTATGCGGGGCGGTTCCAGGTCGGCGAGCAGGAAGCGGGCGAGCTTCAAGCGCTGCGCTTCCCCGCCCGACAGTGTCGAGGTAGGCTGGCCGAGCTGCAGATAGCCGAGGCCGACGGCGCATAACGGTTCGAGGCGGCGGGTGATAGCTGGATGTTTATCGAAAAAACGAACGGCTTCGTCGACCGTGAGGTCGAGCAGTTCGCTGATATTTCGGCCGCGTAGGCGGATCGCCAGGATATGACTCTGAAAACGGCGGCCGTCGCATGCGTCGCATTTCACCTCCAGGTCAGCCATGAAATGCATCTCGATCGTCACCGTGCCAGTACCATGGCATTTTTCGCAACGCCCGCCGTCGACGTTGAAGGAAAAATCGCGGGTCTTTATGCGGAGCCTCCGAGCCTCTGGGCTGGCCGCGAACAGCTTGCGGACTTCGTCATAAACTTTCAGATAGGTTGCCGGATTTGAGCGTAGCGAACGGGCCGGCAGTTCCTGCCCCATGTGTACCATCTCGCCGATTTGCCCCAGACCTTCGATTCTTTCGCAGGCGCCGGCGTCGCTGACCGCCTCGCCCGCGTAGCGCAGGTAGTTGCTATACAGGACGGTTTCGACCAGCGTCGATTTCCCTGAGCCGGAGACTCCGGTTATGCAGACGAGTTGGCCTAGCGGAATCGTCACGTCAAGATTGCGCAGGTTGTTTTCCCGCGCACCGAAGATGCGCACGGCCGGATGGCCGCTTGTGATGCGACGTTGACGGGAAACCGCTCGCATCAACAGCACTCGTGCGGGTTTCTCATCTGTGCCATTACGGCCATTTCGATTGGGCTCGCCGGTCCGCAGCAGAGTGCCGCCGTCGCGTCCACCCCCTGGACCAAGTTCCACGATAGTATCGGCGCCCGCAATCATGGTGGGGTCGTGCTCGACGACCACTACGGTATTGCCTAAGTCGCGCAGATGGCGCAACACGCCGAGAAGCCGGCGCGAATCTCCCGCGTGCAGGCCGACGGTCGGTTCATCAAGGGCGTAAAGGGTGCCCGACAGCAGACTGCCGAGTGCGCTCGCCAGATGGATCCGCTGTGCTTCGCCCCCGGAGAGCGTGCGCGCCTGACGTTCGAGCGTGAGATAGCCGAGGCCGACTTCGTTGAGATATCCAACCCTGTTCCGCAGTTCGCGCAACGGAGTTGCGGCGCGTTCGGCAAACTCGCGGTTAGTGCCCAGCGACTCCAGCCATGCCGGCAGGTCGCGTACGGCGATTTGTCCTATCTGGGTAATTGATTTGCCATCCAGCTTTACGTTGAGCGCTTCGGCTTTGAGCTTGGCGCCGTTGCAGCCGGGGCACGGAACGAACCGCCGGTATTTGGCAAGCAGAATTCGAACATGTGTCTTGTAGCGCTTGCGCTCGAGCCAGCGAAAAAAACCGCGAATGCCGGGCCATCGTTCGTCCCACGTCCGCCGGTCGTCCTTGCGCGGTTCGCCGTCGAGCAGCCAGACGCGCTCTTCGGCCGTCATATCGCGGAAGGCGACGCCGGTTCTAACGCGCGCTCGTCGTGCGCACTTCAACATCCATTCCTGCATCTCCCGATAGGCCGGTGTACGCCACGGCATGACCAGGCCCTGGCGCAGAGACAGCAGCGGATTTGGCATCACCTTTTCGAGATCGAGTTCGACCGTACGGCCAAATCCTTCGCATTCGGGGCAGGCGCCGATCGGGCTGTTGGACGAAAACAACGCCGGTGCTGGCTCCTGGAAACTCTGACCGCACTGCGAACAATTGAACCGGCGATCAAACTCCAACGAGGTTGTCGCGCGCATTTCGCTGTCATTGCGTTCCACGCGGAGCACCCGAGCGCGGCCGGAGCCGAGATAGAAGGCCTTTTCCATGGCCTCGCGAACGCGCTCTGCACCACCGGATGAGGCGACCGCAATGCGGTCGATCAGCACGTCAAGCGGCCCCCCGCGGCCGTCGGAGCGTTGGGCGAAATCGCCAGCCTCGACGATCTCGCCGGCGTGATAGAGGCGATGGTAGCCGTTCAGAACGAGATATGAGGCAGCTTCTTTTACTGAGCGCGAGCCCGGCTCGAACGATGCGATAAAGAGGTAAAGTCCGGGCGTGTCCAGGATAAGAGCGGCCGCACTTTCTACCGAGTCGCGCGTTACTTCGATATTGCATCCAGGACAGATCGTCTTGCCCACGGTGGCGAACAACAGCCGCAGATAGTCGTTGATTTCTGTAACTGTGCCGACCGTCGAACGCGCATTTTTGATGGTGTTCTTCTGCCGCAAGGCCAGGGCAGGCGGAATGTCGGAGATTGAGTCGACGTCGGGGCGGTCGATCCGTTCCAGGAACAGCCGGGCGTAGGTCGACAGGCTCTGCACGTAGCGCCTTTGGCCTTCGGCGTAGAGCGTATCGAATACCAGGCTCGATTTGCCTGAACCGGACACCCCGGTGACAACCGTCAGCCGGCGATGGGGTACGTCGAGCGAGATATTGCGGAGGTTGTGGGTGCGCGCCCCACGAATACTGATTGAGCGCTCCAAGCCGGTTCCGTCTTTGCCGAGTGACCAAAAAGCCGCGGCTGCATACTCGTGATCCGCGCTTGCCGCACCCGAATAAAAGTCGGCCTCCTTAAACTTCTGCCTTGCGGCAGCTCACCTCGCAGAAACCCTCAGGTCCCGGGATTCCCAGTTGTGCTGGCGGTGTGGGCAGGCGTCGCTTCCTGTCACCATCGGCGCTCCGAATGTCCACGCGCGATTATGAGAGAACAAGCAACAGTAGTGACTCGCCAACATTCCGCTAGCAGGCTGCGGAAAAAGGCCTTCCGCACCCTGCTTGGGCAGCTAGCGCGGATCCACCAGCGGACGTGCCTTGATCTTGCGCTCGCCGGGATACTCAGCCGCTACTTTGGCGTAAAGCTCGCGGAGTTGCACGTCGAACTGCGCTTCCAGCCGTTTGGCTGCGGCGGTTCGCTCGGCTTCGGGCAGATGCTCGATTTGTTTGAATTGGTCCTCGAGCTGACACATCAGGCGATTGCGCTGCACCAAGTATTGATAACCATTCATAAGTAGATGTCCGAAAGACAAATTCCGCAAAATCAATTATATTTGATAGACCGGAATAGCAGAAATGGCGCTAGCTCAAATCTCCACAGTCAGCAGTCCGCGAACGCGGTCCGATTTTGTTGTTCTCGGCGCCTGGAGTTTACCGCGCATCATCCATGGCTTCACGACTCGCGAAAGTGGTGTGAGCACGGGATCGTACTGCTCGTTTAATCTGGCTGATGGCGTGGGCGACGATGCCAACGCGGTACGCGCCAATTGGGCCCGCTGGCACGCGGCCTACCCGCAAACACGCGTGGCCCGCCTGCAGCAGGTTCACGGCAATCGCGTCCACCCGATCGACTTCGACTATGCCGGCGAGCGTAAATTCGGCGACGGCATGGTCACCGATGTGCCGGGAATCGTGCTCGCTATCTTCACCGCGGATTGTGTGCCGGTATTGATGGTGGATGCCGAAGCTGGGATCGCCGGCGCGCTCCATGCCGGATGGCGCGGGACATTGGCCGATATCGCGAGCGCGGGCGTTCATGTGATGGCCGCGCAAGGGGCCCGTCCCCACCGCATTCGCGCGGCCTTGGGTCCTTGTATCGGACGCTGCTGTTTCGAAGTGGACGCCGAGTTAGCCGACCGTTTTGTCATGCAGATACCGACAGCGGCGGCCTGCTGCAACCCCGGCCGTCCTGGTAAGAAGCATCTCGATTTGCGCGGCATCATTCGTTCGCAATTGCAGCAAGCCGGACTTGAAAAGACTTCGATCGTGGACGTCGGGCCGTGTACACGCTGCAACTCCGATCGATTCTTCTCACGTCGAGCGGCCGGTGGCGCGTTGACTGGACTGCAAATGAGCTTCATTGGATTCGAGCCGGAGTGAGAAAATTGGCGCGCAGAAAGCGCAAGGCACCTTCGGGCACAGGCGGCGAACTGATACGGAAACTGCGCAAGCCGATGGCGCCGCCCACCAAGATCGAAGAGGATCTGCGCAAGTACAAGCGCGCGCGTGAACGCCGGCGTGTGCGTAGAGGCAATAGCTGACCCGAAGCTACATGGTGCGAGAGAGCCCGCGAAGTGCCCAAGCAGGGTGCGCAGAAACTAATTTCCTCATGAAGAATCTTTCCACACCCTGCGATAAAACTGGCCGCGTTCCTTTAGTTCTCCCCCTTCTGAGGCTGTCGATTTTCTCCATCGACGGCGATTTCCGCCTGTCATCCCGAGCGGAGCTCGCATTTTTCGCGAGCGGAGTCGAGGGATCAACGCGAAGCGATTTCTTCCTTCCCGCGCGTTTTCAGGCACATCGCTTCGCGTTGATCCCTCCACGCGTTCGCTCCGGCTTGCGCCTCGCTCACTTGGTCGGGATGACAAAAA
>WNFC01010207.1_pt1 | contig 10416 bp, 7 predicted proteins | sample 5400541 | NCBI WGS metagenome assembly WNFC01 (sample SAMN13153342, study PRJNA577476) | soil metagenome | isolation source: 120 cm saprolite under Douglas fir tree site 2 hole 2 replicate 1 | place: USA:California | collected 2015-04-18 | reverse complement strand
ATCCATATCCAATCGTAGGGTTGGAAACAGTATGATTTTTGCTGTCTTTACCATCGAAGAACCATAATTTGCATTCTGGTGACACTTGAAGTGTGAGCCGATGCAACTCTCGCATGTCACTGCGTTTTGGCTCCGGTTGGCTGGTAATATACTTCTTGATTTGTTCTTGTACGTTCATATGTTCTGCTCCCCCGTTGCGCGCACGAGATTATACGACGTTTAATCCTTCTCCCCCTTGCAAGGGCGGCCGGCCCTGACCGTTGAGGTCACTCGACCGCGAGGGCGCCCCGCAAGCCGTTGTTGCGTGGGGGCTTTTCAGAATTCCCAAAGGCTTGAAATGTGTGGAGCGCCGAGGAGCGGGCAGAGGGGCTGGAGTACATGCACCCCAAGCCGAGTTCACATTCCGGACGTATCGGTCGGCAAACCGGAAGTTACCATTGGACCGAGCGGTGTACGACACGGGTTCGCTATACTCTCCAGGGTGAACCATTCGCCGATTCTTCTGTGGTCAGCCAACTCCCCTCGAACTGGGCCACCACTTGACGTGAAAAATGAGCTTCAAACGGAAAGAGAGTCTCGCTACACTCTGTCATTGAAAAGGCCGCCTTTCCTGGGATTCTAACTACGCATAGACAACGCAGTTATGCCCGAGAAAGCGGCCTTTTTCCACTTCTATTCAGCGTTTTGTTTTATCCCTCGTGAGATTTCCAGGTTAGACCGTAAACGTACTTGAAAACTTCATCGATCTGGATTATCCCGCCCGCGCCTTGGGGTCGCACGTCCTATCTCCGCGACCGACTTTCCCTGGCTTCGTGCCAGAAGCCCCATTGAAGGCATTTGGGTCGCTATATATTGACCAATCTTAAGAGACTAAATCCTCGAACTTAGACCTATAATCACGGCCCGAGTCAGAAAGAAACCCTTTCGGCAGAGATGCGGCGACGGGCAATTGTGAATAAACGCCGTTTCCGTCACCACCTTCAATTGTTTACTGAGACGAACCCTCGGGTGGCGGAAGGCCCATCGAGGGGCTAGCCGATTTTGGGCGCAGTACCCTGCCAGTTCGAGATTTAGAAATAAGTTGAGAAAGCACAGAGGTGTTGTTGGAGCTGAGAAGGAAGTCTTAGCTTCAGAATGACGAGTCATCGTGGGCAGGTTTACTACTGATTGTATGCATTGACTTTTAATAGAGTGGCGAGTATCTTCAAGCACGTCGTCCCCCGTAGGTGTTTCGATTCACTCCTGATGCGTTGACACAGGCTGTTTTGTCTGAACCCAGAGGGATGGGACAAAAAGGAGGTGCCATGAAACGCCCTGGAAAATCGTCCAAGGCATTTTCCGCGGGGGGGCTCGTCGTTCTCCTCGTATTCGCGTTTGCCGGTCACGCCTTTGGCAACAAGAAACCCAGGTTCGCCTACGTGGCGAATCAATGTGGCAACGTATCTTGTACAGGAAGCGGCAACGTCTCGGCGTACACCATCGATAGCGCCACGGGCGCCTTGACCATGGTCCCCGGTTCGCCCTTCGCGGCGGGGTCGCTTCCTTTCTCGGTGGCGGTGGACCCCTCGGGCAAGTTCGCCTATGTGGCGAACGCGATCTCCAACAACGTTTCAGCGTACAGCATCGATAGCACTACGGGCGTTCTGAGCCCGGTCCCCGGTTCGCCGTTTTCGGCGGGGTTGTTTCCTGTCTCGGTGGCCGTGGACCCTTCGGGCAAGTTCGCCTACGTGGCGAATCAGTTCTCCAGCAACGTCTCGGCGTACAGCATCGATAGCACCACGGGCGCTCTGAGCCCAGTCCCCGGTTCGGCCTTCGCGGCGGGATCGAATCCTTTCTCGGTGGCGGTGGACCCCTCAGGCAAGTTCGCTTACGTGGCGAATCGAGTTTTCAGCAACATCTCGGCGTACAGCATCGATAGCACCACCGGTGCTCTGAGCCCGGTCCCCGGTTCGCCCTTCGCGTCGGGGTCGGATCCCTTCTCGGTGGCGGTGGACCCCTCAGGCAAGTTCGCCTATGTGGCGAATCAGTTGTCTAGCAACGTCTCGGCGTACAGCATCGATAGCACCACCGGCGCTCTGAGCCCGGTCCCCGGTTCGCCGTTTTCGGCGGGGTTGTTTCCTGTCTCGGTGGCGGTGGACCCTTTGGGCAAGTTCGCCTACGTGTCGAATTTTAGCTCCGGCAACATCTTGGCGTACACCATCAATAGCACCACGGGCGCTTTGAGCCCGGTCCCCGGTTCGCCCTTCGCGTCGGAGCCGTCTGCTATCTCGGTGGCGGTGGACCCCTCGGGCAAGTTCGCTTACGTGGTGAATCAAGGTTTCAGCAACGTATCGGCGTACAGCATCGATAGCACCATGGGCGCCTTGAGCCCGGTCCCCGGTTCGCCCTTCGCGTCGGGTTTTTTCCCTTTATCGGTGGCTATAGCCGGCGAGGCCGTAGCGTCGCCGGCAGAACTGATAACGAACTTGATTAACACAGTGAACAGCCTGAACCTCCAACCTGGGATTGCCAATAGTCTGGATGCTAAGCTTCAAGCCGCCCAAGCTTCGCTGGCGGCTAACCACACCATTACCACATGTAACGAGATGAATGCGTTTATTCACGAAGTCATGGCGCAGTCGGGCAAAGAACTCACGGTGGCTCAGGCTGATCAGCTGATTGCCCAGGCCAACTTCATCAAGACCGGGCTGGGCTGCCCATGATTGGTTGATGCAAGTCTCGCACTATGCGTCGGTTCGGACCATGCACCTGGGAGGCGATCATTTCCAGTCCAAAGCCGTGGACCAAGGAGCGCACCTGAGTGGTGCTGTTAACCCGGTGACCGTGGAACTTACCATCGGCGATGATGGCGGCAGCACGGTGGTGACGGCTGAATTCGATTGAAATCACTAATGCTGCCCGATTTTAGTCTAGTCGCAACGTAACTTTCGGGGTTCTGTTTTGCACGGCCATACTGCTGAATGGCATATAGGCGTCCTCGTAGCTGCGGGAAAGTGAGAAAGCCACAGGGTTTCCAAGACACCGACCGCGTTGGGGCCTTCTTTTCCGTAGCCGCGACCCAGCACCAATCGTGCGAACTCTTCCGGCGTATGGCAACCCAAACTGCTGTGCGGCCCGCACCTGCTTTCGGCTTCAGCCTCCGCACCGCCAGCCCCTCCCTCTGGATAGAGCCGATAACACCCTCTCGTGGTTGACGACCCACTTCGGTATAGCTAGATGGTTAGGGGCTGTCCGGACTGAAGCTGGCCGCGTATTCTCTTTTGTTCTATTCGTTTCTTAATTTCGTCTCGGTGGGGCTTCGAGTGCTGCTCGGGGCCAGCCCAAGGACGCCAGCGGACGCGCTCGCTCCCTCACTTGCTCCTGTCATTCGACCCCTCTGTGGGATCGGCACCTGGGGTTGGCCGAAACCATGTCGTTTCGCCACGCTTTAAGGGAAGCAGTGAGGCCTGTAGAATCAGTGCCTTTCGGATATAGCCGCAGCAACCCTTTCGGCAAGTGGCCTGCGAAAAATTTCCAGGAGGAGAGCACATCGTCCGCCGGACTTCAAAACCGACGGTCAACAATCACGCAACGGCATCCCAACCCATTTGCAACGAGTAGCTCATCTTCGGGCTGAAAAGAAAGATGCTTGTTTCCGAGCTCAAAGTGCGCGCGCTGGCCAGCACGCGCGACGGTTCCCTCCGCCATGCAGCCAATTATCTGATGCAACGTTGTGTTAGCCTCGCATTATGGCGAATCGCAGGGCGCGGCGTGAAGAAGAAATCCGGCGAAAGGCAGAACGAGACGCACGCATCAAGTTTTACTTTGCTCTCGCCGTCAGTCTCTTCTCTTGGGGATATAAGGCGATCGCCCGAGAGCCAAATGTATATTTTGGGTGGATTCTTAATACATTTGCGTTCGCCTTGTTTGCGAGGGCATTTTGGGAGTACTTCGACTGGCCGAGATGGATAAAAACCGTCGTAGCCTCAGCATCTTCTGTCGCTTTCGTTATCGTGTTTGTTCTTGTGATCCGCATAGCATTACGGCCGAGCTTCGTATTCCTTTTCCCTGGCGCTGTGATGAATGGCGATACGTGGGATTTTATAGTGAACCAACGAGGACCAGAAACTTTGTACGCCGTGGAGTTTCTGTTCATTGACGAAGATAAAGCCGCAGAACTCCGAAAAAGAAAAGAGATTACCCCATCTGATCTCGCTAGTATGCAACAGAGCTTTCGGTTTCCAGAGGTTAATCCCAAAGGGCGCGGTTCTATCTTTGCAAGACAATTTCTCTGGAAGCCGTTTTCCTTTGAGCATGAACACTTCTCGGTTGAAATCACAACAAGAAACGCCAGATTCCATGAGGATATGCGAATCGAGAAAGCGTCTGGCAAGTGGCTGGAGGAAATAACAGTCAAGGACGCCGAAAAGAATAAGATACTCTTGGCTTGTAGAGACGACGGGTTCCCGCATGCTTCGTCTTCACATGAGAAGCTGCCAAGGTGTTTTCCAGAGATTACGCTACCCTAGCACATGATTCTCCGTATGTTGGTCGCTTTGTGAGACCAGAGGCGGTCTATTTCATGACCGTGTGAAAAGGGTGGCCGCGAACTACTTCTCAAGTTGTTGATTCCTCTCGCCAGCCCTAATCGCTCGCCGCTGTGCGGGAACGTCATCATTTTGAACGAATTCGCAATTCACTTCACCGGGCCGAGATAGCGATCCAGCCAGTTGAGCGTCTCCTTCATCGTGGGCGTGATCGGCGGTGCGTGGCCCGAATCGAAAAGCACGTGGCGTTTGTCTTGAGGAGGCGTGCCGAGCAAGCGGAAAAGGGGTTCCTGGCAAGTCTCTAGCGGATGCCGGAAGTCATACCGGCCGTTAATCATGAGTGTAGGTATTTTCACGCGCGGGGCGAAGTTCATAGGGTCAGCCTCTGGCAGCTCTTTGTCGTAATCACAGCCGCCTCCCACTAAGACGGCAACCTTGAACCGATTCTCCACGGCAATCATGATGGCCCCCAGGATGCCACCGAAGCTAACGCCATAATAGGCGAGTCGGCCATGATCAATGTCGGTGCGCGTCTCAAGGTAGTCGATCGAGCGCCGCAAATCCTTCGCTTGCTCGATTGTTTCGTCTCGCTCAGCAATCGTGCCGGAGTCAGGCGGATTGCCGAGTCGATCGTACGTATCCGCATAAATCGGGAACATCAGCGCACGGCCACTTTTGACCAGGAAGCCGACCCCCTCAAATTGCGAGTCTTCGACGGAATGAAATATCTGAGCACCCGAATGCGGAAAATAAACTACGGTTTGATACGGAGGGGAGACGTTTTTCGGAAGGAAGAGGAATGCGATGACGCGGTCGTTACCATATGCCGCCTTGAAGGTGATGCGCTGCTTCTTCCAGTCAGATGAGCTGTCGTCTTCCAATTCGATTTTTGCGTCGAGCGGCGTCGGATCATAGGAATAGAGGCCTTCGTAAATGCGAAAGACGCCGTGTGAAACAGGCTTCACGTTCCGGTAATCGATCGTTAGTGTAAGAGAGCTGACGGCCGCGGTCAGCTTCTCAGGCAGAGGCTCCGGGCGCAGGTATTTCACCAACCGGATACCATTAGTTGGTGAACGATCGAATGGCGAGAGCGCATCTGTCGCCTGATACATATAGGGAGGGTCGTTCGAAGCGCCACCGAGGATATAGCGGCGAGCGCCGACCGCGTTGAGACACCACTCCTTGACGTTCCCTGCCATATCATAGGTGCCGTTAGGACCAAGCCCTGGGTAGCTGCCCACCGGAGCCGGAGCTTTCCCGGAAAAGTTACTTAATTGCAGGATGTCTGCGAAAAACGCCTGGTTGGCAGCGCGGTACCAGTGATACACCGTGGGCAGATTCTTTGTGAGGAATTCTGCATACGCTGCAGCTTCGTACCAACTCACGCCGCTGACAGGGTATTCGTCCTGCCCCGTCGGGAAGCTCCCCAGCTCCCAGGTAGAAGGTCCGGGCCGATCGGTTTTGTCGCGGAACATTGCCATCGCCTGCTCGAAGCTGAGCGATCGATGGTCGTTGATGAAGGAATTCTTCCAATATCTGGGGTCGCGGTAGCCGCCCGCGTCGACAAATTTCTTGAAATCGCGATTGGTGACCTCGTACTTGTCGATGAGGAAATCGTCGAGTTTCACGCTCGGATTACCCGCAAGATGCACCTCACCGGCCGAGACGTGCACCATCTGAGGCGGAACAGCTCCGATCGGATCGAGAACGATATCGACGATGGGAGACTCATTGGCGGCCTCCACAGACTCATAGCCGTCCTTGCTAAATTTCAACGCGTAATGCCCGAAAGGTAGGCGGATTTTCTCCAAGGGAGTCTTGCCCAGATATTCCCAATCGCTCTTGGGCTCGTTGTAGTCCCTGAAAAACGCATCGGCGCCGGGCGGGCTGGCGCGGAACGACATCGGCCACAGAATTTGTGCCTCCAGCTTCTTGAGGGCCGGGTCGTTGGGAATGTCGCGTTGTGCTTGGCGAAGAAGCAAGTAAGCGGCCACGGGTTTTCTCTTGGTGACAAGCTGCTGAATTTCGGGCAGAGCTTGCTCACGCACCCAGCGGATGCGCGCGTAGTGACGATAGGCAAGCCCGGCGGAAGTCATCAGGAGGGCGAGCACAACGAACGTCCCTGCGATGACGCCGGGTTTTCGGACCACGCGCGCGATCGGGATCGTCCCGCTCGATTCCACAATGCGCAGCTGACGGACACAGTCCAGCTCGGCACGCATCTCGAGCGCGGACGCATAGCGCTTGCTGCGGTCCTTCTCGAGCGCTTTGCGAATGATGCGGTCGAGTTCGGAAGGGACCTCTGGGTTCAGTTGCGAAGGCGATACAGGCGCTGCATGCAGGATGAAATCAAACATCACCGCGGATGTTTCACCTTGGAACGGGCGGTGGCCGGTCGCCATCTCATAGAGTACCGCTCCGAAGCTCCACAGGTCTGTGCGCGGATCGAGTGTCTCAGCACGCGCCTGCTCCGGCGACATGTAGGCCGCCGTTCCCACAGCGAGGCCGGGGCTTGTGAGGAGTTCTTCGGTTACACCCGCCGTGGGCAGCGCTGAAGCACCAACAGCCTCAGCGACCCGGTAGTGCTCGTAGGTCAGCTTCGCAAGACCAAAGTCGAGGATTTTGGCGTGCCCGCGGCGCGTGATGAAAATATTCGCGGGCTTGATGTCGCGGTGAACGATGCCTTGGCTGTGCGCGGCATCGAGCCCGTCAGCGATCTGGACGCCCAGATCGAGAAGCGAATCGATCTTGAGGGGTCCACCATCAATGCGGTGCTTGAGCGTCTCGCCTTCGAGGAATTCCATCACGATGAAAAGTTGGCCGTTGTGTTCGTCGATTTCGTAAATCGTGCAGATGTTGGGATGGTTGAGGGCCGAAGCGGCGCGAGCCTCACGTTGAAAGCGCCCGATCGCCTGCGCGTCACGGACAATTTCTTGCGGCAGAAACTTCAACGCAACGAACCGGCCCAGCTTCGTGTCCTCGGCCTTATACACCACGCCCATGCCGCCGCCCCCGAGCTTCTCGAGGACGCGGTAGTGCGAAACCGTATGCCCAATCATAGGGAGAAAGTCGCCTTCGGGCATGAATCTTAGGCTTGGCCCTGGAGCAAGTCAATCTGGAGCCCGGCTCCCGACCTTCTGGGTTAGACGCAGATTTCCAGATTGCTCAGAACCGTTCCTTTTTCGACGAGGCAGTGCCGTCTTCGGTGCATCGTGTCTAGTACCTCTAGCACCAAGGCTCCATTGCGCCAGACCAAGTATTTCGAGTAGAATCCACGATCTTCAGGAGGGCCCATGAGAGCTTGGATGTTGGTTTTGCTTTGCGTCGTTGGGGCTGGCATAGGCACAACTTTGCTGATCGCCCAGGGCCCGCCGCCCCAGCACGGTTCTGTCCTCATTCCTGACACGAGCATCGAGCGGCGCGAGGATATTGCGGTCAGAGCGCACACCAACCACGTGATTCTTTTCCGGCCCGAGTTTGTTGGAACCTCGCCCTCAGGGGAAACTCCAGCATCGATTCGTCCCGTATACAGCATTCCCTCGACAGGTGGGTCCGGCATCATTGCCATTGTTGACGCATTCGACTATCCAACCGCGGAAAACGACCTGAATGTCTTTTCGAGCACGTTCGGTCTCCCCCCCTGCACCACTGCGAATGGATGTTTCCAGAAGATATTCGCAGCCGGGAGGAAGACCCGCACCAATTGCGGCTGGGCGCAGGAAGCTGCACTCGACATAGAGTGGGCGCACGCCATGGCCCCCAATGCAAAAATTGTTCTCGTGGAGGCGGCGTCGAATCGGTTTTCTGACCTGTTTCAGGCTGTGGATGTTGCCAGCCAGATCGTAAGTCAAAACGGAGGTATGGGCGAAGTTTCGATGAGTTGGGGTGGAAGTGAATTCTCCACGGAAACGAGTTCGGACTCACACTTCACCACTCCCAGAGTTGTTTACTTCGCGGCCAGTGGCGATACCGGCGGCCAAACCATCTATCCGGGAGTGTCCCCCAACGTGGTTTCGGCGGGAGGCACGACGATCAACCGAGACAGCTCTGGCAACTTCGTTAGCGAGATGGCCTGGAGCGGAAGCGGCGGTGGCCCCAGTAGATATGAGTCCCGACCGTCGTACCAGGACGGAATCGCTGCAATCGTTGGGACCCAGCGGGGCGCACCGGACTTCTCTTTCGACGCTGACCCCAATTCGGGGGTCTCCGTATACGACAGCACCCCATGCCAGGGGCTGAGCGGATGGCTGGTTTTTGGTGGAACTAGCGTCTCCTCGCCATCCCTGGCAGGTATCGTCAATCTCGCAGGTCATTTCTACAGTAACAGCGCCAGTGAGCTGATCACAATTTATGGCAATCTGGGAAACGCCACCGATTTTCGTGACATCGTTTCTGGCGCCGCGGGAAGCTTCAACGCAACAACGGGCTGGGACTTCGTCACCGGCGCGGGCAGCAATCAAGGGCTAAATGGGAAATAGCCTGTACCAATAGTTCCCAATGTTTCCGAAACAAGGCTGCTAACTCCTTCCCCCGACTCCTCCACCACTACGGGTCCAGGAACCCTGGAGGGCACGAAATCTCGGGTCATATCGCCCGAGACCATTCCATTTCGGACAACCTCTGACGATTCGCGGAAGGTTATGCGATTCCTTGGCTACGAGCCGGATCAGACCGTGGCGGCCTTAGCGAGAGGAACTTTCTTGCTCAGCCCCACCTTCAACAGTTTGATTTCGAGTAAGCCGTCGCTCACTGTAGTGTTCACTGTACCTGGATCAATCTCAAACGGCAGCCCTACCACTCGGAAGATGTGTTTGGAGCGCCGTTCGGAATAGATGGTCGTTCCTTCCTTTTGATCTGATAACTCTTGCCGCTTGCCGGTGATGCACAGGGAACGAGGGGCAACTCGTACTTCCAGGTCCTTTTCGCCGAAACCCGGCACGTCAGCATGGATGGTGAATCCGGTTTCCGTCTCGGTGACGTCCACCGGTGCTTGCAGCAGGATTTCCGACTCCGCACAGAGCCAATCCTCGACAGCATGGCCGTGGGTGAATCCGCTGGATTCAAACAACTCGTAGGCACGGCGCGCGATCAGGTCATTAATCTCCTGCGCAGGCTCGATAGATGGCTCGCCAGGGGAGAGGCTCGGAGGCGACGTCTGACAAGGAGCCATGGCAGGAGGACTCCCTTCGGTCTGTTGCGGCATGATCGAATCGGCGGTTATGTTGGAGAGAACCACTCGCGCGATTTCGGCGCCGATCGTTTGGTGTTCTTTGGCCTCTCGCGCGATCTCGGCGCTGATCGTTTGGTGTCTTCGGGCCGCTCCCAATAGCAGAACATTGAAACAAATGTTGTTGATCTCTCGCGGGATGCCTTGGCTCTGCTCTGCAATTAGCGCCAAGGCATCCGGTGTGAAGAGCGGGTCGCCGGAATAGCCAGCCACCTTGAGCCGATGCTCGATATAACAGGCTGTTTCGTCGGCACTTAAGGGCTCTAGGCGGCTTAAGATCGCGATGCGCTGCCGCAATTGTGACAGACCGCGCTGCGCCAACTTTTCCGCCAACTGAGGCTGTCCTGCAAGGACGATTTCCAACAGTTTTGCATGCGTTGTCTCAAAATCGGAAAGGAGCCTTATCGTTTCGAGAACGGGTTCTTCGAGGTCTTGCGCTTCGTCCACGACTAGCACAAAGCGACGGCCCGCCAGCATCTCATTAAACAGAACGTGGTTCAGTTTCTTGTGCATCGACGCGAGGCCCATCCCAGTGGTCTCGATGCCAAGCTCACTGAGGACATAGCAGAAAAACTCACGAGAATCACATTGGGTCTGGAATAGAAATACCGTGCGCGCAGAATCGTGTAGTTCCTCCATGAGTCGATACAGAAGGGTGGTCTT
>WNFC01010203.1_pt1 | contig 10416 bp, 8 predicted proteins | sample 5400541 | NCBI WGS metagenome assembly WNFC01 (sample SAMN13153342, study PRJNA577476) | soil metagenome | isolation source: 120 cm saprolite under Douglas fir tree site 2 hole 2 replicate 1 | place: USA:California | collected 2015-04-18 | reverse complement strand
AGGCCCGCGCGACCGCCGTCACCGCCGTGATCGTGGCGATCTCTGCGATCGCGGGCGCCTGATCGCGCCTGCGAAAAGCTGCCGCGCGCTGTAAACTGTGCGGATGACCCGCAAACTCTTCGTCACCACCGCCCTGCCCTACGCCAACGGCCCGTTCCACATCGGGCATATCATGGAATACATCCAGGCCGACATCTGGGTCCGCTTCCAGCGGATGCTCGGAAATGTCGTGCATTTCGTCTGCGCAGACGACGCGCACGGCGCGCCGATCATGCTCAAGGCCGAAGCAGAGGGCGTCTCCCCCCAGGAACTGGTCGCGCGCGTCACTGCGGACCGGCCCCGGTACCTGGAAGGCTTTCACATCGGCTTCGATCATTGGTATTCGACGGACTCGCCGGAGAACGAGGCGCTGTCCCAGGACATCTACCGCCGGCTGAAAGCCGCGGGACTCATCTACGTCAAGGCGATCGAGCAGTTCTACGATCCAGTCAAGGCCATGTTCCTGGCGGATCGCTACATCAAGGGCGAATGCCCCAACTGCCGCGCCAAAGACCAGTACGCCGACGCCTGTGAAGTCTGCAGCATCGTCAATTCGCCCACCGACCTGATCGATCCCTACTCGACGCTGTCGGGCGCGAAGCCCCTCATGAAAACGTCCGACCACTATTTTTTCAGGCTGTCGGATCCCAAATGCGTCGAATTCCTCGGTGGATGGCTCGCCACGCCGGAGCGGCTGCAGCCGCAAGTGGTCAACAAGGCCCGCGAGTGGCTCTCGGGCAAGGGCGACGAAGCGCTCGGCGACTGGGACATTTCCCGCGACGCTCCTTACTTCGGCATTCCGATCCCCGACGCGCCCGGCAAATATTTCTACGTGTGGCTGGACGCCCCGATCGGGTATCTCGCATCACTGCAGAACTACTTCGATACCGGGAAGGCACGCGCGCGCGGCGAGAATCGGACTTTCGCGGAATTTCTCGCGGCTCCCGACACGGAACAGCTGCACTTCATCGGCAAGGACATCATTTACTTCCACACACTGTTCTGGCCGGCCATGCTGAAGTTCGCGGGAGCTCCCTACAAAGTGCCCGATCACGTCTATACGCATGGCTTCATCACGGTATCCGGCGAGAAGATGTCCAAGTCCCGTGGGACCGGCATCAGCCCGCTGCGATATCTCGCGATCGGGATGAATCCGGAGTGGCTGCGCTACTACATCAGCGCCAAGCTGAATTCCAACGTCGAGGATCTGGACTTCAATCCGGACGACTTTGTCGCGCGGGTGAACAGCGACCTGATCGGCAAGTACGTCAACATCGCGAGCCGGGCCGCGAGCTTCATCACGAAACATTTTGGCGGCGCACTCGAGTACGGCGGCGGCGGCGCGCCCATCGCGCGCGAAGCGCACGACATTGCGCTTCGCGTGGCCGAATTCTACGAAACGCGCGATTTCGGCAAGGCGATGCGCGAGATCATGGCCCATGCGGATCGAATCAACCATGATTTCGATGCGCACCAGCCATGGGTTCTCGCCAAGGATACGGCCAAGCGGGCGGAGCTTCAGGACGTCTGTTCACGGGCGTTGCAAGGGTTCCGGCTCCTCAGCATCCTCATCGCGCCTGTGCTGCCGGCTCTCGCGGAGCGCGTCGCGCGCGAGTTGTTCGGGCTTGATCGGCCCTTCGCGTGGAGCGACGTCGACGTGCTGCCCGTGCGAATCAACTCCTACCAGCACCTGATGACTCGTGTCGATCCGAAGCAGCTCGATGCGCTGTTCGAGACGGACAACGAACCCGCGCCCGCCGCAGCTCCGGCCGCGGCCTCCAAAACGGCGCGCATCGTTTCCCCGCCGGCGGCCGCGTCGGATGCGATCCTTGCGAATGCGGCGGCCGTCGAGGGCAACTTGATTTCCATCGACGATTTCTTGCGGGTCGACCTGCGCGCGGCGAAAGTCCTGAACGCCGAGCTGGTCGCGGGCGCCGATAAGCTCCTGAAACTCACGCTCGACCTGGGCGAGCTCGGGACTCGCAGCGTTTTCGCCGGCATCCGCGCGGCATATGAACCTGAGTCGCTGGTGGGCCGGCTGATCGTGGTGGTCGCCAACTTGGAGCCCCGTAAAATGCGGTTTGGCGTTTCCGAAGGAATGATGTTGGCGGCGGGGCCCGGCGGCAAGGAGATCTTCGTGCTGTCCCCGGATTCCGGCGCCGCACCCGGCATGCGTATCAAGTGACATGAACACCGAACCCGCGCCCGGCGTCGTGGCGCGAATCGACGCCCTGCTGCCGCAGACTCAATGCACACGCTGCGGTTATGCCGGGTGCAAGCCGTACGCCGCGGCAATCGCGAGCGGCGAGGCCGGGATCAACCAGTGCCCGCCGGGCGGCAGCGCAACCATTGCGGCCCTGGCCGCACTCACGGGCCGGCCCGTCCAGGCCTTGAATCCGGTTCATGGGGTGGAGACCCCGCCGCGCGTGGCGTGGATCGATGAATCCCGCTGTATCGGCTGTGCCCGGTGCCTGGCGCCCTGCCCGGTGGACGCCATCGTCGGTGCCGCCAAGTACATGCACACCGTTCTTGCCGAGCGCTGCACGGGCTGCGAGCTCTGCCTGCCGCCCTGCCCGGTCGATTGCATTGAAATGAGGCCCCAACCTGAGCCCGCGGCGAATCAGGCGGCGCTCAATCGCCTGCGTTTCGAAGCGCACGCTGCGCGGCTGCTGAATCGGGCCGCTGAAAGGCAGCGGGAGCTCGACCTCAAGAAGGCTGCCGCAGCGCATCGTCCGGCCGAGCCATGAACGACGCAAAGCGGCGTGCGATATTTGCGCGGTTGCGCGCAGCCAATCCGGCGCCGCGCACTGAATTGAACTACCAATCGCCGTTCGAACTCCTGGTGGCGGTGATCCTGTCCGCTCAGGCCACCGACAAGAGCGTGAACAAGGCCACGGCGGCGTTGTTTCGCGTCGCGAATACGCCCGCGGCTCTGCTGGCATTGGGGGTCGACGGTCTGTCGCCGTACATCAAGTCCATCGGACTCTACAACAGCAAGGCCAAGAACATCATTGCCGCCTGCCGGATCTTGCTCGAGCGGCACGCCGGCACGGTACCCTCGTCCCGCGAGGAACTCGAGCAGCTGCCGGGGGTCGGCAGAAAAACCGCCAACGTCATCTTGAACACGGCGTTCGGCGAAGCCACTATCGCGGTGGACACCCATATATTCCGGGTGGCCAACCGCACCGGATTGGCACCCGGCAAGACCGTGCGTGCGGTGGAGGACAAGCTGCTGAAATTCGTGCCGCCCGAGTACTCCCGAGATGCGCATCACTGGTTGATTCTGCACGGGCGTTACGTATGCAAGGCACGCAATCCGGCGTGCCCGACCTGTCACATCGAGGACCTTTGCGAGTATCGTCACAAATCCCATGCCGCTATTTGATTCCTATACCCGCGAGCAATTGCGCCAAACCTACGCCGACGCGTGGCGCAAACACCTGGCTCATTCCCCGCTCACGCCGCTCGAGGCCATGATCACCGACGTCATCGGCGCGCACCCCGAATATCAACCCATGGTGAGCGATGCGCAGGCGGCGCTGGCATTTGAACCCGGCGTCTCGGGCGCCGAGAATCCGTTTTTACATATGGGGCTGCATCTCGCGGTGCGCGAGCAGGTGTCCATCGACCGGCCGCCGGGAGTGCGTGAGCTGCATGGCCAATTGCAGGCTCGCTACGGCGACTTGCACCGCGCCGAGCACGCGCTCATGGAAGCGCTCGGCGAGGCGCTATGGCAGGCACAACGTGCCGGCAGGCCGCCCGATGAAGGGTACTATTTGGCTGCCGCGCGCCGACATCTCGAGGCCTCCGGCCGGCATTAGTCCCTCCTTGATCAGTGCGCGCTCCTCGTGGAACGGGGTGCGGCGCAAATGTTAAGCAAGCTTCATCCGCGCTTCATCGGTGCGATTGTGCCTGGGCGTTATTCTGCATCGAATGACCGCCTGCCGGTGGCTTTGAGTTTGCGATGGAGAAATGACCATGCGTTTTTCAACCGAGGCCGCCGCGGTGTGCCTCTGCCTGCTGCCCATGGCGGGCGCCTTTATGGCCGCACCGCCGGCGGCGCGCGCAGACATCCCGGCCGCCACCGCGCCGGGAGCAGCGGTCCCGGGGACCGTTGCGCCGCCGGCCGCGAAAACGGCACCGGTGCCGGCCTCCGCCCCGCCCTCCGGCGACGCGGCTGCAAAGCACGCCAAACGCACTGCCTGTCTCAAGGACGCCAAGACCAAGAAGCTGGTGGGAGCCGACAAGACGGCGTTCCTGAAGAACTGCATCGCTGCGCACTAAGGCGCGCCTCAGCGCGCGCGAGCCGCAGATTTTCGTTTGATGGAGGCGGACCGGATGGTTCGCTTAGGTTGGCCGATTTTGATGTGCCGGCTAAATTCTTCCATGCAAGCGTCGGCAAGAGGCCGCAGGCTGGATTCCAAGCGCCGATATGCCGCCACCAGCGCGGAACCAAACGATGTCAGGACGACTCCGCCGCCGCCGCGGCCCCCGACACTGGCATGAGTCACCGGGTGGTCGAAGCTCAAATTCATATCGTCGAGCAGCAGCCAGGCGCGCCGATAGCTCATCCGCATTTCGCGTGCGGCTTGTGATAACGAGCCGGTGCGCCCAATGCCTTCCAGAAGTTCGATCTTGCCTACGCCGACCGAACACCGGCTGCCGAAATCGACCCGAAATCGCACGGTGAGGCTTTTTGCCATCAGGGTTTCCGCATCGGAGACATGGCAGCGCTCCCCACGAGAAGAGCGAGAACGAATGAACCGACCGGATTCTGTTTTGATCGCATGGCCATCCTTCGATAGTTCACCTATTCGGCATCACCCGAACTTCCGGCTAGCGCTTCGGGATGTAGAGATCCGTCAACGTGCCCTCGAAGGCCTCGGCGGCGAACGCAACGGTTTCCGAGAGGGTCGGATGGGGATGAATGGTCAGACCGATGTCCGCCGCATCGGCGCCCATTTCGATCGCGAGCGCCACTTCGGCAACCAGATCGCCGGCGTTGGGTCCGACCATCCCGGCACCGATGACTCTGTGCGTCTCCTTGTCGAACAGTAGCTTGGTAAAACCCTCGTCGCGATTGAGCGCCAGGGAGCGGCCGCTGGCGGCCCAGGGAAACATGCCCTTACCGTACTGGATGTTCTGCGCTTTGGCATCGATTTCGGTGACTCCCACCCAGGCCACTTCCGGGTCGGTGTAGGCCACCGAGGGAATGCACCGCGCATCGAAAGCCGACTTCTGTCCGGAGGCAACTTCCGCCGCGACCTTGCCTTCGTGCGATGCCTTGTGCGCCAGCATCGGAGCGCCCACGACATCGCCGATCGCAAAAATATGCGGCACATTGGTGCGCATCTGCTTGTCCACGGCGATGATGCCGCGCGGACTGACGGCAACTCCGGCGGCAGCCACATTGGCCGCGTTGCCGTTGGCTGTGCGCCCCACCGACACCAGCACCCGGTCGAACAGCTGCGGCTCGGGTACATCGGGTCCGTCGAAGGTCGCGCGCAGGCCCTCTGCCAAGGCATCGAGCTTGGCGACCTTGGTGTTGAGCATGATGCGCTCGTAGCGCTTTTCGATTCGCTTCTGCAGCGGCCGCACCAGATCCCGATCGGTGCCGGGCATCAAACCATCGCTCAATTCCACCACCGTGACCCGCACACCGAGCGCGTCGTAGACGCAGGCCAATTCCAATCCGATGATGCCGCCGCCGATGACCAGCAGCCGCTTGCAATCGACCGGCAGCTCCAGAGCGCCGCTCGAATCGATGATGCGGGGATCATCCGGAAATCCCGGCAGAAGCGCCGATTCGGAGCCGGCCGCGATGATGCATTGCTTGAATTCGATGCGGCGCGGACCGCTCGCCTCCTGCACGTCCAAGGAAAAAGGTCCGGAGAATTTGGCCTCGCCCTGAACCACGGTCACTTTGCGCTGCTTGGCCAGCAGCGAGAGCCCGTTGGTCAATCGAGTGACGACGCGATTTTTCCACGCACGCAGGCGGTCACGGTCGATTTGCGGCGGCCCGAATACGATGCCGGCGGTGCCCATGTCCGCCGCGTCTTCGATCACCTTGGCGGCATGCAGCAGCGCCTTGGACGGGATACACCCGACGTTCAGGCACACGCCGCCCAACATCGGCCAGCGCTCGATCAGCGTCACTTTGAGGCCGAGATCGGCGGCCCTGAATGCCGCGGTATACCCACCCACGCCGGCGCCGAGCACGACCAGGTCCACCGCCCCCGGCGGTGGCGCGGCGGCCGGCGCAGGCGAAGCGGCTGCGGTGGTCGGCGAGGCCGCAGGGGCCGCCCGCGGCGGCACGGCTGTGGGCGCAGCCGCGGGTGTTGCCGCCGCTTCGCTTAACAGCACGGTGGCGATCAGCGCCCCTGCCGACACTTCGTCGCCTTTCTTCAGTTCGACCGAATCGACGATGCCGTTCACCGGCGACGGCACGTCCATCGAGGCCTTCTCGGTCTCGAGCGTTATGAGCGGATCGTCGACGCGAATCTGGCTGCCTTTCTTGACGAGGACGTCGACGACGTTGACACCCTTGGCGTCACCGAGATCCGGAATTCGTACCTCGACGACGCTCACAGCAAGGCCTTGACGTCGCCCAGCGCCTTGGCGAGGAACACTATGAAACGCGCGGCTTCGGCGCCGTCGATCACGCGATGGTCATAGGATAGGGACAGCGGCAACATCAGGCGCGGCAGGAACGCGCCCTTGTCATAGACGGGTTTCTGGCTGGATTTCGACACACCCAGGATGGCGACTTCCGGCGCATTGATGATGGGCGTGAACGCCGTGCCGCCGATTCCGCCCAGGCTCGAGATCGTGAAAGTTCCGCCTTGCATCTCGGTGTTCTTCAGCTTGCCCGCCCGCGCCTTCTCGGACATCGCCGCCAGGACGCGCGCGATCCCATAGATATCGAGCCGGTCGGCATTCGGGATCACCGGCACCACCAATCCATTCGGCGTATCCGCGGCGAAGCCGATGTTGAAGTATTTCTTGAACACCAGATTCTCGCCGCCCGCATCCAGCGAGGAGTTGAACCGCGGGAATTCCTGAAGCGCCAAGAGACAGGCCTTGATGATGAAGGCCAGCGGCGTGAGCCGCACGCCCTCCTGCGACGCCTTGCTCTTCAGCGCCACACGCACGGCCTCGAGATCGGTGATATCCGCGTCCTCGTGCTGCGTCACATGCGGCAGATTGATCCAGCTCGCCTGGAGCCGCGCGCCGGAAATCTTCTGGATCCGCGACAGCGGCTTGATCTCGATGGCGCCGAACAGGGCGAAATCCACGACCGGCACCTTGGGCAAAGGCGAAACCGCCGCGGCAGCCGGAGCCGTCGGCGCCGTCAGAATCGTTTTCACATGGGCCTTCACATCCTCTTGCGTGATGCGGCCCTTGATGCCGGTTCCCTTGATCCGGCCCAAATCGGCGCCGAGCTCGCGCGCGAACTTGCGCACCGACGGGCTGGCGTAGGCTTTCGAGAATGCTGCTTCGTCGATCATGGCGTCGGCGCGCACGGCGGGAAGCGGTGCCGCGCGTGCGGCCGCGGCTGCGGCGGGCACCGCATTGCCGGCGACCGGCGGCGCCGTTGCGGCCGGTGCAATCGCAGGCCGGGGTTGAGCAGGCCCGGCCGACGGCGTTGCACCGGGCGCGCTCGAGCCGGGCGACGGCGCGGCGGGCGCGCCGCGCGCCTCGGCCGCCGCCGGCTCGAGCGTCAGGATCAGCGAGCCCTCGGACACTTTATCGCCCTGTTTGAGTTTGACTTGCGTGATGCGGCCGGACATCGGCGCCGGCACGTCCATTGCCGCCTTTTCCGTTTCGAGCGTGATCAACGGCGCTTCTTTCTCGATCTCTTGACCGTCCTTGACCAGGACGTCGATGACATTGACGTCTTTGAAGCCGCCGATGTCGGGAACCAGAACTTCGATTGGAGTAGTCACGGTACCGCCTAGACCGACAGAGGATTGGGTTTTTCCGGATCGATGCCGAAGGACTGCATGGCATCAGTCACCGTCCGCTTGTCGATCTTGCCCTCGTCGGCAAGCGCCTTGAGCGCAGTGATCGCCACGTAGTGCCGGTCCACTTCGAAGAACCGCCGCAGTTCCGCGCGGGAGTCGCTGCGGCCATAGCCATCCGTGCCCAGCACCGCGTAGCGGCCGGGTATCCACTGCCGAATCTGATCCGGGACGGTTTTCATGTAGTCGGTGGCGGCGATGAACGGACCCTCGCGATCCGCCAAGGCCTGTTGAATGTAAGTCTGCTGACGCGGCTCGTTCGGATGCAGCAGGTTGCGGCGTTCTACGCCCAACGCGTTCCTGCGCAACTCGCTGAAGCTGGTGACGGAATAGACATCGGCAGGCACGCCATAGTTCTTCTCCAAGATCTCGGCGGCCGCCAGCACCTCGCGCAAAATGGTGCCCGACCCGAACAGCGTCACGCGGACCTTGCCGCGGCCGCCGATCTGCAGCAGGTACATTCCGTTCAAGATGCCCTGCGCCACGCCGGCCGGCATCGCCGGGTGCGCATAGTTTTCGTTCATGCAGGTGATGTAGTAAAAGACGTTTTCCTGTTCCTGGTACATCCGCCGCAGGCCGTCCTGCACGATCACCGCCAATTCATAAGCGTAGGTCGGATCGTAAGCCACGCAGTTCGGCACCGTGGTCGCGACCAGCTGGCTGTGTCCGTCCTGATGCTGCAAGCCCTCACCTGCGAGCGTCGTGCGCCCGGCCGTGCCGCCCACCAGAAAGCCCCGGGCCTGACTGTCGCCCGCCGCCCAAATGAAATCGCCGACTCGTTGAAAGCCGAACATCGAGTAATAAATATAAAAGGGCACCATGCTCACGCCGTGGTTCGAGTACGCCGTCGCCGCGGCCAGCCAGGAGCACAGGCTCCCCGCCTCATTGATGCCTTCCTCGAGAATCTGTCCCTGTTTGTCCTCGCGATAGAACATGAGCTGTTCGGCATCCTGCGGCGTGTAGAGCTGTCCCACCGACGAATAGATGCCGACCTGGCGAAACATGCCTTCCATGCCGAAGGTGCGCGCTTCGTCGGGAACGATGGGCACGACGTGCTTGCCGATGTTCTTGTCCCTGACCAAGGCGGTGAGCATGCGCACCAGCGCCATGGTGGTGGATATTTCGCGCTCGCCCGTGCCCTCCAGCAGCGCGCTGAACGCCTCCAGCGGCGGCACCACCAGGGGCGGCGCAGCCGAGTTGCGCGCAGGCAGATAGCCGCCGAGAGCGGCGCGGCGCTCCTGCAGGTACTTGAGCTCTTCGCTGTCCTTGGCCGGCTTTCGGAACGTGAGCCCCGCGAGCTCTTCGTCGGTGATCTGAATATTGAAGCGATCGCGGACCGTCTTGAGATCTTCATCGCCCAGTTTTTTCTGCTGATGCGCCACGTTCAAGCCTTCGCCCGCCTTGCCCATCCCGAACCCCTTGACGGTTTTCGCCAAGATCACGGTGGGTGCGCCCTTGTGGGCGACGGCGGAGGCGTAGGCCGCATACACCTTTTGCGGATCATGACCGCCGCGATTCAGGTACCAAATCTCCTGATCCGACATGTTGGCGACCATTTCCTTGAGCTCAGGGTACTTGCCGAAGAAATGCTCGCGCACAAAGGCGCCGTCCTTGGACTTGAAGTTCTGGTATTCGCCGTCCACGCACTCTTCCATCAGGCGCTTGAGCAAGCCCTTTTGATCGCGTTCGAGCAACGGATCCCAGCGCGAACCCCACAGCACTTTGATGACGTTCCAGCCCGCGCCCAGGAATGCCGCCTCGAGCTCTTGAATGATCTTGCCGTTGCCGCGCACCGGCCCGTCCAGCCGCTGCAAATTGCAATTGATCACGAAAATGAGGTTGTCGAGCTTCTCGCGCACCGGCATGGTGAGCGCGCCCATCGATTCGGGCTCGTCCATTTCGCCGTCGCCCAGAAAGGCCCATACCTTGCGGTCGGAGGGCGGCACGATGCCGCGATGTTCGAGATAGCGCACGAAACGCGCCTGAAAAATCGCCGTCATCGGACCCAATCCCATCGACACCGTGGGGAATTGCCAGAAGTCCGGCATCAGCCACGGGTGCGGATAGGACGACAACCCATCGCCTTTGACTTCCTGTCGGAAGCGCAGCAGCTGGCTCTCGTTCAAACGGCCTTCCAGGTAGGCGCGCGCGTAGATTCCGGGACTCGAATGTCCCTGCACGAAGATCATGTCCCCGGGATGCGCGTCGCTCTTGGCGCGCCAGAAGTGATTGAAGCCGACTTCATAGAGCGTCGCCGCCGACGCGTACGACGCGATGTGGCCGCCGTATTCCGAATTCGAGCGATTCGCCTGCACCACCATGGCGAGCGCATTCCAGCGAATATAGGCCTCGTTGC
>WNFC01018071.1_pt1 | contig 10417 bp, 8 predicted proteins | sample 5400541 | NCBI WGS metagenome assembly WNFC01 (sample SAMN13153342, study PRJNA577476) | soil metagenome | isolation source: 120 cm saprolite under Douglas fir tree site 2 hole 2 replicate 1 | place: USA:California | collected 2015-04-18 | reverse complement strand
CCTGCTTGGGGTCCGCCGGCGTCCGCGTCGCGTACGGGTCGGCTGGCGGGATCGTCTCGGCGAACACGGTCCTGTCGTTCACCCCGGCAACACCGCGGCCGCTGTTGTCGCCGCAGTACTGGACGACCTGCGTCTCGACTGTGGAGTTAAAGCTCCCGAACGGGTATGCGAATGACTCGGGCTGGAATCCGTGGCTGGCAAGATTCACCCGATCCTGGCAAACCTGGAACCTGGCATCGGCGAGCTTGAGCTTCTTGATGTTGACGTGGTCGACGGTATGACTGGCGATCTCGTTTCCGGCCTGGCTGAGGGCCGTGAGCTGCGCCCAGGTCAGTTTTCCCGCCGTGTCTATCGACCCGCTGTTCACGTAGAAGGTGGCATGGAATCCGTGGTTGCTGAGAGCGCTGATCCACTGGTACGCGTCAGCGTTCCCGTCGTCGAACTGAATGGTCACGACGGTCGCGGGAGCCGCGTGGGCGGCCGCCGGGAATGCAGACACGAACCCGGCCGCCAGGATCACCGATGCCGCCACGCGGTGCCAGCGTCCGGCTATCCCGTTCAGTCTGGTCATAGAGCCACTCCTTCATCGACGTGTCTCGCAATGGTGGCCGGTGGCGGGCCATCAGATTGGCCCTGGGGCAGCCCCCTCGGGCCGCAACCTGTCCGCGGCGTAGCCCCAGCGGCAGCTCAGAGCCGCGGCGCTGGCGCCCATGACAGTGTGTTCAGAAAACGTGCTGTGCCCCTAGGGCAATGGCCGCAGCCGCTCTCGCAAGCCGCTTGCATGGGATGCGGTCATGTCCGGCTCCATTGCGGATCTATCTGGGCAACATCGACGCTCCCGGTGCTGGACCCGCATAGACCTCTTTGGTTAGGAAGTCTTCTTAACTAGAAATGCCCTGTCAAGCCTGCCCGACTGCTGGATGAACGGATCCGACCGATCTGAAGCCGCGATGTGCTCACCACACGCCCGGCGAACTCTCCGCATGGATAGCGGGACAGGAGGTCCGGCGTGCCCGGGCTGTCTGGCCGGACGCACAACCGAATACCTGCCCATCGGCACTGCGCCAAATGACCAGATAACTATGCCGCCGACCACACCGAATTAGAGTCAACAGGCAGTTGTTATGCTCCCGTCCAATCACGCGCCGTGACCGTGTGCGTGCCACGACGAGGCTCGGTATGGCGAGGCTTGCTAGCATTGATAGCACATAGGAGGTGGTCGTCGTGTCCGCCGTGAGCATTCGCAATCTTGACGCGCGGGTAAAAGAGCGTCTCAGGGTGAGGGCCGCACGGCATGGCCGCTCGATGGAGGCCGAGATGCGGGCTATCCTCACGGATGCAGTCAGCGAGCCTGAGGAAGACCGCGGGTTGTTTCAGGCACTGCTTGACTGATTCGGCGAACTCGGTGGCGTTGATCTAGACATTCCGGCCCGGACGGCGCGGCCGCGCGCAGCCGATCTTGGTTAGATGATCATCGTCGATACGAACGTCGCATCCGAGCTGATGCGGCCGTCTCCGTCGGAGTTCGTCAGGGACTCGGTGCAGAGTCGGTCTGGAAGGGATCTGTATACATCTGCGATTACGGTCGCAGAGATACGGTACGGCATCGAGAAGTTGCCTCAAAGGGCGGCGGACGAACTCCCCTAGTTCTGCGGCAAATGAGATATTCGAGACCTTCGCTCAGCAGATACTTCCCTTTGATGCGATTGCGGCGGAACAGTATGCCTTGATAGTGAGCCACCGAGACGGGCTCGGACTGCCGATCGACGGGTTCGATGCACAGATCGCGGCCATCTGCCGCGTGCACGGAGCAACGCTCGCCACCAGGAATGTGTCTGACTTTCGTCGGACCGGCATCGAGTTAATCAACCCATGGAAAGGTGAGGACTGAATTCCCGTTGGCGTCATGACGTGCGCACTGTTGTCCCCCTCGGACGCGGAGGTGCTGCTGTTGTCAAGCGTGCCCATGGTTGATCATCGTCACGAGATGACTGGGGCATTGGCGAGGGAGGCGTGGGCGCTTCGCGAGAACGTAAGCTTTTACGACGGCCTTTACGTGGCGCTCGCGACAGCCCTGGCTGTACCTCTGGTGACCGCCGACAAGCGGCTGACGAAAGCCCCCGGACTTCGTTGCACGGTAAAGCATGTAGCGGCGAGCTGACGCCTTCGGTTACGCCCCGTCCTCGCTGACCGCGGCCTCGTCGAACACGGCCTCCCGCAGGTTCCACGCCCGGCCGCGCTGGGGGAAGATCACCACCAGCCAGTACAAAAATCCGATACCTACGGTGATCACGCTGACCCAGAGCAACAGCGAGGTCTGCTTGGTGAAGATGTACACCAGGCTGCCCAGCGCCAGGATCGGCGGAAGCGGCCAGAGCGGCATCTTGTACGGACTGTTTCGGGTCGCCCCGGTCGGCCGGGCGAACAGGGCGGCGATCGCGATCAGCGCGTAGTCCGCCACCAGGCTCGCTCCGGTCAGGTTGACCAGCGTATTCAGGGACACGGTGAGGCAGAGGATGGCGCCGAGGATGCCGACGATCGCGGTGGCGAACCACGGTGACCTGAACCGCTCGCTCTTGAGGGTCATCCAGCCGTTGACCGGGCCAGGCCACGCTCGGTCCCGTCCGGAGCTGAAGAAGATCCGCCCGTACGACAGCACGATGGCGATGACGGCGTTAAGGATGGCGACGACCACGGCCAGGCTCACGATCTTGTACACCGTATTGTTCGAAGTCGCCTCGATGAAGTACTTCATCGGCACCGCCGAGGTGGACAGCTTGGCGATCGACGGCGAGCCGACGACCGTAGCGGTCAGCGGGATCAGCTCGGCCGCCACAGTGATAACCAGTGCCCACAAGATCGCCCTGGCGATCCGCCTGCTTGAACCGGTCGTCTCCTCGGAGAAGTTGACCGCGTTCGCGTAGCCGTTGTAGGAGAACACGGCTACCGCGGTCAGCGCCAGCACCGCAGTGAAGGACACCGATGTCAGCCCGCCGTGGGCGGCACCCACAACCGGATGGACCAGCGAACTCCAGTTCTTCGCATGCGTGATTCCGAGAACCGTCACGACCGCCAGCGCGGCCAACTCGATCGCCAGGAAGATGCCTGTGATCACCGCGTTCAGACGGATGTTCAGGATCGCTATGCCGGCCGCGACCAGCATCACGATGGCGCCGATGACCTTGAGGTTCACGTTTACGATCACTGCCAGGTAGGTGCCGGTGCCAAGAGCGATCACCGCCGGGATGAAGGCGATGAAGTCCACGTACAGTGCGAACGTGATGAAGCTGACGGGGCCTGCCAGCCACGAGCTCCGTCCCTTGAACGAGTGCCAGACAAGGGCGTAATCGCCTGCCGCGATCGGGAAGGCGGCTGACAGCTCGGCCCAGCAGAAAGCCATGAAAACGCCGACGATGGCGGCGAAAACGAACGCGAGGAACGAGCCGCTGCCCGCCGCCACCAGTGCCACCGGCACGATGATGAACACCGACGATGCTGGTGTTACCCCCGACAGCGTGATGAAGACGTTGCCGAGGATGCCGATCGAGCGGCTCAGGTCCTGCTCGTACCGCGCGGCCTCTGGTGCGCCGGCCGCCGCCGCCGCCGAGCCGTGCTCGATCTTGTGGGTCTCGTCCATCCGCCGGACCTCCAGCCAAGTTGCGCGATCGCCGGCGCTCGCAGATGCACGAGGACGTTGGCCGCGTCCGCGTACGGGATACGCGCGCTCGCCTACGACGTTCTCCGGTCGCGATGGTCCCGTGCCCGATTGGTTCAGCGGGCCCTCGTGAGCCATCTGGGCGGCTAAAGTACCATTGGACTCCTATGCGGTCCTTTATAACGGCACGGATGCCCGCTGTCAACGACCAGTGGTCCCCGTTCTTGACGCCCGCCGCACGGGGCAAGGGCGCTGGCCCGCATGCGGGCACCAAGACCGTGCCCTCGGTCGTGGCATCATGACTGCCATGGCAGCTGGCCAGCCCGCTGACTCGTCCCAGAGCCGTCCAGATGTCCAGCCGATCTTCGGCGCCATTGAGCAGCAGCGAGCGCACGAATACGTCGCAGAGCAGATCCGCCGGCAGATCGGCCTTGGCATCATCGCGCCCGGCGAGGCGCTTCCACCGGAGCGAGAACTGGCGCGGCTGTTCGGCGTCGGACGCGTGACGATCCAGCTTGCGATTGGGATGCTCGAGGCCGATCGGCTGATCACCACTCGACGGGGCCGTTCGGGCGGCTCCTTCGTGCTGGCACCCACCGAGCAGCCCGGCATGCTCGACTTCCGTGTGCTTGAGGTGGCGCAATCGGCTCAGCTGATCGGCGAGGCGATCGACTTCCGGCAGGTCGTCGAGCCAGCCGCGGCCAGCGCCGCGGCGCGATCACGGACGAAACGAGAGCTAGCCGCGATCAGCTCCGCCGCCGAGCGCATGGCTGCGGCGGACACGGACCCGGAGTTCATGCGGGAGGACACCGCTTTCCACCTCGCCATCGCGCGCGCGACGGGCAATCGGTTCCTGGCCGAGGCCGTCGAGCAGATCCGCCTCCACCTCAACTCGGTGCTGGCGCTGCTGCCTGACAGCCAGGCGTGGCATGAGATATCAGTCAGAGAGCACGGGGCCATTTTGGACGCGCTAGTGAGGCGCGATCCGGAGGCAGCGCACGAATTGATGCATCACCATGTGAAAGGCACCGCCCGCAGCGTCCGCGCCCTGCTCAGATCGCTTGATGCCAAGGTTGCCCAGGCACGCAAGCGCGCCCCGTAGGTTCCGACGACCCTCCATCAAGTCCATTCTGGAGTGCCAGCCGACGCACTCCGCGGAAGTTGAGGCGATCATGGCAGCCAGACTTGCCAGTCCGGATGGCAGCGAGCTGATCGGCTATACCGACCGCTGGTCCGCGGCTCCCGGCGAGCGCATCCGGCTCATGGCTTCGTCATCAACCTCGCCCATCACTGTCCGGCTGGTCAGGCTGCGGCACGGTGATCCCAATCCAGCCGGTCCAGGGCTTCTCACGGAACCGGTGCCTTCCCTGATCGATGGTGACTACCCATGCAGCCCCCAGACGGTTAAGTCGGGGTCCTTCGCTGTCCTCGACTCCGCGGTCCTCGACTCGGCGCCGGCCCAGGGATCGGCCCTGTCCGTGTGGGCATGGACGCGCCTTCCGGCCCGGGGACAGCGGCAGGTGCTGCTCGCCCGCGGGTTCCTTGAGCTTTTCCTCGACGCGGATGGCCTGCCCTCGATCAGCTTCGGCGGGGTGTCCGTGGCGGCGCGAGAGCCGCTCAGGCGGGAGAGCTGGACCAGGCTTGGCGTGTCATTTGGCGACGGCAAATTCGGCCTCAGGGTCGCAGGCGAACTGGTCGCCACCGAGCTGACGAGCCTTAGCACTCCAGACGGACCCGTGACGCTGGCCGCCTCCGCCGACGGACGCGATCATTTCAACGGGCGGCTCGAAAAGCTCCAGATCGGCGACTGCCGTTACGACGTCCGGGGCCTGAGGCTCGTCAACGGCCCGACGCTGGCGGTGACAGGCCGCAGGTGGGACGACGACACCACCGACTACCGGGACGCGCCGGATCAGTACGCGGCCGTACACTTCCATGCAGATGACGTTGAGGACGCCGGATGGCCACCGGTAGCCGAGTTCGTTGTGCCGGCCACTATCCGGAGCGGGGTCTACGCCTTCCGCCTGACAACCGCCAGCCTCACCGATCATGTGCCCTTTGTCGTCACCCCGCCGCGCGGACACGCCACTGCCAAGATTGGCCTGCTGCTGCCGACGCTGACTTATCTGGCCTATTCCAATGAGCGTCTCATCGCCGCGGGGGAAGGTGGCATGGTTCCGGCCGGCCGAGCGGTGCGCCTCGATGAGGCCGACACGTGGCTATCAGCGCATCCGGAGGCAGGTCTCTCGACTTATGACCGGCACGCCGACGGGACCGGATGCTGCCTGGTGTCGATGCGCCGGCCAGTCCCGAACTTCCGGCCGGACTTCGTCTGGTGGAACACCGGTGCCCCCGAACGCTTGGGCGCCGATCTCTACATCACGGATTTTCTCGATCACCGGGGCGAGCCATGGGATGCGCTCACCGACCACGACCTGCACGAGCAGGGCGCGGAGTTGCTGCAGCGATATCAGGTCATCCTGACGGGCACCCACCCGGAATACTGTTCCCGCGAGATGCTGGTCGCCCTGCGGCAGTACCTGGAAACCGGCGGCCGGGTGATGTATCTCGGCGGCAACGGGTTCTACTGGGTGACGAGCATCGATCCTCGCCGTCCCTATCTTGCGGAGGTTCGCCGCGGAGTCAACGGCACCCGGGCGTGGACGTCGCTGCCCGGCGAACTCAGGCATCAGACCACCGGCGAGCAGGGCGGGCTGTGGCGGTACAGGCAGCGATCGCCGAACGCACTCGTCGGCGTGGGGTTCACCGCTCAATCGGATTCCCGCGACGGGGCACCCGGGTACCAGCGAACGCGCGTGAGCTTCGAACCCGGCTACAGCTGGATATTCGACGGCGTCTCGGACGCTGACGTCATCGGCGACTACGGCCTGTCCCTCGGTGGCGCAGCCGGATACGAAATCGACCGCCACGATCCTGCGCTCGGATCTCCCGACCAGTCGGTGGTGCTGATGACCTCGCAGGGAATGCATCCCGACTCCTACCTGCTCGTCGTCGAGGATGCCGAAGTCATGATTCCGAATGTCACTGCGGGCACGAATCCCCGCGTGCGCTCCGATGTGGCCTACCTGCCCTATGAGGGCGGAGGCGCCGTCTTCAGCGTCGGATCCTGCTCATGGTGCGGCAGCCTGTCCCACAACTCCTATGACAACGACATATACCGGATCACCGACAACGTGCTGACCGCGTTCGTGGGCACCCGCGCTACAGGCATGCCCTGACCACCGGCGCCTTGACATACCGCGGTCATCAACGTAATAAGGTCTTAAGGATCTCATTCGAGTCCTTTTTTGCGGCGGCGGGGATAGGCGAGGAGAACGGCGTGGTTGCCAGCGATCATCACATTGGCGCACGGCACAAGGCGGAGGCAACGGCCATCGAGTATCTGTGGCCACACTCCAACGACCTGGAATGGGACGAGTACACAGAAAGAGGGCTCCGGGTCTTCGTCGCCGGGCAGGGCTCCACCCTGACCGACGTGCAGGGCCGGTCCTACCTCGACGGGCTGGCAGGCCTGTTCTTGGTGAATGTGGGGCATGGCCGGACTGAGATTGGGGCCGCCATGGCCGAACAGGCAGGGCGCCTGGCCTACACCGCGTCGTCGAACTCGACCAACCCGGCGACCGTGACCCTTGCCGAAACGATCGCCTCGATCACGCCAGGCGACCTTGACCGCGTGTTCTTCTGCTCAGGCGGATCGGAGGCGGTGGAGACCGCGCTGAAGATCGCCAAGCAGGCACAGGTGCTGCGCGGCTACCCCAAGCGCTACAAGGTGATCTGCCGGCGCGGCTCGTATCACGGTCAGACATTCGGCGCCATGAGCTTGACCAGCAGTGCCAAGGAACGGTACTTCGGACCGTTCATGGCCGGTGTCTCCAAGGTTCCCTCGCCCAACCACTACCGCAACGACTTCGGGCTGGAGGGAGAGGCTGGCGACCTGATGTGCGCCCGGTACGTGGAACAAGAAATACTCGCCCTCATGGACGAGGTCATCACCGGCTATGGCCGCACCGGTGCCATGTTCGCAGCCGAGCACTATGGCGTGGTCCCCGACATCATGACCATGGCCAAGGGGATCTCCAGCGGCTACGCACCCCTCGGCGCCGTGGCTGTGCGCCGCGAGGTCTTTGAGCCCTTCACCAAGCATGGCAACGCGATCAACCATCTGCTGACATTTGGCGGCCATGCTGTCGCCGCAGCGGCGGCCAGCAAGAACATCGAGATCATCCAGCGCGAGAATCTCGTCGCACGGTCGGCAGAGATAGGCCGCTACCTCCTAAGGCTTGCCGATGGCCTTCGCCGGCACCCCACGGTCGGCGACGTCCGCGGCGGCAAGGGGCTGTTGTGCGCGATCGACCTGGTCCGGAACAAGGAGACGAAACAAGCCTGGGGGACCGAGCATCCCTTCATCAAGGGCCTCGCCCTCCGTACCCAGGAGCAAGGCCTCATCACCCGGGTGTGGGACGTCCTGCACCTCGCGCCCCCGCTGGTTGTCACGGAGCACGAGGTGGAACTCGCGATCGACATCGTTGACCGCTGCCTCACCGAGATGGAGCGCGAATTCGCCGACGACATCAGCTGAGCCGAAAGCCGGGTCGACAGGGTTTGGGATACCGCTCGGTCGCGTCGATTCACGAAGACGGGATGCTTCAGCGTTTGGTTATGCTGCCTATGTCGGGTTCGTGACCTGACCCGGCGCCCGGGCAGGTCCGCAGCCCGGGCCACGCACACGCGAGGGAGAGACCGTGCCCGAGCATTCGTCCTACCGCGTGGTCGTCGTCGGCGCCGGGTTCGGGGGGATCGGCATGGCCGCGGCCCTTCAGCAGGCGGGCATCGAGGACTTCCTCGTCATCGACAAGGCTGACGAACTCGGCTGGAGCCGGCGGTTCCCGCCCAGGGAAGAGATCCTGGCCTACCTGCACGCGCTGGTCGCGGAGCGCGGGCTCGGCCCGCGCTTGCGCTTCGGGTCGGGCGTCGCCGCGGCCGAGTTCGATGAGCGCCGGGCGGTGTGGCAGCTGGAGCTCGATAACGGCGACACGCTTGAGGCAGGCGCCGTTGTCTCCGCCGTAGGCCAGCTCGGCCGACCTGCCGTTCCGGATATCGCGGGCCGTGCCGATTTCACCGGTCCGTCGTGGCACTCTGGCCGCTGGGACCACAGTCTCGATCTCGCCGGCAAGCGGGTAGCCGTTGTGGGTACGGGGGCGAGCGCCATCCAGTTCGTCCCGGAGGTCGCCAAGGCCGCCGCTCACGTCGACATCTACCAGCGGAGCGCCCCTTACGTGCTGCCCAAGGCCGACCGGCCTTACCGCCATGCCGAGCACGTCATCTACCGCCGGCTCCCCGTTGTGCGCAAGGCGGACCGGCTGCGCATATTCCTCTACGGGGAGCTGCTCACCAGCGGCTTCGTCATGTCGCCGAAGTTTCTTGCCGCACCCATGCACCTGTGGCGCCGCCAACTCCAGGCACAGATCACCGATCCGCAGCTGCGCGAGAGATGCATGCCCGACTACGTCATGGGCTGCAAGAGGGTCCTGTTCTCTAATGACTGGTACCCGACCCTGGCCCGTCCGAATGTCGAGCTCGTCACCGAGCCGATCGAGCGAATCGTGCCCGGCGGCGTCGCAGCGGCCGACGGCACCACTCGCCCGGCGGACGTGATCATTTACGGCACCGGGTTCAAGAGCCTTGATTTCCTGGCTCCCATGTCCGTGACCGGCCTGGGCGGGCGCCGGCTGCACGAGACCTGGCGCGACGGGGCCGAGGCTTACCTCGGGATCACGGTCTCTGGGTTCCCGAATTTCTTCCTGCTCTACGGCCCGAATACCAACCTCGGCGGCAACTCGATCATCTACATGCTCGAAGGCCAGATCGGCTATGTGCTCGGCGCCATCCAGGCTCTCGAGGACGACGGACTAGACTGGCTCGACGTACGTGCGGAGGTGCAACGCGAGTTCAAGGCCTGGGTGGACGCGGCCAGCCGCACGTCGGTCTGGGAGAGTGGGTGCCACAGCTGGTACACCACGCCCGATGGGCGCAACACCAACAACTGGCCCGACCACACCTTCCTGTACCGGCACCGGGTCCGGCGGTTCGACCCCGCCAGCTACCGGGTCATGCCGAAACGTCCGGCGACGGCATGAAACCCCGCCGCGCTCACCGCACGAGTCAGGCCAGCACCGGTGGTATCCGCGTGCCGGCGGCGGTCGTCCGCCTCGGGGTACGGCAGCTCGGCCGTCGGGTCCTCGACCCCAGCCTGCCGTGGGAGGTGCAGCGCCGGCGGCTTGACCGGATCGCGCGGCCGACGTTTCTGCCGAAAGGCACTGCGGTCACCGGCAGCGTGCTGAACGGGGTGCACACCGAGCTGGTCACGGCCGCCGGGGCCAGTCCTGATCGCACCGTCGTCCATTTCCACGGCGGAGGCTACTGCATGGGTTCGGCGCGGACGGCGCTGACCTGGGCAGCACACTTGAGCGCCAGGGCAGCATGCCGGGTGGTGCTGCCCGAGTACAGGCTGGCGCCGGAGCACCCTTATCCAGCGGCCCTGGATGACGCTCGCGACGTCATGAAGGCGCTGCTCAGCGATGCGGACCCCGCCTCGACCGTGATATCAGGCGACTCGGCGGGCGGCGGCCTGGCCCTGTCAGTCGTCATCGCGTTGCGCGACGAGGCCAGGGAGCTTCCCGCTGGCTGCATCCTCCTGTCGCCGTGGCTGGATCTCGGACTGGACCGCCGGGCCGTGCCTGA
>WNFC01015988.1_pt1 | contig 10417 bp, 10 predicted proteins | sample 5400541 | NCBI WGS metagenome assembly WNFC01 (sample SAMN13153342, study PRJNA577476) | soil metagenome | isolation source: 120 cm saprolite under Douglas fir tree site 2 hole 2 replicate 1 | place: USA:California | collected 2015-04-18 | reverse complement strand
CCTCCGCGCCTCCGATGCAATCCTCAAGCCCGCATTCGACAAAATCGACGAACAGATCGACGCATGGATCAACCAAGCAAAATTCACCGCTTAAAACTTGACACATTTAGCCCAAGTGTCGCTCGATAAGCTCAGCTAGCGAGGCAGAGAGCTTCGGCGATGTCGATATCGCCTACGACCTCGGCCGCAGAAAACGACCGCCCGAATACAAAGATTGGCACGATTGGGCGCACAAGCGATGGAAGCTCGCCGGTCGCTCCGGTCTCAATTTCATGCAGCAGCTTTACTACGCCGAGCACGAAGTCTTGCGATTGCTCAAAGGACGCAATCAGTACCTGTCCATTCACAGCCTTGATGACCTCGTCGGCATCGGTGCCGATAGTATCCGCCTCTTCATTCTCCCCGAAGGTCAAATTGAACCGGAGGATAGCGTGTCAGGTGAGGAGCTGCATCAGGCACGAATGGCGAGTGCAAAGGAACGGGCCGAAAAGAAAGAGCAGCGAGTCTCCGAAGATCTGTCGACCATCGGCACAGACAAGTCTCCTGAGCAGATCAAGCGGCGGATGATCACCGCCGTGCAATCGCTCGCGTTCGATCTACTTCGTGCCATTGATGAACCGTCGCCACCAGAAGCGCTTGAGCAGAGCATCGCCGTCGCTCACCAACGAATTAAGGATTATCGCGAGCTGTATGTGCGGGATCGTATACCAGACGTTTTTCGTGATGTGCTATCGATAGATAGCATCGAACAAAAATCCGAACCGCAAACATTCGTGTTCTCCGAGGATCGCGAACGTATGACGCAGGACGGAACGGATAAAGCGGAGGCCGCTCATAGGCAGATCACGCATGCCGTACTCAAGAAGCTTAAAAGCCGTGTCTTGGGTCATTCCCACGACAGATGGGATGAAAGTTACCAGAGAATCGAAGAAGGCTTTCGATTGAGGAGTGATGCCTACTTCGATGAGTATGAATATCGGCGCACGCATCCTCGGATAGAGTTCTACGGCGCAGACTTTCTTTCCGACACCGCCGTTTCCACACTCCGCAGTATCGAAAAAGGCAACAACGAGCGGCTTCACAAGCAGGCGGTGAGCACATTAAGCAAATATGACTTCATAAAACCGTTCCGCCAGAAATGGCGCTTAACGCCCAAGGGCAAACGGGCGATCAAATTCCGTGCTGAGAAAGATGCCTTCCATGCGAAGGGGAAAGGCGGCGGAGCAGGCAGCCGCTGGGCCTTGATATAGAGCCCGCATCGTACAATGTCGTGAAACAGGGTGGGTCTGGCGCGCCACTCAGAATAAAACTGCGAACTCATATGTTATTGAGATTGCAGTATAATGCTGTTAGGCGCCCCGCGGATATTCATATGCAGGTCCTACCAATGCGTATCGCACCGTGTCTTTGCCGGCATAACTGCGGGTGACGTTGGAGAACTCCGCCTCCGAAGGTGCACGCTCACAAAATATCGAAAACAACCCCAAGCAAAGTAGCGGGCGGCCGGCATGGACGCTTCGCAAGCAACTTGACACGTCGGGCAAATCACGGCCATTCTTTCATCATCCCGCAATGTCGTACACGCCCGTCGCTTCGCCAGTAGCGGGCTGTTTCGGTCCGATTGCGGCTCAAAATGCTCACCCACAATTGAAATTGCACCGGCTCGCCGCGGCGAACGATCGCCTCCGCGTGGCCCAACGGCGCGCGCTTGCCGGCGCGTGCCAGGGAATATTGACATGAACAGCGCTCCCAACCTCACTATGCCAACGGTGACCGCCTCAACCGACCAGGCCAAAGCTGCCGCAGCTCCGCGGATAAAACTTCTGTCGCACGGCTTCTCGATCGACCATCCAGATCCGGAGCTCGGCGAACAGCTCATGGCGAATGCGCTGGGGGTCGCCGACCGCGAGGCGATGCATGGCATTATCATGCAATTGGTCAGGGCCAGCGTGAGCGGCGAGAGCCCCGACGAGGTCAACCTCTCCTTCATGATTTCGATGGTGAAGAGCATCAAGCCGTGGTTTCGGTTCATGTGATGGCGATGCGATGTGCCCATCACCTTGCGAATGCCGAAGACCTAGCTCAGCACGACAGTGCCGCCCGCGCATTGGGCAGGCTAGCCCGAACGTTTCCGGCCCAGATCGAGGCGCTTAACCGGTACCGGAGCCATGGCGAGCCCGCCATCACCGTGCAGAACGTGTCGGTCGGGGACGGCGGCAAGGCCATTGTCGGCAACGTCACGCAGCATGCGAGCGTGATCGTTTCGGACAAGAACCCAACATCCTCGGCTCGGAATGCGCCGAAGGCCTCGGGCTCCAGGCGAAGGCGCGATTCCGCCGACACCAAGCGGGAAGCACAGGCATGAGCGATCACGCCCGCAATACCGGCCCGATGCTAGTGAGCCCACGTTGTGGCGCCAAAGTCCGTTCCGGCGGCTCGTGCCGCTGGCCCGCGATGCGCGGCAAGAAGCGCTGCCGCATGCACGGGGGAGCCCAGGGATCCGGCGCGCCAAAGACAAACCAGAACGCGCGCAAGCACGGCCTGTTCACCGGGGATGCAATCGCCGAGCGAAGGCAGATTCAGGCGTTGTTGGGTGAAGCGCGGAAGCTGCTGGAAGAGATGAAGTGATGGGCGTTGTCAAGATGGCCGCCGTCAGGCGCGAACGAGGCGCTTGCCAGCACTCCTGAACTTCGCGCACACCAGACGGCTAGCGAGATCATGAACGCATGTCGTCGAGACATAGCGCAGCGTTGCTAGGTCAACATCGCGCTTCGTCTTTGCATCGGCGGCACTCTATCTCCGGCCAAGTAAAGCCACCATTGATCGCTTGATCGACTGTTTGGGTTGGTTCGGAGCCATGGCGCATCTGAGAGTGGCGTGTTGCGCCGCGCCATGCCCAATACATCGCGAGCCACTGTCCACCCCCTACTGCCCATAGCGTGTCGGATCGCCCTAAGATTGAGTTAGCAGTTGCCACAATTGCCCCGGTTGCTGCAAGATGCTGCGATTCACTGACTTTGGGCGGCTTGTGAGCGACAATTTGAAATCGTTGCCGGACTCTGCCCCTGAGAAAGCTCAGGGTGCTGAATTGTCGCCTATCGCTCTGGAGGGCTTCGGCGAGATAAAGCCGCCCCCGCAGAATCAGACAATCCTAACAGCGCAAGCCGTTCAGAGCGGTCCATACATCCCGCCTGTTACGCGAGTTTTGACCTACTCATCAGTAGACTGGGAAAGTCTCGTAGAAGAGTGGGCCTTCCACTGTTTGAGGCAGAAATATTTGCGCACTGAGCGTTTCACCGGCGCAAATGACAAAGGGGTCGATATCGCAGGCTTCGTCGATTCAAAATTGCTTCGAGGCGTGTGGGATAACTACCAGTGCAAGCACATCGACCATCCTTTACAGCCTAGCGATGTGTGGGTCGAGCTGGGGAAGATTTTGTGGTACTCCTTCAACGGGGACTACGCTGCCCCGCGCGCCTATTACTTTGTAGGCAGCCAAGGAATTGGCCCCAAGCTGACTCATTTCCTTTCTAACATCCCCATTCTGAAAACCGAGCTGATTGCTGCTTGGGGTAAGCACTGCAAGGACGAGATCACGGATTCCACATCCGTCGAACTTGCTGGAAAATTTGCCGAGTATGTGGAGCAATTCGACTTCTCGATCTTCAAATCAATTAGTCCTGTCCAGCTCTTGGATGAGCACAAAGGCACGCCATGCCACGTAACTCGATTTGGTGGCGGTTTGCCTCCCCGCCCTCTGCCCGGTGCCACGCCCGCCCAAATTGGTGCAAACGAATCCGTCTATGTGCAGAAGCTGATTGACGCGTATTCCGAGCATGCCCGCGAAACTATCAACTCAGTCGATGATCTCTTGCCCGGTTGCCCCGTATTGAAAGACCATTTCATTCGACAGCGCGAAGCTTTCTATCACGCGGAATCCCTGCGGGTTTTCGTTCGAGACAAGGTCGAGCCGGGTACTTTCGATAGTTTGCAGGAAGAGTTTCATCGCGGCGTAATTGATGCCTGCAACGATCATCATTCGGACGGATATCGACGCGTGTGCGCCGTTACGAGGACAGCACAAGAGCTTCCTCTAGACGCGCATCCGCTTAGCTTAGCTGTATTTGTGAGGGACCGACACGGAATTTGTCACCAGTTAGCCAACGACGACAAGCTGACGTGGAAAAAGCCATGACGGACCGCCGGCCCCTTACATTCAACGGCTCTTTAGAAGCAGGCGTTCGGGCATTGGCTATTCTTGGCGCTGCTTACCCGCACTCGTATGATTTGCAGCGTCTGACGGCGCTTGACTACCTCCTTGTTCATACTCAACAGCTTGGCGGACCCGAGGACCTGCATCCATCTGCGCCGATCAATACTCCGGCAACGGAGGTGAGGCGACGCATCGTTAGCGATGCAGTCCTGCTCATGACCAGCAAAGGGCTTGTGACTAGGGAAATTCATCCCGACGGCATTCGCTTTTCTGCCGGAGAATTCGCGCCCGTTTTTCTGGAGTCGCTCCGAACGCCGTATTCCGTCGACTTGAAGAAGCGAGCTAACTGGCTTGTAAGACACCTTGCCGCGTATTCGGATTCCGAATTTGATGCACTGATGAAAGGATTCTTCGACGATTGGGTCGTCGAATTTCAGCACGCCGAGCGCAGCCTTGGAGCTGATTCATGAGCGAACTCGGACTAAGGCTTCGACACCTGACGTTTCACGGCCCCAACCGCCCGCCATCAACGATCTCGTTTGGGGCTGGCTTGAATGTCGTGTTCGGCGCATCGAATACGGGAAAGTCATTTATCGTTGATGCCATCGATTTTATGCTCGGAGGCAAAGGGCCTCTGCGAGATATACCCGAACGGGTGGGTTATGATCGCATATTGCTCGCGATGGAAACCATATCGGGCGATGCTTTTACGGTGCAGCGAAGCACTGAGGGTGGTGACTTCGTCATGTTTGACGGTCTTTTCTCAACTGAGCTTCCGGCGGGGCCAGGTGTTGTGCTTGCCGATGTTCACAGCGAACGACGCGAAGAAAATCTTTCGACGTTCTTGCTCAAGAAGATACAACTGACGAACCGGCGTCTTCGGAAAAATAAGCGGAACGTTACGCAGAGCCTCAGCTTTAGAAATCTCGCGCGTCTGATCATCGTCAATGAAGAAGAAATAATTCAGCAACGAAGTCCACTGTCGGACGGTAACTATACGGCCGACACGGCGAACACCAGTGTATTCAAGTTACTCCTCACCGGCACTGACGATTCGTCGTTGGTCACATCAAAGTCGGATAGTGATGAAGAGAAAGGCCGTGAGGCGCAAATATCGCTCCTAGAGCAGCTCATCAATGAGCTGCGAGACAAAATCAAAGAGTTGGCTGGATCGCCGAAGGAATTAGATGATCAGCTCGGTAAATTGGAGAGGTCGATCGCTCACCAAACAGACCTTCTCTCGGTTACTGAAGATGAATTCAAGAAGACATCAGCGCGCCGCCGCGAATTGCTTCGCCGCTTAGAAGAAGCCCGAAACCGTCTCGCCGAGATCGGTGCGCTTGTGGAGCGGTTCAACCTTCTGGACCTCCACTATGGTTCTGACCTTCGACGTCTAGAGGCGATCGAGGAAGCGGGAAGCCTGCTTACTTCATTTGGTGGTCGATGCCCTCTGTGCGGAGCCCAAGCAGAGCACCACAATCTGGATGACGATTGCGACGGAAATGTTGAGGCGGTGGCAACTGCTGCACGGGCCGAGAGTGGCAAGATTCAATTGCGACGAACTGAACTCGCATCGACCATTCAGGTCTTACAAACAGAGGCGAAGGGGTACAGCCGAAGACTACCTCGAATTGAAAGCGAATTGGAAAAGCTCTCCGGCCAAATAGAACAAACAATAGCACCCAACTTGAGGCGGATGAGGGCCGCCTATAGCAATTTGGCCGACAAGCGTGGAGAAGTGCGCGAAGCCCTAACTTTATTTGCGACGCTTTCCGATTACGAGGCGCGAAGACAGGCTCTGGCTTTTGAGGGCGGAGAGACCACTGATAGCAACTCCGATGCAGACCTCCCGAGTTCCGCCACCGATAAATTTGCAATGACCGTTCTTGAAATTCTCACGCGGTGGCATTTCCCCGGTGTCAGCCGAGTTCATTTTGAACAGAAGACACGCGATCTAGTGATTGACGGCAAGAGTCGCACCTCCTTCGGAAAAGGTTTGCGCGCCATTACTCAGGCGGCTTTCACCGTTGGTTTGCTCGAATATTGCCGCGCCAATCAAACGCCTCATCCCGCCTTCGTGATTTTGGACTCGCCGCTGCTGTCTTACCGTGAGCCGGACGGTCCCGAGGACGATCTTGGAAAGAGCGATCTCAACGACCATTTTTATGGCTATTTGTCAGAGCTGACGGTGGATAGACAGGTTATCATCGTCGAGAACACTGACCCACCGAAAGCAGTGCAGGAATCCCCTCAGGCGATTCATTTCACTGGTACGCATGATTTTGGCCGGGCTGGTTTCTTCCAGTAGCTTTGCCACCTGTCTTCGTCAACGGTCTGCTTGCTGCATAATGCAACTATCGGCGCAGCGGGTTTTCGAGGTAGTCAGCAAAGAGCCATAAAGTGGACCCGAAGATCACGTTCCTTCTCGCACTTGCTGAGTATGAAGAAGAAGACGTCACGCCGTTTCAAGGCTTTGCGCCGGGGCTGCTCGATTTTACTTGGGCTCTACACTCGATTATTTCTCTGCCCGCAGATTTGTTTGATCCAGCAACCTCCAGAAACGTCCGGCTGGCGCGTCGCGTCAGCGGAACCGGCGGTTGGCGATGGGCACCTCTTTTGATCTCATCTTTAGAAATGATTTCAATCGATCCTGCCACACCGCTGTATGTCGTTTTTTCAAATGAAGCCGAGATAGCGAAACGAGTGCGCCGCTGGAGTCGGCAGCAAAAAATAAAACCGTTACACGTCAGCGGACACGGCCAAGACGCCGTTCACCCGAGCAAAATGTCTGTTGAAGTTATCGAGCGTTTTTGTCGTAAAACCATTCTAGCTGCGAAGAGGCTAGATTCATCGGTGGACGATCGTCATTGGTTCGACATCGTTGACAAATGGCAACCGGTGAGTAGCGAGTCGAGCAAGCTACATTTTAGGTCTCATAATGTCACTACCGCGAATGAGATGGTATTGGCGAGCGAAGGTGTGAAACCAAGCGAGGGCGCGCACCTTAACCCGCTTGCTGATGACGATTATGTGGTCGCCATGGTTGACTCTGCGAAGGCAGTCCTTGATCTCCGGGACGAGGCGGGATTTCCTCGCGCGTTCCTCGCGAATCCACCTCGTCCCGATATCATTTTGTTTGCGCCAGCAATGTACCGCCACGTTTTGCGCGCCAAGTTTCTGCCTGATGCCTCGGTGCCCGGAGCCGCAGAGGCTGCCCGGTTGTTAATTCGGCAAACGGGCTATGCAATTCATACCTCTGGGCCGGTAATAGCAGATGCCATGAGTGGTGCCGGACGCATCATATTCGAATTGCGCACGCGTGAGTTGGTTATGCAGTCGGCCGCTGTAGGCATGCGAGCTGCATCCACGGTCGCCGCTACTCTAAGACTTCCTCCGCAGGTAAATCGAATTGCGGGCGTTATTCGTCAACTCGCGATACATCTGCGAAGCAATCCCGCAGCTAGTCATAAGACGCGGCGTGTCTTCGGTCTTGTTCAAGCCGCTCTGCGGACGGCCGTTGACGAAAGGCTGTTGACGCTTATTCAAGGTACGCAGACAGGAATAAAAATCGTTGCGGATGCCCTTCTTGAGTGGCTTCCGGTGCAAGGGTTGCCGTTAGGATTGCGCTATGATGTGTCGCGCATAAACGCGACACCCGGCGGGCTCACCTTCGGTGAGTTGATAAATTCGATTCCAATTTACCTTCGACCTGAAGCATTTTCCGAAGTGCTGGTTTTGTCAGCGTTTGACGCGGATGACCCCATTAAGGACCACTTGCGGGATACTCTTCAAAAGTTTGACCGAAACGGCGCATTGAAGCCAACGGTGGTTGAAGTTCGAACGATTGATGAAATGGTGGCTGCGCTTAATTCGTTCCGCGGCACGGTTCTAGTGTTTGACGGTCATGGTGTCCATGATGAGAAGGACGACATTGGCTTTCTTAAAATCGGTGATGAGCGGCTTGACGTTTGGAATTGCGGAAACGAGCGCGCGTTCCGCCGATCGTATTGCTGAGCGCCTGTGACACGCACGCGCTTGACCGATCACATGTCACGACGGCAAATGGGTTTCTCTCGTGCGGTGCTCGTGCTGTTCTAGCGACCGTTCTTCCTGTTCGGTCCATGCATTCAGCTCTGGTGATCGCACGTTTGCTATTTAGGGGGGGTAGAATTCTCGCGAGCAGTGCACTCGGCGGGTAGAACGATTACGTGGGCAAATTTGGTTGGTGGCCTTCTTCGAATGCAAATGGCGACCGACATTGTGATGGATATGCACTCCAAGAAGTTGCTCACTGAGAAAGAGGCCCGCAAACTCACGGTGGACGTTGGCCTTTGGATCAACACGGACGAACCAGACTGGTTTGAGAAGCTCGCCAGTCAGGCGTGCGATTTGGCTCACCTCTCATCGCCGGAATGGCTACAGCTAGTTGAAGAGATCACCGCCAAGTCGGATGTGATTAGGTACGTTCATCTGGGGAACCCAGAGTCAATTATCGTTACTTCGCCCGAGATTGTGGAGGCGCACCGTGAACCTCCCAACCCAGCCGCATGACCCCAAGTCGGACATAAGATACTTGGTCGCCCGGAGTGGGCATCGATTTAATGGGCTGGGAAGTCGTTGAAAATACTGGCGCTCCCTAGGAGAAACGGCGAGCGCTCGCAGAAACATCGATAAAACAGGCACAAATGAGCTTTGCTGCTTCGCGATTGCTACCACCGACGGCTACCACCTACAAGTCGGAAAAACGGGAATCGATAAAGCGCCTTCTAAGGGATGTGTACGCCCCGAGCGCAATGAAGTTGGCGCTCCGTTCGCAGGCTCCTGACCACTGGGCCAAGGCAGACCTTCTTGGCGCTCGTTTGTCATGATGCGCTGAGTTAAGGCTGAGGGCCGACCTGTTCTACTGCAACTGCACGCCCTTCGATAAAGACCATAACCTCGCAAGCCCCTGTCGAGGCCCAGAATTCTATGCACATGACGTCTGAACTATCTTCCACGATACTGGACCCCACCCGTCCATCGGCCGAAGTAATCATCGGAATCCCCGACGCAGGCACCAGTAGACCACCATGTTCTGATTTCGCACAGCTCCTAGCTACCCTTTTCGCGCAACCGGGATTTCCTCCAGTGACACCACCGGAACTGATGCGAACAACTGGCCCGTATACAAGGAATTGATGGGGCCCTAAAGCTCGTTTCGGAGGGATGGTTGAAGGCTCAACCGAGTTAGGAATAGAGTTTTGACCTGACGGAATACTTTTGCCGGGTCTTCCCAGAAGGATGTTTCGAACAGCAGTCGCCACCTCGGGGTTTGAGTATGCACCATAACCAACTGCGGTTAGTGCCATGAGAAAGAAGAAAGGCGCAACACCGATGGTTAAGCGGCGAAGGTGTGCATATCGTTCTTTTTGGAGTTCAGTGACACTTATCCCTTGTTTTATTTTGCCATACAGCCGAGACGTTCCATCGGCGCTACGCGCTTGGACTTTTGCAAGCTCCCTTAAGGCAGCTAACCGAGAAGTGTCCGTCTCGAATGTATTTAGAATATGGATTACTTGATCAGCGTTGAAGATGCCTTCGCCCTCTACTATCTCCTTTACAGATTTAAACTCGGAACTCTCCAAGGCCCGGATTTTTTGAAATAGATAGAAGTAGGCAAAGAGAGCGATCAATCCCATGGCTCCCGTCGCACCGGTAAGTACGGCGACCATTTCCACGCTCAGTATCATGCCCTTGCTCGCGACGCCGGAGTGCAAAGTTTTGCTGACAATAACCTGCAATCTTAGGTTCGGCTACATCCAGAGCTTTAATGCGAAGTGGCCACAGCTGGATCATTGACAAAGCCGTACGCAGAAGAGCCAGACAAGCTCCTAAAAAGTACGTTTTGACTTTCGAAGGGCAAAACCTTTTCAATGTACAGGCGATGGTGGTGTTCTTGCAGCGGTACCGCTCGGTCTACTTATCCGTCACTGACAGGGCGTACGCCTGAGCCTTGCCAATTTGGGCTCCCCCGGTGAGCCTTTGGACGAATTTCTCCCCTCTGCTTTGATCGGCACGGTACAGTGGGGTGGGAACCGCCGTAGAAGCGTTTTACCCTTGATAAACCTAACGAATTTGAACGCGACTGATTTGCTTTTGTATCAGGGTTTTGTATTTCAGCGCAACGCAGGAAGCCCCGTTGATGGTCATCGCGGCACGCTTGGC
>WNFC01032472.1_pt1 | contig 10418 bp, 13 predicted proteins | sample 5400541 | NCBI WGS metagenome assembly WNFC01 (sample SAMN13153342, study PRJNA577476) | soil metagenome | isolation source: 120 cm saprolite under Douglas fir tree site 2 hole 2 replicate 1 | place: USA:California | collected 2015-04-18 | reverse complement strand
CCGGTCCGGCGAAAATCGCGATAGCCGCGTAGGAATCTCGAGAGTAGTTTCAGGATGCGGGCAAAACCCCGGAGCCTCCGGCGGATCAATATCCTTGACTCGTGCATGGTTCCTCCGCGTCACCTTCGGCGGATGAGGTGCCTGGCGGTCGGTACTCTAAAAGTTGGGAAACTATCGCGCAGCGCCACACTCCACGCACGAGAAACCGTAGCTCAGCTAGGAGACCATGCGCCAGGCGAGGGGTGTTCCGCGGGCAATGTCGTGCCGCGCGGACCTTCCCATCACCTCGGGCAAGAACTTGGGAGGAAGGCCGGATCCGGGCCGGATGGAGCGAACATTCTCCTCCGTGAAAATCTCACCCGCCTTCATGTCTTGCACGACGAAGAGAGACCGGCGATAAGCGCGGCTGGCCGCTTCATCTTCTGGGACTTCATATCGACCACTCCCGAGAGTTTTCTCGGCTATGCGAACCCCCTCAACCAAGGCCTTGAACTCTGCTGCCCGGTATTCAGCCCTGTCGGCACGATGCGCCGCGGGTTGCCGATCACGCGGATCTGCGGATGCTGCTTCTGGATCTCCGCCACGATCTCGCGCGTTCCATCGTCCGACATGCCATCGCAGACGATGATCTCCATCAGGTCTGCCGGGTAGTCCTGCGTCAGGATCTGCTCGAGGAGCTTGCGGATGAACTTCGCTTCATTGCGAATCCGCAGCAGAACAGAGACGGTCGGGAGCTTCGTTTCCATGACTGACTAATCGCGTCTCGGTGTGAGGCGCAGCGCGATGGCCGTTACGCGAACCAGAGCACGCAGGATCCGATAGTTCGCACGCAAGGTGCTGGCGAAGCGCGATGTGCCCGTGCGCGGCCGTGTCGGCACCGGCAGCTGGATGCTGCGAAAGCCGCGCGCGACCCCGCAAATGGCGAGTTCGGTGCCGATGGAGTGACAGGAGTCGAAACACCCGTGATCGCGGTACACCGCGAGCCGATACGCTTTCATGCCACACAAGGGATCGCGAATGCCCCACAGCATGCGTGCCCAAAGCGCGTACAGTCGTTCCGAGATGCGCTGCTGACGATCGCGAACACCGATGACCAGGTCCGCGCCCCGATCCAGCGCGCCGATGAAGTCCCGCAGTGTCTCCGGATCGTGCTGGCCGTCCGCATCGAGCGTAATGGCCGCATCGACGTTCAACGCCGCCGCACGCTCGAAACCGGAGTTGAGTGCAGCATCGTAGCCGCGATTGACGGCGTGTCTGACGACCTCCGCGCCGGCCGACGCCGCAGCGGATGCCGTCGCATCACTCGAGCCGTCATCGACGACCAGTACCCGCCCATACTGCGTCGACCGCTTGACGACCTCTCCGATCGAGCGCTCTTCATTGAGGGCGGGAATCACGAGCGCTATTCGAGATCGGTCCATCGCAGATGTTCGCCATTCTTCACGGCGCGGCGCAGCCGTTTACCGATGACCTGAGGCAATGTGTACGGCGGCAGACCATCCGTCGGGCACGGGCGCAGCACGGCAAGGTCTGCGCGGGAAATCTGCGCTCCGGCCTGCAGATCGCGCGCAGCGCGAATGCCGCGTCGTTGCAGAACGACCGTTTCGCGCTCGTTCTCCTCGACCCGCTTCGTGCCAGTTCCGAGCGCCAGCTCGAGTTCACGACTGCGGTCGACCATCTCGCGCCACGTGCGCGGATCCATCGAGAACTTGTGATCCGGGCCGGTTCTGTTGACATCGTCCGTGAAGTGCTTCTCGATCATGCGTGCACCGAGCGCAATCGCACCGAGCACGGTCGCGTGGCCGGGCGTGTGGTCGCTCAGGCCGAGCACCATCTCCGGATACATCTCCCGATACGTCTTCAGGACATTGAGCTGGATGAAACGGAAGTTCTCGAGGCTCGCCGTGTAGTTCGTATTACATTGCATGAGGGCGAGACGCGGATTGATCGCGAGTGCGGCGGTCACGGCCCGGTCCACGTCGTCGGTCGTCGAGGCGCCGCTCGCGAGGATGTACGGCTTCTGCTTGCGGGCGATGTGCTCGACGATTTCAATCCACGTGATGTCGCCCGAGCCGATCTTGTATGCGGGAAGGAACGGATCGACGGCATCGACCAGATCGAACGCATACGGGCTCGTGAAGAACGCGATGCCCGCCTCGTCGCACGCGGCCTTGAGCTTCGGCGTCCAGCCGAGATCCACCGAGGCATCCTGGTAGACCTCGAACACGCTCTTCGTCCACGTGGATTGGTGCGACTGCTGCGAACCGAGCGAGCGGAAGCCTCGGTCGCTGACGATCGTCTCGGCCTTGAAGTGCTGGAACTTCGCGGCATCCGCGCCCGCGCGGGCGCAGAGGTGAATGAGTTCGATGGCGCGGTCCAGATTGCCGTCGTGGTTGGCCGCGATGTCGGCGATGAAGTAGGTCGGATGCTCCAGGCCGATCTTGCGGCCCTGGATGTCGATGACACGGTCAGGCTTGGGTTGCATAGGAATCCCTCAGCGATTGAATCTCGCTTTCAAGTGTGGGCAGACGCACCGCATATTCGGACTCGAAACGCGAGCAGTCCATGCGCATGTCCTTCGGGCGACGCGCAGCACGCCCCGTGTCCGTAGAATTCGCGACGACCAGCCGGTCCGAGGACAGGCCGAGCGCGCGCGCCAAGTGAAACGCGAAGTCGGCCTTGCTCAGGCCTTCGCGCGAACCAAGGTTGAAGGTCCCGGGGCGGCGCTTCTCGAGTGTCAGGGCGATCATCCCGGCCAGCGTTTCGAGCGAGAGCGCACTGAACAACACATCCTGAAAGACCTGCGCCGGTGCTCCCGCGCGCAACACCCCGACCAGCCAGTCGCTGAGACTCTGCCGGCCCGCGCATCGGCTGCGGCCGAACAGATTCGTGCGCAGGATCGTCGCCACCGCCAGAACCGCGTGCAGCTCGCCCACGTACTTCGAGTACGCGTAGTAATTGATCGGGCGCACGTGATCCTCCGTGTGCGGCCCGCCTCCATCATAGAGCTGGTCGGTCGAGATCTGCACGAGGTGGCATCCATCCCCGCGCGCAACGACCCAGGCCGCAAGATTGCGTACCACGTGTGCGTTGAGCAGATACGCGCGCGCAGGCTCGCGCTCGCACTCATCGACATTCGTGAGTGCCGCGAGATTCACGATGGCATCGGGCCGGAGTGCATCGAGCGCGCGCCCGGCGCTCCCTGCATCCGTGAGATCCGCGCCGAGCGGCTCTGTATGCCTGCTGAGTGCGAGCACATCGTAGCCGTGCGAGCGGAGCACGGGCACGAGGGTGCTGCCGAGCAGCCCGGATGCGCCCACGACGACGACGCGCTTCATACCCTCGAACGGAATACCGGCTTGACAGGTTCCGATACCAGACTGCCCGAGAAATCTCCCGATGCGGCCACGCGTGCAAACACGCGCATCGCTTCATCGTAGATCGCCAGCGTCTCGTCGATCACGGGATCCGTGTGTGACAGCGAAGTGAACTGAACGCCGAGGAACAGCAGTCCGCGCTGGAGGCACTCCTGCTGGAAGAGGGACTTCTTCAGTAGCGATTCGGATTCGTTCGCGGCAAGGAAATCCACGACCGTGTGATGTGGCAGACCGCGGCAGCGGATGTGCGCCGTCATGCCGTGCGCGGCAATGATCCGGTTGAGACCGTCTCTCAGGCGCTCGCCCTCACGCCACAGATGTTCATACCCGCGGTGCTCGTCCATTTCACGGATCGTCGCGAGCGCCGCGATGTAATCGATCCACCGGTTGCCGTCGACGTCATAGAGATACGGGCCTTCGCCCCGCTCCACGTAGACCGGCGCGACGCCCTGTACGAACTGAGACGTCGACTTGCTAAGCGTCTGCGTGGCGAGCGGGATGACCTTGATGCCCCGCTCGAACCATTCTCTGGATTGGGTCAGTTGCACGCGCGAAAACCTCGATGTGGGTCAATCGTCTTCCGGCAGGTAGCCGGCTGCGATGTCCTTGTAGAGCACGGTCGTGGCGACCCGGTCGCCCGGATCCGTGCTGTAGCTGCTTTCGGCATGCGAATAGCTGGTCTTCGCTGCCAGGTGATAGTGCGAGGACGCCAGAAGAATGCGGCTGTAGTCCATCTTGTATGAATACAGTCCGTCGAGATGCCGGTAGCGACGACGCCGCGGTCCGACCGGATCGAAATCGATGATCGCGAGATAGCCACGATCGCGCAGCACGCGATCGGCCTCGGCCATGCTTTGCATCAGCAGCTCGCGATCGACGAGATAGAGGCAGAACCCGAAGCAGAGGACCTCGAACGAGCCGCACTCGTACGGCAGTCGATCCGCCGTTCCAGCCTGCACGCGAATGCCCGGATGGCGGGCACGCGCTGCTTCGACCGCTGCGCCTGAGGGTTCGAGACCCTCGCATGTGAGGCCACTGCACGAGCGCGCCAGATACGCGAGGTTGCGACCGTCCGCGCAACCGATCTCCAGCACGCGATTGCCCGGACGCACGAACGTCAAGATCGTGTCGAGCGCGTGCTTCGTGTGCGCGGCGATCTCCGCGCCGTCGTTCCTCGCGAACCACTGATCACCCTCGCCGCCGAGAAACGAATCGCGCTGGCGCGCCTGCTGAGAGGGTACGGGGGCAGTCATACGGTACGGTCCTGTTCCAGGGACTTGCGATATCCCTCGTCGCGCTCCACGTCGACGTTCACCGTGCCGATGTCCGGCCGGCGCTCGAGCAGCTCCAGAATATCCTGCATCCGGAAGTCTGGCTTCGTCGGATAGAGTGCGGCATACACTTGGCGCACCATCTCGAGATCGCGTGGATAGTCGACCGTCCAGCGCAGCGCGTTCAAATCCACCGGATTGCGCAGTTCGCCGAGCCGGAAGCGCTCCGGCTGCTGCTTGATGAAAGGCGTGACGTGTTCGCGTTGGGAGGCCAGCCTCGCCTCCGACCAGGCCTGACGGAGCGCATCGAAGCGGAACACCTCGACGTCGAGCCCGTCCGGATACGTGGGATGAATGGTGTTGCTGGTGTAGTCGAACGCACCTGACAGATGCAGACCGATTGCCTCGTCGATCACGGCGGGATCGATCAGCGGGCAGTCACCGGTGACACGCACGACATGTGCCGGACGCACCGGCAACGCGGCCTGATAGTAGCGGTCCAGCACATCCTCGAGGCTGCCGCGCGCCACACGCACGCCGATCCCTTCGCACAGGGCTGCAACGGGATCGTCGCTCGCAGCGGTGCTCGTCGCGAGACACAGCTCGTCGACCTTGCGGCTGCGGCGGATCCGTTCGATCTGCCGCGCCAGCATCGGTGCGCCCTGCACGTCGGCCAGCACTTTGCCTTGCAGACGCGAGGACGACATCCGGGCCTGGAGGATCGCCAGTACTCCACCGTCCGAAGTCACTCTCACCTCTCGATGCGCCAGGTGCGCGGGTCGATGATCGCCGGATCTTTCAGCGCCAAGTGCGGGAATCGCAGGGTCGGTGCCGAAACCCAGGCCTGCGCGATTTGCCCGAACTGCTCCAGCGTATCGACGCCGAGCACACAATAGCGCGCAGGCAGCGATTTTGCGAAACCCAGCGCCGCCGTCAGCGCGCTCATCGAATGCTCTGCGCACCAGCGGCGCCAGGTCTGCAAGGCGGCCGTAGCGGCCGGCAAGCGCTTATCGGCATCGGCCGTGCTCATCATCGGGTTCGTAGAGAGACACCCCGAGCCGCACACCGAGTGCTCGTGTCCGCTCGTGGGCAGCCTTCCAGATCATCCCACCCGCGGGACTGTCCAGGTCTTCGGCGCGATGGAACAGCAACGTTTTCAGGTGGCCCTGCAGACGTTGCGCCGACCGATCGATGCACGCGACGACGTGCGCCGCCAGCGCCCGCTCGTCCGCGCCGACTTTCGTGTACTCCTGCGGCAGTGGTGCAATCTTGCTGGTGACTTCGAATGCACGGCCCGGCGGGAACAGGCCGACGAGCCGTTCCTCGATATCTCCATACGCTGCAGCCGTGTCGAGCATCCGTACGCCGCGCTCGTGAGCCGCGGCCAGAATCGAACGCGCTTCGTCATCGGAGACGCGCACGCCACGCCCCGCGATTCCGTAGGGCAGGCCGAGCTGCACCGTGCCGAGCGCCAGCTCGGGCTGGCCCACGTCCATCAGGCTCCCAGCTCACGCCGAACCAGCTCGCGCAGCTCCTCGACCGGAGCATAGCGAACATAATCCCCATTTGTCAGTCACGGCCCGTCTCGCCTCGGGCCGGCCCGACCACCCTGCCGTGGTCGATCGCGATTTTTCCCTTCTTGAGTGCTTCCCGTTCCCTCAAATACCCGACGGCACAATAGAGCCCGTACAGGAAGTAGAACGGGGCGTACCGGCCATTCCCGGTAGTGACCGTCTTCCACATTCTTTTGAAGGGAATATTCCAGAAGATGTGCCGGAGGATCCCCCGATTTCTTTCTGGATGCCGATACCCGAACCTCGCGTAACCCCGGCCATAGCTGATCCATTTGCGCTTGCAGTCGCGGAAGGTGGTCGGGTGAATCCGGTAGCTCACCCCGGTGCCAATCCCCTGGGGCAGCCCAAGTTTCTCGAACCGGTACGACGCGTCGGTATCCTCGCCAGCATACGTGAATAGCTCATCGAAATTCGCGGTCAGCACCGCGGCTCTGGTGTACATGGCCGGCCGGCCCACCATGGTGGTTTTTCCCACTTCATTGATGTTCAGTGAGCAGAACAATCCCCACGCCGTCTGCAAGTAGGTTTCGTTCGAAAAGGAGAGGACGCTCGCCTGGATCGCGGCAAGCTTGTTGTCATTGAGCTCCGCCAGGAGCTTCGGAAGGCAGTCTGGTTCCAGGCGATCGTCGGCGTCGACCACGGCGATGTAAGGCTGCGCGGTGGCGAGAACCCCGATCTGCCGTTGCTTGCCGAGGCCGACGCGACCCGCCTCGATGACCGTAGCACCGTAGGATTGGGCCAGCTTGACGGTGGGATCTGTCGACCCGCCGTCGATGACGATGATTTCCGCGGGGTTATTCGACACCACCTTGGCGAGGCAGTCCGCAATGTTATCCTCTTCGTTCAGAGTACAAATCTGAACGCTCACAGGTAACCGCCCATTCGAAGACTTCATAGCCAGTAGGATTTCCCCATTATGCGCTGGTAATCGTTTTCGCCGACATCGCCCCGAATTCGACGATATATCGCGTCGTCGATGCGCCCGCCGCCGACCTTCTGTTTCTCCCTGAAAATCCGGTAATAGAACTCCTGGATCGGCACCACCGGCGGCTCTGGCTCGCGGGAGCCCTTCACCGCCCGAAAAATCACGTACGAAGGGTGGGCGGTGTGGTAGTCGAGATTGTTCCAGTTCTCGACCGGAACCACGCGCACCCTGGCATCCTTGTCGGTGAAGATCGAGCGGGGGTCGGTATGCATCTCGATGAAGTGGCAGTCCATCGAGCCGAATCCATTCGCCCCGTAAAATGAAAAGTAGAAGGTCGGTTGAAAGTTATAAAACCCGTGATTGGAGCTCCCGGCGGTCGGATTGATATGGATCACGCTGCCTCCGGACTTCAGCATTCTCAGGACGCTCTCCATACAGGCGGAAACGTTGAAGCAATGCTCCAGCGTTCCCCCGTCGATGACGCAATCGAACAGGTCCCAGAGGGCGGCGGACACCGGTTCGTTGAGATTGTGGAGAATGGTCGCGCCATCGTGTGCCGAGACGTCCATGGAATCGATCGTAGCAAAACCCAGGGCTTTTAGGTATTCCCCATCGGTCGCGGTTTGATGCGAGACCTGGGTGACCGCCCCACCCAGGGCCTTGATTTCAGCGGTGGTCACCGCGATCTCCTGCTTGCCCAGGGTGAGCACCCTTCCGCCATAGCCGTATGCCGCTCGTTTGGAAAAGAGAAACTTGGTCAAAGCCATGTTCAAACCCATTTCGCACTCCATCTAGCGGCGCATCGGGGCGTCAATCTGGCCCGTTTTGCGCCGTTTAGACAACGTAGCGTTTACCAGTCCGCTTCGGCGGTACCCCCTGGGACGGGATGACTACTTGCCTTCTCCGCAGACCGACAACGTGAACACTTCTCCAACAGCAGAGGCCACCGGACGGGCGGTGGCCGAGAACACGCTTATGCATCTCCGGGGTTTGCAATCAGCAAGGCGAGTTTTTTTCCAAAAAAGCGCGATTTGCGCTGTCATTTCAGTTGAAGTTCTCGAAAAAGATCTTGTTCTTGCGATAATCATTCAAATAATGGGCGTTGATCATTTCCGGATGGTCGACGTCCAGAAGCGGGCGGCCTGAAAACGATGCGGCATGCTGGGACGACGTCTGGACATACAAAAAGGTATTTTGGACATAGTTCTTTACGATGTCAGGATCGGTCCAAAATTTGGCTCGAAAGAAGTCGATCAACCGGTATCCCTTCCGCATAAACAATTCGGCCCAAAACGACTGTTTGCGGCAGTTGATATGACCATCGCCCGATTGATGCTCCGAGGCGGCTCCAAAAAGAACGAGGTCCGAACACCGGACGATGTTTTCGATCAGAAGCTCCGATTTATCGGGATGGATATGTTCGGCCACTTCTACGCAGACCGCAAGATCGCTTTTCCGCTCGATGGGGTCGCAGACGTCAACCGATATGATCTCCGCCGGAAAATCGATCGCCGGACGGTAATGTTTCTCAACGCCGACGATCCGGTCAATCCCGCAGTCTCGCGCCGCCTTAAGCCAAGCGCCCGGTCCCGTTCCAAAGTCAATGATCGATTTCACGGGGGTCACGCGCATAATCTCCGTCAAGTATCGGACCGCGCTCCCTTGGTTGAGCCGGAGCTGCGACTCCAGCTCATCTCCGTAGAACGCAGGCAAATGGCGCTCTGCGATCTTAATCAGTTCTTCGTTCCGGGGATAAACCACAAGCAGGATATTGATGAAAAAAACGAGCTCATCGACGCCGCCGGTCGACTCCAGTTGGCGGAGATGTCCGACGGCGGCTTTTAACAATCCGGCCTTGTCGCGATAAAACTCCCGGTTGATCGCGCGAATGAGGGCGGAGCGGTTTTCCTGCAGCGGTCCGGAGATTTTCTTGAAAATGTCATCCATATGTTTGCGGGGCTGATGTTAACAAACGCGGTTGGCAAATATGATATATACCGACGCTATGAAAGTATTTCCCGCCAGAATCTATTGAGAAAAGAGCATAGCTTTCATGAGGCTGCCTAGTGCGGTCGTCATCTTGGCCGACAATCAGCGGCTGGTCGGCGAGGGGCCCGGGTGAAAACGAAGCCGCCCGGGCCTTCGGCTCGTTGGCCCACTCCCAGACTTGCTCACGATCTTGCAGCCGCGCCTTCCGCAAGCGGACGCCGCTTCCTTGCAGGTGCATCACCACGCGCATCGCGCCTTCGCCATCCACCAGTGCCTGGCCCCTGCTGGGCATCTCCGCCCTGTCTTCTGGCGCCGTCAGGAGTCGGGACAGCGCCGAGGCTAGATTGTCTGCGGTCAACAGGGCGTGGAAGCCTAGATTCACGGATAGTCCTAGGGATTCCAGCCCTTGCGCGACCAGCCGCTGATTGTCGGCCAAGATGACGACCGCACTAGGCAGCCTCATGAAAGCTGCTTCCAGGCAGGTGGTTCCGCCAGCGGACACCGCTACATCTGCCCAAGACATGAGGCCTGGCATGTCTATCACGTCGCGCGCCAGGCTGATCGTATGTTGCGCTGCCGCGGCAATGGGGCTGTCGATTCGGCCTTGCAACGCCTTCTCGTGCGCATTGCTGCCTCCAACGGCTACCACGCCCTCTAAGCCTTCTATCCTTACTTGCTGCAATGCTTGTATCGCCTTGAGCGTGACGTTGTCGGGGTCGGCCCCTCCCATGGTAATGAGCACCGTCTGGCGTTCCGCCGAACCTCCCTTCTCCAGCCTTGCCAGGGCCAGAATTCGCGCCGTAGCAGGGCGTAGCGAGCCCTAGAAGAAGGCGAGTGCCAGCTCCACGGCTGATGTAGAACGACTCGTTGGCAAAGATGTTCTGATTGAGCACGAGGTCGGCACAGTACTCGCCCGCATGCCCGTAGTCGTCGATGACCAATAGTCGCAACCCAGCATCTTTGATGGATCTCTCTGATAGTCGGCTCCGAACTGATAGCCGTCTACCGTTATCCACTCAGCACGACGTTGCTGAGCAGCATCGAGCGTCTGATCGACATTCTCAGCGGTGCCGGGTGGTGCAGAGACATGAACGAGCTCTATCCCGTGCGCAGCCAGCCGGGATTCCAACGACGGAGCAGTGAGGTGGAGTGCTCCCCGTTTGGACTGCTCACCGTGGGGACGTAAGATGCGCCAGGAGGCCCCATGGGCGAGCATCGGCGGAAGGCAGACGGCCGGCGGGTATTCAGCACGGACTTCAAGCGGGCAACCGTTCAGCGAGTG
>WNFC01030014.1_pt1 | contig 10418 bp, 10 predicted proteins | sample 5400541 | NCBI WGS metagenome assembly WNFC01 (sample SAMN13153342, study PRJNA577476) | soil metagenome | isolation source: 120 cm saprolite under Douglas fir tree site 2 hole 2 replicate 1 | place: USA:California | collected 2015-04-18 | reverse complement strand
TGATACATAGTATTGCTATGCCTTGTATTGCTATGTGTAAAGTTGGACCAACAGAGCGCGGTGCCGTCGCCTTCCCGGACCATCGAAGTGGCGGGATTCGGAGTCCACTGCCATCTTGAACGCGCCATTTCCGTTCGCGGCGATCGGACGGCCTGCCATCCTGGTGCCATTGCCCCACGCCCTCGACCATGACCAGCGCGCCAATGCCGGCATGCTGGAACGGGCCGGCAGCGCAATTGTGATGGAACAGACGCACTTCACTCCGGATCGCGCCGCCGCCGAGATCGCACGGCTCGCCGCCGCTCCGGAAAAGCTCGCCGCAATGGCGGCCGCGGCGCGAGGCCAGGGAATCCTCGACGGTGCGGACCGGCTGGCGGATCTGGTGATGAGGATGGCGGAGCTGGGGGCGCAGGCGTGATGCCGGCTCTTATTTGTACAAGGGCTCTCTTACGTGATTGAAATTGACAGCTTCGTATCCCGCGGTCAGAGCTGCCAGATAAAGTTCAAGGTCCGCCGAAAGAACCACGATATTTTTCTTGCTGACTTCCAAGAGTGCACTATCGGACAAACCAATACGAAGAAATTCACTTCGAGATGACGCGTCAGCGCTGGTAACATAAATCTCGTTTGTCTTCTTGATCAGCTCGCGGAAGGCAATCGCAATTTGAGTTTTCGCCGGCTCATTTATTTGGCGCAATAAATTGGACGCCTCTGACAGCGCATTCGGCGTCACGGCTACTCCCGCAGATTCCGAAATCAGGGCTGCCAATAGCTCAAAATCAACAGCACTATATCCCTTCAGCCGCCTGTGCGCCGAGATATATTTGGTTTCGGTAAGACCGACGACGAGCAGGACCAACAGATTAGCGTCCAAAGCGATAGTCTTGCGCATTCAATCATCGGCCTCCCGCCGTCGCGTCATCGACACGATTTCCCCATTGGGCTCCTTCACAGCTATGACCCTGTAAGCCCGCCTGGGGGCCGGCTCGCCACTTATGGCTGTGAATGCATTTCTAACGGAGTTCCATGGTCTGGAAAAGCCAAGCGTAATCAGCCACACGCCGTGCTCGTCGTCGAACTCCACCTCTTCCAAGCCGACATTGGCGACACCTTCCTCCTGCATCACGTTGGTGAGCCACTGCTTCGCACTTCCGACAGCTGTCTTAACGTCCACGGTTGTCTCCGCCTGATTTTCGATGAGCCGTCATGTAAGCCCAATTGGGCGTTGGTCAACAGTTTACTCCTATTGTCCGGCTGACCAAAGTGCAGTTTCAACCGTCTTCGAGCCTAATCATGTCTTGAACGCGCCATTTCGGCCGCGCATCCTGTGCGACGCCTCCGGTACCAGCCGGAGCGACCACGGGAGGAAGCCATGAAACGCACCGGGCACATCGCCGGATCGATCATCTTCGCCGCCGCACTGTTCGCCGCCTCATCCGCCATCGCCCAGACGCCGAGTTGGACCGTGCCGCCCGACAGCGCGCGTTGTCCGTCCAAGTGGGGCGCCGCCGACGAGCGCGGCGCCGGCAATCTCATGGGGCCGAAAACCGTGCTCAATGCCGTAAAGCTCATCAAGACCGGCGAGGTGATCGAGCTTTCCCATGTGCTCCATGCCGGCATGCCGATTTCGAGCACGCGGCGCTATGAGGTGTTCACCAAGCGCACTACCGATTACCTCGGCACCAACCGCCGCGGCAGCAACGAGGAGCTCGTCGTGTCCGAGATCGGCCAGGTCGGCACGCAGTTCGACGGCTTCGCCCACCAGACCCACGAAGACTCGCTCTACAACTGCTTCAAGATGGACGACATCGCAACCCGCACCGGATTCAAGAAGCTCGGCATTGAAAAAGTAGGCGCCCTTGTGACCCGCGGCGTGATGATCGACGTCGCCGGCTATAAGGGCGTCGACATGCTGGGCGACACCTACGAGATCACCGTGGCGGACCTCGAAGGCGCGCTCAAGAAGGAAAACCTGACGTTGCAGTCCGGCGATGCCGTGATCATCCATACCGGCTGGGGCAAACTGTGGGACAAGGACAACGCCCGTTACACGAAATCCAACCCCGGCATCGGGGTTCCGGCCGCACAATGGCTGATCGCCAAGGAGCCGATGCTGCTCGGCGCGGACAACACGCCGGTCGAAGTGTCGCCCAACCCCGACAAGCTGCTGTCGACGCCGATCCATCAGCTGGCCCTCGTCGTCAACGGTGTCCATCTCCTGGAGCACATGAAGCTCGACGAACTGGCCGCCAAGAACGTCTATGAATTCGCCTTCGTGATCACCCCGCTCAAGCTCGAAGGCGCCACCGGCTCGACCGTCGCGCCGATTGCGATTAGGTGAAGGCAGCTCCCGCCCCGTCTTTCAGCGTTTTCCGGGAGGGCGGGGTGGGGCCTCCTGTGGGAGCAACTAATTAACACTTAGAAGGTTTAAAATTGGCGCACGTCGACACATTGAGGACCTCTTTCCATGCGAGCCGCGCTATATCGGGAGCAGCCACTCACTTGACGGGGGGAGCACCATGAAACTGCCGCGCGACATCGGTCCGATCCACTTCGTCGGCATCGGCGGCATCGGCATGAGCGGCATTGCCGAGGTGCTGGCCAATCTCGGCTACGCGGTGACGGGCTCGGACGTCGCCGAAAACCAGAACGTCAAGCGGTTGCGCGACCTCGGCATCGCGGTCGCAATCGGCCATGCGGCCCACAACCTGGACGGCGCCGACGTGGTGGTGGTGTCCTCGGCGATCAAGCGCGACAATCCGGAACTCGCTGCGGCGCGCACGAAGCGCCTGCCGGTGGTGCGGCGCGCCGAGATGCTGGCCGAGCTGATGCGGCTTAAAAGCTGCATCGCCATCGCCGGCACCCACGGCAAGACCACCACCACCTCGCTGGTGGCGATGTTGCTCGACGCCGGCCATCTCGATCCGACCGTCATCAACGGCGGCATCATCAACGCCTATGGCACCAACGCGCGCCTCGGCGCCGGCGACTGGATGGTGGTCGAGGCCGACGAATCCGACGGCACCTTCCTGAAGCTGCCGGCCGACATCGCCATCGTCACCAATGTGGATCCCGAGCACCTCGATCACTTCAAGACCTTCGATGCGGTGCAGTCGGCCTTCCAGGCCTTCGTGGAGAATGTTCCCTTCTACGGCTTCGCGGTGATGTGTACCGACCATCAGGTGGTGCAGACCATGGTCGGCCGCCTCGAAGATCGCCGTATCGTGACGTACGGGGAAAACCCGCAGGCCGACGTGCGGCTGATCGGGCTTGAACATGCGAACGGCAATTCGCGTTTTTCGATAGCGTTTCGCGACCGCGCCGGCGACGATGTGCACACCATCGAAAACCTGATGCTGCCGATGCCGGGGCGCCACAATGCACTCAACGCCACGGCCGCAATCGCGGTTGCGCACGATCTCGGCATCTCCGATGCGCTGATCCGCAAGGCGCTGTCCGGCTTCGGCGGGGTCCGGCGCCGCTTCACCCGCACCGGCGCCTGGAACGGCATTACGGTGATCGACGACTACGGTCACCATCCGGTCGAGATTGAGGCGGTGCTCCGCGCTGCGCGCGAATCCACCACAGGCCAAGTGATCGCGGTGGTGCAGCCGCATCGCTACACCCGCCTGCAGACGCTGTTCGAGCTGTTCTGCACCTGTTTCAACGATGCCGACAGCGTGATCGTGGCCCCTGTCTATCCGGCCGGCGAAGCGCCGATCGCGGGCGCGGACCGCGACAGCCTGATTGCCGGCATCCGGGCGCGGGGGCATCGCCATGTGCTGGGGCTCGACGGCCCCCAGCAGCTTGCGAGTCTGATAAAGAACATTGCGCGCCCGGGCGATTACGTGGTCTGCCTCGGGGCCGGCAGCATTACGCAGTGGGCTTACGCTCTGCCGGGCGAGCTGGCGGCACTTGGAGCGGCGGCGTGATACAGTGCAATTTCATGCACTGGTTGTGCAGGATATGCTTCGTAGCTATGTTCGAGCTTACGTGACTAGACAAACGGAGACGGTCTGGTGGCAAGCAATCAAGCACTGCTGGCAGAACTGCTGCAACTCAGTCCTGCTGAGCGAATTCAACTAGCAGAGGACCTTTGGGATAGCGTCGCCGCATTGCCAAACAGCATTCCGGGTTTGACAGAAGCTCAGATTGCCGAATGCGAACGCCGGCTTAGCGAGCACGACCGTGATCCGTCGACAGCCGTGCCGTGGGAGGAGGCTCGGGCCCGGCTCCTGTCCCGTCTTGGATGAACCGACGGCTGACTCTGCGGTCGCAGGCCGAACTGGAGATTGGTGAGGCAGCAGTGTGGTACGAAGGCTGCGGTGCCGGTCTCGGTCATGACTTTCTAAGGGCCGTTGATGCGGCTTTGGCGGCAATTAAGCGCAACCCATTTCAGTATCAGATTATATCGGGCGAGCTGCGACGAGCAGGGCTGCGTCGATTTCCGTACGGCCTGATTTATCGTTGTCGCGACCAGGAGATCATTGTGGTTGCGTGCGCTCACGGTCGGCGTGATCCGCGACGCTGGCAGGAGCGGGTGTGATTGCTTGAATCCTCGCCAAGGCCCAACGACGAACAAGATGAGACCAAGCATGAGCTTTCCCGACGTGGCCTCCGATCTGCGCGCCAGAATGCCGCAATTGCGCGGGCGCCTCGTCCCCAACCAGCCGCTCGCCGAACTGACATGGTTCCGGGTCGGCGGGCCGGCGCAGCTTCTGTTCATGCCGGAAGACGAGCAGGACTTGTCGTACTTCCTGGCGCATCTGCCGGCGGAGATTCCCGTCACGGTCGTCGGCCTCGGTTCCAATCTCATCGTCCGCGACGGCGGTGTTCCCGGCGCCGTGATCCGGCTGGGGCGGGGATTCAGCAATGTCGCGGCGGAGCCAGGGGCGCGTATTCGCGCCGGCTCCGCGGTGCCGGACGTGAAAGTGGCGCGCGCCGCCCAGGACGCCGCGATTGCCGGGCTGGCGTTTCTCCGCGGTATTCCGGGCGCGGTCGGCGGCGCGCTACGCATGAACGGCGGCGCCTACGGCGGCGAGACCAAGGACGTTCTGGTCGCAGCGCGCGGCGTTGACCGCAGCGGCCACGCTTGCATCTTCAACAACGGCGAGATGCGCTATAGCTATCGCGATTGCGGCGTGCCCCAAGAGGTGATCTTCACCGAGGCGCTGTTCCAGGGGACGCCCGGCGACCCGGCCATTATCGCTGTCGAGATGGATAAAATCACCGAAAGCCGCGAAACCACCCAGCCGATCAAGAGCCGGACCGGCGGCTCGACTTTCAAGAACCCGCCCGGTCACAAGGCATGGCAGCTCATCGACGCCGCGGGATGCCGCGGCTTGACGGTAGGGGCCGCCGAGGTCTCACAGCTGCATTGCAACTTCCTCATTAACCGGGGCGGAGCCAGCGCAGCCGACATCGAGACGCTCGGCGAGACGGTGCGGTCGCGCGTGCGGGAAACCTCAGGCGTCGAACTCGAATGGGAGATCAAGCGGATCGGCGTGGAGCGGCAGGTTTGACGCATGCGGCAAGAATCTCTCCACATCGTCATGGCCGTGCAGCAGCCCGTCGAAGACGGGCGTGAACGCCCTTATGTCACGGCCATCCACGCCTTGCTTCCAGATGCGTCAAAAGAAAGACATGGATGCCCGCGACGACGGGGTCCCCGCCGCGTGACGCGGCGGGGTGTCTCTGCGCGGGCATGACGAGGTCTGAATGGGCGGCGCGGACCGACCAATCATCATCGTGGGCGGCGGCCTCGGCGGACTGACAACCGCACTCGCATTGGGCCGCGCCGGCCGCCATGCCTGATGCCTGCCTGATGGTCGACGCTTATTCGGGCGAGGAGATCGCGCGCATTCCGCTTGGCCAGTCCTTCCGGGAGCGCTTCCGGCACCCCTACATCATCATCCATCGGGTTGACCTGCATCAGGTGTTGATGGACGCCTGCCGCGCGGTTCCTGAGATCGCGTTCGAGCCCGCCGTGGCGGCCGCTGGCTTCGAGGATCGCGGCGACCGGGTCATCGTGCAAACAGCCGACGGCGGCAGCATCGAAGGTGCGGCCCTGATTGGGGCCGACGGTCTGCGCTCTACCGTACGGGCGAAGCTGCGTCAGGAAGGTGAGCCGCACCAATTCGGCTACGTGGCGCAACGCGCCCTGGTGCCGATGGCGCAGGTGCCCGATCCCGTGCCGCGCCGCAACGTCTACATGTGGTCCGGGCCGGGCTTCCATGTGGTGCATTATCCGCTGCGGCACGGCACCGAGTTCAACATCGTTGCCGTCTACCGGACCTCCACATTCGCCGATCGGTTGGAGGAGCGCGATCACCGTGCCGAAGTGAAACGCACCTTTGCGGGCGCGCACCGCGCCATACTGGCGATGCTGGCGATGATGAATCTCGAACGGCGCTGGCCGCTTGCGGATCGCGACCCGATCCGGCACTGGCATAGGGGCCGCGTTACGCTGGTGGGTGACGCCGCACACCCGACCCTGCAATCGATGGCCCAGGGCGCTTGCATGGCGATCGAGGACGGGGTTTGCCTCGCCGCGCTGATCGACCTTGCGGACGGCGATTTCGAGCGGGCCTTTGCGCAATACGAGGCCGAGCGCTACGTGCGAACCGCACGTCTCCAGCTCGAATCTCGATATATGTGGGACATCTATCACGCCGAGGACATCGCTCGCGATGTCGTGCGGCAGACCTTTGCGGAGCGCACCGAGGAGGACATGTTCCGCTGCCTCGCGTGGCTCTACGACGGGTTCCGTATTCCTGTTCGGCTGCGGTAAAGCGTTTTCTGTTAAGGTTGAATCTCCGCTGTCATTGCCGGGCTTGACCCGGCAATCCATCTTCTTACGAAAAAGGATGGATGCGCGGGTCAAGCCCGCGCATGACGCAATCTAATCGGACGACGCTCTAGTCGCCCGCAAAAGAAAGACAGTGATCAAAATGAAGCACGTCGCGGTTCTGATGGGTGGCTGGTCGGCCGAGCGTGAGGTGTCGCTGCGCTCCGGCAAAGCCTGTGCCGATGCGCTTGACCGCAATGGCTATCGGGTCACCCGCATCGACGTGGCGCGCGACATCGCCGTCGTACTCGCAAGCGTCAAGCCGGATGTTGCGCTCAATCTGTTGCACGGCCGCCCGGGCGAGGACGGCACCGTCCAGGGCCTGCTCGAAATCCTTCAGATTCCCTACAGCCATTCCGGCCCGCTGTCGTCGGCGCTCGCGATGCAAAAGGACGTCGCTAAGGTCGTGATGGCCGATGCCGGCGTAGCGGTGCCCGACGGGATCGTGGTGTCGCGCCGGGAGGCCGCGAAGTCTCACGCGCTGCCGCCGCCTTACGTGATCAAGCCGATCGCCGAGGGCTCCAGCGTCGGGGTGTTCATCGTGACCGAGGACCATACCCACCCGCCCCAGGAGTTGACCCGCCACGATTGGCCTTATGGCGAGCGCCTGCTGTGCGAGCGCTACATCGCCGGCAAAGAATTGACATGTGCGGTCCTGGGCGACAACGCGTTGGGCGTCATCGAGATCGTGCCGGCGGTGAAGTTCTACGATTATGAAGCAAAATACGCTCCCGGAGGTTCGAAACATCTTCTTCCAGCGCCACTTAAACCAAATGTTTACCAAGAGGTCCGAAGACTGGCTCGGCTGGCGCATCAGGCGCTAGGCTGTCGAGGGGTAAGTCGTGCAGATTTTCGGTACGACGACCGCATGGACGGGACGCAAGGCTTGGTTTGCCTTGAGATCAATACCCAGCCCGGCATGACCGAGACATCACTTGTGCCGGAGCTTGCTGCCCATTCCGGCATGACGTTTGAAGAGCTGGTTAGATGGATGGTGGAGGACGCTTCGCTGGATCGCTGAGTGAGAGAGCGCCGTCGCGGCTGCGCAGAGCCGGGGCAGCCGTTTCGCAGCGCCGCCGTGGGGAATGGGTCGAGAGCCACGGCGTCCTCCTCCTGGAGTCCGCCGGGCGGTGGCGCCGCTTTGCGCGTTCTCTCGATCGCGTGTCCAACCGCTTGGCGCGCCTGCCCCGACATGCCGGCCTCATTGCGACGATTCTCATCATCGCCGCCAGCGCCGGTTACGGCGCCGTAGGGAGCGGCCAGGCGGACAAGATCGTCGATCTTTTCAAGGATGTCCGCGATGGGGCGGCCAACGCGGCCGGGTTCAACATCGCGGCGGTCGCTGTTGCCGGCGCGAGGCACCTGGGCCGGGAGGAAATTCTCGCCGCCGCCGGCGTCACCGCCCACGCCTCGCTGTTGTTCTTCGACGTCGCCGATGCCCGCGCGCGGCTCTTGACCAATCCTTGGATCGCGGAAGCGACGGTCCAGAAGTTTTTACCCGATCGCCTGGCGATTTCCATTTCGGAGCGCGCGGCCTTTGCGCTGTGGCAGAAGGCGGGCCGCGTCGGCGTCATTGCGAGCGACGGCACGGTGCTTGAGCCTTACGTGCTGAGGCGCTACGCGGATCTGCCGCTCGTCGTCGGCATCGGCGCCGAGACCCGCGCCAGAGAATTTCTCGCCATGCTCGACCGCCGCCCCGAGCTGCGCGCGAATGTGCGCGCTTGCGTTTTGGTGGCCGAGCGGCGCTGGAACCTGAGACTGAAGAACGGCGTCGATGTCCGCTTGCCGGAATTCGACGTCGAGCAGGCGTTGGACCAGCTGGCCGCGTTGGAGCGCGACACCAAGCTGTCGAACCGCGACATCACTGCGATTGATCTCAGGCTCGCTGACCGCATTACGGTTCGCCTGTCTGACGGCGCCTTTCAGGCGCGCGAGGAAGCGGCGAAGAAAAAACTACAGAAGCCGAAGGGCGGCAACGCATGAGTCCGCTCAACTACGGCCTGACCCCGAAAATGCGGCCGCTGGCGCCAAAGCGCGCCGCGCTGGTGGTCGCCCTTGACGTCGGCACCAGCAAGATCGCGTGCCTGATTGCGAGGCTCAAGCCGCAGCCGCCTCAGGAGGTGTTGCGAAGACGCAGCCACGCCATCGAGGTGATCGGCTTTAGCCACACTGAATCGTTTGGCATGAAGGCCGGCAACGTAGTCGACCTCGTCGAAGCCGAAGGAGCGGTGCGTCATGCGGTCGATCTCGCCGAGCGCAGCGCGAGATGCCAGGTTGAATCCGTCGTTGTTTCGATCTCGGCCGGGCGACTCGCCAGCGAGCGCCTGAACGCCGCCGTCAGGATTTCCGGCGCGGCGGTCCGCGATCGCGATATCGCTCGCGTGCTGGCGGCCGGCACCCGTCGATCAGCCCATGAAGGCCACGTCGTGCTGCATGCCGTCCCGATGGGGTTTTCGCTCGACGACGCCCGTGGGGTGCGGGATCCGCGTGGCATGCTCGCCTCGACCTTCGGGGTCGACATGCATGTGGTCACGGCGGACGCTGCGCCGGCGTGCAACCTGCTACTTGCGGTAGAGACCTGCCATCTCATGGTCGAAGCCATGGTGGCAGGCCCCTACGCGGCGAGCCTTGCGACGCTGGCGGACGACGAAGCCGATCTCGGAGCGGCGGTCATCGAAATGGGCGCCGGCACCACCACGGTGGCGGTATTCGCGGATGGGCGTTTCATCCATGCCGACGGCTTTGCGGTCGGCGGACGGCACGTGACCCTCGATATTGCGCGGGGCTTGGGCACAAGCGTGCACGACTCCGAGCGAATCAAAACGCTCTATGGCAGTGTGCTAGCCGGAGGAGCGGATGAACGCAACATGATCACCGTACCGATCGTCAGCGGCGAGGACCGTGAAGCGCCACGTTTCGTGTCGCGGGCCGAGCTCACGGGCATCATCAAGCCGCGCGCCGAGGAGATCCTTGAGATGGTGCGCGACCGTCTTGCGCTCTCTCCGTTTGCCGCGGAACCGCGCGGCCGCGTGGTGCTCACGGGAGGAGCGAGTCAGCTCACCGGACTATGCGATCTTGCGGCCCGCATCCTTGGGCGGCCAGTTCGCATCGGTCGTCCGCTCGGCATTTCGGGGCTGCCTGAAGTCGCCAGGGGATCGGCTTTCGCGGTGGCGGCAGGCCTTCTGGTCTATCCGCAGCTTGCGCATTTGGAACACTTCGAACCGCGACACGCGCGGCAATTCAAGTCAGGGGCGGGCGGCTACATCGCCCGGGTCGGACGATGGCTTCGCGAAAGCTTTTAATCATCACGCGCTGCAATTCGCCCGCGTACATAAGAGGCAGCCATGAGCATCAACTTGAAAATTCCCGACATCCGTGAGCTGAAGCCGCGAATCACCGTGTTTGGCGTCGGCGGCGCTGGCGGCAATGCCGTCAACAACCGGATTGCTGCCGGCCTCCAGGGAGTCGATTTCGTGGTCGCCAACACCGATGCCCAGGCGCTGACCACCTCGCGCGCCGAACGCATCATTCAGATGGGCGTGCAGGCCACTGAAGGCCTCGGCGCCGGCTC
>WNFC01010200.1_pt1 | contig 10418 bp, 10 predicted proteins | sample 5400541 | NCBI WGS metagenome assembly WNFC01 (sample SAMN13153342, study PRJNA577476) | soil metagenome | isolation source: 120 cm saprolite under Douglas fir tree site 2 hole 2 replicate 1 | place: USA:California | collected 2015-04-18 | reverse complement strand
CTTCTCTTGCCTGTCATAGCATCTATGAACAATGTGTAATCGGGCCAAGAGGCCAAATCCGGGCGCCCAATAAGAAAGTCATAATAGTTGACTGTGGGCCCGACTGGGCTAAGACCGTGTAGAGACTTGAGATATGGCATGGTCGACAAGTTACGTTACAAGGCTCTCGAAGACTGAGAAAAGGGCTAGAAGGTTGAGAGAAGGGCCAGAAGATTGTCTTCAATTCATTTGTTCTATCTATCATTTTAAGGGCGAGGAGATGATTGTGGGTCTTGTCGGCGTATATCCAGGAGTCTACATTGAGTGTTTCATCACCTCCTCGAAAGAGCGTGATATCGAGGACAACATCAGTGGGACAAACGGAGTCCAAGAATCACGTGCATTAGGTAGCCATGCATTCCCATTCCTGAAAGACCGAGAGTAATCAGAGAGACCTTGGATTCTCATAGATTTCAAAGGACAGGTCCAAGTCAAGAACGGAAACGTATGGCAATAGAAAGAGGAGCAGAAATCTGAGATCCAACTACTGGTCCGGACACGCATATAAGTAAGGGAAGTTTCACTTGGCTGGTTGGCTGCGGCATCATGGCATAAAACCTGTGCCAATACATTCCTAACAAACGCATTAGGTGAACTTGTGAGAATGGAAGAGGGCACAAGAGAATAGACTGGGTGTTGGCATGTCCAGGTCTGCGTTCCGGGAGATACTCTCCACACTATAGGTATCGTGGCCTCACTGGCAAGACGTGTGTTGTGTCAGCATATCCGAACTCACCCATGCATCATGATTTCGTTACATGGAAGATCACTGGTCACCTAGTGTTTGGACCATGCCAACATAACAGGTGTATGAGGACTAAGATCCTCCCATGTCGGTGTTGACGTTCGTGCAGAACAAAGGAACAGAATTCGTGTGCATCCCAAAAGTATCTCCCAACTAGAGACGGGCTCGGCCAAGTTACTTGACCGCCGTGGGCTCCAGTTGTATTCTAGCTGTCGACCGATCTATGAACTGACAACATGAGTCGAGTCGTCGAGGCGAGCAGGAGATGACTAAATCGTGAGAAGTGAATACCCTAAATGTTAAGAGTTCCGTATACGAGTCGTATACGGTATTTGTCGACTGGAGTCACTGCCCTAGTACTGCCACATGCTACGTTGATAGTTGATGGGACGCGCAAGCAACGAGCGTGCTACTGTTTGTCATCGCTTACGCGTCCTATGCCAATTGTAGCCCTAAATCGAATAAAAGCGTTCTCTGCCTCCAACTCACTTGTCCCTCTGCAACCATTCTCTCTATCCTCTCGTCCACTCATGTCTACCGACATATGGGTACTCTCCTACGAACACTTGAGGGATCACCCAAGATCCAACGAGGCACTTACTCTCCTTCAGAAGGTTGCCTCGCTCGTCAAACCCATCATGCGTAATCATAGTTGGAGGCTTCCCGTCCTCGCCGAGTTCTTTCCCGAACATCCAGGTCTCTTAGGTGCGCATTCCTATGCCTCTTACATCCTATGGCACCGTCCGGGATCCTGTCTCGATGTGACTAATGTGTCCCTAGGAATAAGTAAGTTTACAGAATCACTCATCATTCAGTAGATCTGCAACTTGGCCGTGGCAGATATGAACTTCGGTGAGAAGATCCTACTTCGACTCAGGCCCACTGGGGCTCCAGACACGTTTCTTCCAGAGGAGGATATCATCTACACCATGCTCCACGAAGTAATCTTCTTTATTACTGACCACTCGCTACTCGGCGCTCAACGAACCCCGTTCCGTAGCTCGCACATAATGTACATCGACCCCATGACCAGAACTTTTACAACTTCTTATCGCGTCTCGAAGAAGAATATTATGAGCTCAAACGTACCGGCTATGCAGGCGAAGGCTTCTTCACAAATGGGCGTCGACTGGGTCCTGGCATACCCCAACACCTTCCCGCGTTTGTCGCGCAGCAACGTGCGCTCGAAGCCGCCGAAAGAAGGCGAAGGGTCAATACCGTTCTTGGGACGAATGGCCCAGTGAGGTTAGGGGGAGGAAATCTCGCCAGCTTGGGATTAACGCCACGGGAGTTGGCGGCCTTGGTGCGCCTTGGCATTGGCTCCTTGCATAGCGCGATCACCTCACCCTCTTTCTACACAGGCTGCCGATATGAGGGCTGCGGACGAGAAGAGGTGTGGGTCGGGAACTCTGGCGCAGCAGGAGGCCGAGAAGGCGGCACGCGACAGCCACCACAGCAATGCTATCGACCTCACCGACTTTGACTTTGGCGATGACCTCATAATCCTGGACGACGGACCTTCGGGGTCGACGGATCCCCATGCATCACGTTCAACTGGTTCCCAGCCGTCATCGGGCTCGCAGTCTGGAGCGATTCAGCATCGTCCGCCTGGTGTCAATGTCTTGACAAAGCCGCGACCTCCCCCAGTCAATAAGGCGTCCAAGCCGTCCGCTGGGCCTCCCTGGACGTGTCCAACGTGTACGCTGATCAATGAGCCGTTAGCCTTGCAGTGCGACGCGTGCCTCGCGGTGCGGCCCTCTCAGATACGCATACAGGCGATTCGGACCGGCGATGTCGCGCCTGCGGGTTGGACTTGCGATGTTTGTGGTGTACAGGGCATGGAGCATGAGTTTTGGACCTGTAGATTCTGCGGTTCTGTAAAGACTGACAGCACTCTCGGTTGATCTATTCGGGATATTTTGTTTATCTTCTTTTCTAGATGGCCTACCACCTTGTAAGTTGTATTATCTAGCCTCATGCCTACGGGACGAGTTTCTCTCAGAACAACGTCAGCAAACCCGGCAGATGGAATCGGCGAAGGGTATAGGCCATCAAGGGTAGCGATATGACTGATCCTAAGTGCAATGTCGGAGGTTGCGGACGTTGTGGTGCTCTGATTGTGATGGGGCAACACTTTGAAAACACGAAGCCGGCGCGACATCCCCAACACAGACCGTCGTCCCTTCTCCTTCTCCGCCTACTTCCCCCGTTACTCCTACGTACCCTCCCATTATCCCTGATCTGCTTCTCCCCCTCTAGATTACATTAGTGAAAATACATCAGTAATACCGTCAATGAAAATACAGCCCACAATACCGTCAGTAACAACAACACCGTTCATAATAATAACAACGAAGACACCGCCCCCTTAGAAGATACCATTACGGCCGCCTTCGAACGCGAAGGCAAGGAAGATCGGGTGATGCAGCTCATGAAGTGTATCTACGGCATGTGCCAAGCTTCCCGCATCTGGAACCGCACGTTCCACGACGGGGTGAGTGAATCCGGCTACCATGCGAATGGTGCGTATATTATTGGAGGCTGAGATCGTCATGACGTCACCCCAGTCCAGTACGTGTGTTGGGTTGTCACGTGAGCCTGAGGTAAGGTAAACGCCGCCTCAGGCACGGGGAAAACAAACCAACTTGAAAGGCTGTGCCACTACGGACGGAAGACGGAACTTGAAAGCAGGGGTCGATACACCCTGTCTCTGTGTCTCCCACTGTAACCACGAAAGTGCAATAACGAATCAATTACCATCGAATCGGTCGCTGCCGACCCTCCATGGATCTGTCTTGCCACTTTCTCAACCTTTCGACAGAATTGCTCATCGAGATTTTGTCCTACCTCCCAGCCACGGACCTGCTCTCTGTGCGGCGCACGTGCCGCACTCTCCGTGACGTCGTCGCTAGTACGTCATACTTTCAATACATCCTACGTACTCATATAACTGGTGTCGACGACTTCCTACCTTCCGATTTCCCATACCCCGAGCGCCTCGAACTTCTGCAACGTCACGAACAGTCGTGGAATGATCTAAACCTCAACTTGTTTACTGAATGTGTTGCCGAGATTTCATTCATCGACGAGTTTTTCCTTCAAGGCGGCTATTTGATTCACACACACTTCATGAGATTGGTTTTGGCATACGGATATACGGACCTCTGCTCTGCTATCCAGGGCGAGGAATTGGACTGGGTCCACATCTCAATAGACAATGGACTCGATTTTATTCTGTCGACAACTGCATTTGCAGTAGACCAAGATTTGATGGTAGCCATAAGGTTTGGTGTCCTTTCCAAGTGAATCCCGTCTTGAGTTCCTAACGAGTCACAGTAATCACAGGGAGCCAGACGGCGACCGTGCCATCCTGGTGGAGCTTGCCTTTTTTCAATTCACGACTGGCGAACCACATCCACTCTCGTCAACACACACCGTGGTGCTTCCCCCATTTTCTAGACGCCACCATTTTGATATAAGCCAAGTAAGCCAAGAGGTCTTGGGAGATCACATTTTGGTATCAGTGTGGGGTTCCAGCACCAACATGGCACTCTACCTCGTCTCGTGGAAAACAGGGGCAGTGACACTCGTGAGTGACTTCACCAAAGTCTTATCTCATACCTGACTCAGGCAAATCTCCGAAGCTCCGCAAGTTATCAGTCCTGCGTACCCCCAGAGATTTGGTAAAGCTGCGAACTTTAGTCATCAACAGCGACTTGATCGCACTGATGAAGGTGGGAGAGAATAACCTAGAGGTCTGTAAACTGGAATTTGCCTCTCCTGGCTGGGGCCTGCAAACGGTGTGCTTCCTCGAGCTACCACCGTTGGCCTCAGACAGTTCTGTTGCCTTTCATGTGGCCTATACAGAGTGGGTCCCGACTTCGAAGGACTACGCACGATCCAGGACCGCCCGCGGATACCATGTTCCATTCTATTCCTCCACAGCCCACACGATAGGGCTTCTTCTCGGTTATTACAAGAAATCAGAAGAATCCCAACGTCCTCGCAGATATGCGATGATTATCAGCATCCCTAGGCTCCTCTCTGCGATTCAGGCTGATGTGCGCAATGTGCCCTGGGCAGACTGGGGTCCTTCCAGCACCCACGTGTTCGAAGCGACGTCGTCAAGACCACTTGGTCCTCTCTGGATCACCGAGCTCTCACCAGAGGCACCACTGGTGGTACGCAGGTATAACATACGGCGCACACGGTGCACTCAGTCAATGACGGGGGACGCGTCGTCATTGAAAACTCCGGCACCGGTAATCACTTCAACAGAAGTGTTTGACGATCATCAGGAGACAGACCAGGTCGAGACACATTTGCCATATCGCGATGTCAGGACACGTCAAGTGGACTTCCGTCATTTCACGACGGCGGATAGGGAGTGGGTTATCGGAATCGCAGCAGCCTCAGTACGTGGGTTTTGTGTATACATAATTGGACCAGTCTTGTGGGAGCCTAATCACGCGCTCTGACAGGAACTGGAAGAGGGAACTTTTCTCACTGTGTATCGTGTCGATCAAGCAGCTGCATAAACTTTAACTAGATACGAAGGGCAGCCTGCTGCCTTGCCAGCAGTGTTGGCGCTATTTCTTGTTCATCTTTGGGTGCCATGGGTCGCCGTCAATAAATTTTACATGATTGACAGTATTGGACTATAGTGTAAGGTGGACTTTTCTGACCTCTCAGCCACCTGGATTTTGTTCCAGCTACTCCTCCCTTGAAACATGCCCATTTTTCATGAAACATAGTGCATTTTAATTGCATTGAGAAGTAGAATAAAAGTTATTTGTTACTTTTACTTTTACTTTTTGGCACTTGTGTTTTGAACATAAATTTGAAACAAAATTTGAAATACCTGGTTTCCCATGCTCAGAATTGCTGTACAAGTGTGTAAATGCAAAATATGAGTATTTGTGAAGATTTTACAGTGTCTTCAGTAGCAAGGGAAGCAATAATATTGCTTGGGAGGCCCACCCTCCTGTGAGAATGTGTATTTCCTATTTGCGAAAGCAGCTTGACACATGTTAAGTCCTTTTCTGGAAATCATCTTATCTAACTGAGCACATACACATGTGAGAAGCACTTACTTGCTTCTATGCATCAATATATCTCCAGGCTTTCTTGGAAAACTTGCAAATTGTGATAATACTGCATGAATCAAGACACTCTGGGACATCCCTGAATAATATGAATCTTGATTTAGCCCAATTTTAGGTGGGTGCTTAACTACTAAAACCAATCCAGAAATTGAAACATGCACCCAAAACACAAAAACTTCAGAATCAGTGCTTTTTACCCACTTTCCTTCCCAGATTTCAGCCACTCAGCCGGACACTCAATATTTAGACTCCTACAGAGAGGATGGGAATGTGTCCCTTACACCCCGATGTAGCCAAATTCGGAAGGGGGGCAGAACGTGATCGCAAGCTCCACCTAGGTGCCAAGTTTTCATTTGAGAAGAAGAGGGGCTTCGAGATAGACTTACATCGTCAGCCTCGCAAGTGATTATTTTCCCGGTGTCACTCGAGCTGTGGAATGCCGTGGTGCAATCCGCCGTGCGGCCTACACAGATTATTTAGCCATTCGAAAAGCAGTCGACGACAGAGCTAGTCGTACAAGCTCTGCCTATATAGTTACAATGATCGAAGCTGCCAATACACATCAGCGCCGCGCATACATATGAGGAACATGCGCACGACACCCACCTGAAGTAGACGCCAGCATTAAAGGCATGTCTGTGATAATGATAAGATAATTATCGGCGCAGATCACTGCTGATAACGGACGGTGGAATAAGCGATATCCCGACACCTGTCCCAAGATTACTCAAGGTCCATTCCACGAGTGTGCACGGCTCGCCATTCAGCGCGCAATTACCTGCCCGAGCGCATCAGTTCGCCCGTTCCAGCCCATTATCGCGAGTCAGTGGAATGCACACCATCCTGCAGGTAACTAATATGAGGAGATAAAGATGTGACTGAGGTCATCGCGTTGTTGTTCTCAGAAAAGACTAATACGTACGCAATGCCAGATTTGGGCACATTGGTGGTCCATGGCCCGATGCTCGTGGTACCGTCCACTTCCAGCACGACTTTCCCATCGATGACAACCACGGCCTGCTCACACACATTCACGTTTCATAATGAGCTCCAAGCTGCCACGAATATACACAGCGACGAGGTCCCTACCTCTCCGTGACCGCAGCTTCGCGTGCGAAAGTCAGCACTGTGCTATGCACGGCCCTTTACGTATTTCTGCACTTACTAATTGTGGAGATAAATGGAGTGCGATTCCGCACACACAAGCGTAACAACTGCGCTGATGAGTATGGCGATGGCGAGCATAATGAAAGTGTTCCTTATGAGCAAAAAGGAAGGCAAGGGATACAATGGTGAAGCAAAGTGGAAAACAGCGGCGGGAGAAGAGGAAGAGAAGTGGTCAAAGGTGGGGTGGACTCTGGGAACAAGTGGAAGAACTGGAATGCAGCTCTTGGGACGTACTTGGGAGAAGCGTCCAGTCTTATATGCATGTACAATGGCAGTACGCCATCTCTAGGTTCGCGGAACAGAAACATCCTTTTTCTATCTCTAGACAGTGCATCAGGAAATTTCCTACGCGAGAGGTAGGTTCAAGTTGCCTTAGCGGAAAATAAGCAGGACACGCGAGCTGAGCTGGAATTACTCTCGAAAGCGCAGGAGGTTTTTCCTGATGCATAAACGCGGAAACCATGGTTCTGCCAGTGCGTGGGCTTGACCGATTGGACGGCAAGTCGAGTCCCCACGTCCGCGGGTCTTGGGATCGCTACCCTGAGATGCGGCCGCTGTTGCATGGGTTACCTATGAGTTAGCCTGCTCCACACCCAGTATCAGGCTTGACCGATTGGACGGCAAGTCGAGTCCCCACGTCCGTGGGTCCGAGTCTCGGGATCGCTACCCTGGCTCGGAGATGCGGCCGGTGCTGCATGGGTATGGTTATCAATGAGTTAGCCCGTTCCCCACCCAGTATCAGGGATAGTGGCGTGATGCGGTAAGCGATAGTATGACCTGGCCACCAGTGGTGTACTCGGAGGATAGCGATAATATGAGAATTGATGTGATCGAAGGCGGTGATAGCGTGGACTGCATGTGTCAGGGACAGGGTAGAGTACAGTGCTGGCAAGAGTTCTAGAGTCACTGAAATTCAAGTGTGCCCAAAGAGTAACGGGCACATAAGCTTGGGAATGCGACCGTCCCAGTGACAGTGATGGCCGCTCTGGCGTGACCAGTAATTTTCGACCGTTGGCATACCAATGATGTGTTAAGAAAGAACGTAGTCTGAGTCAGATGCTGTTCCTACACCACAGAAAATACGACCTACGATCTTGTCGTTACTCAACTTGAAAGAGATGCGCAAAAGTAAGCAAGACCGCCGATTGTGAAGTTACATAGTCAGGATAATCATACTGGGCATGTACATACAGTTAGTTGGTTTGCGTACAGGTACGATTTAACTGTTACCTATCTTCGCCTCTGGCGTGGTGGGTCCGTCTTCAGGGTGAATATGGAGGCTATACTGTACTGGTACCGAGCATGAGTCGGTTGTCGGTTATTCAATTCTCCGAGACTCCCAAGAAACATACACAAACACGCGAACATCATGATACTATTCTATTGACAGCACCTTCAAATGAACAAACAAGAACGCACGTAATCGTTGGCCAATTTTCCGTTGTCACACCGTCTGTCTCCCTCCAAGCTCCCTTTAGCAGGCTCCAACGCCCCTGCAGCAGTTTTCTGCCGGGAGTCACGTGGGAACTCAGGACGCCGATTCGTCACCAACACACTCGGTGGCTGTACTCTGACTATACCTAAATTGACTACAATCCGACTTCGCTTATTTGCCCCTACCCGCCATGGATTCGAACGTTCTATCACCTCACACACCAGGGAATCCTCGCAGTCCGACGATTTCAAGCGTCGCATTACGTACTTTTTCTATCTGCATGAGCAATGGCATAAAGTTGACTTGGCCGTTCCTGTCACAGAAACTAATCTACGTGCATTGGCAACCCAGGTGGGATTAGAGATTGGAGATGGGGCAAGGATCATCGAGGAGATGGCGGACCTCTGCGACCAACTTCTCGACTCTGACAGCTCGTCGAAGCTCTTAGCTGACTCCGTTGATGCCTTCGCAAGAGCTATTGATACCTATCTCAAAGGACCATTGGAAGGGCAAATTCTTTCGGAGAAAGTCTTTGGTTGCCTTCGAAAAGCGAATATACACCTGCCGGATTTGTACAATGTCTCCATCGTGCTTTCCCGATCTCTCCTTAATCGCCTCTATGTTACTCCTACGGATGACGACTACAAAGAGGGAATGGCTATGCTGGACAAAGTCATCACTTTCCGTGACTCCGCGGATAGGCCGAGTCCAGACCGGAAGAGGGCATTGGATTTGGCTGCACAGTTCGCTAAATTCCAGTTTGGAGTGTATGGGAAGCCAGAGTATTTGGAACAGGCAATCTACCTCACCCGTACCTTGCTCGATGGGACTTCTCTTGAAGATCCTCTACGTCCTTGGATCATCAAAGAGATCCCTCGCCTCGAGAGACTCCGCTTCGATAACGTCGGTGTCACAACGAAGGTTCAAGACGCGCTCTCCAATACTTCCGAATCTGCAAACATTCCACCATACCGTGCTCTGACCGCTTCTCTCGCCGAATTGAACACTGTCAAGCCTCTTTCGACTATGACACTCATGAAGCACAGAAACGCGCTCAAAGGTACCACCATTCGACGCCTTACCGACATAGTGGTCATCGAAGACGGCATCAAGTATTGCCAACAACTTCTTGCCTCTTACACCGGTGTTCAACGTATTCAGCTCCTCCCCTTCGCCCGTGCAGCTTTATCCCGCCTCTTCTACCGTGCTTATCGGTGCACGAAAAAAATCGAGTATCTCAACAAGGCAATCTCGGCTGCTCGAGACGATAACAATACCGCAGTTCGAGCGATTCTTCGTATGACCTCACTTGTCGCCCTCATTTCATTTCTACGACTCCGTCTCGACCTCCTTGATCGCAGAGAAGACCTGAATGAACTAATGGAACTCTTCCCCCTGGCGGCCAACTTGGAAAACGTAGGCTCCTTTCACCGGTTCCCGCTTTCATGTCACTGGGCATCAATCGCGCACCGTTCCGGTCACCCCTCCGCCTCGACAGCGTACGATTGCGCCATGTCATTGATGCAAGCCAGTCTAACGTTTGCTCCGACCCTCGACAAACAACATTCCCGACTTGTTGCGATGAGGGATGGCTTTAAGACGCTACCGTTGGACTACGCATCCTATCAGATCCACACTGGTCAACTCAAGCAGGCGGTCGAGACCCTCGAGCGAGGAAGAGTATCGTTGTGGTCCGAAATGCGCGGCCTCCGTACCACGATTGATCGAATCCGTTTGGCCGACTCCCATCTAGCAGACAATTTCGCTGAAGTCAATAGGGACCTCGAGACGCTTGCCTTGGCCTTCTCACCGAACAACAGTGACGACGGCGACCTCGAGGGGATGGATCGATATAGTCATCTCATGCGACATCAGAAGCTTTTGGATGATCGAAAGGAGTTCATTTCACAGATACAAGCCCTGCCGG
>WNFC01010198.1_pt1 | contig 10419 bp, 11 predicted proteins | sample 5400541 | NCBI WGS metagenome assembly WNFC01 (sample SAMN13153342, study PRJNA577476) | soil metagenome | isolation source: 120 cm saprolite under Douglas fir tree site 2 hole 2 replicate 1 | place: USA:California | collected 2015-04-18 | reverse complement strand
TGCCGCTCGCAGGAAAGATTTTCGAGTTTCCCTTCCGACTTCCGCCCAGGGAAGGCGAATTGATACTGCGCCGTCGGGAGTAAGAGCGGTTCCGGCGCTCTACTTCAGACCCTAGAGTTCACACTTCAGTTGGGCAATCCCGAGCCTGAACCCCGCCTATAATGCGGCCCGCCGCGCCTGGCGCTCGATCTCCGCGGAGTGGCGCAGCAGCACATCGCGCAGCGAGACCACTCCTTTGAGCTCTTTGCCATCCACTATCGGCAGGTGGCGGAAGCCGAACTCGCGCATGATGAAGAGACACTCCTCAATGGTTTCTTCCGCGTCGACTGCGCGTGGGTTCGCAGTCATAACTTCAGACACCGCGGTCGTCCCCGGCGTGCGGCCGACTGCTACGACGCGGTTCATAATGTCGCGCTCGGAAACGATTCCCGCCAATACTCCATCGCGCAGCACCGGCAGGGCGCCGATATTGTGTTCCATCATGAAGCGCGCTGCCTCCAGGACGGTGCGTCCAGCATCGATGGAATAAACTCTGCGGTCTTTCACGATATCGCGAAGGGTCGTCATGGCTAGCTCCTTTGGCAGGCGAATAGCGCAGATGGAGGCCGAGGCCCAGAGCCCGGACCGGGTGGGCAATACTGTATCACGAGCTAAGAAAACAGGGATAGCGACCGGGAGCAATCTCCTAGTTGACCACGAAGTACACCAAGGGTCACAAAGGAAATCCTCAGGGGATTCACGCCTTTGTGTGACTTCGTCCTTAGTGGTCGATGAATTATGAGAGTAGCCAACCGGGGCAAAGCCTCGCGAAAAGGCTTCCCGCAAAAGAAAAACCGGCGGCATCAATGCCGCCGGCTGGCATTGGGGTTGCGGGCCCTAGAACCGGAACTGCGGTCCGAAGGTGACCTTCATGTTGTTGTGGCCGCCGTGATCGAAGTACACCTCGTCACCGATTTCAGCCCGAAGACCGATGGGGCCGACAAAGGCCTCAACACCGCCGCCGGGGTACAGGGCAAAATCCGTTCTGCCGTTGTCCAGCCCAACTGTGCTTTTGAAGCCTTGGGTAGCGTTCAGGTTCGTCACGCTGAAATTATCGAATCCAACCTTACCCGTGACAAAGAGGCGCAATGGTCCCGACCCGGTCTGGAATTTCGGTCCAAACAAGCCATGCAAAGTGCGGAACCTGGTGGTTACCAGTTCGGTGGTCACTCCGTTCGTGAATTCGTTGGCAAAGCTTCGCTTGAAGTCATACCCCATTTCCGCTTCCAGTTGCACACTTGGGCGCATATTGAAGGCGATCCTCCCGCCCAAACCTACGAAGTTGCTGGCTGGCTTAGTCTGGCTGAAGCGGAAATATTCCGCGAAAGCACCGACTTCCACGTGATCAGAATGCTGCTGCGCCAGTACCATCGGGGCAGCAGTCACAAATAGCGAGGTTATGAATAACCTGAGATAACGCTTCATGGTTGTTGTGTTCTCCAATGATCTATTCAACGATTGATCTATATCAACGATCTAAGCGCCCACACTTCTCCCACGGCGTGGAATTTGTGCGGGACACGTCTCGGCAGACTTGTGATTCTGATGACAAGGGGAGACGGAAGGTTGGCTTACCTCCGGCGCTTCAGTACTCGGAAGGCCTTCACAGCAAGGCAATAACGCATGCGCCGCAAATTCAAACGAATCCGCGCGACGTGCCTGTATTCGCACACCTACTAAACTTCGCCTGCTTACTGCGCCGAACCTTATTGCAAGTGATTCAATCGGGACGTGATGGCTTCCGCCGTGCTGCTGTCGGCGCGCGGTGTCATGGAGACCACAATGTACTCCCGTTCTTTGCTGTCCAGATCTTCAACACGCAGCAACATCTTGTCCTTTACCAGACGGAACTGCGCTTTCTCGCCCACGGGCAGCAGCACGGGATGCTTCTCATCGCGAGGACGAATCCTGTAGATCACCCTCTCCGCCTGCAAAACATATTCCGGGCAACGCAGCTCGTGAGTCTTCTTGTGTCCGGAATCCGTGCCCAGCATTTCGCCGGCAAAACTTTTTCCATCTTTCTCGTCTACACCGCACGCGACAGAATCCATCTGCATCAACTTCCCCGTCTGGTACACCTTCGGCTCCTTGGCGTAGGCCACTGCAGCAAGAAGCAGAACGCACAAGAATGGCTTGCAACGCATGTGAATTCCCCCGGAACGAATTAAAAAACGGACCCTGTGCAGAACGACAAAGCGCAGCCATAGACTGCGCTTCCGGCTCCACGGGTTATTTTTATATCCCTTCCCGATACAAAACAGGTCACGCAAGTAATTGTCCGGAGGTAACGTTCGCGAGCCCACGAGACGAGCGTCTCGATGCAGGAGGCTGGGCCTTGAAAACTTATTGTTAGTATCAGGGTATTGCAGGGATGCCTTTAGGCCGCGCGTCCCTCTATCTTTCCACCAGTTCCTCGAGCGACGAAAAAAACGCCGGGTAGGAGATTGCGGCAACCGCGGCATTCCGGATAAGCGTCTCGCCCTGGGCCCGCAGAGCCGCCACGGCGAAGGCCATGGCAATCCTGTGATCGTCAAAGGAGTCGAGCTCGGCGCCATGCAGGGTCTGTCCCCCTGGAATTTTCAGGCCATCTTGACGCTCTTCTACTTGCGCGCCCATAAGACGAAGATTGCTGGCCAGCGCCCCAATGCGATCGGATTCCTTTACGCGTAACTCTTTGGCGTCCCGCACTTCAATTCCCTGCTCGGTGTACGGCGCAATCGCGGCCAGCACTGGAATCTCGTCAATCAGCGCGGCCGTGTCCGCTCCGGCGATGGTTGCACCTTTCAGCGTTCCGCCTTCTACCTGCAGAGTCCCAACCAACTCGCCCTGAATTTCTTCGAGTTGCGTCACAGAAATCCGCAGCCCCATTTGCGTCAACACATCCAGTAGACGGGCACGCGTAGGATTCATCAGCAGATGCGGAATCGTTAGTTGTGACCCAGGAAACAGGGCGGCCGCACAGAGGAAAAATGCCGCGCTCGAGAGATCACCCGGGACGCGCGCTTCAATGCCGCGCAAACTCTGCCCACCGCGGATTCGCACTTGGTTTCCCGTGCGCTCCAGTTGCGCTCCGAACGCCCGTAGCGCCACTTCCCCGTGATCGCGCGTGCGTATCGGCTCTTCGATGCGGGTTTCTCCCTCGGCCAGCAAACCGGCAAACAGCAGGCAGGACTTCACCTGTGCACTCGCCACCGGTATTTTGTAGTCGATGCCTTTTAGCCTTGCCCCCGTAACGCGCAAGGGCGGCCGCCCATTCTGCGATGCGATTTGCGCGCCCATCGTCGTCAGAGGAGTGATCACGCGTTCCATGGGACGCCGCGACAACGATTGGTCGCCGACCATCGCGCTGGAAAAATTCTGCGCCGCCACAATGCCACTCAACATGCGCATAGTCGACCCGGAGTTTCCGCAATCAAGCACGCTCTGCGGAGCCGCCAAAGTTCCGCGCCCCTGCACCTCGATCACATTGTCCCCTTCTGGCTTTCGAGTCCACGTCACGCCCAACGCACGCATGCATTCGAGCGTACTGGCGCAATCCGCGCCGGTCGAATAATTCTCCAGTCGGGACGGCCCTTCCGCGATCCCAGCCAGCATGGCATAACGGTGGGAAATGGATTTGTCCCCCGGCAGGCGCACACTCCCACGAACATTGTGCGCCGGACGCACAGTCACTTCAGACTTTCGGTTCATCGTGAATTCAATATAACGGAAGGCGGCGAACTCCGCGTAGGGAATGGCAACTGCTCACGCTGCTACCTGGGATTGGCACCATACCCTGAAGCGGCACCAATTCTCATGTCCGCAAGCCCTCATGCAAGGCGACCCCTCACGCCGGTGCAGGTTTGCCCTGCAACGCCCTCCCGCGCCCACGCAACTAACACTTTCGGAGGAAGGCCATGCGTCTCCGTTTCCAATCCCTTGTCTCGCTTTTCCTGGCTACCGCACTGGCCGGGGCGGGTCTGGCCTGTGCGGAGCACCACCATTACCACCGCGTCTACGACCCCTACTACACCGACTATCACGTCTGGAACGATGACGAAGTGGTCTTCTACCGGCAATGGTCCAATGAAACTCATCGGGATGCCAGACGCGACTTTCGTAAGATTCCTCCCGAAGAACAAAAAGAATACTGGACCTGGCGCCACAACCATGGAGACCACGATCGCGATCGCGGTAGAGACCATCACTGAGCCCGCCGGCTGCGTGCGTCGCAATCACCAATGTGGCTCGGCCCGAGCCATGGATGGGACTTTCGTGGGATTGACATTCGACCCAAACTCTGGCACAAGTACCAGATCGTGGCGCGGTGGAAACTCAAATCGTCGAGCCTGTGCATCCTCAGCTGCATGTTCTTCCTCATGCTGCTGATCGTGGTTTTGCCGGACGTCGATTTACCCGATACTGCATTTCACCGCGGCACGGCTCCCATTGTTGTTCACACTCAGGCTACCGCGGGCCCTCCTGCGGCCGCCGGCGCGAGTCCGGTGGCTCTCTTGTTCACCGCGGAGTCTTTTCATGTCTTCCGCGAGGAGAGGGCCTTTGCTCATTTCGCCGCTCCTAACTTTCTCCCCATCTTCCTCCGCTCTATTCGCCGATAGACACGCCAGACTGCGCTCAAGCTTGCTTCGACTTGCCGGAGCAGGAAGAGGGGCAGTCAGGCGAGGAGCTGTGGATCTTGCTGGGGGGGGTAGATCCCACTCAAGCGTTGACTGCCTCTTTCTTTCCATTCGCAATCGCCTTCTAAAAAATAAAGAAGAAAAGGAGTCTGCAATGATCTTCGACAGCGACGCAGTACCGTTCACTCTGGTGGCGGAACTGCTGGAAGCATCAGCAAGAACAGGTTTTACCCCGGCGGAAATTGGGGAACTGGTGTATTCGGAATTGGAAACAGACCATTTGCTGGAGTACATCTCTGCCGTGGTCTCCAGACGGATGAATTGAACTTCCAGCGCCCAGCCGCCCCAGCGTCTGGGCGCTTCATCACGATTCAGGCCTTCGGGTCGCGTACTGCCCCCTCTTGTTCTCTCCCCTGTCGGAGAATGCCCTGAAGTGTGTTCTAATACCGCGTCGTCTTCACCGTCATCAAGATCAACACACTGCGGAGATCCCATGCTGCATCGCCGATTGAGACCCTTTGCTGTGGCCGTCTATGCGTTGGTTCTAGTGCACTCGCTCGGGGCGCAGTCGGCGCCGCCAGTCGCCTCCACCGCTCCGCCCGCCGACCTCAACGCCTACGTAGCGAATGTCATGAAGACCTTCGAGGTTCCGGGGATCGCGGTCGCAATCGTAAAGGACAATAAGGTCATCGTTGCCAAAGGCTACGGTCTGCGCAAACTGGGCGATCCCACTCCAGTAGATGAGCACACCATGTTCGGCATTGGTTCGAACACTAAGGCCTTCACTACTGCCGCCCTGGCCACGCTGGTCGACGAAGGCAAGCTTTCCTGGGACGATCCGGTCTATCAGCGCTTGCCCGGTTTCGTCATGTACGATCCCTACGTCTCGCACGAGATGACTATCCGCGACCTGCTCACCCACCGCAGCGGCATGGGACTTGGCGAAGGCGACCTGCTCTTCTGGCCGCCTTCCACCTACACCCGCAATGAAATCATCTACAAGCTGCGCTTCATGAAGCCCGTATCCAGTTTCCGCAGCCACTACGCCTACGACAACCTGCTCTACATGACAGCCGGTCAGATCGTTCCCGCCGTAACGGGCGTCTCGTGGGACGACTATATTCGCCAGCATATTTTCGTGCCGCTCGGCATGAACAACACTAACGTCAGCAACGCGGCATTCAAGGCCGGTGATGACTACGCCTCCCCTCACGAGCGCGTCGACGGCAAGTTGCAAGTGATCAAGTTTGAGGTTCTCGACAACGCCGGACCCGCAGGAGCGATCAACTCCTGTGCCGCGGACATGGCCAGGTGGGTTCAGCTGCAACTTAACCGCGGCAAGTTCGTCGACCGCGATGGCCGCCTGTTCAGCGAGCAGCAATCCAAAGAGATGTGGTCCCCGCAGACGATTCTGCAGATCAACGATCCGCCTCCGCCGTTGGCGGCACTCAAACCGAACTTCGCTGACTACGCCCTGGGCTGGGGCCTTCGCGACTATCACGGGCGCAAACTCGTGGGCCACACCGGAGGCGTCGCAGGATTCGTTTCACGCGTAATGCTCGTACCCGGGGAAAATCTTGGCGTCGTCGTACTGACCAACGCGGAAGAAGGCGGGGCCTTCGATTCCATCCTTTACCACCTTCTCGATCACTATTTCGATCTACCTCCCATGGATTGGATCGCTGCCTACAAAACTGTGAAAGACACGGAAGAAAAGGAAGCGGCAGAGACCATGAAGAAGGCGGAAAGTGCCCGCGCCGCCACCTCCAAACCTTCCCTGCCCCTCGACAAATATGCTGGCCCGTACCGGGACGCCTGGTACGGCCCCATCACCATCCGTATAGAAAATGGAGCGTTGGTCATGACCTTCGATCACACGCCCACCATGATCGGCGACATGCAACACTGGCAATACGACACCTTCAAAGCTCACTGGCGCGAGCGGACCATTGAAGACGCGTTCGTCACGTTTTCCCTCAACCCGGACGGCACGATCGACAGTGCACGCATGGCCGCCGTGTCTCCGCTCGCGGATTTCAGCTTTGACTATCAGGACTTGCTGTTGAGGCCTGCGGAGAAAAAACAAAAATAGAGTGGCGAGTTGAATACAAAATCCTCCATCCCCTTGCGGGCCGCCGAAGCACAAGTTGAGGCCCACAGCGTCGAACTGCGCAAGGAGCTCGGCCTGTTCGATCTGGTTCTCTCGCAGATCCTGCTCGTCATCGTTCTCGATTTCTTCGGAACTGCCGCCAAGGCGGGATCGGCTCACGTTGTCTTCTGGCTGCTCGCCTATGTTCTGTTCTTCATTCCGCTCGCCGCGGTCGTGGCTCACCTCAACCGGATCATGCCGCTCGAAGGCGGCCTCTATGAGTGGGCCCGGCTGGCCTTCAACGATCAGATCGGTTTTCTGGTGGCATGGAATTTGTGGCTCTTTGTCATCCTCTACGTGGCCGTGATTGGCCTGGTCACCACCACTTTCGTCGCCTACGCCCTTGGCCCCACGGCGGCCTGGATCGCATCGAGCAAGTGGCTTATCTTCATAGTTTCCGTCGTCTTCATCGCCGGAATGATGTTGCTCTCCGCGCTGGGGCTGAACGTCGGCAAGTGGCTGGGCAACATTGGAAGCATCGCCACCCTCATTGTTCTCGTCGCGCTCATTGCCAGCCCGCCGCTCAACCGCTGGCGCGGGACACTCTCCGAATACCATCCGCTCCGCCTGGTAATGCCGCCATTGACCGTGTTCAGCCTCAGCGTCTTCACCAAGATGATGTTTGGCGCGCTCAGCGGGTTTGAGTATGTTGCCATCTTCGCCGGTGAAACCCGTAACCCGATTCGCAACCTCACGCGCTCGGTCCTCATCACGGCGCCCTTCATCGCACTGATTTACATCTTCGCCACCAGTTCGATTCTCGCCTTCGTCTCTCCGGATTCAGTGGACGTCGTCGGTCCCATCCCGCAGGCTCTGCGCGTGGGTTCGCATGCCTTCGGATTCGCGGGATTTATAGTTCCAGCCGCAATCGTTCTGCTTTTCCTCAACTACCCAACTTCTTTCAGCGTCTACTTCAGCGCCAGCGCGCGTCTCCCCATGGTCGCTGGTTGGGACCGCCTGCTGCCCGAATGGTTTACCCGGCTGCATCCCCGGCACAAGACGCCGGTCAATTCAATCCTCTTCCTAGGATGCGTCACCCTGGCCGGCAGCGTGGCGGCGCTAGTCGGAGTCGGGCCGCAGGAGGCCTACGAACTTCTGCTGACCTGGGGCTTCACCTTCTACGGCATCGCCTACCTGGCATTGTTCGCCATTCCGTTCCTGTCGCCGAAGGAACGTGGACTTCGCCCCGCCCTGTGGCTCCGCGTGGCAGCAGTCTCGGGTTTTCTGATGACATTGCTGTACGTAGCTCTGTCCGTTTTTCCAATCATCAGTGTAGAGAAGTCATCGCATTATTCACTAAAGATCGCAGCAGTCGTGCTCGGAGCCAACCTCCTCGGTTGGGCGATCTACCGCGCCGGCCAGAGGAGAAAGTTCGAGCGATGACCATGTGGGGACAGCCGCCCCGGCTGTCCGGCCGAGCCAAGCTCGGCACAGGCTGCACAACAACTCTAGTCTTGATTTCGGTTTGAAGGGGCGCGGCTTCAGCCGCTCCGTAAGTTCCATAAAATCGATGCTGGCTTTAGCCGCTGAGGGCAACGCGGCTTTTTCCGCCATCTCCTTAGCCATATCGCAAGGGATCTGAAATCAACGCGGCTTCAGCCGCTGCTCTTCGTGACTGCTCCCCGCTTCACCCTCTTCCGCTACAATGAATCTCGGATTACAAAACAGAATGGCGAAAGAAAAATCCATGACGGCCACTCCCACCCTGCCCCCGCAGACCACGTCGGCCGAGATCCCCGCAGTCCCGCTCACCACTGAAGGCTACAGTGTCCTGCACCAGATGATGCGGATCCGCTGGTCGGCCTGGCGCGCGCTGCCAGCGGCGGACCGATCGGCGATCGCCCAAGAAGCTGCGTCCGTCCTCGGCGCGATGGAAAAAAACTCCGCCGGTCAATCTGCCCTGTACTCGCTCATCGGCCACAAGGGCGACCTGATGCTGATTCACTTCCGCAATTCTTTCGCCGACCTGAATCAAGCCGAACTGCAACTGGCAGGCCTGCGGCTGAGCGATTACCTCGAACCCACTTCTTCGTACCTCTCCATCATCGAACTGGGACTCTACAACTCCACCCTCAAGATTTACAAAGAGCTCGCGGATCAGGGCATCGAGCCGCACTCCGACCAATGGAAGGCCGAGATCGCTTGCAAGGTTGGCCGGCATAAAGAAGCCATGCAGCCGCGCCTCTTCCCTGAGATGCCGCCCCACCGTTACCTTTGCTTCTATCCCATGGACCGGCGCCGCGGCGAAGACAAGAACTGGTACACACTCCCCATCGAAGAACGCGCCCGCCAGATGCACGAACATGGTTTGGTAGGCCGCCGCTATGCCGGCGAAGTCAAGCAGATCATCACCGGCTCGATCGGCTTCGACGATTGGGAATGGGGCGTCGACCTGTTCGCCGACGATCCTCTCGTCTTCAAGAAGCTGATCTACGAGATGCGCTTTGACCACGTCAGCGCCGTCTATGCGTTGTTCGGCCAGTTTTACGTAGGAGTGCGCTGCCCCGCGGCGGAGTTGGGAAAATTGCTGAGCGGAGAGCTGCCGAAGTAGATACATCTCCCACCAAAACGCATCACCACGGAGCCACCGAGACACGGAGAAAACTAAGAGGTTGTTTTCTCTGTGCCTCCGTGCCTCAGTGGTAAAACCTAGAACGGAGACTCCATGTCAATTTTCGGCCTAATCGAATACAAAGACGCCAGCCCAGAAGTGCGCGCCATCTACGACGACATCATGGCCACCCGCAAGACCGACTGGATCAATAATTTCTGGAAGGCGCTGGCGCACGATCCCGTCGCCCTCAAGCGCACGTGGGAAGACATCAAACAGATCATGGCCCCCGGCGCACTCGATCCGCTGACCAAGGAGATGATCTATGTAGCCGTCAGCGTCACCAACCAGTGCCACTACTGCATCGCCTCCCACACCGCCTCGGCGCAGAAAAAGGGCATGACCGACGAAATGTTCAAGGAGTTGATGTCCGTCGTCGGCATGGCCAACGAAACCAACAGGATGGTCACTGGCTATCAGGTAGAGATCGACGAACAGTTCAAGACTGGTCGTTAGTCGCTAGCGGTCGGTCGTTGGCTGTTGAGAGGTGCCTGCTGCGCCGGGCGGCCCGGCATTCGTTCAGCGTTCATAGATGGGGTAAACGCCTGTGGGTGTTGAAAAAGGCGCGTCGATTAGCAGGATGAGATTCAGCAGAAGCATGTTAGAAGAAAGCATCCGCCCATGCTCTGTTTGATTCCGATCGTCGGAGGCCTGCTGATCATGATGGGGCAACACGACCGCTCTGAAGCGTTGTTCTACTACTTCCGCCTGGAAGATCAAGTTCCTGAGACCCACCTGCTGCGACTCATCGAAAAGCACATCAGCTTTGCCTTCGTGCGCGAACAACTGAAGGACCGCTACAGCGAGACGGGCCGCCCGTCGATTGATCCCGAGCTTTTGCTTCGCATCCTGTTGATCGGCTACTTGTATGACATCAGCAGTGAACGCAAGTTGGTGGAAGAGTTGCGCATGCATCTGGCGTGGCGCTGGTTTACCGGTCTGGGATTCGATCAGGAGATTCCGCATCACTCCACGTTCTCGAAGAATCGGCACGGCAGGTTCCA